>Ga0207132_1001_pt1 | contig 53604 bp, 47 predicted proteins | sample Alteio_BWMinHeat_14_FD_153554 | JGI IMG/M metagenome (GOLD analysis project Ga0207132, IMG submission 153554) | Enriched cells from forest soil in Barre Woods Harvard Forest LTER site, Petersham, Massachusetts, United States -... | ecosystem: Environmental > Terrestrial > Soil > Temperate forest >...
AGATTATTTTGCAGGATGTCTTTGGTTATAAATTCGGCATCCATTTTACAAAGTATACCCAGACCGGTATCGCTGATACGAATATCAACTGCCCGGCGGTCCTTCGAATTGGTACAGCGCGAAACAAGACCTTTTTGCACCAAACGATCAACGATCCGCGATGCATCCGACATTTTGTCGAGCATCCGTTCCTTTAACAAATTAACGGTGGCCGGGTTAGGGTACTGACCTCTTAATATCCTCAAAATGTTAAACTGCTGCTGTGTAAGATTATATTTTTCAAACTGGAACCGAAATGTGTTGCTCAGCCATCCATAAGTGTAGGTGATATTAATAACCGCCTTATGGTAATTATCCTCAAACTTGCTGCTTTGTATCTCGTCGTCTATCCGCATTAACAAAATATTAAAACCCAAATATCCTATAATTTCTTAACTTTTTTGGCATTAGGGTCCTTCCCATAGTCCCAGGGACAGTTGAGGCATTTGTTTTTGCAGCAGAAACCACGTTTTAAATGATATTCGCGTGTAAAAACAAAATTGCCGTCCTTGTTTATGTAATAATCAACGTTTTCCTCGAGCATTCCTATAGCAGTTTCACAAAAATATCAGTACCGAATTTTTTTTTTAAAAAAGTCCCGTTGCCGTGCAATGTCCAGATTTGTTTTGGCTTTACCTTTCGGATGGTCAGCAATATATCTTCCCAGTCGACATGGTCCGAAATAAACAAAGTATCCTCTTTGTTAACCTGCAGGTTTTTCCATCCCGAAGCAAATAAACGTTTAACGCCTGTCGCCCTAATATAGCTATCGAAGGTGAACGGCGGAACGATATAGACAAACTCCTCCTGGTTTTTCATCAGTTTCCGACTGTAAACCTGGCATTTTCCCGGCGGGAACCCCATCTTTTCATAAACGGCATTAACGGGCATTATTTTATGATGCACCAATATCTTTTTTTGCGGCGCATGGGCATTAATCAGGCTGATGAGCCGCTGACTTTTCCCTAAAGCATAAGCCCCCAGCAACACATTTATTTTGATATCATTGAGCTTTTGTATTTCAACCACCGGGTCCGGGTGCGAAATTGCAGGATTGGCAAACGTACTTTCGGTGATCAATACATCGGCCGCAACCCATTCCAACGACTCGCAGGTAGTATCCGGCTGAAGCTTATAATCGCCGGTATAAAGGTACTTTACCCCCTCATACTCCATTAACACCTGGGCCGACCCAAGCATATGCCCGGCCGGCACCAGGGTGATTTTAATGCCCCCAATAGTAAACTGGCTGTCAAAACTGATGGTCTTTACAGCAGTGGCGGCGTTTTTGCCATATCGCAGCTGCATGAACAACCAGGTAGCATGTGTACAAAAGACTGTATGATTACCGCTCTTTGCATGATCAGCATGAGCATGTGATATAACCGCACTCTTCACCGGCAAAACCGGGTCGATGTAAAAATCCCCATACTTGCAGTACAAACCATTTTCATTAAAACTTACAAAATCTTCTCTAATGGTCATTGGGCATTGGGTATTAGGCATTGGGCATTAGTCATTGTGACGTTTATTAATCTTGATATTTGTTGACTCACTAAACCAATGACTAATGCCCAATGCCTAATGACATTATACGATCATGCAATGCCAAAACCTGCGGAATAACCAATTGGCTGTCATTATTTTTTATTATAAAATCGGCCAGGTGCATTTTTTTTTCTTCGGAAAATTGATGATCCTCCCGTTTTTCAATTTCCGCGCGACTAAGTCCGTCGCGTTCCTCTACCCGTTTTATCCGGGCCTCCAATGGCGCGGTCACCATAATGGTATAGTCACACATTTTGTACGAGTCACTTTCAAATAACAAAGCAGCTTCTTTTAACACATAAGGAACTCCATTGCCGGTATTTTTAACCCAGGTGTCAAATGCCCTGAATGTTGCAGGATGAACCAGCGAATTGAGTTTTGCCAAAGCCTTATCATTATTGAATACGATCGAGGAAATATACTTCCGGTTCAAAGTACCGTCCCAGAAATAAGCAGCATCGCCAAATGCCGATTTGATTTCAGTTATAAGCTGCCGATCGTTAACCATTACATTTTTGGCCGCATCGTCGGCATAAAATACGGGTATGCCCAGTACTTCAAATACCTTACTTACGGTAGTTTTGCCGCTGCCTATATTACCCGTTAAACCAATTTTCAGCATTATTTTTTAACGATAAAATCGATGTTTTGTGGCTCTATCTTTACTATTTTACAATATTCGGGAACTTTAGAGAATACAATCGGCAGTACCCTATATCCTTTTGATCGCCAAAGATCCAGGTCGGCCGTTGCCTCAAAAAAATCCTCGTCTATTTCGTCGTACCTGCTCAGCGAGGTAGTAAAAGTTATCCGGACCTTTTGAGGGAATATCCTGACGTCCTCGTTATTGCGGTTGTTAATTACCGTGACTGGAATTTCCAGGGTCTTTTCCGTAAATTCATCAACCGGGATAGTGACCTGTATATTTTTAGGATATATGCTCAAATTCCCCTCGGTTACCCGCTGTAAATTCACCTGCGTCTCCAACGTTTCGCTTATACTGTCGAGTTTCAACGTATCGGTGTTCCACGAAGATATCTGATCGATAACATTAGCCGGGCCGTTTATGATCACGTAGGCAGGTTTAAGTGTAATACCACCCGATTGAAAGAACTGCCGCTGGTATTTTACACCAGTTATTAAACGTACGGGTATCCGCTTTACTTTGCGGTTCGAAAAATCAAAATAAAGCGTATCCGGGTTAAATGCCGTTATTTGCTGAGAGCCCTCTCTTTTACTGTTGATCTGATCGAGTTGTGAGCTGAGCACCACATAGCTTTTATTTTCAAGCGAGCTCAGGTCAACACTGATCACCTTGTTCCCGGTACTCATCTTCGAAAAGAGCATATCCCAGCCGTTGCCGTTTATGGTAATGTTCACCGTATCAGCCTGAAGGGAATGAAACGCCCGTTTTTGAGGTGTATTCTTAAACTCGAGCACACCCTTTGCGACGTATTTATGAGGGTTTGACAATACCGTAACTAACCACGCAAGCAACGCCAGCACCAAGCAGGTAAAAAATGCCGATAGTCTTCGCCGCTCAGTTACCGATAGTTTTATAATTGCCATTTTGGGAGGTGAAAAAGGAGGTGAAGGGCGAAAGGTGAAAGCTAAAAGGTGAAAAATCCGTGAATGCCTTTTAGCTTTAGTCTTTAAACTTTTCCGCTTTGGACTTTCCGCCTTAACCTTTTGCCTTTAACCTTTCACCTTACTTAGTGGCCGGCGGATTGTTCAGCACCCTCGACTCCTCCAAAGATATTGCCGATTTATTATGACGAAGTTTGTGGCCGCCTTCGGTTTCCAGCACAAAAGTAGTGTCCGAAACCTCGGCAATCCGGCCATGCAGCCCGGCAGTTGTCACTACCTTATCTCCCTTTTTTAACTCGCTCACAAATTTCTTTTGGTCTTTTGCTTTTTTGGTCTGAGGCCTTATCATAAAGAAATAAAACACAAGGGCAATTAAACCGAAAGTAATAATTGTTTGGTAGGGAGAACCGCCACCTGCGGCTTGTAATAAAATAGTAGCTATCATTTTAAAGTATATATTGTTTTTTATTGGGTGACCACTACCTCACCTATTAAGTGCACCGCGTTTTGGGCCGGCGTGGTATTGGCTGTAATAGTGATCAATTTATCCTGCAGGCCCATTTTACCTTTGCTGTCAAAAGTAACGTGGATAACGCCGCGCTCACCCGGTTTAATCGGGGTTTTGGGCCATGTGGGTTTTGTGCAGCCGCATGAGGCATATCCGTCTGTAATGATGAGCGGAGATTGGCCCGCATTGGTAAATTTAAAGTCGTACGATATAATATCGCCAACCCTTATTTTCCCAAAATCATGGGTTTCTTTTTCAAATTTCATCACCGGGGCGTCGCTTCCGCCGCCGCTAGTGTTTCCGGCTGTCGAACCGTTTCCGGATTGATGACATGCCGAAAACAGCATTGTCACCGCAACTAAGCTGATAAACAGTTTCTTCATTGTTATTCTTCTATTAATCCTCTGCCTATTTTGTTGATTTTCTTTTCTTCTTTCAGTTCAAATAAAATCTTGTCTAAGATACCGTTAATAAATGAATTACTTTTCGGCGTGCTAAACTCTTTCGATATCTCCAGGTATTCGTTGATCGTCACTTTTACCGGGATCGACGCAAAATTAATAAATTCAGCAATAGCCATTTTCATCAGCAAAGTATCGATCATCGCGATCCGGTCTGGTTCCCAGTTCTGCGTTTTATTGGTTATCAGCTGCTGGTATTCATCGTTATGCCTTATGGTTTCCTCAAAAAGTCCTGTAATAAACTCCCTGTCTTCTTCCCAGTTTGCAGTTACCTCGGCAAGCTTGTTCTGCGCCGGGCTATCAAAGGCAAAGTTCTTAAAAGTTTTCGCAATCAGCGCCTGCAATACATCCTTATCCACCGGCCAGTAAATAAATTTGTCTTCAAAAACCTGCTCCGCCAGCGACGACTTTAAAATAACCTTCTTGAAGATATATTTAATGATGTCCTTATCGCTATGCAACGTATCGCCTGTCTTTTTCAGGTACTCTTTGTACTCTTCCGAATTTTTAAGAATGGTAAAGAGCGATTTTGTTAATTCGGGCTCAAAATCCCATGCCACCTTATACTTTTTAACGCCGGCAAGGAACTCTTTATTTTTTTGGAGCGACAAAACAAACCGGTTGCTTAGTATTTTTACGTCGGCGTTTAGGTCTTCAGCCGTGGGGAGGTGCTTGTTGGCCCTTTCCTGGGCATCCATTTCCGCATAAGCCGTCACCTCCGAAATCAGAGATAGCATACAGATATACATTTCGTATACCTTGTCGATACTTTGCAAAAGATTTTTTTCGTGTTGTTTGATGTCTCCGCTATGCGATTGATAATAGCCATATAGCGACTGTAAAACTTTTACCCGGAGGTGCCTGCGATTTAACATGTTGGTAAGAACGATTTTATCCCGCAACCATTTAGCTTACGGGGGCTGTTTTTGATTAATAGGTTGACTTTACTTTTTTAATATCGGCTATTCTTTTTTCGGCAATTTTATTTGCCGCTTCAATTGCCGAAATATTTTCGGCTTTTGAAAGTTTTAGAACATTCCGGGTAGCTTCATAAATATTTTCGGTTAGCTGCAAGGTACGTTTTTTACTAAAGCCCATTAATTCCGAGTAGCAATTTATTATGCCGCCTGCATTAATTACATAGTCCGGTGCAAATAAAATGGCTTTGTCAAGCAGCATGCGGCCATGCACCTGCTCGTCTTCCAACTGATTATTTGCCTAACCGGCAATGATATTACATTTTAACTTTTTTATTGTTTCACTATTTATTGTTGCACCAAGGGCGCAGGGCGCATAAATATCTGCGTCAATATCAAAGACGGTGTTATTTGATACTGCCTGGGCGCCATATTTTTTGGCGATCTGGCCTACCGCCTCCTCATTAATATCGCTGGCATAAACTTTTGCATTTTCGTCGCGCAATAGTTTTATAAGGTTTTCGCCCACGCGCCCCGTTCCCTGAACGATCACGGTTTTACCGGCAATGGTCTCATTTCCGTAAAACTCTTTCACACAAGCCTTTATTCCCATAAAAACGCCCAAAGCAGTTATCGGCGAGGGGTCTCCGCTGCCTCCTATGCTCTCGGGCGCCCCCATTACGTGCTGCGTCTCCATCCTGATGTATTCCATATCCCTGGGGTTAGTGCCTACATCTGCTGCAGTTATGAATTCGCCGTTAAGATTTTTTATGTAGCGCCCAAACTTGCGCAGTAAGGCTTCTGTTTTATCCTTCCTGGTATCGCCGATAATTACCGCCTTACCGCCGCCAAGGTTAAGCCCGGCAATGGCCGATTTATAGGTCATGCTTTTCGAAAGCCTCAAAACATCGTGCAATGCGTCCTGTTCGCTTTTATAGGCCCACATACGCGTACCGCCCAAAGCCGGACCGAGCGTGGTATCGTGAATAGCAATAATTGCTTTTAAGCCTGTCTCGGGGTCGCTGCAATACACGATCTTTTTATGACCGAACGCTTCCATCTGGCTAAATATCGATTCGTCGGGAGTAGGTACAGGCATTAGAAATGAACAAGTGTGAAATGTTTTCGCGTCCGACAAAAGTATATGTTTTTTTTATAGCGACAAAGGTTTTTTTGATGGGTAGAGAGTTCATGGTTCATAGTACTTTCAGGGTAGTTGTAGCGGCGTTTACACAGAAAGTTTTATCCGTTTTGCGTCTTTTAGCATGAACCTTTTTACCATGAACCATGAACCATGAACCATGAACTATGAACCATTAACATATAAGAACTATGAACATTCAAACGGAATACGTTATTTTTGAGGGGCTGATATGAAGGATCTCGCATACCTCAATAAATTCTTTGTAAAATACATCTGGCGGCTTATCCCCGGCGTACTGTTCGTCATCATTTCAAATGTTTTTGGCGTATTGCCGGCGCAGGTCATCCGCGTCGCTTTTGATCTCGTAACCGAAAACATCAGCACCTACCAGCTCTTTTCGGGTTTCCACCGGCAAACAATGATCTATGAAATATTCGGGTCGAGCCTTTTATTATTTGGCGCACTCGTATTGGCCCTATCATTATTAAGGGGCCTGTTTCTTTTTTTTATGCGCCAAACCATCATCGTTATGTCGCGCCATATCGAATTCGATCTTAAAAACGAGATATATCACCATTACCAGGAATTATCCCTTGCTTTCTACCGCCGCCACAATACCGGCGATTTGATGAACCGTGTTACCGAAGATGTAAGCAGGGTGCGTATGTACCTCGGGCCGGGTATCATGTACACCATAAATACCGTGGTGCTTTTTATTATGGTTATCTACGCTATGCTCACTGTAAACGTAAGGCTCGCCATATTTTCCGTCCTCCCTTTACCCATACTTGCTTTAATTATTTATTATGTAAATAATATTATAAACTACCGGAGCGAAAAAATACAGGAGCGGCTCTCGGGCCTTTCAAGCTTTGTGCAGGAGAATTTTTCGGGTATAAGGGTTATCAAATCATACGTTCGCGAACATTTTGTGCGGGGAAGCTTTGCGGCCGAAAGCGAAAACTATAAAACCCATTCCATGGCCCTGGTAAAGATTCAGGCATTATTTTACCCGCTTATGCTCATGCTGGTCGGCCTAAGTAATATTATTACCATGTATGTCGGCGGTATCGAAGTGATGAAAGGCAATATTACGGCAGGAAATATTGCCGAATTCATCGTGTACCTCAACATGCTTACTTTCCCGGTTATTGCATTGGGCTGGGTAACCTCGCTGATCCAGCGGGCGGCCGCATCACAAAAAAGGATAAATGAATTTTTGCACGAAACATCGGAGATCATATCTCCGGCAGTCCCAAAACAGGCTATCCGCGGAAATATTGAATTCAGCAATGTGTCTTTCATTTACCCCGATACCGGCATACAGGCGCTAAAAAACGTTTCCTTCGTTGCAAAACCCGGCGAGATGGTGGCGATCATTGGCCGCACCGGCTCGGGAAAATCAACTATAGCCAATCTGATCATGCGCATGTATGATACAACCGGGGGCCAGATCCTGATCGACGGGGAACCGTTAAATTTGTATAATCTTGAAGGATACCGGTCGCAAATAGGTTTTGTACCGCAGGAAGTCTTCCTTTTTTCAGATACCATCGCCAATAACATTGCCTTTAGCGCCGACGCGCTCGACATTCCGCGGGTACACCAGGCAGCGAAGGATGCGGCCGTGTACAACAATATTATTGAGCTGGAACGGGGATTTGAAACACTGATAGGCGAACGCGGCATAACGCTTTCGGGTGGGCAGAAACAGCGGGTATCCATCGCAAGGGCGATAGTTAAGGATCCGCAAATACTTATTTTCGATGATTGCCTGTCAGCGGTCGACACCCGCACCGAAGAAGAAATTCTGAATAACCTGGGGCGAAATATGGCGGGCAAAACGAGCATAATTATTGCGCACCGGATATCAACCATTAAGAATGCCGATAAAATACTGGTGATGGATAATGGCGCCATTATTGAACAGGGAGATCACCAATTCCTGATGGATAAGAAAGGTACATATTTCGAATTATACGAAAAACAACTGCTTGAAGAGGAAGAAAATGCCTGAAGAGTCCCCTCCAAATAAAATAAAAGGCCTAAAAGCGCTAATAATATTCGAATTAATACTTGTACTTTGAAAATTTATTTATATTTATGCCAACCAAAAACTAGTTACAATAATTTTTAATATGGGAGATTTTGACAACAGAGAGCGTGAAGAGGTTTTTTCAAAGAAGGTTAGAGCCGGGAAGAGAACTTATTTTTTCGATGTAAAGGCCACCAGGGCGAACGATTATTACGTTACGATTACGGAGAGCAAGAAACGTTTGGAAGACGGGGTTTTTATTAAACACAAGATTTTTTTATACAAGGAAGATTTTGAAAAGTTTGCCGAGGGCCTGAAAGACACGATCGACTACATCAAGGCAAACCAGGAAGTGGTTGAAAAACGTTATGAATATAGCGAGCCTTCTGAAGTAGCTAAAACGGCAGACGAAGATTTTTCGTTCGAGATATGATTTGAACTAATCAATCTAAACTATACCTTTAACAAACCCCGCCCGCGCGGGGTTTGTTTTTTAGCGCAATTTAGTGTTGCAGTGACGAAAACTTCAGTCCGGCGACTATCACGTAACCAATATCCAAAGCCCACAGGCAAAGGATAACAATGGTTACCAAACCCCAAAGCTTAAAAAATGATTTTAATTTTGCCAGCGCGCTTGTCACCTGGTTCGCATCATTAAAAGTAATGCCTCTTTTAACACGCTGTCCAAATTGGAACAGGTATAGAGCAAAGAAAAAATACAGTATATCGGCGAGAATAAGTATAAAAGACATCGCGACGCCAACGCCGGCGGGCACGTCGACGGCCGACGGCGAATACATTTTCAATATCACGCTAAATAGCGTCCCGACAAAAAGAGCTGTCATAAGAAGCAATGTACAGGCGATAAAACCCAAGGCACCTAAAAAACTTGCCCAGGAGCCTGCCTGTCGCAAATATACCTTTGCCTCATTGGTGATTAGCAGCCCTGGGGGCGGCGGAATTGGCGCGAATGTTTCGTTTGTTTCCATTGTGAGGGGTTTAATTTTTTTTTATAAAGTTAAAAAGACTTAAAAACGAAACAAGAAAAATGATTCAAATAGGCGTAAGTCAAATTGCCGCTTCGCACGAAACGTTCCGATGGAACGTAGGGGTTTAATTGAATATTTTTCTACCAACCAGTCGTCCTTATAGGACGATGGACTCAATTTTTCGTCCTGTAAGGACGTCTGGTCGGTAGTATCGCATTAAGCAAGTACCAACGTTCCGTAGGAACGTCTGATCTAAGAGCGACAATTTGAATTGCGCATATCCAAATGACATAGCTCCTGGTTTTAGGAAGCCAAGCACGTAGATGTCAAATTCAATTGATCCCCAATCAAGTGAAAAGCCTGCGCGGGTAGTTAACGACAAGGGCATGATGCGCCCCGCCCGCCGGGTGAAAAACGCTGTGCATAACTAAAAGCGCCATGGTGAAATAAATGATCAGCCCGGTCACGTCAACGAGCGTGGCAACAAACGGCGCCGACGACGTCGCAGGGTCCAATCGTAGTCGCTTCATTAACAAAGGCAGCATCGAGCCCGCCAGCGACCCCCACAATACGATGCCAATCAATGAAAAGCCTACAGTAAATGCTATTAACAGCCAATGTGGCCCGTAAATAGCGCTAAAATAGCTCCACAAGGCAATGCGAAGGAAACCAATGAGGCCAAGTATAGCACCAAGCATCAAACCTGAAAGTATTTCACGGCGCATAACGCGCCACCAATCGGCAATGGTAACTTCACCGAGCGCCATAGCCTGGATAATAAGCGTCGACGCCTGCGAGCCGCTGTTCCCCCCGCTCGACATGATCAGCGGGATAAAAAACGTAAGCTGTATAACGATGGATATCTCGTCGTTAAAATACTGCATTGCGGTTGAGGTAAGCATTTCGCTTAAAAAGAGGATAATCAGCCAGCCTACGCGTTTTTTTACCAGCAAAAATAAATTGATATCAAGATAGGGCTCGTCCAATGCCTCCGTACCGCCTATTTTTTGGATATCCTCAGTATATTCCTCATTAGCTATCCATAATATATCATCTACCGTAACAATACCAAGTAACACATCGGCATCATCGGTTACCGGCAGGGCCACCCGGTTGTTCATCCTAAACACGTTAATGGCTTCCTGCTGCGGGTCTGTCGCTTTTAGTGCTATCAGCCGACCGTCCATCAGCTGACTGATCTTGGTTGACGGGTCGGCCAATAATATTTCCCTGATCCGGATGTCGTCCAATAAAACACCTTTTTCCCCCATCACATAGATAACGTCGATCGTTTCGGAGCTTTTACCGAACTCGCGAATATGAGCCAGCACTTTTTTAACATCCCAGCTTTTTTTCACCGCGATGTAATCGGGCGTCATTAGCCGGCCTACGCTATTTTCTTCGTAACCTAGCAGTTGCAGGGCCTCTTTCCTGTCTTCGGGACTTAAATGCTGTATTAATTTCTGAACCGTATTGCCATGTAGATCGCTAAAAAGAGAGGTACGGTCGTCAGGTGGAAGCTCATTGATAATTTCGATAACCTTCGAGCCCGAAACCTTTTTCAATATCCTCTCCTGTGTTGGGAAATCGAGGATACGAAATACGTTTACGGCGCGGTTGAGCGAAAGTATTTCAATAAACCTGGGGCCATGATCCGGAAATTCATTTATCAGTTCAGCTGCGTCTGATATATTCAGGTTGTTAAGGTATTCCTGGAGTTGTTCAACATCATTTGTCTCCAGCAATAGTGTTATTTGGTCAACCATTTCTTCCATAAAAAAGCCCTCGTATTTTACATCGTTAATAAATAAGTTTTAGCGCTCCTTCGCCAAAAGTCGTTTATTTTTTCAAAATATAAGGCAAGTTTTTTCTGTTATCTTTGCGGCTTTTAGTGGGTGGTTGATTGTGTTGACTAAGTTGATTAAGTTGTTACGCTATCAATTCAAAACTCAATCAACCATTCACTCAATCAACTTAATTAACTTATAAATGGGATTACAATGTGGTATAGTGGGCTTGCCGAATGTGGGCAAATCAACGCTTTTTAATTGTTTATCAAACGCGAGGGCGCAGGCAGCCAATTTTCCGTTCTGCACCATTGAGCCGAACGTGGGGGTGATAACCGTCCCTGATGAGCGGCTAAACAAGCTGGTTGAAATAGTTCACCCCAAAAATACGGTACCTAACACCATCGAAATTGTCGACATAGCTGGGTTAGTAAAAGGCGCCAGCAAAGGCGAAGGACTCGGCAACCAGTTTTTGGCTAATATCCGCTCCACAAATGCTATTATTCATGTATTGCGCTGTTTTGACAACGATAACGTCATCCACGTCGACGGCTCTGTCGACCCGGTGCGCGATAAGGAGATCATCGATACCGAGCTTCAGCTAAAGGACCTGGATTCCATCGAAAAAAAGATCCAGAAAGTGGAGAAAATGGCCAAAACGGGCGGCGATAAAGAGGCAAAAAAGACCTTTGAGGTGCTAACCGTTTATAAAGATCATTTGCTCCAGGGAAAATCGGCGCGTACCGCCCCGGTTGCCGAAGAGGATAAGGAGTATATCGCGGATATCTGGTTACTGACCGCCAAACCGGTAATGTATGTTTGCAATGTCGACGAAGCCTCGGTTAATACTGGCAATGCCTATGTTGAAAAGGTAAAGGCTGCTGTAAAAGAAGAAAATGCCGAGGTTTTGATCATTTCGGCACAAATAGAATCTGAAATCGCGCAACTGGAGACTTACGAAGAGCGGCAGCTTTTCCTGGATGATCTCGGTCTTGCCGAATCGGGCGTAAATAAACTGATAAAAGCCGCTTATAAACTATTGAACCTGGCCACCTATTTTACTGCGGGTGTACAGGAAGTTCGGGCCTGGACCATCACCAAAGGTTTTACCGCCCCCCAGGCTGCCGGCGTTATCCATACAGACTTTGAAAAAGGATTTATCCGTGCGGAAGTTATCAAATTTGAAGATTTTGTAAAGTTCAACGGATCAGAAGCAGTGATAAAAGAGAACGGAAAACTGAGCATCGAGGGGAAAGCTTATATCGTGCAGGACGGCGATATCATGCATTTCAGGTTTAATGTTTAGTTGCATAAAACGGGGGCCGGAAGTCAGGCGATAAAATAAATGTTAAAGCCCTGGCTCCTGGTTCTTGATTCCTGGCTCTTAAACGGTATATTTGCAACGCACCGTCTCCGTAGTTCAATGGATAGAATGTCAGATTCCGGTTCTGATGATGGGGGTTCGAATCCCTTCGGGGACACATAAAACATAAAACCGTCTTCCTATTACCAGGGGCGGTTTTTATGTTTATTACTCTTTTTAATAGCCAGACCGGTATCATTATTTCGCGCCCTATTTACAAATGGGGAAAAGTTCGTCATGTAGCTGATTCCCCCTTCAATTAAAACTTATTTTTATTGATAACTTCCATAAACCGCTCCCTGAACTTTTCGCTAACTGATATGCGTTTATCCGAGATATAAATATGGTTATCCTCTATCTTACTGAGTTGCTCATAATTTATAATATAAGAATTATGTACCCTTATGAACGGTGACTTAAGTTGCTCTTCCATGTCCTTTAACCGGCGGTATATCAGTAACTGTTCCTGGCCCGTCACCAGTCTTACATAATCTTTCTCCCCTTCGAAATACAGGATGTCTTTTAATACGATCTTCCTGATTATCTTTCCCGATTTCACGAAAAAAAATTCCTGCTCCTGTTCAACATTTGGCAGTTGTTGCGCTTCGGGTTTTAAGAAATATTGTTCTATTTTTTGTACCGATGCCAGAAAACGCTTTAATGTGATGGGTTTCAGCAAATAATCTATTGTCTGAAAAACATAGCTTTCAACAGCATATTCGGAATAAGCTGTGGTAAAAACAATTTTGGTGTGGGGCGGCAATAACGTTGCGAGTTCCATTCCTGTCAGCTTTGGCATATTAATATCCAGGAAAATAAAATCAACCTGGTTCCTTTTTAAAAACGCCAGCGCCTCCATCGCATCATAACATTTCGCTTTCAGGGCCCAGCTTGTACTTTGTTTTATCAGCAGTTCCACCAGGTCGACAGCGTCAGGCTCATCATCAATAATTATGCAGTTTAAATTCATTAAAGCGGGATTTTTAAAAAAGCAGTAAATAATTCTCCTTCGTTATCAATAGTCAGCTCAAATTTCTCTCCGTATAACATTCTGAGTCTTTTGGTTAAATTAATGATCCCAAACCCACCCGGTTGATTGTCGGCCGCCGAATCGCCTTTACGGTTGCTGGTTTTAAAAAACAGGAAATCATCCTGCTGTACCAATGAAATACTTACCTGGTTTTGTTTTCGTGATTTGTCTATCCCATGTTTGAAAATATTTTCCACAAAGGTCATGAGCAACATAGGGGGAATGCGAAGTTCCGGGTTGTAAGCTTTCTCGAAATTAATGATGGCGCCGTGCCGGATACGAATTCTTTCAAGCTCCATGTAGCTTTCGATAAATGCCACTTCTGTCGATACCGGCACCTCTTCTTTTGGGCTTTCATCGACAAAATAACGCATAATATCCGACAGACGCTCTATCAGCACGGCCGACAGGGGATCAACTTTATAAACCCTATAATATATGCTGTTCAGCGCGTTAAAAAGAAAGTGAGGTTGAACCTGCGATTTGAGTAAATTAAGTTCGGCCTGGCTCTTTTGCAAAAGGATTTCTTCCGTTTGTTGTTTTAAAGTAAAATAGGCGATGGCGATGCGAAAAACCAGGCTGAGGACATAGATCAGGATACCACCGGGAACATAACTCAGTAAAGTAAGCAAATTAACCGGGGGTGTTTTTATCAAAAAATGCTTGTAGAGGATGATGCCTGTGTAAGCCTTTAGCATTCCCGTTAAAATCAAAAAGAACGCTACGGCTATGCCGTATAACACGAACCTTCTCTTTTGATAAAATACCGGGTATAAAAGCAGGATATTCCCGTAAATAATGATTACATACGATGTTGTGTTGACTACCGTATAGATGACTGATTTCAACAAACCTTCCATCGGTAGCACCGAAAAAAAACCCAATAACAACACGGCGGTCCATATCAGCACCTGGAGTTGAATAATACTGGGTGCTTGCCTCCCTATCTTCATGTTCAAAAATACTAACCTTTTAAGTTTTCATACGCTGTTTTATGCGGTTGGGCTATTATTCTCGGCAATTGCCCTAAAAACTACGACGGGTGGGTAAAGAACCCCGAAAAACCCATACATCGAATAAATAGCATTCTCCGTTAGAAATAAAAGCAACCTCGTCGAATAGATTATTGAAGCCGGTTTGTAAAAAACACCTTTGATCATCAAAAATTAAAATAACTCCATCATGAAAAAAGTAACCCAATTATTTGCAGTCCTGGCATTAATTTTTGTCAGCAGTTCAGTATTTGCCCAATTTACGCAATCACAAATGGTAGCCGAGTGGCAGCGGGCAAAAATTTACACCAAAGCCTACCTGGATGCTATGCCCGAAGATAGTTACAGTTTTAAACCAACGCCTGAGATCCGCACGTTTGCGCAGCAAATGCTTCATTTATCGGATGCCAATTATGTCTTTGCTACTGTCGCAAGTGATAAACCAAACCCCGTTGGTGAAACACTTGCCGCTCATCATGTTAATGAAAAAATGGCCTCACCGACGAAGGAAGCTACCATAAAGGCCGTAATGGATAGCTACGATTGGGTTATAAGCACACTTCAAAATATGACGCCCGATCAACTGCAGGAAATCACAAAGTTTGCCAAGTACGACATTACAAGAAGCGGATTATTCGGTAAGTCATTTGAACATCAAACCCATCAACGGGGCCAAACCACCATTTACCTGCGTTTAAAAGGCGTAACTCCGCCAGCGGAGTAGCTATTTTAATTAAGATGGCCGGATGTTAGCGCGCAGCGGAAGAACAAAGGTGTTAAGCTGTAACCGGACAGAGACGCCCGGTTACAGCTTATTTACGTGTAACAGACGGGCGCCGGATTATTGTAAATGTACTTTGGTAACTTAAAAACTAAATATGGAAACAACCATTATTGGCCTCATTGGGCAAAACAAACGCATCGTTTTCGTCGACATACTAAAGGGCTGGGCTTTTGTATTAAACTCAGAAAAACGCTTGTACACGGAACAACTCAACAACGTAATTGCCCCACTGGTTATAACTCGGGTGCAGGAACCCACGAAACAGGGAATGATGCAGACCATGATGAACCGTCTGGCGATAGCAATCGTCTCAGGCTTGCTCATTGCACCCCTGGTAATGTTCGGCGCTGCCGGTAAAGTAAAACCTGCGATTGGCCCTACGGTAGAAAGCGCGCTGGCTGCTGACCAGGAATTAGCAAAGGCGTTGCAGGCTAATGACACGGTAGGAATTTACCGCATGCTGGACAAAGACTGGGCCGTTATTTCTACAGCGGGTAGCATAAGCGAAGGGCCTTCGATCTTTCCTGGTGGAATAAGGTCAGGTTACCTTACGCGGAAAACATACTCGCTTTCAGAACCCAGGGTGCGCTTGTATGGAAATATCGCGCTGGTGACGACGAAAGTGGAAACTTCAGGCATGTTCCAGGGCAAACCCTTCGTTGTCGCGGAGCGTCAAACGGACGTTTGGCGTTGGAAGGGTGGTGAGTGGAAATGCATTTTGACGCATGAGACAAAGATGTCAAAATAAAATGGCCACCTTAAAAATAGCGGCAATCGGTTTGTTTATGCTGATCGCCGTTAGGGCATACGGGCAGCAAAATATAAAAATATCCGGAAGGCTAACCGATTCGCTTACTCATGAGCCTCTCCCATTTGCGACGGTAGCTTTATTAAATGCGCATACCAAAGCCCCTGTTAAAGGAATCCAAACCGATACAAGTGGTAATTTTGTGCTCGAAAATGTGCCCGGCGGTACGTTTACCCTGCGGGTAAGTTTTGTTGGCTACAATGATATCTTCAAAGAAAATATACTGATCAATCCCGCAACCGGCAATTTAAATTTAGGTACGCTGCCGATGACGGCATCAAAGAACAGCTTACTGAAAGAGGTTACTATCACCGCCAAAAAGGAAGCATTGCAAAATATCGACGGTAAAAAGGTATTTTCAGTTAACCAAAGCCTCGTGAGCAAAGGCGGTAATGCGGCAGATTTGTTGCAGAACGTCCCAACCCTGCAAATTGATGGTGATGGCAATGTAAGTCTGCGGGGTTCTACCGGCGTTAAAGTACTGATTGATGGCAAACCTTCAGTTATTGCGAATGGTGATATTACCCAGATACTCCAATCGATACCGGCCAGCTCAATCGAAAGCATAGAAGTGATTCCCAATCCACCGGCTAATTATGAAGCCAATGGCGAAGGTATTATCAACATTATTCTAAAAAAGAACAGCAAGCCCGGATTAAATGGCTCCGTAGATATTGGCGGCGGTACCCGCGACAACTATAACGGCGATGCCAGCCTGAGTTACCAAAGCGGCAAGGTAAATGTATACGGGAACTATAGCCTCAAAAATGGAAATACTTTAAGTACCGCGGAACAGTACCTCACTTTTTTAAAACCGACTGACTCTGTTGTATATTCCACTCAAACCGTTTCATCCGTTACCCGAAACAAAATACAGTTTGTAAAAGCCGGCATTGATTATTCACTTACGCCCGGGAGCACATTAGGTATATCCGCCAGTTTTAATTTGCGTAACAGGCATCGCAATGAGTTTTTAACTTTTACTAACTATTCGGCTAATGACGACCTTATTGAGTACTACAATCGCTATAATACCGTAAATAATAATGGCAACAGTTATGAATTTGATCTCGACTACAACCGGCGTTTTAAGAAACCAAAAGAGGAACTTGCGCTCAACTTCTCCTACGCATACGGCAGTTTCAGGGATTACCAGCAATATACAACCGATTATAACCCTATTAATGGCGTGCAATCACCCAATATTGATACACCGTTAATAAGTGATACCAGGCATAACGCCACTAATTATAATATACAGGCAGATTATGTTTTACCTGTCGGCAAATCAGGACAATTTTCGGCCGGTTACCGCAGCCAGATTACCCTTGGCAATAATGATCAATACGCCTATAACGTTTTAGGAGCCGGCGCTACACCGCTTTATACTTTTACTGATTTTTTTAGCAGCAATAACCTGGTTAACGCCGTTTATTTGAACCTTAAGGACCAGATCGGCAATTTAAGCTACCAGGTAGGTGTAAGAGGAGAAGATAGTCACCTTGACGCTATTTTCAGGAGTTATAATGCAAATAATATGTTATTTGCCGCCCCGGTAAAAGTGCCGGTCAAAGGAATATATCCAAGTGTGCTGCTCACCGAAAAGCTTGAAAACAATAGCCAATTGCAGTTCACCTTTACCAACCGGATTTCAAAGCCATCGGTAAGGCAATTCAATTCCACAACGGATTTTTCCGACCCTACAAATTACTATAGGGGTAACCCGGGTTTAATACCGGAAAGCGTTACTGACCTGGAGTTAGATTATAATAAAACCTGGCAAAATATATCCTTTACCTCCGGCATCTATAATAACAGGATCAATAATGTAATTCAAGATATTCAAACGGATCCGGTTAATGATGAAACAACCACGATACCTGAAAATTTAAAACACTCAATTACCACCGGGCTGGAGTTGATCGGCCATTTTGACCTGCTAAAAGGATGGGGCCTAACGGGGAATGCAAACATCTTTGATCGGGATAATGCTGCGGCCCCGCAATATGGTATAACGGCCAACAACGGGATTAGCTGGAATGCAAACCTCACCAGTAATATAACACCCATACAAAGATTATCATTTCAAATCCACGCAGATTACCGGGCATCTGATTATCTTCTGCAGGATAAGAACCGTGCGTCTTTTGGAATGGACGCAGCTGCAAAGTATGACTTCGCCGGAAACAGGGCTTCGCTGAGTTTTAATGCCAATGACATTTTCAATAGCCGGAAGAGGGCATTTTTAAAAAACAGCAATGACCTGCTACTCAATTGGGAACGCCACACCGTGAGCTCGAGGGCTACCTTGACATTTTCTTATCATTTTGGCTCCGGCGGCTCAAAGCAAAAAGAGTCCAAACAAATTAAGCGGATTGAGGATGCTTCTTAAATTAAATAAAACATAAGCATCCTAAGTAAAAGGGGCGCAAAAAATCTTCATTCGTTCTTAAGGTCAGTTGAATTAAAGTCAGGCATTGGAAGGTGCCTGATTTATTTTTAACGCATCCCGAATCATTTTCCAATTAAAGAAGATTTTTATTTAGACGATAAATTTATTTGGAATGATCTTTTCTTTATGACCAGATCGAAGCATGAAATAGGATCGACCTCATCAGACGGTGAGCAAGAATTCGAATCCACATAAAATATTGAATATCAAGCCGATTCGAGGGCAATACGAATCCCTTCGGCAACACAAAAACAACAAAACCGCATCCTGATCACCGGGAGGCGGTTTTGTTTTAAGGTAAATAAATCCCCGTGGTTAGAATTAATTACTTCGTATAAGGAAAATTCCGCGAAAGCTTACGCATCTGTTTTTCAATCACGTCATTGGTAGATACAAACAAGCTTTCGTTCATCTCTTTTGTATATCTCCAGAGCAACTCACCATCTGTGCCGTTCGAAATTTGAATGGTCAATAAACCATCACCTGTTTTACTGCCGAAACCGAATACCATCGATGTTACAATTGCCCCGGCTTCTGAGCGGGTTGTCTCCTGGTCATAGGCGCCAAAAATAACGCCATCTACCGCCAATGCCTTTGCAATTTCATCTTTGGTATGCGAATCAAGACTATCGGCAAGCTTGGCTTTTGTTAAAAGGACATTTGTCTTTTCAGGATCCTGGAAACTCACGGTATAATCGGAAGCTTTACGCAGTAAAAAGGTAAACATGGCCGATTGAATTTTTTTGCCCATTTCCAACTCCTGCTGATGGTTTGTAGCTGCATCATAGTCCTTCGGTGGTTTTTTGTAGGTAATCCTTACGTTAAAAGGCAAAATGGCAACGACTTTGTGCTGCGCTATTGCCTGCTTCATTTTAGGGCTCTCAAAAATTTGTTTTTGGGCGAAAACGTTTAAAGAAATAAAGCAAATTGTGATTAGTACTAAGGTTTTTTTCATGTTGTTTATTACACTTTGTTCCCACAAGTATAATCAATTATTATTCTTTTTTAAATAATTACTCGAACCTTATTTTTAACCCATTAAAATTTAAAATAAAACAATTTAAGCTTTCTTTGTCACCAGCCCGCCGCTTCGCCGTCCTTGCGACTTTCGGACGCGCCGAAATAAACCTTTTGAACCGGATCATACCGGATGGCCTGATAGCCTCCATAGCTTCCCGGAATTTCAAACCCGATCTTATGCCCCATATACATCAGGCTGCGAATGGTTTCATAGGGAAATCCTGATTCAAGATAGATCATGCCTACACCCTGCCGTTTCTCGCCCGTCGGTTCGGATGAGCCCTGGTGATCTATTCTCGGGGCATCGCCCGCCTCCTGCTCGTTCATTCCGAAATCGATCATGTTCATCAGCACCTGCACATGCCCAAGCGGCTGGAAGCTTCCACCCATCACACCAAAACTCAGGTAGGGTTTACCATCCTTGGTTACAAAAGCCGGGATGATCGTATGGAAGGGCCGTTTATGCGGGGCATAAGTGTTGTTTTGCCCCTCTTCGAGGGTAAATAGCTGACCCCGGTCCTGGAAAGTGAAACCCAGACCGTCAGGCGACATGCCCGAGCCATAGCCTTTGTAATTACTCTGGATAAGCGATACCATATTACCATCTCCATCGGCAACGGTCAGGTAGATCGTATCACCATCTTTTAATGCCGGGTTTCCGGCTTCGAAACTGGCTGACGCCTTATTTGGGTCGATCAATTTGCGGCGTTCGGCAGCGTATGACTTTGAGATCAGTTCTTTTACCGGAATTTTTGCAAAATCAGGATCGGCATAGTATTTAGCGCGATCTTCAAAAGCCAGCTTTTTGGCCTCGACAAACAAATGGATGTGTTCCGGACTGCCCCACGCGATCTTGCTGAAATCAAACCCTTCCAGTATGTTCAGCATTTGCAGCACACAAATCCCCTGGCCGTTAGGGGGCAATTCCCAAACGTCATAACCACGGTAATTGGTGCTTACGGGTTCAACCCACTCTGACGTGTGGTCGGCCATATCCTTATAGGAAAGAAATCCGCCGTTCTTTTTCATAAAAGCTTCTATCGTACGTGCGATATCGCCTTTGTAAAAAGCATCGCGCCCGCCTTTTGCGATTTTTTCGAGCGTATTGGCCAGATCGGGGTTGGTGCGTATGTCGCCCCGGCCGGGTATTTTACCCCCCGGATTATACAATTCGACAATATTGGGAAACTGGCCATAAAGCGACCTGATATTTTTTAGCGACCCGGCCGCCTCATCGGCCACCGGGAAACCATTACGGGCGTAGCCTATGGCAGGGGCTAGTATCTTATCCATTGGCAATTTACCAAAACGACCGTGTAACGTAAACCACCCATCAACGCAACCGGGCACATTTACCGGCAAAGGGCCGACAGCCGGTATGTATTTCAATCCTCGTTTCTTAAACTCGTCAAGGGTTAAGCTATAAGGCGAGCGTCCGGAGCCATTGAGGCCGATTAGCTTGCCGGTTTTTGCATCGTAAACAATGGCAAAAATATCTCCCCCAATCCCATTTACATGAGGTTCAACAACCCCAAGTACCGCATTGGCCGCTATGGCCGCATCAACGGCTGAACCTCCCTGTTTTAAAATATCGATAGCCGCCTGGGTGGCCAGCGGCTGACTTGTACAAGCCATACCATGCTGGGCCATAACTTCGCTGCGCGTGGCGAACGTTTTACCATAGGGTCTATCCTGGGCTTTTATAAGAAAAGGCGAGATCAACGATATCAACAAGATGCACAATATAAACCTGCTGGAGGGAATGCTATTTATTTTCATAACTGAATAGGTTATTGCAAGCTAACTTACCGCTAATTATTACAGTATCAAAACCAGGGATGTACTTTGAGGTATTTAAAATATCTCGCCCACATCGATAAACAAACCGCGCGAGCCTTCGCGGCCAAAACCATAATCGACGGTTATGTTGGTCCTTGATATAGTGTTAATTTTTATACGAAGCCCTGGCCCGTACCCGGGTTGCAAAGCCTGGAGCCTTGTACCCGGCGCTCCCGAAAACGACTCGGCATTCAAAAATATCACGCCTCCTAAAAGGCCATTTGCTGTTATCCTATAGCGATATTCAGTTTCAAGATAAACCATCTGCGCACCCCTGAACCGGCCCTGGATATAACCTCGCCCTGTCGCGCAAAAGGCGTCCCATTCTGTACTCGGCAATTCAAGATATGCCGGCCGGCCGCCCAGGATCAGCCAATCGTAGCTCCAAAAAGCAAGTACATTTTCCGATCCCTCGGGGAATTTATAATATTTTCGGGCATCGATGATCAGCGAGCTCCAGTTAACATCGCTTCCTAAAAAGGAATAGTTATCCCGGAACTGTACCGAGACATACCCCCCTTTGGTAGCGTTAATGCCGTTATCTCTCGTATCGAGCAGGGCGTTAAGCGTAAAACCGGAAGATGTGGAACGATCCTGTTTGCCGTACCGGGAATAATCCGATACCGTTCCGTCCAGGTTGCCGTTATCCGAAATATTCCAGCGGTTGTCCAAAATATAGCCGGCGCCGAGATAAAGATTCCCCGCAACATGGCGAAGTACTGTTTCATAAAACTGGAAAAATTCGTAGTCCATCGGGTCTTCATCCTTTAAATAGGAGTTGCTACCCAAGCCATAGGTGCTTTGCGGGTATTTATAAAAACGATAGGCACCCACAAAATTATACTTGTTATCGCGGCTCCAGATGTTACTCGATACAGGTATAGTAAACTGCTTATTTTGGGTGAAGGCAGTACTTGCTATAATGGTTGATATCCGTGAATTTGGTCCGGTTCTGAACGCCGCATTGCCCGATAAAACAAATGCCAGGCGGGTCACCAGCGTATAGCCTAATGCAGGAACTATAGAAACTGAAGGTTTGGAAGTAATGGTATCAGGTACTTTACTCGGCTTTATGTTAAAAAACTCCGCCACCACATCGGCTATATCTTTCTGCTCAACCCCTTTGTTATAACTGACGCTGGTATCTGCTTTATATTTAACTGAATCCGCCTTTTTTGGTTTAACCGGGATGGTTTTGATAGGAACGGGGTTATTTTCCTGTGCGTACAGGTGAGCGGTAAACAAGGTCCCAATAATAAAAATACTGATCTTTAAAAATAACTTCATGAATACCGTTTACTCAAAACCGGCTGGTTATTATTTAAAGCAATATTAAATTATTATTAGCCGAATATTTATTTGTCAGGCCCGAAAGTAATCATTCTGTTACAAACGAAATAAATATTTTGAAAAAGTACTCCCGTAGGTGATCAGGCACGGACCTTTTTTATCATTTCAGGGCAATAAAAGAATGATTGGTTTTATAACCGGGGTGAAAATGCCATTTTTGTACTGTTCAAACATCGCTTTAAGCGAATACCCCCTTTCGCAATTTTTATATGCCCATGGAATCAACATTAACAGAAGAACCCAAACAACTTGTTCAGAAAACGCTTTTTGGCGTTTTAATTGCTATAAGCGCGGGGCACCTTCTGAACGACATGATGCAATCCATCATAACAGCGGTCTACCCGCAATTAAGAGAAGATTTCCATTTAAACTATTCACAAGTTGGTCTCATCACTTTTACATTTCAGATTACGGCCTCGTTACTGCAGCCTGTTGTAGGTTCAGTTACCGACCGCAAACCCCGGCCATATTCATTGCCTGTGGGCATGGCGTTAACCTTTTGCGGGGTTTTGCTGTTGTCGCGGGCCTCAAGTTTTGTTTCGATTTTGTTGGCCGTCGCTTTAATGGGTGTTGGCTCTTCCATCTTCCACCCGGAATCTTCCCGCCTGGCGCACGTAGCGGCCGGCGGCAAGCGTGGTGTTGCGCAGTCCATTTTCCAGCTTGGGGGTAATTTTGGAAGTGCGCTTGGGCCACTGCTGGTGGCCTATATCGTTGCGCCATATGGGCTGCACAATATAGCCTGGTTTTGCATAGCGGCCGTGTTGGGCATTTTCATCCTTACAAAAGTGAGTCAATGGTATAGTGATCACCTGGAAGCCGGCGCCAGAAAAGCTCCGGCGACCCAACCGGTTAATAGCCTTTCACGCAAAAAGGTTACCACATCGCTTATCGTTTTGCTGTTGCTCATTTTTTCCAAGTTCTTTTACCTGGCCTGCATGAGCAGTTATTTTACATTTTTCCTTATCGGTAAATTTCAAATTACCAAACAGGAGTCACAACTGTGCTTGTTTGCATATTTGTTTGCAATCGCTGCCGGCACCATCCTCGGTGGCTTTGCCGGCGACCGTTTTGGCCGCAAATATGTGATATGGTTTTCTATTCTTGGTGTGGCCCCATTTACACTGTTGCTGCCTTATGTCGATTTCTTCTGGACCATCGCGCTGGCCGTGGTGATCGGCCTGATCTTGTCTTCGGCCTTCTCAGCCATCGTTGTCTTTGCCCATGACCTGATGCCCGGTAAGCTGGGCATGGTTTCTGGCTTATTTTTTGGGCTTGCCTTTGGCATGGGTGGTTTGGGATCGGCATTATTAGGTAAACTGGCCGATCATACTAGTATCAACTATGTTTTTGAGGTATGCGCATTTCTGCCGCTTATAGGTATTGTTACCTGGTTTTTGCCCGATATTGAAAAGATGAAAGTCGGTCACTAGGTCATTGGCGACTTGAAAATATCCCTTGAATTGATCTTTGTGATTTTGTCGGAAAAAATCTTATTATGCTTAAAGTAATTTTCCAAAACATCCGTCTTCACATTTAGAAGGGCGTCAACGCCCGGCTAAAAAGGACAAAAAAATGTTTAGAAATTATCACTCAGCAAGCGGCGCACCAGGTTGCGGCCCTGCACACGGAAAACACGGACACTGGAGAGGCGAACACTTTCGCCGGCCAAAATATAACCTGCCAATGAATATAGCAGATAACGAAGCAAATTTCGAAGTATATGTTTACGCGCTCGGTTATGACAAAGAAAACATAAAGATTTCTGTTCAGGATGACATTTTGTACATCAGCGGAACACGTTCGGTTGACGAAGAAAACCTGCCGAATTTTAGCAAGCAGGAATATCCGATAAAATCATTTGAACGGATGCTGAACTTAAACGGCAAAGTGGATGTTACCGGGATTACGGCGAAACAAGAGGACGGTATTTTGATTGTTACCCTACCCAAAAACGCCGAAGCTCAAAAACCTTCGCAGGAGATCCCCGTAAATTAATTTTGGTTGCATGATAAGCAGGTCCGTAAATTATTTTGCAGGCCCGCTTATTTTATCACCCGGATGGAAAACCGTCCGCCTGACAAGTAATTGACCACAATACTTTTTTAGTCAAATGGTAAATTTTACATTTTTATGAATTTGATATTCACAGAATTGCTTTACTTTCGTATGTAACAAAAAAATTGCAAATTTAACCTGCAGATCCGATCTTAATCTTACCCTAATGAGAAAAAAGATTTTATTTATCGTAGGCTCCATGAATCAAACGTGGCAAATGCACGAAATATCGAAACATTTGCCGGAATATGATTCCTGGTTCAGCCAGTTTTTCACCGATTCCAAATTCGGGCATTTTCTTTTAAAACGAACCTCGATACTCAAAGACACTATATTTTCCGGTCAGTTCAGGGAAAACTCTGAGAAATATCTGAGGTCAAAAGGCTTGCAGATAGACTACGAGGCAAAAAAAAATAAATACGACCTGGTGGTTTACTGTTCCGATCTGCATATCCCAAAACGCATGCGGCAAAACAAGATCATATGGGTGCAGGAAGGGATGACGGATAAATATACACTATTGAGCAAAATCGTAAAAACATTCAGACTTCCGTCAATATTGAGCGGCGGGACCTCCCTAAATGGCTCTTCGAACATTTGTGATATTTACTGCGCCGGATCGGAGGGCTATAAAGATTATTTCAGCAAACTCGGCACTGAACGACCCAAAATAATGGTAACCGGCATTCCTAATTACGACAATGTGGCCCAATTCCTTGACAATGATTTCCCATACAAGGATTACGTAATGGTTGCTACAACCGATATGCGCGAAACCTACAGGATGGAAAACCGCCCTGAATTTATTAAAAAGGCGGTGAAAATAGCCGATGGCCGTAAACTCCTGTTCAAACTTCATCCCAACGAAAAATTCGAACGGGCGGAAGCGGAGATTAAAAAATATGCCCCTGCCGGAACGCTGATCTATCGAACCGGCAATACCAACCACATGATAGCCAATTGCAGCGAACTGATAACCCAATACTCCACCGTTGTATACGTGGGCCTGGCGCTCGGCAAAGAGGTACACTCCTATTTCGACGTGGAGGAATTAAAACGACTTTCTCCAGTTCAAAACGGCGGTACTTCGGCAATTAATATCGCCAATATTTGCAAGGGTATTTTAGAGCCGAATGCTTCCAAAGTGCCTTTAGCAGAGCATTACTACGAGCTCGAAAAAGACGCCTGAACAGGGGGAAACAAGCTTACGAAGTTTTCAGAACTTCGTAAGTTTCGCCGTATTGCTTAAAAGACACCGAAAAGTTATTCATTAAAACCTGTATCTCTTAACCTGATATAGTCATCGAGGGTAGTTACTTTTACTCCCTTAGTCCTCATCTTTTTAATGAATTCGGCATTTACACCGTGATCCCGCAGTTCCTGTGCCTTATCAAGGGTAAGGTCCTTGAACCCTAAGGCGGCAATACTTTTAATAAACTCTGGGTTTACGCCGTGGTCGCGTAGTTCCTGCGCTTTATCCAGGCTAAGATTTCCATAACCCATTTGTTGAATGCTGGCAATAAATTCAGGATTCACGCCATGATCCATCAGTTCCGTGGCTTTGTCGAGTGAGATATTTCCATACCCCATTTTTTGAATACTGACAATAAATTCGGGACTTACGCCGTGGTCGCGCAATTCTAATGCTTTATCCAGCGGAATTTTTTCCTTAAAGCCCATTGCACGGAAGCTGTTTACAAAACGGGCGTTAACGCCATGTTCGCGTAACTCAACAACTTTGTCGATCGACGGGTGGCCATAACCTTCAGTTTTAAATAGATTAAAATATTCTTCCCAAACTTTATGATTCAGGTTTTGCTCAGCGAGGTCTTTCAATTGGTTATTTGAAATACTCGGATATCCATTCGCTTTCAGAAATTCAAAGTAATTCCTGTTGATGTCGGTAGTGAAGATACTCATCATCAATTCCTTATCCAGGCCGCTGTAACCTTTTTGCTGTAAGTATGATTTAAATGCCGGATTTTCTTCGAAAGTATAGGTTCCATGTCCCCAATGGTTCTGAAAAACTCCTTTAAAGATAACTTTGCCCGATTCCCTGGTCAGGCTGAACTCTCCTATTTTTTCAGTTGGAAGCGCCCCCAACTCTGATAATTGGAAATTTCGCCCGTTGCTCCAGTCGCGGCCGTTAAATTGAATGTTAATCACATCATCCTTAATAACCGCATCCCAGGTTCCCGGCGCGTGTCCAAAGCGACCGTTGTCCCAATTGTCATCGTCATCGCTCTTTTCAGCCTTTGCTTTTTGCTGCGAAAATGAGCTATTAGTTACTGCCGTCAGCAAAAAGATAACCGAAAGGCAGGTTAAAAATATTTTTTTCATGATTTTATTTATTTCAAATGTCCGTTTCGAGCCCCTGTATTTTGCCTCACCCTGCCCTCTCCAAAGGAGAGGGTTCTAAAAAAGAGCGAGTTTAAGTCTTCTCCTTTGGAGAGGATGAGTGAGGGCTTCGCCGTCTAGGTGAGGCGTCCTCAATTAAAAGCATTTTTCAACTCGATATACTTCCTCAGGTTGGTCGATTTAAAACCTTTTTCCTGCATAGAGGCCACATATTCGGGAGTAACTCCCGTCGATTTCAGTGCAGGCAATTCATTTAGGGGGATATCGGTAAAACCTAATTTTTTAAAGCCGTTGATGTATTGGGGCGTGATGTTTAGTGATTTTAACGGGATAATGCTGTGGGCGGGAATATCCTTATAACCGAGCGCTTCGAAACTTTTTATATAATCAGGGGTGATGTTCATCGATTTAAACGCGATCAGGTCATGCGCCCGAATATCTTTATAACCAGCATCGGCAAACCCTTTTACATAGCCGGCATCTATATTCATTGATTTAAAAGCAACTATGTCATGAATAGAAATATCAGCATAGCCTACGTCCTTAAAGCTTTTTAAATACTCTCCGGTGATTTTCATCGATTTAAAGGCAACTACGTCATGCGCTGCTATGTCTTTATACCCAAGCGTTTCAATATCCTTAATGTATTCCGGCGTGATATTCATGGATTTAAAGGCGATGAGTTGGTGAACGGGCAGATCGGCATAACCGGTCGCTTTGAACGCTTGGATGTAGGCTCCGTCAATTTTCATGGCACACATCGCGATCACATTGTGGGCCGCGATATCCTTATAGCCATTGGTTTGCAGCATTTCGATATACCCTTTTTTTAGATTTACCATAAAAAAGTTAAAGGCATCATGTTCGCGTATATCAGTGATCCCGGTGGTTTTTACATAATCGCTGAAGGCCTTGTCCTCTGTAAATTTGTAATGACCATAGCCCATATCGTCCTCAAACTTGCCGGTAAACACAATGGTACCGGCCTCCCGTTTTAACGAAAATTCGCCTTTTTCACCTTTTGGGAGTTTAGGGAAGTCACTAAGGGGAAAGTCATCGTTGTTTTCCCAATTGTGATCGTCATCGCCGCTTCTAAATTCGATCCGTATTTTATCGCCTTTGATAGTGGCAAACCAACTCCCCTCGGTCATATCCGGTCCAACGATATTCACATCCACGTTGACGTCGGGATTGACGTCGATATTTATATTTATGTCAGGGTTTACCGAAAAATTAACCGGAGGAACTATAACTGGATTCACCACAGGATTAACGGTTACTACCGGATTTGCTATAATCGGATTCACCACAGGGTGAACGTTTACAACAGGGTTTGCTATAACCGGGTTAACCACAGGATTTACTGTTACTACCGGATTTACCACAACCTGGGCGTTGGCCGCAGGCGTGCAGACGGCTATCAAAAGGCAACCCGGCAGGAAAATATATTTCCAAAGGGCTGATATTTTTTTTGAGTTGTTCATGATTTTTATTTTAATGTTTTTGAATTATTTTGAGCAAAACTTATCCTAATCACCGGTCACTAATTTCTAATTAAAGGCATTTTTCAGCCTTATATACTTTTCTACATCGTCACTGTTAAAGCCCTTCGCCCTCATTTCAGTTATATAAGCCGGTGTTACCCCCGTAGCTTTTAAGGACGACAACTGATTCAGGCTAATATCCTTAAACCCAAGGTCCTTAAACCCTTTAATGAAATCCGGTGTTATGCCGAGCGCTTTCAGGGAACTGAGGTTATTAACGGGTATATTGGTATAACCAACCGCTTCAAAACTTTTAATATAATCTTCGGTTATTCCGAGTGCCTTTAACGAGCTAAGGTTATTTACCGAAAGGTTTTTATAACCCATAGCCTCAAAACCATGAATGTACTCAGGCGTAATATCCAGGGACTTGAGCGTTGAAAGGTTATTGATCGACAGATCCCTATAACCGATCGCTTCGAAGCTTTTGATAAACTCTTCACTTATTCCGAGCGCTTTCAGTTCGGTCAGGTTGTTTACCGAAAGGTTTTTAAAGCCCATTGCCTGATATTTTCTAACAAAATCAGGCGTTACCCCCATAGATTTTAAAGAGGAAAGTTGGTTGACGGTTAGGTTTTTATAACCCAGCGCTTCAAAGCTTTTTATATACTCCGGTGTTATTCCGAGTGATTTAATTGTTGCCAGATTGTTAACCGAAAGATCCTTAAACCCCATTGCCTTGTAGTTTTTTACACTTTCCGCAGTAATGCCCAATGACTTTAAGGTCGAAAGATTTTCAACCGAAAGGTTCGTATAACCGATGTCCCTAAAGCTTTTTATGAACGCGGGCGTGATATTAAGCGCTTTCATGGTGGTCAGTTCACGATAAGGGATATTTTTGTAGCCCGCGACTGCCATCGAGTGCACATAATTTGAATCGATATTCATAGCCTTATAGCTTGATAATTCACTCGCACTAGGCAAATTATCTTCGTCTGAATTTTTCCCTTCCTTCAATTTGGCCTTTTTCAAACTGTTGATATAAGCGCCCGTAATGTGCTGCGCCTTAAAGCTGATCAATTGATTAAAGGAGAGGTCCTTGTAGCCTGCCTGGCGGATCTCGCTCACATAGGCGCTGGTGATATTAAGCGCCTTCCCCGATACCAGCTCATTCGGACTAAGATCAGCATACCCGTTTTCTTTCCACATTTTTATATATGGCTCATCAACTTTAAGGGCTGCCATCGATATCAGGTTACTTTTGGAGATTTCCTTATAACCATTTCTTTCAAGCATTGCCACGTATTCCTTGGTCACATTAAGGACAAAGAAAGAAAATGAGTCGCCATCCTCGATCTCAGAGATGCCCTTCTGGGTAAGGTAATCAGTAAAACTTTTGTCGGCAGTAAATTTATAATGGCCATAGCCTTCATCACCTTCAAATTTTCCATTGAATAAAACCGTTCCGGCTTCCCGCTTAAGGGTGAATTCCCCTTTTTTATCCCTTGGCAGGGCTGAAAACTCGTTGACCATAAAGGTTGAGCTGCTCGACCAGTTGTGATCGTCGTCATCGCTCTTAAATTCGATCCTGATTTTTTCTCCTTTTATGGTGGCAAACCAGGCCCCTTCAGTTTGGTCGTTTGTAAAGTGGAAATTGATTTCAGGTTTAACAACTGGGGTGATCTTAACAAAAGGCTTAGCCTCGGCTTTGCTGTAGGCAATTGGGCTGTTTAGCGCGCAGGCCAAAATGCCGAACAACGGTACGAGGAAGAAATATTTCCACATGATATGGATGTTCGACTTTTTTGCATTCATCATCAGGATACGTCTTTTTAATAACGATTGGTTATAATTTGTGGTGATACCGAGCGACAAGTGAGGCGCCGATACTTTCAGCAGGCTCATCTGGTAGCTCGATTTTTCAACCTCCTGATGCTCTAAAACTGCATCATCGGTCAAAAATTCGAGGTTGTTTTCTACCTCTGTACGGTAAAGCCATGCAAACGGATTAAACCACTGCAAAACCAAAACCAGCTCGGCAACAATAATATCAAGACTGTGCCTCTGCTGAATGTGCACCTTTTCGTGCAGCAATATCTGGCTGTAAGTTTCCCAATCGTATTTTTCGGGGTTGATAAATATGTTGTTGCCAAATGAGCAGGGCGCTTTATCGCCGGTAAGTTCTATAATCCTAAACCTGCCATCCCTGATGTATGGCCTGGTATAAGCCTGGAAAAGCAGCACCACTATTTGCAACAGAAGATTCAATCCGAAAGCCGCCACCCCGATCCAGTATAAATAGAATAGCCATTTGAGGACGGTTGTCATTAGCGGCGCGCTTTGCATCGGAGTTTGGGGCGCTTTAACCGTTGCTGCCGGTTGCAAAGCGACTGCAGGTGTTGAGCGCTGCGGTTTCACAATATTAACCTTAGTGACAGGTTGTGCTTTTACTTCTTCCGCTGAAGGCGTGCTCACAATGGGCTGGCTCGATTGTTCAGATTGCTCCTTAACCACTGCCGGAGCACTTTCCCTTAGCGACCATTGCTGCGGGATAGAAATAAGCGGCAGCACGAACGACAGCGCCAGGCAAAAAACCAGCACCACCCGATTGAGGCGATAAAATGTTTCCTTTTGCAATAATACCTTGTAAAATAATAGGCAAATGGATATTAGCAATGCGACATGCAAAATGTAGGGTATCATTTCTCCTGCGATTTAATGAGGTTTACAATTTCATTTAGCTCATCCTGGGATATCTTTTGCTGTTTGGCAAAAAACATCAGCATATTGGGATACGAATTGTCGAAATACTGGTTAACAATATCGCTCATGGCGTGCTGTTGATACAGCGTTTTTGATATGACAGGGTAATAGCGGAAAACGTTACCAATTGTTTCATGTTCCAGGAAACCTTTATCTTCCAATATCTTCACCATGGTGGCTATGGTATTATAGTGAGGCTTCGGATCGGGCATTTCATTAATGATCTCTTTTATAAATGCATGGCCCAGCTGCCACACGGCCTGCATTATTTGTTCTTCTCTTTTAGCCAGTTTTTGCATAACAATATAATTTTTGATAAAGGTGATACTAATTTATTAGTTTTGCAACTAATTTATTAGTATATATCCTAATTGGTTAGTAGTATTTTTATAAGTACTTGATTTACAGCCGAAAAAAATTAGCCCCTCTAAATCTCCCCCGGTCGGAGAGACTTTAGCACAACCGCTTTTATTTTTTTAAGTCTCCCCTACCGGGGGAGATTTAGAGGGGGCGGCTGACTGTACGCCAGCGAACACCCACTATAATAAATCCGAACGCATTAGGAGTTTTAAATTTGTCATAATATATTAATAATCAATAATTTATAATTATGGCATAATATTGGCTAACCCGCTTGTATCAAAATTTTGCATCATGATCAAAAATTATTTCCTTATCGCTTTCCGCAATCTTTCAAAAAACAAGGCCTTCTCGTTTATCAATATTTTTGGACTGGCGGTTGGTATGGCAGCAAGCTTACTGATCATTCAGTATGTAACTTTTGAATTAAGCTTCGATAAGTTCCACGCAAAGAAAGATAGGGTGTTCCGCGTAACCCAGGATCGTTACGACAGGGGCAAACTAAGCACCCAATGGGCCGGGGGAGCATTTGCAGAAGGTAATGCCTTTAAAAACAATTTTCCGCAAGTGGAGGATTTTGTTAAGATAGTCGGCAACGGCCCGATATTGGCGGTCAATAATGATACAAGACTTACGCTCGAAAAAACATACTTCGCCGGGCCCTCGTTCTTCAACATTTTTAGTTACCCCTTATTGAGCGGCGATCCGAAAACTGCTTTAACAGAAGTCAATTCTGCCGTTATTACCGAAACCGTTGCCAAAAAGCTATTTGGCACAACCAATGCCGTAGGTAAAACATTTAAATTTGATCTTAACCTATTAAAAGTGACCGGGGTAATGAAAGATTATCCCGACAATACCCACTTCCGAAGCGACCTGCTGATGTCATACAGCACGTTAATGAAGTTTGTGGGTCCTAAAAATGATCTTGACAACGCCTGGCTCAATGACGGTTGTCTTACTTACCTGCTCCTAAGACCAGGCGTTGACTCGAAAGCCCTGGAGGCTAAATTTGTGCCCTACGTTAACCAGGTTTACAAAAAATTAAATTGGTCGGGCGCGGGCGCCGTGTATCATTTGCTGCCGCTGGAAAAAATTCATCTTTCCCCAAATTTAATGGTCGAGGCCGAGCCTCACGGCGATGGCAAATCAGTTTATTTATTGGCCGGTATAGCCATATTCGTGATCATTATCGCCTGGATAAATTATATCAACCTGGCAACTGCAAAGGGCATCGGCAGGGCAAAAGAAGTTGGCGTACGCAAAACGCTCGGTTCGGCAAAAGGCCAGCTGATAACACAGTTTATGCTCGAAGCGATGCTATTGAATGGTTTGGCAATTGTGCTGGCTATCGTCCTCATCATTGTTTTTTTGCCTGTTTTCTCTGCAATATCGGGTCAATACGTCACCTTAGATTTATTGTTTACCCCGGTCTTCTGGTTGGCAGTAACGGGCCTGTTTTTTGTAGGCTCATTCTTTTCCGGCTTTTACCCGGCAATCGTGCTATCAAGCTTCAGACCTGTGGAAGTGATGAAAGGCAAACTATCCGCATCTTCAGGGGGAGTTTTGCTGCGTAAATTCATGGTGGTTTTTCAATTCGCGGCATCCATCTTTTTACTTATCGGCTCCCTCACGGTTTACAGGCAGGTAAGCTATATGGAAAAACAAAAACTGGGTATCAATATCGATCAAACCCTCATTATCAAGCAACCGCTGGCATACGTCGATTCATTTTATCGAAGCATGAGCGCCTTTAAAAATGAAAGCCTCCGCGACCCCTCGGTTAAAAGTGTTACTGTTTCCACATCGATCCCCGGCGAGCCTGTAGGATGGAATGCAGGCGGTATTAAATTAAAAGGGACCGATCAATCCCAGGGTAAGCAATACCGGATAATCGGCGGCGATTACGACTATCTGAAAGCATATAATGCAAAGCTCATAGCCGGCAGATTATTCTCAAAAGATTTCACCACGGATCCCCAAGCCGTAGTATTTAACGAAAAAGCCACCGAGGAAATGGGTTTTGACAGGCCCGAAAAGGCGGTTGGAAAACAAATAGATTTTTGGGGACAGGTTTATACCATCATCGGCGTGGTTGAGAATTATCATCAGCAATCGCTGCATGATGCATATGACGCCCTTATTTTCAAGTGTATTCCAGATGTGCGTGGAAATGTATCGGTAAAAATAAGTACTGCTGATCTGCCCCGCACCATTGCTGCATTGAAAAGCAACTGGAAATCATTTTTCCCCGGCGATCAGTTTGATTACTTTTTTCTTGATCAGCATTTTAACGAGCAATATCACGCCGACAAACAATTCGGACAAGTATTTGCAGCATTTACAGGTATCGGTATCCTGGTGGCCTGTTTGGGGCTGTTTGGTTTGGTTTCGTATACTATTGTGCAGCGAACCAAGGAAATCGGCATCCGCAAAGTGCTCGGCGCATCGGTTAACACTATTCTTCAATTATTGTACAAAGATTTCGCGCAGCTAGTGTTTATTGCGTTTGTTGTATCAGCCCCGCTGGGATGGTACGCCACCAATCAGTGGCTCCAAACCTATGCATTCAGGATCAATCTCAGCTGGACGCTTTTTGTTGTTCCTTTTATTACGGTAGCTATCGTAGCTATGGCGACGGTTTCGTACCTTAGCATTAAGGCCGCGTTCATGAACCCGGTAATAAGCTTAAAGGTGGAGTAGGCTGCCCCACCTAAATCCTCCCCGCTGGTTAGCGGAAGGACTTTCAAAAAGGAAGTTAAAGTCTCTCCGCTAACCAGCGGAGGAGATTTGGAGGGGGCTGAACCAATAAACCAATAAACTAATGAACTAATGAACTAATAGCATGTTAAGAAACTATATAAGAACCGCCTGGCGTAACCTGTTAAAGAACAAGTTTTACTCCGTCATTAATATTGCCGGCTTAACCGCCGGCCTGGCTATCGGCATCCTCATTTTATTATGGGTACAGGACGAATTAAGTTTCGACAGTTTCCATAAAAACACTTCCAATATTTATCGAATGGAGCTTTGGGGCGGAACGGGCGCCAGCCGGCAGATATGGCAGCAACCAGTGGCCCCGATGGGTGTCCTTGCAAAGCAGCAACTGCCCGAAGTGCTGGACGAAGTACGCATATGTAACAATTGGTTTTACTCCATGTACAAGTACCAGGATAAAGTTTTTGGCAACGAAACTGTTGTTTTTACCGATCCTTCCTTTTTTAAAGTGTTTGATTTTCCATTAGTTGAAGGAAATGCCGCGAAACCTTTTTTAAATGACAACTCCGTTGTAATAACAAAAAAAACGGCGGAAAAATATTTTGGCAGCGATAACCCTATCGGAAAAGTGATCACTGGCGATGACAAGGTCAATTTTACGGTAACCGGCGTGATAAATGATTTCCCCGAAAACTCAAGTTTCAAATATGATATGATCATGCCCATGAGCTACCATATAAAAATAATGCTCACCGACCGAAAAGTGGACCTGGCCAATGACTTTAACTTTTATAATTATGAAACCTATGTGCAGTTGAAGCCAGGCGCCAACCTGAAAAGCCTTATAGCCAAATTGGGTCGCATACACCTAAGCAAAAGCCCAGCAGACACTGATGCTGAATATCTACTGTTGCCGCTCGGCAAAATGCACCTTTACAATGCCGACATGACCGACAAAGGAATTGAGACAGTTAGGATATTTGTCATTGTGGCCTTGCTGATACTGGTTATCGCCTGCATCAATTATGTAAACCTCTCAACTGCGCGTTCCATGCTGCGATCAAAGGAAATAAGCATGCGCAAGATTGTTGGTGCGGCCAAATCGCATCTTTTTATGCAGTTTATTGTCGAAACCGCATTACTGTTTTTACTGGCTGCCGCGTTGGCAATTGGGCTTATATTTGTATTGATGCCGGTTTTCAACCAGGTTTCAGGCAAAGAGCTGGTATTTAACCTTGGCAATTATCATGTGTGGCTCGTTATTTTGGCTGCCATCACCGGTACAATGGCCGCCTCGAGCATTTATCCCGCCTTGCTGCTTTCTTCTTTCGAGCCGTTAAAAGCTTTGAAGGGGAAAATATCCGCAGGCATCGGCGATGTGCTTTTCCGTAAAATATTGGTAGTTACCCAGTTTGTATTTTCTATCATACTAATCGCCGGGACCATAATTATTACCGGCCAGTTAAACTACATCAGGTCGAGGGCGCTTGGCTACGACAAAACAAATGTGTTTGCATTCTGGATGAGAGATATGGGCAAACATTATGATGCCGTAAAGGCAGAATTGTTAAAGCAACCTGGCGTTGTAGCGGTGACTCGCTCAAACAACAACATCGTTCACATCGGTGGGCTTTCGGGAGATAACGATTGGGACGGTAAGGCGCCCGGCCAAACCTTTATTGTACATCCCATGGCCATCGACAAAGATTTTATTTCGTTTTTTAAAATGAAAATGGTGCAGGGTTCTGCTTTCACCGGCGCCGTATCGGATACAACCCACCTGATCCTTAATGAGGCGGCCGTTAAAGAAATCGGCATGAAGAATCCCATAGGCAAACGGTTCAGGCAGTGGAAGATAAAGGGGACAATTATCGGTGTTGTGAAGGATTTTCATTTTGCATCCATGAAGGAAAAAATAGCCCCCGCCGTTTTTTATTATTATCCCAATGATTTTGGCAGTATTTATATCAAGACAACCGGTAGGGAAGCTCCGAAAGCCATTGCCGCAGCGCAAACCCAGTTTAAACATTATAATGGCCAGTATCCGTTTAGTTATTCTTTTTTGGATGAGATATTCAACAATATGTACAAGGGTGAGCAAACCGAAGGGACGCTGTTTAACTACTTTGCGGGGATAGCCATATTTATATCATGCCTCGGGTTGCTGGGCCTGGCAACCTATACCGCCCAGGTGCGTACCCGCGAAATAGGCGTCCGCAAGGTTTTGGGAGCCAGCGTAAGCCGCATAGTAGGCTTGCTCGCACAGGATTTTATAAAACTGGTATTTATTGCTATCCTCATTGCCGTGCCCGTTGCCTGGTTTGCAATGAGCAGCTGGCTGCAAGGTTATGCATACCGCATTGGTATCGGGTGGTGGGTATTTTTCCTGGCAGGCTTGATCGCGGTAATTATTGCTTTTATAACGATAAGTTTCCAAACGATTAAAGCGGCGCTGATGAACCCAGTGAAAACGCTGCGGGCGGAATAGAAATTGGTGCGGGCTAAGACCTGGAATTATTTCGGCGGGATTCACAGCACATTTTTCCATGATTTTGAAACAGTCCGCATTTAAAATTCAGTCCTTGCCCCTTCCCTCGCACCTTTTCCGCCACTGTTCTTTAAACGAAGCTCTGTCGGCTTCGTCCATGGTCATCAATTTGTCTTTTAAAAGGTATTGACCACTGTCACCACGCGGTTTCCGGTATCTTCCAAAATGAAACCCACCGAATAGTATCCGGCACAATAACATTAAGCCCAGGGTCTGCCAATAATTTATAGTGGTTACATGTATCAGCTGCGGCAGTAAAGCGTTCCAAAGTAACATAGCCGCGCCTGTTATCAAAAGAAAGATCACTACAAATAAGAGTCCGTATAGTGCTTTACGCTTCATTTTCAGGCAATTTATCCCTCAAAAGTTACTTTTTTTATTTAATAATCTAAAAAATCATTGTATAAACTCTGCAACCGGTTGCGTAAATGTTTTACCGCGTAGCCCTTCCGCGAGATGATCGTTTTTAGTTTTTCCCCGGTTTTATCGGCAATTTGGCGCAGCGTTTTGTCTTCCAGTTCATTCCAGATAAAAACGTTTTTCTGATTTTCCGGCAACTCGTCCAATGCAGCAAATAGTTCATCCCAAAACAGCTCTTTTAAATAAACCGATTCCGGATCATCTTCATCGGGCAGCAAAATATCCGCAAAGTTAAACTCATCTTCATCATGCGTATAAACAAGATCATCGATCAATTGCTCGGTTTTTTTCCGGCTTCGGTCGATTATTTTATTTCGCGCAACTTTAAACAGCCAGCCGCGCAACTGGTCAACGTCGTCTAGATCGTCAATATTACTTAATTGATACCAAACATCCTGCAAAATATCTTCCGCATCAGCTTCCGAGCCAACTTTTCGTCTTATAAAGTTAAATAGTCCTTTCCCATAACCGGCAACAGCTGCTACTATATTTTTGGATCGTTCGGCCATTCTTGATTTATTTCCCTCTTTATTAGGGAAGACGAATCAGCGCCGTATTTACTTTAAGTATTGATTTATGAAAAGAAAAAGTATTTTTAACCTAAATAATTTAGGCTATGTTTTTTTTCTTTTCCAAGGTTCTTTTAATTTTCATCTTACCGTTTTCCTGGGTCATTGCCTTCTTAGTTGCAGGTTTGGTTGTCCGAAAACCAAAGCTCAAATACAGGTTTTTGGTCATTTCGGCTGTCTTGCTCATGATATTTTCCAATCCGTTTCTTTTTAATTTTTTTGCAAGCCGCTGGGACATTAAATCGGTGCCCTTAAAAAAAACGGGGCAGTACAGCTGTGTTATTGTCTTGGGAGGATTTAGCGGGGAAGACACCCACGGACACGGGCGTTTCAACTCTTCGGCGGATAGGTTTATACAGGGACTGGAACTGTTGACCACCGGAAAGGCATCGCATATTCTTATTTCGGGGGGCAATGGTTCTCTTCATCCCGATAAGTTTGAAGAAAGCGATTGGGTAAAAACCCAATTGCAGGCATTAAAGGTACCTGATAGCTTAATTTTGATTGAAAACCGCAGCCGCAATACCATTGAAAATGCCGCTTTTACAAAACCAATACTCGATAAAAATCACCTGCAGCCGCCGTATATATTAGTTACGTCCGCTTTTCACATGCGCCGGGCGCTGGGCATTTTTAAAAAAACAAAGATCGACGTCGTTCCTTTCCCGTGTAATTATATAACCATGAACGAAAATTTCAACCTGAATCAATTTATTCCCGATAGCGAGATCATTGGTAACTGGAATTATTACACAAAGGAAATGGTTGGAACGCTGGTTAACCAATTCAAATAAATTGGATATGATGATAAAAACAAAATTGATAAACGTTGTGCTGGTTCTGCTGATGACCTTGCCGACGGTGCTTTTAGCGCAAACCGGCAAAAAATTACGAGTGCTGGTAACAACCGATATCGAAGCTGACCCGGACGACTCTGAATCGCTGGTCAGATTCCTTACCTACAGTAACCAGTGGGATGTTGAAGGACTGATCGCCACAACTTCAATCCATCAACAAAAACGGGTAGCGCCCGAAACGATCCTGTCAATATTGGGTGCATATGCAAAGGTTCAGCCGAACTTGCTGAAGCACGAAAAAGGGTTTCCAACCTTCGCATACCTTCAATCAAAGGTTAAAAAGGGCTTGCCGGTTTATGGTATGGAGGGAGTTGGCAAGTATCATGACTCGGAGGGTTCAGATTGGATAGTGCAAGTACTGGAAAAAGCCGATGACCGCCCGGTCTGGGTTTGCGTTTGGGGAGGTACCAATTGCCTTGCGCAGGCCCTTTGGAAAATTAAAGAAACAAAAAGCGCTGCCGTCGCTGAAAAGCTTTACAAAAAATTGAGGGTTTATACCATATCCGATCAGGACGACTCGGGCCCATGGATACGCAAAACATTTCCTGACATATTTTTTATTTGCAGCCCGGGATATGGCTACGGCAACGCAACCTGGCTTGGCTTCAGTTTTGGTATGCCCGGATCAAACAAGGACGTGGTTGGCAATGACTGGATAGCCGCCAACATTCAGCAGGGACATGGTCCCCTGGGCGCCGCCTATCCCGACGTAGCTTACGGCATGGAAGGCGATTCACCCTCCTTCATGTCATTGATATCCAATGGACTAAACGACCCCGAGCACCCTGATTACGGCGGCTGGGGTGGGCGCTACGTTTTTTATACACCTCCCCTGTCAACTAAACCCGATCTGATAAAACGACCCGGATGGCCGGTTACGCTGCCCGAAACTCGACCGCTTTGGACAAATTCGGAAGATTCAGTTTATTCTGCTATCGACAAAGCCTGGCATAAAAGCGAACAAGCAACAATCTGGCGCTGGCGCGAGGACTATCAAAATGATTTCGCGGCTCGCATACAATGGACCACAAAAAGCTACAGCCAGGCCAATCACCCGCCGGTACCGAGGCTGGCCCACCCTGATCATTTCACGGTAAGATCAGGTGCAGAATTTCACCTTAGCGCAAAAGGCACGAGCGATCCCGATGGAGATTCGCTAAGCTACCTTTGGTTTCAGTATCCTGAGGCCGGCACCTATAAAGGGCTGGTAAGTTTTGCCCCCCACGCCGCTAATTTGTATGATGTGCCGGTTACCGCGCCCACGGTAACCAGCCCGCAAACAATCCACTTTATATTAAAAGTTACCGATAAAGGAACGCCAAGGCTAACCCGATATAGAAGGGTTATTGTAACCGTGGTGCCTTAGGATTAGTTACAAGTTGATTAGGTTGTATTAAGTTGATTAGGTTATCTTCTGATTAGTTAAAAGTTGATTAGGTTGTATTAGGTTGATTAGGTTATCTTCGCAGTTAAAAAAGCTCAATCAACCCAATCAACTACTAACTAAAAATGACTTATTGCCTCGGAATAAAAGTTAAAGAGGGCTTATTAGCAATTGCCGACACCCGAATTACTTCAGGAACTGATACGACCGTAAAAAAGAAAATTACCATAGAACAAAAAGATGGCTTTTCGCTTTTTATCATGACCAGCGGCCTCCGGTCGGTGAGGGACAAAGCGCTTGTTTATTTTAGTGAGCTGATCGAAACCAAAGAATTTAACAAACTATACAAGGCAGTAAATGCCTTTGGCGAGCAGGTAAAAAGAGTTGCCAAAGAAGACAGGGACTCGCTTGAAAAGGCGGGGTTTAAGTTCGATCTGAATACGATAATAGGCGGACAGCTTAAGGATGACGACGAGCATAAACTGTTTTTGTTATATCCCGAGGGGAACTGGGTTGAGCTGGGTCAAGGCGCGCCCTACGTTATTATTGGTAATTCGGGCTATGGAAAACCAATTTTGAACAGGACGCTGGATGAGAATTCAAGCTTAAAATTGTCATTAAAGACAGGGTTTCTGTCCTTCGATTCAACCCGGGTAAGTTCAAATAATGTGGATTTCCCGATCGATATTGCTTTGTACAGGAAGGGAAGCTTTCATATTATCGAAAAAAGGTACGAGAAAAAAGATCTCGAGTATATCTCCGCGCAATGGGCCGAAGAACTGAAAGCAGCCCTTGAGCACATATCTGAGGATTGGATGGATGCCGCGTTTGATGAATTAGGTTAGGTTGGAATGTTGTAAGATTGTAAGGTTAAGAAAAAACCTTCTGCCCAGTGCCGAAACTTCTATTTCCACTTTGCAACATCTCAACTTTACAACATTTCAACTTTACAATTTTACAACATTCCAACATTTCAACTTTATAACATTCAGCAAAAAATGAAATTCAACGTCTTTACGGAAATGCAATATACGGCACGCTCACCAGGGACGATAATGCTGAATATCCACGCGCTGCGGACGCCGCGCCAAACGGTTCTAAGCGAAATTTTTACCATTGTGCCGTATATCAAAGTCGAGGAATTGGTTTTCACGGAGGGCGAAAACCGGGTGATACGATTTGAAATTGAACATACCGACCCGATAAAAGTGGTGTATACGGCGACTGTCGACAATTCCTGCGAGGTAAAAGATTTTAGCCGGGTTGAAGAAATTCCGGTGGCCAGGATGGACCCGGGCGTGCTTCCTTACCTTTACCCCAGCCGGTATTGCCAAAGCGATAAGCTGTACCGGCTTGCAAATAACCTGTTTGGCCATATCGAAAACCCTTTTGAAAAAGTAACCACCCTTACCAACTGGATCCACAAAAATGTGCAATACTTAAGCGGTTCAACCAATTCGCAAACATCCGCTTTTGATACAGTTACCGAGCAGGCCGGCGTTTGCCGCGATTTTGCTCATTTAGGCATTGCACTATGCCGCGCGCTAACTATACCCGCCAGGTATTTTACAGGGTACGCCTATGAATTAAAACCCGCTGATTTCCACGCCTGTTTTGAAGCTTACATCGGCACCGATTGGGTTTTATTTGATGCAACCCGGCAAGTACCGCTTAATGGCATGATCAAGATAGCCTCGGGGCATGATGCTGCGGATACAGCAATTGCCAACATTTTCGGCAACGTTACTTTTACGGCGATGCAAGTAAGCTGCACCTTAGCCGACGAGGGCTTCGAACCATTTTATTACCAGGACAAGGATTTTACAGGACTGTGCTATTTGTAATTTCCTGATTCAATGTCATTTACATACTAAAAACGAGGGTGGGACCAACCTTACGAAGTTTTGAAACGGCGAAGCCCTCAACGAGACCATAAAAATAAACAAATCCGAGTTAAACTTCGTAAGATTCTCCGATTTCCCGACGTCGCGGGCAGGATCGAACTGCCGTAAGGAGTTTTGCAGACTCCCACCTATCCCCTCGGTCACGCGACTTAAAAAACTATTCAACCACCTTTTACCGGGTCTTAAATCCCAGGTAATACCGGCGCTATAAAGAACGAATGCTGCTGCAAACATATTAATAAAAACTATAATATCTATAGATTTTATAGTCTATTTCTAAATTGCCTTATAACTTATTGACTATTAGTGGATTAAAGTTAATCGACCAGGCAAGCTGGTGATGTAGCCACTTTTACCAGGTAAAACAAAACTTATTGACATTTAATCGGTTGTAAAAAAAGCGGTAGGCGAGCGAATTAAAGTGATTCCATTCGTGTAATTCGAAAATATTCATGAAATTGGTTTTCTGGATTGCCTGGATTAAAGCGGCTGCGCTGCATATGATACCTATGAAAAAATTAGTGCTTGTTTTTTGTTTCATAACCGGTTCGTCAGCATTTGCATTTGCCGACGGCATAGCGATCAACCATTTTACGGTAAAGGAAGACCCTTTTGCCAAGGACGAAATAGCCATTATTGCTACCGACTCGCTGGGCAACATCCGCGAAAACGTTACTGGTATGTTTAACTTTACGATAAACGGCTTCGGGGATACACTGCATTTCGAAAAAGGTACAGCCTTTTACCGCCAAAAAATTGCACGGTCCACCTTTTTATATGTCAGGCACCAAAACGAGACCGGCACACATTCGGCATTGTATTACGTTTACCGCACCGATGATAAGCTTACCCCCCTGCATATCAGCTGGGTGCTGCTGCTCGCTATACCCTGCGCACTCTTTTTGCTGGCCTATATGTTTAAAAAGTTCATCATATTCGCCATTATCATCTTCATCATTTTTATCTATTTTAACTACCACAACGGCCTTACCATCCCCACGTTTTTTGAGAGCATCATAGATGGGTTGAAACGGCTGGTGTGAGGAGACATAAAACGTCAACGAGGAACTAATGGGCCAAGAAAGAAAATTTTCAGCAGTTATTCTTGTAAGTTTTACACAATGTGTCATTTTTACACAAAACGTGCAAAATAAAATAATTGTAATATCTTTATTACTTCATATGGCAGGTTCTTACTGCCTTTTGTGATAAGGTTTAGGTTAAAGCCCCCAAACTGCGAGAGTAAGGGGGTTTTTATTTTTAGGAGGCTGAAAGGGGAAAGGTCAAAGGCGAAAGGTTGACTCTTTTTAAGCAAGTACCGTTACCTTTTACCTTTCGCCTTTTACCCTTCACCTTTAATCTCTTACCTTTCACTACCTCAAAAAGGCATTCCTATCCCAAAATTAAGCTGCATGAAGTTATAGGTATCGCCGCTGTTGCTTGCGGAGTAGGCCTGCTTGAAGGCACCTGAACGGAAAAGTTCATTAAAATGTTTAACCAGTACCCATTGATCCGACCCGCTAAACTGTGGATCCTTAAATTTAAATGCTGCGTCGAGCCGGAAGACGAAAAACGACAGGTCGAATCTTAAACCTGTACCGAAATCCATTGCTGTTGCGGGCAGGATATTGTTAAGCCTGAATTCAACATTCGGCGCATCAGGTTGCGGGTGCAGTCGCCAGATATTCCCTGCATCCATGAATATTGCGCCTTTCATTGCCGATCCAAAGAAGTCGTCGACCAGTTTATACCGGTACTCCAGGTTCGTAATTATCTTTATCTCGCCAAACTGGTCGAGGTATTTCAAACGTCCACGCAAAAAATCGCCCTGTGACGGCGTCTTGGTCGTTCCCGGAGGACCATAAAATGTAGCCCGATTAAACTGGCCCGGACCCAGCGTACGCGGCAGCCATGCGCGCATATCATTGGCGCCGCCCGCATAAAAATTCTTTTCAAATATCAGGCCACCAACATAAGTTGTGTCTTTAAACTTTAACTGCTTGCTATTCCCATAAGGAACCCCGATTCCGGGATTTAAACGGAATACCAGCTGGCGCTCACCGCCAAGGCTGTGATAAACGCGAAAATCAGTTTCAGCCTTTGCATATTGCGCAAAAGCATGCCCGAATATGGTGCGGCTGCCCAATGAGTCCCTTGGCGTTTTAAGGATGTTGGTTAGGATGGCCAATGTATTGCCGCCCACATCCGCGCTTCCGCGGAAATAAACAAAGTCGCCGAATGTCGCCAGTTTATTGGCGTTGTACTGGTAGGTGTACTGGCTAGCGGTAGTGTATATGGTGCGGCCAATAAGATAACTATAAGCGTAAAGATTTTTTGACGCCAGTTCGGCCTGCGCCAGTGGATTGATCACCCCTCTTGAAAACTCAATATCGATGGGTGTTACTGTATGAGTTTTGTTTGCAGTTTCGGCAAAATCATAAGTGATTGAATTGATAAAACTAGTGCGCTGAACCAAGCCGAGCTCGTAAAACAACTGGTAATTGGTTGAAAAAGTGGTATGGGGTACGCCGTACTTACCAAGGATGGGCAATTTTCGAAAAGGCGATATAATACGCGGATAAATGAGATTAGCGCCGATGGTAAGATCCTGGTTTTCGATGCCGTTTGGATTGCTTAAACTTTTGCCGTTGTCGAATAATACGCTCCAGTTAAGTTTTACCTGCAGGATAGCAGCATTTTTAAATACGTCGCGGTCGGTAAATGTATTGCCCAGGTTATAGCCATACTGGCCCGAATTGAACAGGAATTCAGCTTCCACCCTATCCGACATTTGTTTGAGCGGAACAATGTCGATCTTTGTATCGAGCCGGTTGGTGCTATCGGCAAGCTTTGTATAAGTAGGGTTCGGTACATTTCTGAATATGTTGAGTTCCGATAATCTTGAAGTCGTGAGGGTTTGCCGGTCGATATTATAGATCTGGCCCTTGCGCTGAAAGATGTAATCGATGACGGTGCGTGGTTGAAATTTATGGGAATAATCCACGTACCGGAATTGCGAATCAACTTGGAGCGTATCGACCTTCCCAACGGTGCGGCCATCGCTTGTTGCAATAACGATTAGTGTGTTGTTAATCTTATAAACAGGATGCGATGATTTCGCCGTTGGGTTCTGAATGATCATCCTGATATCCACAACGCTGCTCCTGAATGTCGAATCGTAAGTAAAATTGATATATTGCCTGTAAAAATCATAATAGCCGTTCCGCTTCATCAGCAGGTAAAACTCATCCCTGTCATAAGCCAGGCTATCGGTGTCAAAGCGGCCGCCCGGCTGCACATGCGAAAACTGTGGCCGATTGGCCCGGTACAAATTCAGCACATTCTTATCTGCTATACTATCCTGTATCTTTCGTATTTTAAACATGGGCCCCTCCACAGCGGAGAAAATTAGTTCGGCCCGTTTGTTTTTAATCTTAATACTGTCATCGACCTTTGCTTTTAAATAGCCTTTGTTTACCAGGAACTGCTGTATCTGCAGCCGCGAAAAGTCAACCAGGCTGCTGTCAAGGATCGCAGGCGCCTCGCCAATATCGTTTTTGCCGTTTTTGCTGAACAGGTAATAAAGCTGCAGGTTGAGCCAGTTATTTGGTTGCTGTTCCTTATCGACGTAGTTGGCTGCCTGTAGCGAGAATTCTTTGTCGACGTTTCTGATCGTTATTTTGCGTACCAGCGCCTGGTTATCATGCAGCCGGCGCGTTAAACTGCAGCCGGAAACCAGAAAGAGCAGGAGAATACTTAATATTGTAAAGCGGTAATCAACAGGTTTTATATATGCTTTCAAAATCTCAAATCAGTTTATTAAAGTCCTTACAATATAAGAAGGATCGAATTGAACAAGGGCTGTTTTTGGTTGAGGGCAATAAATCGGTTATCGAATTCATTGATTCCCCGTACCAGGTTGAAACCCTTTACCACACAGCGTCATTCGATCCAAAAGTGCTGAAATTATCCCGAAAAATAAACTTATGTGAAATTTCGGTTAACGACATGCAAAAGATCAGCAGCTTAAAAACCCCGCAGGAAATTAGCGCCCTCGTGAAAACTCCTTCGTGGCCCCAGCTCAATAACGCGCACCTTAAACAAAAGTTCTCCATAGTTTTAGACGGCCTGCAGGACCCCGGCAATATGGGAACAATTATCCGCACCGCTGATTGGTTCGGCATAAAAAACATCATTTGTTCGTCCGACACGGTTGATGTCTACAACCCCAAAGTGGTGCAGGCAAGCATGGGCTCACTTTCGCGCGTAAACGTGCATTATGCCAATCTGAATACCTTCTTGCCATCGATCGGAATCCCTGTTTTCGGCGCCGTGCTAAACGGCGGAAGTATCTACAAGACCGATTTTGGCCATGAAGGTTTAATCGTAATGGGGAATGAAGGCAATGGTATAAGGCCGCAGGTAGAAGCATTAATTGGCAAAGCGGTAACCATCCCGCGTATAGGTAATGCCGAGTCTTTGAATGTTGCGATTGCTGCTGCGCTGTTTTGTTCCGAAATATGCAGAAATTCGAATAATAAAGTTGGCAGCCATGAATAAAATAACTATTTTTGCAGCCTTGAAAATTGGTCGGGTGGCCGAGTGGCTAGGCAGAGGTCTGCAAAACCTCCTACAGCGGTTCGAATCCGCTCCCGACCTCGAGAATAAAAACACTAAAATTAAAGTATCATGGGCGTTACCCGTTTAAAGAGAAAAGATAGAAAAAACAAGACCACTTCAAGACTTGAAGTACAGTTTTTAAAGCTCGCCACCAATTTAGAGACCGGAAGCCGCTCGGCAGAGCCAAAAGACAACCAGGTAGCAAAGAATAACGCGGCTTTGAGGATCGCAGCAGCAAAATAATTGTTCGACCCGGATCACCGGGTCGCAGCATTTTTGCGATCCAAAAAACCCTTGCCCCTTAAGGTTTCGCGTAATTCGGTTCAGATAACCTCTTATTGATCCTTTTTATCAGGCCCGGCCCCTTATAAATAAAACCGGTGTACAGTTGTACCAGTGAGGCGCCGGCATTTAGCTTCTCAAATGCATCTTCCGGTGAATGGATACCGCCTACGCCGATAATCGGAAAAGCCCCATTTGATTTTCCCGAAAGATAACTGATCACCTCCGTTGAACGTTGGGTTAACGGCTTCCCGCTCAATCCGCCGGTTTCATTTTTCAAAACATCTTTCGACAGTAAGCCTTCCCGGCTGATGGTGGTATTGGTGGCGATAATTCCAGCGATACCAGTTTGCTGCACTATTTCAACAATGTCGTCCAGTTGTTCGTTTGTCAGGTCTGGCGCGATTTTAAGAAGGATTGGCCGGCTGATACCATTTTTAAGATTGCGCTGCTGCAGGGTGTTCAACAAATTCATCAAAGGCTCTTTTTCCTGCAGTTCGCGCAGTCCCGGCGTATTTGGCGAGCTTACGTTCACCACAAAATAATCTACTACATCAAACAAGCGGTCGAAACATTTTATATAGTCACTAACTGCCCGCTCGTTTGGCGTCGCTTTGTTTTTACCGATATTGCCGCCAATTATCAATTCTTTTTGGCGTCCTTTTGCACTCCTCCTGAAAGACGCAATCCTCTCCGCCACCACATCAACTCCTAAATTGTTAAAGCCCATCCGGTTTATTAAACCGGCGTCCTTCGGCAGCCTAAACATCCGGGGCCGGGGGTTACCGGGCTGAGGCAACGGCGTTACGGTACCTACTTCTACAAAGCCAAAACCCAGGTTGGCCATTTCGCCTATCATTTCCGCGTTTTTATCAAACCCGGCCGCAAGACCAACAGGGTTCCTGAATTTCAGTCCAAAAACTTCTCTTTCCAGCTTTTCGTTTTCAAAATCCCACATGGTCCGGCTTATTGCCGCCCCACCCGGAAATCGATTAAATGCTTTAAGGCCCTTAGTTACAAAGTGGTGTATCTTCTCCGGATCGAATTGGAAAAGTATTGGCTTGACTAAAAAATACATCGCCGCGAAGTTAGGTTTTTTAGCTTGAAAGTGGGAATCACGAAAGTTATCGTCACGAAGTTCCGGGAAAAGAATCAGTCCGCTTCCGTCAGGCGCTTCATTACAAGAATATCTATATTAGCAAAAAATACTAAAGGCTCCCAAAAGCAGCCATTAACAATGAATTACGATAGCAACCGGCGGAATTTCATAAAAAATACTGCAATGGGTACATTGGCTGCAATGGGACTGCCGCAAATCGTAGCGGCCGCATTTGAGCACGAAAATACAAGGAAGATAAAGCTTGAAAAAGATGATATTATTCTTTTCCAGGGAGATTCCATAACCGACTGGGGTCGAGGCCACCGCGCTCTACTGCCAAATACGACAAATGGTTTGGGGTCCGGCTATGTTTTGCTAACCGCAGCGCATCTTCTGCAGAATTTCCCTGAGAAAAACCTTTTCATTTATAACAAAGGCGTCAGCGGAAACAAAGTATACCAGTTAAATGAGCGCTGGGAATCGGACTGCCTGTTATATAAACCTGATATTTTGAGCATCCATATCGGTGTAAATGACTTCTGGCACACGGTGGTCTATGGATATAAGGGTACTATTGAAACCTACATATCCGATTATCACAAGTTGCTCACCCGTACTAAACTGGCACTTCCGGATATAAAATTTGTTATTTGCGAGCCTTTCGCAGTAAAAGGAGTCGGATCGGTTGATGACAGGTGGCTTCCATATGAGCGATTTAGGACAGCCGCCCGCCAGATTGCCGAAGAGTATCATGCCACCTTCGTCCCTTTCCAGTCGGTGTTTGATAAGGCCATTCATGTGGCTCACCCCTCTTACTGGAGCATTGATGGTATCCACCCTTCCGTGGCCGGTACCGCTCTCATGGCTAAAGCCTGGACGGAAGTGGTCTCTGCAAATTAATATTGGCGAATGTTGGCACCTATAAATTATACACGATGAATTCAAACAATAATCGCCGGAATTTTATTAAAACTGCGGGAATTGGTACGCTCGCCGCATTGTCGTTGCCACAGATTGTCGAGGCCGCATTTGAGAAAGAAAGTGTTGCTAAGATAGTTCTTAAAAAGGGCAGTGTTATTCTTTTCCAGGGGGATTCCGTGACCGACTGGTGGCGCAACCATCACAGTAAACTGCCCAACACGGTTAACGCCCTGGGTGCAGGTTATGTTTTGTTAACAGCCGGACAATTGTTGTATAATTTTACGGATAAGAATCTACAGATCTATAACAAAGGAAACGCCGGAGACAAAGTTTACCAGTTGGCTAACCGCTGGGAAACGGATTGTCTGCAGTACAAACCGGACGTTTTAAGTATACATATTGGCGTAAATGACTACTGGCATACCAAAACCTTCGGCTATACCGGCACAATCCATACTTACATCGATGATTACCGCAAGTTGCTAAACCGCACCAAGGAAGCATTACCCAATATAAAACTTGTTATTTGTGAACCTTTCGCTGTAAAAGGGGTTAGGGACGTCGATAATAGCTGGTATCCCACATTTGACCTGTTCAGGAAAGCTGCCCGCGATATCGCGGCTCAATACCATGCAGTCTTTGTACCTTTTCAGTCTGTCTTTGACAAAGCAATCGGATCTGCCGCTCCTGCCTATTGGAGTCTTGACGGCGTACACCCCTCCGTGGCCGGCGAGGTATTAATGACCCAGGCCTGGATGAAGACGGTTGTGGGATAGTTATTAAGGTGAAAGGTAAAAGTTGAAAGGTAAAAAAGATGTCTCTCGGACCTTTTGCCCTTCACCTTTTACCTTTCTGCTTTCACCTCTTTCAGCTTTTACCTTTAGCCTTTCAGCCCAAAATCGTATCTTTGCGCCCAAATGATCGCTATTAACAACCTTACGTTCGAGATTGGTGCGCGGGCCCTGTACGATGAAGCAAACTGGCATATTAAACCCGGAGAAAAAATTGGCCTTATTGGCGCCAACGGAACCGGAAAGACAACACTATTAAAAATCATAGTTGGTGATTACTCCCCGACATCGGGCAGCATTTCGATGGCAAAAGACATAGCGATCGGCTATCTTAACCAGGACCTGCTCTCCTACTCGTCCGAAAAAAACATACTGCATGTTGCGATGGAAGCCTTTGAGCGCCAAAATCAGCTACATGACGAAATTGAAAACCTGCTGCATAAACTGGAGACGGATTATTCGGAAGATCTGCTGCATAAATTGAGCGACAAGCAGCACGAGTTTGAATTATTAGACGGTTACAATATTGAATACAAGGCTCACGAAATTTTAGCGGGTCTGGGGTTTACCGAGGCCGATACGCATCGTAAACTAAGCGAATTTTCGGGTGGCTGGCGTATGCGTGTCATGCTGGCCAAAATACTGCTGCAGGCGCCGGATATCTTATTACTGGATGAGCCCACCAACCACCTCGACTTACCATCTATTCAATGGCTTGAAGATTATTTAAAGGCTTTTGAAGGTGCGGTGGTAATCGTGTCGCATGACAGGTGGTTCCTTGATCGAGTAATCAACCGCACGGTTGAAGTGCGTAAAGGCAAACTGACCGTTTATGCGGGCAATTATTCTTTTTACCTCGAAGAAAAAGCGCAGCGCGAAGAAATTCAGCGCGGAGAATTTAAAAACCAGCAATCAAAAATAAAGCAGGAAGAGCGTTTGATCGAGCGCTTCAGGGCCAAAGCCTCCAAGGCAAAAATGGCACAGTCGCGCATTAAGGCGCTTGACAGGCTGGAACGTGTTGACGATGTCGACGATGACAACCCAACGGTAAATTTCAGCTTCCGGTTTTCAAGGCAGTCAGGAAGGCATGTGGTAACCCTGGAAGATATCTCCAAAAGTTACCCGGGGATTAATATTTTAAATCATACCGAAGCAGTAATTGAAAAAGGAGATAAGATCGCTTTAATCGGCGCCAATGGCAAGGGTAAATCAACGCTGTTGCGCATTATTGCAGGCGCCGACAAGGACTTTACCGGCAAAGCCGAAACAGGGCACAATGTATCACAAACCTTTTTTGCTCAGCACCAATTGGAAGCCCTGCATCTCGAGCACACCGCCTTGCAGGAATTACAGTCTTTTGCGCCAAAACATAGCGAAACCGAGTTGCGCACGATCCTAGGTTCGTTTTTATTTACCGGAGATGATGTGTTTAAAAAGATTAAAGTATTATCAGGAGGCGAAAAATCGCGCGTAGCGCTGGCCAAGGCCCTTACCGCCGATGCTAATTTCCTGGTGCTCGATGAGCCTACCAACCACCTTGATATACAGTCGGTAAATATCCTGGTCCAGGCATTGCAACAGTTTGAAGGCACTTTTATCGTGGTATCGCACGACCGCTACTTTCTTGACAACGTGGCCAATAAAATATGGTTTATTGAAGATCACGAGATAAAACAATACCCTGGCACTTACCACGAGTTTGATGAATGGTACGCCAAACGCAAACTTCAGCCAAAAGCGACACCGCCGCCTGCTCCTCAGCCCAAAAAAGAAGAAAAGAAGGAAACTGCACCCATTAAACAACACCATTCGGAAAATAAGTTTCAGCAGCTAAAAAAGTTGAACCAGGACCTGGCCAAAATGGAGGATCAAATTGCCGAACTGGAAAAAATCGTAAAGCAGCTGGAGGCGCAGCTTGCTGATGAAAAATTGTATAACGATGCCGCAAGGTTAAAAGACGTCAGCAATAATTACGAATTAAAAAAGTTAGATTTAGGTCACGTCCAATTGAAATGGGAGGCCCTGGCCGAACAGATCATGGAATTGGAATCTTAGCGATTTCGGACGCCATTCGCCTGCTGCCGGATCGATTTTGGAGTTTTTAACCATACCATATGAAAACGGCGATTGCGAAGCAGGACGCAAGTGCTAAACTATCAATTGCCGACGATGTCTGCTTATTATACTTCAACTGTTTAGTGATTAGGTTTTTCAGTACTTGTAGATGGCAATTAATTGGAAACGTAGCGGATATAACGACTCCCCTCTTGAGAGGGGGTGCGTGGGGCTGTGTCGTGGCGGGGGTGTGTTAACCGATTTCCTCGATAACACACCCCTTCACCCCTCTCAAGAGGGGAATCGCATTACCCCGGCTTTAAAACTCAACACTTTGACTGTTATTCAATCGGCAAACACGTTATCCACCGTTTGCCTTTTCTTTTTGACTTTTTTTTGTGCTTCTGCTTTCGCCCAAACGCCTTATGATAACAATGTTTACCACCCTGAGATAAAAAGTGTTGAGTTTTACAACACGGCAAAAAAGGCGTCGTTCCCGATCATTACCCTGGGCTCTTCCGAACAAGTTATGCTCGCATTTGACAACCTGAAGGGCGGCTCCGAAAATTACTATTATACCCTTGAACATTGCGATGCCGAATGGAACTCCTCCAACTTATCAAGCACTGAATACCTGCAAAATTATTCAGACGACCAGATCATAAACTATAGTTATTCGGTCGGCACTGCGATTCAAAAGTATACTCATTATGAGCTTATATTGCCCAACAAAAATATTGCGCCAAAAATTCCGGGCAATTATATTTTGAAAGTTTATGAAGATGGCGACCAGTCGAAACTCGTATTGACCCGGCGTCTGTATGTGCTTAGCCCTAAAATTGGTATAATTGCGGAGATGGTGCCTTCGGTTGATAATTCAACAAGGCAAACCAATCAAAAGATAAATTTCACGCTAAATTATGGCAATCTGCGTGTTCAAAATCCGGGTACCGAATTGCGCACCCTAGTGATGCAAAATGCCCGAAGCGAAATGGCTATATTCAGCACCCAGCCTACTTATATTAATGGTAGCCAGCTTACATTCAGCGATGCCAGTCAAAATGATTTTCCTGCCGGCAATGAATTCAGACATTTTGATACGCGGACGCTAAAGTTGAATTCCGAACGGATAATGCATATTTCAAGGGATACCATAAATAGCATATTAATGCTTACTGATCCCGACCTCAGCCAGCCAAACTATAGCTTTCAGTACGACCTGAACGGGAGTTTTTACGTCCTCAACCAGGATGGGAATGACCCGCGTACAGATGGCGATTACGCGCATATCTATTTTACGCTAAGTACAAAGAAGTCGCCCGACGAAGGTACGCCCTATATCGTCGGCCAGTTTAATGACTATAAGCTGGACGACAATAGCAAAATGCATTTCGATGCTACAAACAACAAGTTTGCCGCCCAACTGTTTTTGAAGCAGGGCGTATATGACTATACCTACGTTTGGGTGGATAAGGCAAGCGGAAAACAGGATGATACAGCGCTGGAGGGCAGCCATTTTGAAACCGAGAACGACTACCAGTTGCTGGTTTACTACCGCCCGCCCGGCGCGCGTTGGGAAGAGTTGATCGGTTACAGGTTATTGAATACTGCCAAAAAATAACCCCCCACCCACCCCTCTCCCCGCCGTCTGTGTCCTCACAGACTGCTTGATGTCGCCAGGTACAACCGCTCACCTCGGTGTTTCACCCACACTCATTTAAAATATTTCCGGTTTTAAAAAACCTTTGCAGGTATTATTTTAT
>Ga0207132_1002_pt1 | contig 47157 bp, 43 predicted proteins | sample Alteio_BWMinHeat_14_FD_153554 | JGI IMG/M metagenome (GOLD analysis project Ga0207132, IMG submission 153554) | Enriched cells from forest soil in Barre Woods Harvard Forest LTER site, Petersham, Massachusetts, United States -... | ecosystem: Environmental > Terrestrial > Soil > Temperate forest >...
CCCAAATATCAGCTTCGAGTTCCCGGTGGTAATGTTCGCCACCTCCTCCACGCTAACCTGGTGTAGTTCCGCCACCTTTTCGGCTACGAATTTTAGGTACGAGCTTTCATTGGGCTTACCACGGTACGGAACAGGCGTAAGGTACGGAGAATCTGTTTCTAAAACTATATGGTTTAAATCAAGCTGGGCCACAACTTTGTCTAACCCTGAGTTTTTGTAAGTAACCACGCCGCCAATGCCAAGGTAAAACCCAATGCCGGTCACTTTGTGCGCCTGTTCAATCGTACCCGTAAAGCAATGAAAAATTCCGCGCAAATTTTCATCCTGCTCTTGCTGTAGTACCTCAAAAACTTCATCAAACGAGTCGCGGCTATGGATCACTATAGGTAGCTTTAGTTCTTTTGCCCAGGCGATCTGCTCTCTGAATGCTTTGATCTGCTCAGGCAGTGTTGTTTTGTCCCAGTAAAGGTCAATTCCTATTTCGCCGACAGCGAATATTTTATGCTGATCTATAGCTTGTTTTATGGCAGCAAGTTCCTCTTCCCAGCCTTCTTTCACCGAGCAGGGATGCAGCCCAAGCATCGGGTAACACATACCGGGAAAAGCCTCGGTAAGCGCAAATACTTTCGAAACAGAGTCGGCGTCGACGTTTGGCAGAAACAGTCGATCAACATCGTTGCTTTTGCAGCGGCTTATCAGCCCGGCGCGTTTCTCCGGGTCGGTTTCGTAGTATAGGTGTGTATGGGTATCGGTTAGTACCATCCTGCAAAAATAAGAAAGCCTCCCGTTTAACAGGAGGCCATCACTAACTTTTCTTTACCGGCTTCTTTTTGGCCAGTGGCTTTTTCAAAGGTGGCTTGGCTACTACCGGATGTTTGGTCGGCTTAATTTTAACAAGCTCCAAGTCAAAAACCAAGGTGGTATAGGGCTTGATATCCGGGCCTGAGCTTTGTGAGCCATAGCCCAGGTTGGAGGGGATAATAAACATTGCTTTAGCGCCCTCGTTTAAAAGCTGCAAGCCTTCATCCCATCCCTGGATAATGCCTCCTGCGCCAACAACCATTTCAAGTGGCTCGTAGGTGCGCCCTGGCTGGTTTAGCCCGGCAGCCTTGGCCACGGATTCGATGCTCGAATCAAAAACCTTACCCTCAAGCGTATAGCCAGCATAGTTTACAAGCAGCGTATCACCCGGCAGTGGTTTCGGTTTCAAAGACGGCTTGGTGATCTTGTATTTTAGTCCTGATGGGGTGGTTTTCAAAATAAGTTTATGACTTGCAATGTACTTTGCAATATTTGCATCTTCGACCACCTTATTCTTAGCGGCGCCGGCGGCTTCCTCGGCCTTCATTTTCTCAATGGCAGCGTTTCTTTCGGCTATTGCCTCATTTAATGACTGCACCTTTGTGATTTTCAGCACATAGTTCACACAACTTCCTTTTGGAAGAAAAGCCGGACGCTGGTCTTCATGCCCTTTAAATATCGAATCGGTAGGCACCTTTACAAGTACGCTATCGTTTACCGTTAATAAAGGGAACACCTGCATAAGGTCACCTGCATTTTGCGATGGCTGGATGCGTGCTTTTGCTGGCTGCCCGGCAACGTATGTGCTGCCAAGAAGCGAATCCTTGTCCGTTTTCTCAATTACCTCAAACGTCACTACATCATCCAGTTTCAGCTTATCCCCTGTATTGTGTGTGAAAATCTGGTACAAATCGCCATTGGGAGTATGTGCCAGGTTGTTTTGGGCGCTGGCACTAACAGCAAACACCAGTGCTGCAATAAATAATATGTATTTCATAGCAATTAAATAAAGCCTTGCACCTACCTTTTTATCTTGATTCACGCCTCTTGTTGCTTGGCTCTTGATTCCTTTTATTATTTCTTAACCGGCTGCGGCACTACCTTAATCTGGCCTGGCATAGCGGGCACGATCGGTTTTGGTGCGTTAGGATTTGGATGAATAACATCCACCAGCTCAACATCAAAAACAAGCGGCGTAAAAGGGCCAACCATGCCATTTCCGCGTTCGCCGTAGGCAAGGTTCGATGGTACTATAAAGGTAGCTTTATCGCCTTTACCCAACAACAGCAAACCCTCGTTCCAGCCCGGTATCATGCCCTGGTCGCCCAGCGGAAACCGGATCGGCTTATAAGGACTCATCGGGTTGATCGGTATTTTTGCCTTCACCGCCTCTGATTTTATACTGGTGTCAAAAATCTTCCCGTTAAGGAGTCTGCCTACGTAATCTACCACCACGGTGTCACCCTTAACCGGTTTTTCGGCATTGCCCTGTTTGGTAATGATATATTCAAACCCTGATGGAGTTGTGGTAAGTTTTAGCCTTTTATCATCAACATACTTTTTGATATTTATCGGCTCTTGCTTTTTGATCTTATCCATTAGCGTAGTAACATACGCCTGGCAGCGGCCCATGAAAACCTCCTGGCTAAGGTTACCCTTTTGAATAACTTTCTCCACTTTTATCATGTACACAATGTACTTGCCTTTCATGCCTGCCGGGCGCGGGTGACCTTTGGTTAACGAATCAAGGTTTGTTTTAATAACGGCGCTGTCGCCTTCGCTCAGGTACGACAAGCCAGCAAGTATATCTCCCTTGTCGCGGGGTTTTTGCATCAATTGCGAAGACGGCTGCCCGGTTTCGTACGAACTTGCCAGTACAGAATCGGCATCGTTCTTAATAACAAAATTAATGCTGATAAAGTCACCGGCCTGTATACTTGGTCCCGATTTATCGACAACGATGTTGTATAACAGTCCGTTTTGCCCTTTTTTAAATCCATTACAACTTGCTAATCCAATTACTGCAAGCGCTAAAAACACCAGTTGTTTTTTCATTTTTACTCTATTAATAGTTTTTTATATTCAGGTAATATTAGTTTAAATTTCTTGATCACATTTTCCAGGCCATCTGCTAAATGACCGCCGGCCGCATTGTAATGACCTCCGCCATTAAAATATTTTTTGCAAATAGCATTAACGGGGATTTCGCCTCTTGACCGTAACGACAGTTTCACCTGGTCTTTGCGCTCAACAATAAACGCCGCCATCCTAATACCCGCTAACGATAGCGCATAATTAACAATGCCTTCGGTTTCCCCGGTCTTAACGTCAAACTGTTCCAGGTCCTCCCTGCTCGCTGTTATGATAGCCGTATTAAATTCATGCAGCACCTCGAGTCTTTGCGACAAGCACAGCCCTAAAAAACGCAGCTGGTTTTCGGGTGCATTGTTATAAACAAGGTCATAAATGCGCCAATTTACGGCCCCTGCATCTATCAGTTCGGCTGTAATGCGGTGCACGTCCGATGTCGTATTTGGCAGGGAAAATGAAGCTGAATCGGTCATAATGCCTGCATAGAGGCAGGTGGCCACATCCTTGTTCACCAGTGCTTTGTTTTTTAGCTTCTCCGCAATAAAGGTGTAAACAAGCTGCGCCGTGGCACAAGCGGTGATGTCCCAATGCCGGTAGTCATCGAAATCACCCGGCTCCAGGTGATGATCGATCAATATTTTTAAGCTGCTGCTTTTGGCAACAAGTTCACCCATTTCGTTAATGCGGCTCAGCGCGTTAAAATCGAGGCAAAAAATGATCTTAGCTTCGCTGATCAATTCAGCCGACTGGTCTAACTGCTCGGTGTAAATGATAACTTCGCCGTTGCCAGGCATCCAGTTAAAATACTCTGGATAGTCAGTCGGCGTGATAACTTTTACATGATGGCCCTGCTGTATTAAATAATTATATAAACCTAAAGACGAGCCTATAGCATCACCATCCGGCTTGTGATGAGTTGTAATTACTATTTTTTGAGGCTGCGCTAAAAGTTCAATAAGCGAGGCAATATCTAACATCAATTTTTTAAAAAGAGCTGCAAAGCTAAATAAATAAATTAAATAGCGCGGTTAATTAATGTTAAAGCCTTTACGTTTTAATTGTAAAAAGCTACTTTTGCGGCGATTTTAGTAAACACTACGGCGGCTTTGGACAACAGCAGCGGCTTACTGCAATTAACAGTCGGTTTCTTTTTTCCAGGGTAAATATTACCCTATTTAACGTAAATCGGCTGGCTAATTTGATTTGATAACTAATTTTAAAAAACCAATGGACACTAATAAAACTTTTACCATGATTAAGCCTGATGCCGTTGCCAACGGGCATATAGGTGCAATTTTAGACCAGATTATAAAAGGCGGCTTTAAAATAACCGCTATGAAATACATTGGGCTGAGCAAAGAAAAGGCAGGGCACTTTTACGAGGTGCACAAAGAGCGGGGATTTTACGGCGAGCTGGTCGACTTTATGTCATCTGGCCCGATTGTTGCCGCTATTCTTGAAAAAGAGAACGCTGTGGAAGATTTCCGCAAGTTGATCGGTGCTACCGACCCGGCAAAGGCAGAAAAAGGAACTATCCGCAACTTGTATGCGCAGTCTATCGGCGCCAATGCAGTTCATGGGTCCGATTCGCCGGAGAACGCTAAGATAGAGGGTGATTTCTTTTTCTCGGCACTCGAGAAATTTTAAATATTATCAACAAGCCGGGCGCCGTGTTAACAAAAATAGGCCCGGGCTTGTTATTTAATTTTGTTTTGTTAAAAGAAGTACATATTTTTATACGTTTGATACCTAATCTATATTGCCTTAAATCTTTGTTAATTGCTTAGCCGTAAACTGAATAGGAAACTATGAGACTGTTGCTGAAATATATATTGTATTCATTACTAATTATAGTTTTAGTTTCAGGTACTGTATTGCTTTACCGGACGCATCCGGAAGCCCAACTGGTATTTATCCTTCCCGGTATTTTGATACTCGCCTTTTCAAGGATGAGTGATGATTTGAATTTCAAAACCATCTTTCCCCGCTTCACTAAAGAAAAATAATTTCCTCCACTAAATTTGCCCTGGCTTCTTCGTTTATTTTGCTGATTATTTGCGTCCGCATTAACATAAGGTCGTTTTTTACTACCGACGACTCAATGCGAAGGAACAGCTTTTTATCATGGATGTATATTTCTTTGGTTCGGTTAGCCACGGGTTTCCCCACCAACTCGGGCCAATGGGCAATAACGCCTGTCTCGTCATAACGCCGCTTAATTTTATAAACCTGCATCATTTGCTCGATGGCTTCCTTCAGCGATTTGTCGTTAGTCTTCCGCATATATTTCGCCCCCTATTACTTTAAACAACCTAATCCCGACGCCGATACCACTGAAAACGCTTTTTACTCGGGCAGTGCTGGTATCTGTAATGAAAACCTGCCCGAAATCATGATTCGAGATCATTTGCATTAGTTTGGTTACCCTTAAATCGTCAAGTTTATCGAAAATATCGTCGAGCAACAATATCGGCTTAAAGCCATTTTCCCGGTATAAAAAAGTATACTGCGCCAATTTTAATGCGATCAGAAAAGACTTTTGCTGACCCTGTGATCCAAACTTTTTCATCGGCATGCCGTGGATAGTAAATAACAGATCATCTTTATGAATGCCCGCTGCGGTGCGCTCCAGTACCCGGTCCTTTTCAAGATTCTTTTTTAGCAGCGTGCTCAGATCCTCCTCCAATAATTGCGATTCATAACTAAGTCCCACTTGTTCGGCATCGGCACTTAAATAGCCATAATGCTGGTTAAATATTTCGGTAAAGCTTTCCATAAACGCTTTCCGCTTCTCAAATATACGGTTGCCCGAAACAATCAATTGCTCATCCAAAACATCCATCAGGTGCGGGTCATATCTGCCGGTGTCCGATATTTGTTTTAAAAGTGCGTTCCGGTTAAGAAGCACCTTATTATAATTGATCAGTTCATCCAGGTAGGTATTGTCGGTTTGTGAAATAACATTATCGATAAACTTCCTGCGTTCTTCGCTGCCTTCAATAATAATGCTGATGTCATAAGGCGAAACCATTACCAGCGGGAACAAACCGATATGATCGGCCAGGCGCGAGTAATCTTTTTTATTGCGCTTAAACTGTTTTTTTTGATTGCGTTTAACCGAACAGGCAACGGCTTCAGGGCTCCCGTTCTTGTTAAAATTGCCCGTTACGATAAAAAAATCGGCGTTTTGTTTTATCTGCTGACTATCTATCGGGTTAAAATAGCTTTTACACAATGACAAGTAGTGAATAGCGTCAAGCAAATTGGTTTTGCCCGCGCCGTTATTTCCTGTAAAAACATTCACGCCTTCACTAAATACCAGCCCGGCCTCTGCATAATTTTTAAAATTGATAACGGATAGCTGCTGAAGGTACATGTGCCAAAGTTAGCGATTATTTGGTCTGAACGGTGGGGGCGGATGAAAGAGGTTAGTGCTTATTTTAAGGTGTTATCACGTTACTCCTGCATTTGCGGTTTTGTTCCGTAGCAACAATTGGTTGGCAGGAAAATCGGCGCCTTTTAGTCTTTCGTTCCATTATGAACGACTGGGGACTCGACACGCGACTGCGTGAATATGCCTATTTGCACATCTGCACATCCTCATATCTGCACATCACTATACTTGCACATCTGCCCATCCAAACCTATCTTTGGCCCCATGAACATCCTGCTCCTCGGTTCGGGCGGAAGGGAAAGCGCCTTCGCCTGGAAACTAGCTCAAAGCCCTAAGTGCGAACAACTTTTCATAGCCCCGGGCAATGCCGGCACCGGCCGGCATGGCAAAAACCTCGGGGTAAAGATTGGCGATTTTGAAGGAATAAAACAGGCGGTTTTAAATAACACGATCAACCTGGTTTTAGTTGGCCCCGAAGAACCGCTGGTTAAAGGGATACATGATTTTTTCCTGGCGGATGAGAAGTTGAAAAACATCCCGGTTATCGGCCCCCGGCGCGAGGGCGCCCAGTTGGAAGGCAGCAAGGATTTTTCAAAACAATTTATGGCAAGGCATAATATTCCTGCCGCAGCTTCGAAAACTTTTACAGTCGACACCTTGCAGCAAGGAAACGAATACCTCGCCACGATAGGATTGCCAATCGTTTTAAAAGCCGACGGCCTGGCGGCTGGTAAAGGCGTTTTGATCTGTTCAAGCGTTGAGGAAGCACGCAAAGAGCTGAGGGAGATGCTCGCTGATGCCAAATTCGGGGACGCCAGCTCGAGCGTAGTGATTGAACAATACCTGGATGGAATAGAACTTTCGGTGTTTGTGGTGACGGACGGAACGCATTATAAAATTCTCCCGGAAGCCAAAGACTATAAACGTATCGGCGAGGGCGATACTGGTCTAAATACCGGTGGCATGGGCTCCGTATCTCCAGTCTCGTTTGCGAACGCCGCCTTTATGAAAAAGGTGGAGGAACGTATCATCATTCCAACCGTGGAAGGACTAAAGAATGAAAATATCCCATACACGGGGTTTATTTTTATTGGGCTGATGAACTGCAATGGCGAGCCCTATGTAATTGAATACAACTGCCGTATGGGCGATCCCGAAACCGAAAGCGTGATGCCAAGAATCGAATCGGACCTGGCTGACCTGTTAATCGGTGTCGCAGAAGGAACGCTCGACCAAAAAGAACTGGTCATTTCCGATAAAATAGCTGCTACTGTTTTTATCGTTTCCGGCGGTTACCCCGGCGAATATTTAAAAGATAAAACCATCACCGGCATCGAAAATGTGCGCGAATCGACCGTTTTCCACGGGGGCACCTACCTGGATGGCGAAACCATAAAAACTTCGGGAGGCCGGGTGCTGGCTGTTACAGCTTTACAGGACGATCTATTCACAGCTCTCCAGCAAGCTACCGCCGATGCCGCCCGCATTTATTTCGATGGCATGCATTTCAGAAAAGATATTGGTTTTGATCTTTTGTAGTCCGAAAGTCGGAAAGGTCCGAGAGCCAGAAAGAAGCTGCAATTAGCAGCTAGGCTGAATGCATTCTTGCTGCTGCGAATCAATTGAATCGGCCTTCCGGACTCCCGGACTCCCGGACTTTCCGACTCTCAGACTTCCCGGACTCCTACTAATTCTTCGCCCCAAATATCTCTCCGAGTTTAGCGTATAATTCGTCGCTGTCGAGATTGCGGGCTATGATCTTGCCATCCGGGTCAATTAAAAAATTTTGCGGCAGAGCGGTGAGCTTATACAGCGATACCACCCGGCTTTGCCAAAATCTCAGGTCGGACACTTGTGTCCACGTAATCCCGTCGTGATGAATGGCATTCATCCATATCTTTTTATCCCCCGGCTTGTCGAGTGATGCGCTCAGGATAGTAAAGTTCTTGTCTTTGTATTGATTATAAGCCTTTAACACCCCCGGAGCCGCCTCCCGGCAAATGGGGCACCATGACGCCCAAAAATCAAGTAAAACATATTTCCCCTTGAAGGAAGACAATTTCACTGGCCTATTGCTGGTGTCAGGCAGTTCAAAATCTGGAGCAATGCTGCCGATCCGTACCTCGCGCATGCCCAAAAGCGTTTGAGCGTATTCCTTCCCCAACTTGCTGTTTTTCACTTCAGGCACAAGGCTGTCGAACAAAACCGAGACCTCATCATAATTGCTGTACAGTGCAAACGAACGTATAGCATCCAGGCTCACCAGGGAGGATAAATTTTTATCTACAAATCTTTTATTTGCGGCTCTTCTGTCGATCGCAAGCGCTTTATTTAAGAGCTCAAGTTCCTTTAGGAACTGGGGTGACTTTTTTTGGTCCTCGCTCGCATTCGTGTCCAATGCATACAGCTCATCGTCTCTGCGATCGATCGACTTCATTGCAGCCTTGTAGCGTTCGTTGTCATCATTATTTGGGGTGCCTGTTATTTTTGCATCGGCCAGCGACTCAGGACTAACTACAGTAATGGTCCCCGTTTCAAGGTAAAATTTTACATTATTATCAGCAGCAAAACTCCGGCCGGTTTTGTTTAAGGTGAGGTAGGCTTCAGTAGCCTGCCCGATTACCCCGTCAAACTTGAATTCGCCATTGTTCAGTACCGCGCTGCCCTTAATGGCGCTGTTATAATAAAGAAATACGGTGGCAGGTTTATTCAGGCCGCCGATTTTACCGGTTATGGTAAACTGGCCTGTTTGCGCAAATACCATAACAGCATGTGCACACGCTAAAGTGGTGAAAACTAATCTTTTCATAACCTAAAAGTAGCATTTACATTTTAACAACTTATACGAAATTCGATAAAAAAGATGGTTCGTCGCGGATTCTGTAGGCCGGCATTACAACTGCGATCAACGGGGGTTTTTGAGGCTGTCTCAAAAAATTCCGCCTGGCCAAAACGTAGTGGAACCCTAATGAACAATGATCTGTCCTTAAAATTTTCCACAACGCAAATTTATTTCTGATATCTCGGCTGGTATAGTTGTATGCTGAAGTTGCCGGGCACATTAAAATAAGTTACGAGGCCATAGCCATGATCTTCGATGTCCGAATTAAATTCAACGCCTTTGGCTTTTAATTCTTCGACCGTTGTCTTAATATCATCGCAATAAAAGGAAATATCGCTCGTGCCCGATTTTGTACCGTACTGCTCATCCACAGGATGACAACCCAAATCAGCCTCCGGAAGATCGAAGATCAGCCAGCCGCCGCCGACATCAGTGAATTTCAATCCGAGCTTGTCTTTTAAAAAATTTCTAAGCCCGTCAGCATCCGAGCTGTAGAACATGGTGTGAACGCCCTTTATCATCGTTGTAAATTTTGAAATGTTAATCAAATATAGCTGTTAAGCAAATAAACCAACGAAATCAAAAAATACGGCGCTCCATCCATGATTGCAACAGGATCACCGCCGAAATGGTATCGACCAGCGCCTTATTCTGCCGGTTTTTTTTACTCATCCCGCTCTGGGCAATAGTGGCCGAAGCAATTTTTGACGTAAACCGCTCATCCAGCATTTCGATGGTTACCTCGGCGAAGTTCTTTTTAAGCAAATTCACAAACCCCTTCACGTGTATGGCAGATTGAGACGGGCTATTGTCCATTTGTTTGGGCTCACCAACGATAAACTTTTCAACCTGCTCGGTTAACAGGTAATTTTTAAGATATGCGATAATATCCTTGGGGTGAATAGTATCAAGGCCAGTGGCAATGATCTGCATCGGGTCGGTAACCGCAATGCCGATACGCCTGGTACCATAATCGAAGGCCATGATTCTCATTTTAGATGTGAGAATTGAGATATGAGATATGAGACGTAAGATATGAAAGAATCGTTTTCATTCTTCAAAGGTAAATAATTATGTAAACTATCCTTTCAAACCCTGCCTTTTGTAAAAAAACTATAAGATTGTCTTAGTCCTTGTAAAAATCTCACCTCTCATATCTCACATCTCATATCTAATACCTAATTTGCACCAATGCAGTTTAAACAAATAGTTGGACAGGAGGCTGTAAAGCAACGTTTGATCAATTCGGTTAAGGAAAACCGCGTTAGTCACGCGCAGCTATTTTTGGGCCCTGCTGGCTCTGGAAGTTTGCCCCTGGCTGTTGCCTACGCGCAGTATTTAAGCTGTGAGGACCGGCAGGAGGACGACTCCTGCGGCGAATGCTCCTCATGCCGGAAATATCAGAAACTGATGCACCCTGACCTGCATTTTTCTTATCCAACTTTCGGTACTCCGAAAGAAAGCGCTATAGATTTTATCGAGAACTGGCGGAGAGCATTTTTAGAGAACAATTACCTGAACCTGGATGTATGGCGGAGTTACCTGGATGCCGGTAACAAACAAGCCAATATAAATATTTTGGAATGCCACCAGATCATCAAGAAGCTAAGCTTTAAGCCATTCGAATCGGTTTACAAGGTACTAATACTTTGGCTGCCCGAATATTTGGATAAACAAGGCAACGCGTTGTTAAAGATTATTGAAGAACCCCAGCCAAATACGCTTTTTTTATTGGTAGCCGAAAACCAGGACCAGATTTTGAATACTGTCCTTTCGCGCACCCAGCTGATAAAGATACCGGCCTTGGGTTACACCGAAATACTGGATCACCTGGTCGAAAAACATCATCAAACAGCCCAGGCGGCTGCGCAAATTGCCTATCTGTGCAACGGCAACCTAAGCGATGCGCTGGCTATGCTCCAGGATGAGAATAACGGATTCCATGGTCTGTTTGTTCAATGGCTCAGGCTGTGTTTCGCCAATAAGGGTGTAGAAATCGTAGCTTTTGTGGACCAGGCCGCTAAGCTGGGCCGCGAAAACCAAAAGAATTTTTTGCGGTATGGCATAAGTTTCATAAGGGAGTGCTGCCTGCTGTTATCGGGGGCAGAAAGCCTGGTTCACTTACCGCAGCAGGAGCTTGAAACTGCCAGGAAAATGGCAGGCGTGATGAATATTGAAGTGGCGCAAGGTATAATCACCGAGCTGGAAAAAGCTCATTATCATATAGAAAGAAATGCAAACCCTAAAATTTTATTTTTAGATGTATCTTTACAAATTATAAAGCTATTAAGTTTAACGATCCGCCAAAAAGCGGACACCTGATATACCAACAATTATGGGATGTGGAAGTTGCTCAACGGGAGGCGGATGTGCTCCCGCGGGCTGCAAAAGTAACGGCTCGTGCCTCACCAACGGCTGTAGCAAATTAGATGTTTACGATTGGCTGTCGAATATGGACATGCCGGCAAGTTATAAACCATTTAACATCGTCGAAGTAAAATTTAAAGGCTCAAGGAAGGATTTTTATCTCAATAACGATAATATTTACCTTGAAGCCGGTGAACTGGTTGCGGTAGAAACAACAACCGGCGGTTATGACATCGGGCACGTTTCCATTACAGGCGAGCTGGTGAGGATGCAGATGGTTAAGCGCCGGGTTAAAGAGGCGGATGTAGCAAAAAAGATTTACAGGAAGGCAACCCAGGCCGATGTGGATAAGTGGAAGGCCGCCAAAGATTTGGAATGGGAAACCATGCATAAATCAAGAAAGCTGGCGCTTGAGCTGAACCTTTCGATGAAATTAAGCGATGTCGACTACCAGGGCGATAAAACCAAGGCCACCTTTTATTATACCGCCGAAGGCCGCGTTGATTTCAGGGAGCTGATCAAAAAAATGGCCGAAACCTTCCGCATCAGGATCGAGATGCGGCAGATCGGCATGCGGCAGGAGGCAAGCAGGCTGGGCGGTATCGGCTCCTGCGGGCGCGAGTTATGCTGCTCCACCTGGCTCACCGATTTTAAAACTGTATCGACATCAGCGGCCCGCTATCAAAATCTTTCGCTCAATACCTTGAAGCTGGCCGGCCAGTGCGGAAAGCTGAAGTGTTGTTTAAATTATGAGCTCGACACGTACATGGACGCCCTCAAATATATCCCCGAAAATATAAATGTTTTAAAGACCGAAAAAGGTGATGCCCGGCTGCAAAAGACCGATATCTTCAAAAAGCTGATGTGGTTTGCCTATCCAAGGGAAGAAACCTGGATTCCGCTCCCGATCACACGCGTGAAAGAAATACAGCAGATGAACCGCGACGGCGTTGTTCCACCTGACCTGGGTGAGGTTATTGAGATTGAAACCAAACCAATAAAAATACTGGATTACGAAAACGTTGTGGGCCAGGACAGCTTAACACGTCTTGACGAGCATAGTCGAAACAAAAAGAAAAACAAGAACCGCAATAAAAATCACAAACAGAACGGTGCCTCCGAAAATACGCAAAGGCAGGTTTTGGCTGGTGCTCCGTCACAGGCGCCAAAACCAGGGGCTGCTTCTGGCGAAAGGCCCGAGGGCGCACCCAATAATAACCGGAGGAAGTTCAGGCCAAACAGGAATAAGCAAAACCGCCCCAACAATAACGGGAGCCCGCAGCCGGGTAAAGAATAATGAAGCGACGTTTAAAAGCATTTTATTGGTTAATGGCTTTGGCTTGCAGCTTGTGTATGGCGGCTTGCAACAATAAAGCGGTTATCGACCAAAATACCGAAGTAAGCAACCAAAACTGGACCTATCTAAACAAATTCAGGTTCGACGCGAAGATCGACAATGAGAAAATTCCTTACAACCTGTACATAAATTTACGGGTAACGGGGAATTATAAATACTCGAACATGTTTATCCTGGTGACCCAGATGGGCCCGGATAAAAAAGCGGGTACGAAGCGCTATGAACTAACCCTTGCCAATAAGGACGGCGAGTGGCTGGGCGACGGTTCGGGTAATTTATACAGCTTCCAACTACCCTTAAAATCAGCTTATAAATTTCCCGCTAAAGGGGTTTATACTTTTTTTATTGAGCAAAACATGCGCGATAACCCGTTGCGCGAAGTAAGCGATGTTGGGTTAAGGGTGGAGAAAGCGACTCAGTAGTTGATACCCAGACTGTTTTTTGTTATTGTCATCATTTTCCCGGAGTGCTTTATTTGCTTTAAACTAATTATTATATTAGTTGAATAAATCCTTCGCCCTTATTAAAATGAAAAAGCTATTTTTTCTCCTCCTTTTGTTGCCATTTTTTGTCGACGGTCAAAACAAAGCTGCAAATACCGACAGCGCAAAATATGCCAGCTTCGTTAAATACTATACTAAGGTCATCGTCAAACAACCCACCGATGCAACCGCCTATTACAAAAGGGGTAATGCCAGGTTTAATCTCGACGATTTTAGTGGGTCGATAAGCGATTTTAACCAGGCAATACGCCTCGACGGTAAATACGAAGATGCATTCCTGGACAGGGGCCGAGCAAAATATGCACTGAAAGATTATAAAGGGTCAATAGAAGATTATACGCAAACTATCGCGCTGGATGCAAAAAGTTCGGCTGCGTTTTATAATCGCGGGCTGGCTAAACGATACCTGGAGGACTTTAAAGGCGCTATCGATGACTATACGCAGGCCATCGCAATAAATCCAAACGACCGGGATTTTTTTAATGACCGGGGAATTTCAAAAAAACACCTCCAGGATATTCAGGGTGCAATTGAGGATTATACAAAGTGCATTGCCGTCGACCCGAACTTTGAAAGTCCATACTATAACCGCGGGATCGTGAAAAAGGAGCTCAAGGATTATAAAGGAGCGATGGAGGATTTCAGCAAGGCGATCCAGTTGATGCCCGACGACGGTGACGCATACTGTAGCCGGGGTGATTGTAAGCGCCACCTCGAAGATTATAGCGGCGCTATCGAGGACTATACGAAAGACCTTTCGATACATGAAGATGTAGATGCATACACCTCACGTGGTCTGTCAAAGTTTCATCTGAATGATAATAACGGGGCTATAGCCGATTATACTAAAGCAATTGCAATTGATCCAAAGTATGCCAATGCATATTATAACCGGGGACTTGCAAATGAAGCCTTAAACAACTTTGCAGAGTTTTTAGATGATTGTAACATGTACATTTCGATGGAACCTAAAGACCCGGACGGTTATTTTAAAAGAGGAAATGCCAAATTCGACCTGGAAGATTACAAAAATGCCATCGAAGACTATACCGCCACCATCGCCCTTGATCCAAAATATACTGATGCCTACTACAATCGCGGGCTTGCAAAACGCAACACTGAAGATCTTAGAGGTTCGGTCGATGACTATAGCAGTGCTATACTTATTGACCCGAACAACGCTGACGCTTATAACAACCGCGGAATAGTAAAGCAATTATTAAAAGACGATGCAGGCGCCTGCGACGACTTTAAAAAAGCATTGGCGCTTGGCAGTAAAAATGCAGCCGATAATATAGCCAAGTTCTGCAAATAGCCCCTTCTAATAAATATCTTTTCGGGCTGTTATTCTTCTCCTGGCTTTTCCGCACGTCCGCAAAAATCCCTACCTTCGTTTGCTAATATTTTTATCAAAATGAGTGTTTATATTTTAGTTGCTTCTATCGTAATCCTTTTAATTGCCGTATTGCTCTTTTTAAAGAAACCCGGTGCCCCCCAAGGCCCTTCAGTCGACGAAATGCAGCGTCAAAAAAGCGAAATTGATTCGCTGCGAATTGCACTGGCCAGGGCAGAAGAGCGCGCCAACAATTTAGCTGCCGAACGCGACAAGGCAGATAAGCAATTGCAGGATGAAAGGCTAAGGTATGATCATCAGACCACCTCGCTCAACCAGGAATTGGTGGCTGAAAAGAACAGGATGGCCAAGGCCGAGGAATCATTTTTAGCACAACGCCAGCGCCTTGCTGATCAGGAAAAATCAATACAGGAAATACAGCAAAAATTTCAGCTCGAATTTCAAAATGTAGCCAGCAAACTGCTGGATGAAAAATCGCAGAAGTTTGTGGAGACAAATCGCACTAATCTCGATATCTTACTCAACCCACTGAAAGAAAACATTAAAGCCTTCGAGGAAAAAGTCGACAAGGTTTATAATATGGAAGCTGCCGAACGCAATACCTTAAAGGGTGTTATTACGCAGCTGATGGAACTAAACAAACAAATAGGTGAGGACGCAACAAATCTTACCAAAGCATTAAAAGGCGACAGTAAAAAACAAGGCAACTGGGGCGAGGTGGTTCTCGAACGGGTTCTTGAACGCTCGGGCCTGGTTAAGGGCCAGGAATATCGTCTCCAGGCATCTTTAACCGCTGTAGATGGTTCAAGATTTCAGCCAGATGTAATTATCGATCTTCCCGATAACAAACACTTGATCATCGACAGCAAAGTTTCGTTGCTGGCTTATGAGCGATTGGTTAACAGCGAAACAGAAGATGACCGCAAATTTCATTCAAAGGCGCATGTTGAATCCATTCGCTCCCATGTCAATAATCTGTCGTCCAAAAATTATCATGACCTGCAGCAAATAGACTCACCTGATTTTGTGCTTCTTTTTGTGCCGATCGAATCCTCCTTCAGTTTTGCTGTGCAGATCGATGCCGAATTGTTCAGCGATGCATGGGATAAGCGGGTGGTAATTGTAAGCCCCTCTACTTTATTGGCCACTTTACGCACCATTGCCAGCATGTGGAAACAGGAGCGCCAAAACCGGAATGTTTTAGAGATTGCAAAGTTAAGCGGCATTATGTATGATAAATTTGTAGGCTTCGTCGGCGATATGGAAAATATAGGAAAAAGCATCAAATCCAGCCAGACAGCTTATGATGGCGCGCTCAACAAACTCACCGAGGGTAACGGAAATTTAACTGTTACGGCCGATAAAATAAAAAAATTAGGCGCTAAGGCCAATAAACAGCTGGACCAGAAGTATATTGGGGAGGAGGAATAAACTATCTAAAGTGAGTTCAATATAAACGTTGCATCTGCCTCACCCTGTGGAGGAGATAGCAGGGTTAAACCTATTTTAATATTACCGATCCCAAATAATCGGATATGGTCTTTTCTACCTTTTTCATGTGCATGTATTGGCTCATCAATATTTCCTGGTCCGCCTCGCCCGGCGTGTTTTGCAATTCAGAGCGTAGCCCATCTAAAATTTTGCCAACCTTTTGTTTCTTTAAATGAAAAATGGCTCCCAAAACAGTAGCCCGCATATTCACCTGCTCGTCAGGCACCAATATTTTATGCATCTCGTACCAATTGTCGCTTAACGTATATTTTGTGGCTATTAAGTTTATTACAAGGTCCACAATTTCCTTGTCAGGATGATGAATAAAGTGTTGTTCTTCCGGTAAGACACCATTCTCCACTTCACTTCGATACAGGTCTATAAATTTTTTACATGGTGGGTATTCGAAATCTACATCACCTAACTCCGCTATCATAAAAGGGCCAATATAGGTATCGGCAATATTATCCCAGTTAATAACTCGATTGCCATACAATAAAAGCAGTCTTATTATTTCCTTTTCTTGAGCCTGTTCAGCATACAGCAGAAGGGATTGGTCTTCATTAATGCCAGGTGTTTCGGTTGAATCTTCATCGTTAAGCTCACTTGGAGCCTCTATCTTGCTTTTTGAATTGTCTTTCTTAAATTTATTAGAAAACGCTTTGTTGACAACGCTTAGATATGCCCTTTCATCGATTTTTAACTTTTCAGCAACCTGTTTTACGTATGAGCTTCTAAATTCCGGTTCTTGATTGTTTGATAATATATCTGCTAAGTCATCCGCTACTTTGATCTTTTTTATTGGGTCTTTTAGCTCCTCATCATTGACTGTAGTCAAATAGAAATCAACAATTCCTTTTGATGCAATTTCAATATGCTTTTTGAACCCATTTGATCCATAGGTCCTTACGTATGAATCTGGATCGTGCCCATCTGGAAAAGTTACTATTCGTACATTAAAACCATCTTTATATAATAAGCTTAAACCGCGAATAGCCGCCTTAATCCCGGCTGAGTCCCCATCATATAAAATCGTTAGATTTTTTGTGAAACGCCTAATTAATTTTATTTGATCTTCCGTCAATGAGGTACCCGACGAGGCTACCACATTTTCAATCCCCGCCTGGTGCACCGAAAGCACATCTGCATAACCCTCCACCAAAAAACAATTATCTTCATCCCTTATCGCTTTCTTGGCGAAATACAGGCCGTAAAGCACATTGGATTTATGGTAGATGTCGGACTCGGGCGAGTTGACATACTTAGGGACATTCTTGTCGCTCTTGAGCGTCCGTCCGCCAAAAGCGATGACCCGGCCGGTAAAGCTATGTATCGGGAACATGACCCGACCGCGATACCGGTCATAAAGCGAACCATTGTCGCGTTTAACCGATAAGCCGCTTTCCTCCAGGAACTGCTGCTGGTAACCGTCTTTTAAGGCCTGCCCGGTGAAGGCTTCCCATTGGTCGGGCGAATAGCCTAACTCAAACTTTCGGATGGTATCATTATTAAAGCCGCGCTCCTTAAAATAGCTCAACCCAATGTTTTGACCCTCCTCGGTGTCGAGTAAACTTTCATGAAAAAATTTGGCTGCGTAGGCCGAAACGATCATCAGGCTTTCGCGGTGATTTTCTTCTTCTTTGTTCTCTATCTTATCAACCGTTTCCTCAACCTCGATACCGTATTTTTTTGCCAGCCATTTTAATGCTTCCGGATAACTGAACTTTTCCAGCTCCATCAAAAAAGTGACAGCCGAACCTCCTTTTCCTGATGAAAAATCCTTGAAAATACCTTTCGCCGGCGACACGATGAACGATGGCGTACGTTCATTGGCAAACGGCGAAAGACCCACGTAGTTGGCGCCTCTTTTTTTCAACTGCACAAACTCACCTATGACCTCCACAATATCGGTGGCTTCCATAATACGGTCGATGGTGGGTTTGGTGATCATGCGTTTTGCAAATGTAGGGCAATTCAATTATTGGTTATTCACAAAAATCAAATTACGATTTTATTTGATTTTTTGGGCCTTAAAAAAGTCAACGCTATACCCGCAAGTACAATAACACTTCCAATAATTTCATTCAAGCCAAGTCTTTCGTTCAGCAGAATCGTAGCCAAAATACCGGCAAATACCGTTTGCGATAGCAATGCTATGGATACTTTTGTCGACTCAAGGTGCCGTAGTGCGTTGTTGATCGTGATCCACCCTGTGAGTTGGCAAACCAGGCCCATAGCTATGATGTACATCCAGCCCGACGCGGCATAACCGCTCATTCGGTCGTGATTAAACAGGCAAACAAGCAGCATACATATGCTGGCGCCGAGCATATTATAAAACATAAAAGTTAAGGTGTCCATTTTTTGAAGTATCCCTTTGGTCATAAGGATATACACCGCATAAAGTACGCTCGACAAAATAGCCAGCAAAACGCCGTTGCTAAATTTAAGCGCTAGCACATCCCTGAAACCCACCAGTACCACCATTCCCGCAACCGCCAGGAGTGTCCCCATCCAAAATAGAGCCCCGGCCTTTTTTCTGAATAAGAGATAGCTGAACAATCCCACCCAAACCGGCGCGAGGTTGCCTAAAAGCGTGGATATGGTTGCGGAGATAGTCATCAGCGAAACGTTCCAGATGGCCAGGTCGACGCCAAAAACAACACCGCCGGCAATGGCTATCATTAATTCGTTAAAGCCAATTTTTAGTTTTTGTTTGGCTATTACATATGGCAAAAGACAAAGCCAGGCAATTAAAATGCGGTAAAATGTGGCCGGTAAGGGCGGAACCCCGGCAAGCTTCACGAAGATCGGCGAAAAGGAAATGCAGAGGATGCCGATAGCGAGGCTTATTTTGGGATTCATTAAAAAGGCTTATTTTCCACAATATTAATTCAATTAACAGTCCCGCGTAAATTATAAATTAACATTTGGCTTCTTGTTGATAAATAAACGGGGTTTACAATTCATTTTATAAATCCCAAAAGTTATATTTACCAAAAAAATTAGCAATGGGCGTTGCGCTGCTGCCGCAATTCATCTTAGAAAACTATGAAGTGCACGAATGGAAGCATAGTTGTGCAATTTTAAACGCGGATTTCCCTGATGAATGGAACGACTTGATTGCGTTGCTTAGTCATTTTAGGCTGTGTAAAAGTTGGATCGCGGAAGGCGGCGGTCGTAAATCAAAGGTATCCGAAGAAATTGACCGATTTTTATATGGACGGGGTTGGCTGGAGAAGAAATTTGATACCTCATTTAAAGTAGATGAAACCTTATTGGAGTCTCCTACACACAAAGTTGATTGTTATAAGAATCGGATTGCTGTTGAAATTGAATGGAATAACAAAGATCCTTTTTTTGACCGCGATCTTAATAATTTTCGATTGCTGTTTGATCTTAGGGCGATAAGTGTTGGAGTGATTATTACCCGTTGTGATAATTTACAAAAAATTTTTGACCACTTAGAAAGAGGTAAGTCGTATGGTGCATCTACAACTCATATGTCTAAGCTGCTGCCGAGAATTGAAGGAGGAAGTGGCTCTGGTTGTCCCATTCTTGTATTTGGGATAACCGAAAGCTTGTATAATGAAAACTGTTGAATTCTTTAAATAATTGAGACATGGCCAGTAAAGTAGCTTTAGATTTTATTGAAAATATTGAGAACAAAAACTATAAGACTATTTTGGCCGATCCACCATGGAGGTTTACCAACCGCACCGGAAAAGTCGCACCGGAGCATAAACGACTAAATCGGTATGACACGCTCTCTTTTGACGAGATCAAAGAAATTCCGGTACAGGTAGTATCTGAAAAAGATAGCCACCTCTATTTATGGGTTCCTAATGCTTTATTGTTAGAAGGCCTGGAAGTAATGAAGGCCTGGGGGTTTAAATATAAAACAAATTTGATCTGGCATAAAGTGCGCAAGGACGGCGGCCCTGATGGCCGTGGCGTCGGTTTTTATTTCAGAAATACTACCGAAATGATTTTGTTTGGGATTAGGGGCAGTCAAAGAACACTGGCTCCGGGACGATCGCAGGTAAACATAATCAGAACACAAAAACAAGAGCACTCCAGGAAGCCGGACGGCGTTTATGACATAATTGAACAATGCAGCCCCGGACCCTATTTAGAATTATTTGCCAGGGGAAAAAGGAACGGCTGGGATGTGTTTGGAAATCAATCTGAGGACTATGCCCCATCATGGCCAACCTATAGTAATCATAGTCAGTCGGGCAATAATAAAACCGAAGCCCAAATAATTTCTCTATTCGACGATGGAACGAAAAACTCCCCGTTAACTAAGATATCACTATAAAATACCCTCGTAACCAATTTTTCGTATTTTTGCCGCTCAAAATATTTTTTATGAGCCAGCGGACAAAGATCAAGGCATTACTGGAAAGCGAACAAACCGATATTGAAGTTTTGGTAAAAGGATGGGTACGCACGTTTCGTAATAACCAGTTTATCGCGCTTAATGATGGCTCGACCAACAACACGCTGCAAGTTGTTATTGACTTTGAAAATACCGACCCTGCCTTATTAAAGAGGATTACTACCGGCGCCGCCATCAGCGCAACCGGCATGCTGGTAGCCTCGCAGGGCAAAGGGCAGAAAGTGGAATTAAAAGCAACAGAAATAGAAATACTCGGCGACTGCGATCCCGAGAAATACCCACTGCAATTAAAGAACCGGCCCAGCCTTGAGTTTTTGCGCGAGATTGCCCATCTGCGTTTCCGCACCAATACTTTCGGGGCTGTTTTCCGTGTGCGTAACAGTCTGGCGTTTGCCATCCACCAGTTTTTCCAGGAGCGTGGCTTTGTATACCTCCATACCCCCATTATAACCGCATCCGATGCAGAAGGTGCAGGTGAAACTTTCCACGTGACCAATTTCGACCTGGCCAATCCGCCTAAAACAGAAAGCGGCGAAATTGATTTTAAGCAGGACTTTTTTGGACGGGCCACTAACCTCACCGTTTCCGGCCAGCTGGAAGGCGAGCTTGGCGCAATGGCCTTAAGCGACATTTATACCTTTGGCCCGACATTCCGCGCTGAAAATTCGAATACTACCCGTCACATGGCCGAGTTTTGGATGATAGAGCCCGAAATGGCCTTTTATGACCTGAACGACAACATGGACCTCGCAGAGGCGATGATGAAATACGTCATCAGGTATGCTTTGGAAAAGAATGCAGAGGACATTGAATTTTTGACCCAACGCCTGGCAGATGAGGAAAAGCAGAAACCGCAAAATGAACGCTCGGAAATGACCTTGCTCGAAAAGCTACGGTTTTGTTTGGATAACGACTTTCAGCGGCTCACTTATACCGAGGCGATTGCTATTTTAAAAGAGTCTGCCCCCAATAAAAAGAAAAAATTCCAGTACCCCATAGAAGGCTGGGGCACCGATCTGCAGTCCGAACATGAACGTTACCTGGTTGAAAAGCATTTTAAAAAGCCGGTGATCTTAACTGACTACCCAAAGCAGATCAAGGCTTTTTATATGCGCCAGAATGACGACGGCAAAACGGTTCGCGCTATGGATATCCTTTTCCCCGGGATCGGGGAAATGGTCGGCGGCTCGCAGCGCGAGGAGCGCCTGGAAAAACTGGAGCAGCGCATGGATGAAATGGGCATACCAAAAGACGAATTATGGTGGTACCTGGATACCCGCCGATTTGGCACCTGCCCTCACGCCGGGTTTGGACTGGGATTTGAACGCCTGATCATGTTTGTTACCGGTATGGGTAATATAAGGGATGTGATCCCCTTCCCGAGATATCCGAAGAGTGCGGAATTTTAATTGTGAGATTTCACCGATTATCTTTTGATTTCACCGATTTTTGATGCAAGGCGGATTATTCGAATACAAAAATCCAGAATAGACCACCCGGCGTCGATGTCCCGATAGCTATCGCGACCAAAAGGCAATCGGTGAAATCAAAAAAAATCGGTGAAATCAAAAAAAATAATTATTGAGCTTTCAACCTATATCGACGCACCGATAGAACGTTGCTTTAATTTGGCGCGCAGTATTGATCTGCACCTGGACTCGATGGCGCAAACCGGCGAGCAAGCTGTTGCAGGCCGCACAACCGGGCTGATGGAATTGGGCGAAACCGTCACCTGGCGGGCAAAACATTTCGGAGTTTGGCAAACGCTCACGTCAAAGATCACAGAGTATAGTTATCCCAATTATTTCACTGACGAGATGGTTCGCGGCGCTTTCAAAAGCTTCAGACATGAGCATCTTTTTTATGCTGTCGGCGACCAAACAGTAATGAAGGATATTTTTATATTTGAATCCCCTTATGGCATTTTGGGGCGATGGGCCAATTCTCTTTTTCTCGGCAACTATATGTCACGTCTCCTGGAAAAACGGAATGGTGTAATAAAACAGGCCGCCGAATCGCCTGCAAATTAAATGTCTGCGGTGCAAAGCTTGCCTTTTGGTTAAAAAAGTTCGCTGGGGAAATATTTCCGGCAAATTTTTTAATCTGTTATATTTCATTACTTTAGTCTCTTAAAATCCTACCCCGTAATGAAAAATATCCTACTTACTCTTTCGCTTTTCTGCACACTTTTTACCATTTCGTTCGCGCAGGAGCATCTGCAATGGATGCAGCAGCCCGCTGTATCCCCCGACGGCAATTGGATTGCCTTTGAATACAAAGGCAATATTTTTAAAGTAGCAACCACAGGCGGGCAAGCCACGCCCTTAACCATAAACAGCTCTTACAATGGCTACCCAATATGGAGCCACGATGGCAAGTCTATCGCGTTTGCGTCAGACAGGTACGGCAATTTCGACGTGTTTATTATGCCGGCCAACGGCGGAGCTGCAACCCGGCTCACCTACAATTCAAGCCGGGATATTCCATACGATTTTTCGCCCGATAACCAAACAGTTTACTTCGGCACACGACGCTATGATGTGGCGACTTCAGTAAGGTTCCCTGATGATTATTATTTTACCAAGCTATACAAAGTGCCCGCAAAAGGTGGCCGTAGCCTGATGGTTAATTCGGCCGGGACCGAAAATGTACATTTTAACAAAGCAGGCGATAAATTTATATACCAGGACCGGAAAGGCTACGAAAACCCATACCGCAAACACCATACCTCGGCCGTAACACGCGACATCTGGATTTACGATACAAAAGCCAATACTTATACCAAAGTTTCGCCTTTTGTTGGCGAGGACCGGGAACCGGTTTGGGGCGACGGCGACAAGTTTTATTACCTGAGCGAACGTAACGGCAATCAAAATCTTTATGGCTCGTCCGAAGCGGATATTAATACCGTAACGCAACTGACCCATTTTGACAAAGACCCGGTGCGCAATCTTTCGCGGGCTGATAACGGTACTTTTGCCTTTACACAAAACGGCGATATTTATACGCTTAAAGAAGGCGGTCAACCTCAGAAATTAGTGATCTCGGCAACCGCCGATTTCAATGGCGACCAGGTAAAAACCATCCCGGTTACCGGCGATGCTACCGAAATAGCGGTATCGCCGGACGGCAAAGAAGTGGCTTTCGTTTACCGTGGTGAAATATTTGTTACTGCGGTTGACGGGAATATCACCAAAAGAATAACCAATACGCCCTACCAGGAAAGAATGATACAATTTAGCCCCGACGGGCGTAGTATTTTGTATTCGGTTGAAAATGAAAAGTCGTGGGATATATACAAAGTATCCATCGCCAACAAAAACGAGCCATATTTTTATGCATCGACGACGTTGAATTTTGAACCGGTTATTGCTACCGATAAAGACGAATTCCAGGGAGTCTATTCGCCCGATGGCAAAAAAATAGCCTATCTTGAAGAAAGGAATACGATAAAGGTATTCGATATTGCAAGCAAAACATCAACTACGTTATTAACCGAGGGTGTAAACTATTCATATGCCGACGGCGACCAATATTTTACATGGTCGCCTGATGGGAAATACCTGCTCGCGCAATCAAGTGAGGGCCATATATTTAGCAGCCAGGCGGTATTAATAAAAACCGATGGCAGTGGTCAGCGGGTAAATTTAACCCAAAGCGGCTTTAACAATGCCGAACCGCAATGGGGAATGGGCGGAAAAATGATGTACTGGTTCTCGGACAAAAACGGCATGAAGAATTTGAGCCGTGGCAGCCAGTCGGACGCGTATGCCATGTTTTTTGACCAGGCGACCTGGGACAAGTACCAGTTAAACAAGGATGATCTTACCTTAAGAAACGAGCAGGAAAAACGCGATTCTATCGAGATAAAAAAGAAACAAGAAAAGGAAAAGACCAAAAAAGGCAAGGACACCACCAAGACAAAAGCTCCGGACTTTGTTCCAAACCTCGACAACCTGGACGACCGCACGGAACGCTTAACTATAAGCTCAGCTGATATGGCCGATGCCAAATTATCGTCCGACGGGGAAAAGCTTTATTACCTGGCACGCTATGATAAGGGATATAATTTATGGGTTACCATGCCACGCACCAACGAGACCAAGGTGCTGGCCGATTTAAAAGCGCCCAACGGATCATTGGTGATGAGTAACGATGGCAAATCCCTGTTTCTGCTGGCCGACGGACATATCATGAAGGTAGGCGTGGATGATGGCAAAATAAGCCCGGTAAACATTAACGCCAGCATGGAATTAAATGCAGCTGCCGAAAGAACTTACATGTTCGATCACATGTACAAACAAGTCTCCAAGAAGTTTTTTGATCCGAAATTGCAGGGAGTTGACTGGAAATATTACCACGATAACTACGCAAAGTTTTTACCCCACATCAACAACAACTACGATTTTGAAGTATTGATAAGCGAGTTTTTAGGCGAACTGAACGCCTCGCATACCGGCGGTGGCTACGGCCCGCGTTTCCCCGATGCAGATGTAACGGCTTCGCTGGGCTTGCTGTACGATTATTCGGCCGGTGGTAACGGACTTAAAGTACAGGATATTATCGCTGGCGGCCCCTTCAGCGTTGAAAAAACCAAACTGAAAAAGGGCGACATCATCGACAAGATTGATGGCAGTCCTATTACAGACGACGAGGATTGGGCAAAACTGCTAAATCATAAAGCTGACAAGTTTGTGCAGGTTAACTTCCACGATCCCAAAACTAATGAGCAATACCAGGAAACAGTGAAGCCGATTAATGCCGGCATGGAAAGCGGCCTGTTATTGTACAATCGCTGGATAAAAAGGATGGAGTTTTTAACCGACAGCTTATCCAAAGGGCAGGTGGGTTATGTGCATGTACGTGGCATGGATGACCCGAGCTATCGGGTAACATTTGATAAAGTGTTGGGCCGGAATATTGACAAAAAGGCGCTGATTGTCGATACCCGGTTTAACGGCGGCGGGTGGCTCCATGACGACCTCGCAACGTTTTTAGGTGGAACGCAATATTTAACGCTTCGCCCGCAAAGCAACAAAACCATTGGCGGCGAGTCCATGAATAAGTGGACCAAGCCAAGCTGCGTTTTAATGAGCCAGGGAAATTATTCCGATGCTTTTATATTCCCGTACATTTATAAGGAGCTAAAGATTGGGAAACTCATTGGTATGCCTGTTGCCGGCACCGGTACCGCAGTTTGGTGGGAAGACCAGATAGATAATACCATCTATTTCGGTATCCCGATGATCTCTACCTATGGCATTAATCAAAATGACCCGACCGAGAACCACCAGCTTGAACCTGACATTATGGTTAACAACGATTACAACCAGGTGCTCGCCGGACATGATCAGCAACTGGAAGCAGCCGTTAAAGAGATGCTTAAAGAGATTAATCAATAATTATTGTTTTTTTGATTTCACCGATTTTTTGAAGAGTGATTACACCAGTTAAAAATCGGTGAAATCAAAAAAACAAATCGGTGTAATCATTCTCTATAATCTTTATGCATGATCAAAAAACTGGCCCTTTCCGTTTTATGAAACGGGACATCCCAGGAACCCTGGTAGGTGATCTTGGCCGGTACCAACTCGTCGCTTATTTTAATAAGTTCAATGTTCATCTGAACATCAAAGCTGAAAAATAAATTGCTGTATCTTAAATTTACATTGCGGCCCAATATCTGAAAGTTCCGGGTGTCAAAAATAGTAGTTAATTCGTTTATCACCACGTCATTATTTGCTGTACTGGGCTTTCTGATCACCTTAAAGCGGTAAACCGGGATCGTGTCGAGGTATTTACCGCGGGCAAACTCATAGAGGTAATATTCCCGCATATCTTTCGAAAATATCTCGGATTTGCTGCTGATAAAAGGAATGCCGGTCACTTTGTGACCGGGGGCAAACAAGAGCGTTTTTAGTTTTTGCTTATAGGTGGCATTTTTGCCGCCGCCTTCGTCCAACTCGGGGCCTTTCACGAAGTCGGAGTTGTAGGCATTATTAAAAATATAATCAAACATCTCTACGGTATACAACTGGTATTTGCCGTTCGATTTATACATGCTGCCGCTATCGCGTTTGGCCAGGTATTCGGTTTTATGTTTGCCGCCGATATGGCTGTATTGTATCTTCCGGTATATTTTGCCGTTTATCCTGTTCTTTTTATCGTACGAATAAATGCGGTTCTCAGCGATAAATGAATATTTCTTCATATCGCGGAAGGCTTTATAGAAACCAGTATCGGCCAGCACGGCGTCGATAAAATCCTGTGCATTGAGGTGATGCGAACGGATATTTACCGCTGAATCGATAACGATAGTACGAATGGTATCGGGGTTGTAGCGTTTGATCTGCTGCGAAAAGGAGCTGAAAGCGAAAAGCAGAAAGCAGAAAGCCAAAAAAGCATTCTTTCTCATATCCGCTACTAATTCCCCAACTGTTTAATCGCCAAATAAGCCATCAATCCGGTACTTATCTTAAACGCATCCTCTTCAACGTCAAACGTTGGCGTATGCACCGATGAGGTAATGCCCCGGCTTTCATTCCGGGTGCCCAAACGATAAAAACAGGAGTCGGCGACCTGTGAGTAATAGGCAAAATCTTCAGCGGCCATCCAGATGTCCAGGTCGAGGACGTTTTCCTTTCCTAAATAATCTTCGGCATTGCTTCGGGTGGCTGCGGTTAGCTTTTCCTCGTTGATCAGGAATGGATAGCCCCGCATGATATTGAACTCCACGGTTCCTCCCATGCTTTCAACCAGCCCTTCGGCCATTTTCCTCATTTTGAAATGGGCCTCGTTGCGCCATTTTTCGTCCATGGTCCTGAACGTGCCTTCCAGGTAAACTTCGTTAGGGATAACATTGGTAGCGCCGTTGGCAATTACTTTCCCAAAGGAGAGCACCGAAGGGCTCTTAGGATCGGCAAAGCGGCTTACTACCTGCTGCAGGGCGGTGAGCATATGGGCAGTAATAATCACCGGGTCGATATTTTGTTGTGGTTGTGCACCATGCCCGCCCTTGCCGCGCACGGTAACGTATAACTCATCGGTTGATGCCATATATTTCCCGGCACGGAAACCTACTTTGCCCGCATCGATCAACGGCATTACATGTTGCCCCAGCACCGCCTGCGGCTTGGGGTTTTCCAAAACGCCTTCCTTTATCATCAAACTCGCGCCGCCCGGAAGTTTCTCCTCGGCAGGTTGGAATATCAATTTCACCGTTCCCCCAAACTGGCTTTTCAGATCGGTCAATATTTTGGCAGTTCCCAAAAGCGACGAAGTATGCGCATCGTGCCCGCAGGCATGCATGACACCCGTATTTTGCGATTTATAAGGTACATTGTTGGCTTCAGTAATAGGCAAAGCGTCAAAATCGGCCCGCAAAGCAACCACATTAGCTGATGGTTTATCACCTTTTATAAGGGCAACCAAGCCATTTTCTGCCATTTTTTCATACTTCAAATCCAGAGCGTCGAGCTGAGCGCCAATAAAAGCTGAGGTTTCGTATTCATTAAATGAAAGCTCGGGGTGCGCATGCAGGTGGCGCCGGTTGGCGACCACATCATTAAAAATGTCCTGAGATAATTGCTGAATTTGCTCTTTAATCATTTGATCCGTCTGGTTTAGGTGGATTTATCCTGGTAGGAATGATGAACATAACGTCGAACATTTCCTTAAGGTCGCTTTCTATCTTTTGAGCTTCCAGCCTTGTACGGAAATCGCCTACCTGTACTTTAAAATTTGGCTCTATATAGGATATATACGTCTGGGTTGCCGGGTACTCGTTGATGAACTTTGCCTGGGCGCTGTAAGCCGCCTGCCGGTTCGAGCCAAAATATATCTGCACCCGAAACCCGTTCGAGGTGCCGTCGCCGGCAATGGTTTTACCAAGGAACGGCCTTCGGGCAATCAGGGTATCTATCAACGGATCTTTAACAACTTCTACTTTACCCCGTGTTTGGGCTAACGAAAACAAAGGCGCAAAAAAAATGCAGCAACCTAACAGGTTTAATTTAGCTATGTAAGATGCTGCGTTTTTCATATGGACAAGCCCCCAATAAATAACTTTGTGTACCATGTCCACGCCTCACCTAAATCCTCTCCAAAGAAGAGGACTTTAAAAAAGAGCGAAGTTCAACCCTCTCCTTTGGAGAGGGAAGGGTGAGGCTACACTAATCCCACGCCGTGGCAATTCTTATATTTTTTACCGCTGCCGCAAGGACAAGGGTCATTTCTGCCTATTTTGTTTTCAACCCTTATTGGGGCCGTTTTTTGCAGTTCGCGCATATCCTGCATCGGTGCGCCGTTGGTTTCGCCCACCAGTTCGGGTTTCGACGTGCGCAATTTTTTCAGGTCGAGCTTGGGCTGCGGTCTTGCCTCCCGCACCTCATCAGGCTGCTGCTGTATCGGGATAACTCCCCTGAACAGGAAGCTAACCAACTCCTTATTCACGCTTGCCAGCATTCCGCGGAAAAGTTCAAAAGCCTCGAACTTGTAAACCAGCAATGGATCCTTTTGTTCGTAAACCGCGTTTTGTACCGATTGTTTCAACTCGTCCATTTCGCGCAGGTGTTCCTTCCATGCATCATCAATCAGGTATAGGGTCACATTTTTTTCAAACGATCTGAAAACTTCTACCCCTTTATTTTTTATTGCTTTTTTAAGCGGCACAGCTACCTGTATGCCATTTATACCGTCAGTAAACGGCACCATGATATTTTCTACATAATCGCCGCGGGTATCATAAACCTCTTTTAAAACCGGGAAGGCCTGCTGGGCTATGGATTCCTGTTTGCGCTTATAAAAGTCGGTGACTGCCGCAAACGCGCTGTCGGTTAATTTGGGTATTGAAATATTGAGGAACTCGTCATGTGGGATCTCAAAATCTACCGAAAATACCCGTATCATTTCAAGATTAAAGCCTTCGTGGTTATTCGTCTCCTTATATTCTGTCACCACATCTTCAACCACATCAAAAACAGTGTTGCTGATGTCCACATCAAGCCGGTCGCCGAATAAGGCGTTTTTACGTTTTGCATAAATAACAGTACGCTGTGAGTTCATCACGTCGTCATATTCAAGCAAACGTTTACGAATACCGAAGTTGTTTTCCTCAACCTTTTTCTGGGCACGCTCGATCGAGCTGGAGATCATGGAGTGCTGGATCACCTCACCTTCCTCTATCCCCATTTTCACCATCAGGTTTGATATCCTTTCAGAGCCGAACAAACGCATCAGGTTATCTTCGAGCGATACAAAGAACTGGGACGAGCCCGGGTCGCCCTGCCTGCCTGCGCGGCCGCGTAGCTGACGGTCAACCCGGCGTGATTCATGACGCTCGGTGCCTACAATGGCTAAACCACCGGCGTCTTTTACGCCCGGGCCTAATTTTATGTCGGTACCACGGCCGGCCATGTTTGTAGCGATAGTTACCGTACTTGTTTTACCTGCTTCGGCTACGATGTCTGCCTCTTTTTGGTGCAGTTTGGCATTTAGTACATTATGTTTTATTCCGCGCAGCTTAAGCATGCGGCTGATTAATTCCGATATTTCAACTGAGGTGGTGCCCACCAGCACCGGCCTGCCCGCTTGTGTAAGCTTGCTGATCTCCTCGGCTACGGCGTTATATTTTTCGCGTACAGTGCGGTAAACCAAATCCTGCCTGTCTTCGCGGCTCGTTGGGGTATTGGTAGGTATTTCAACCACGTCGAGCTTGTATATTTCCCAAAACTCGCCGGCTTCCGTAACGGCAGTACCAGTCATCCCGCAAAGTTTGTGGTACATCCTGAAGTAGTTCTGCAGCGTAATGGTCGCGAATGTCTGAGTGGCATCTTCCACCTTAACATTTTCTTTTGCCTCAATGGCCTGGTGCAACCCATCCGAATAACGGCGGCCATCCAAAACACGACCGGTTTGCTCGTCAACTATCTTAACCTTGCCATCGTCCAAAATGTATTCGGTATCTTTTTCAAACAGGGTATAAGCCTTTAACAGCTGGTTGACCGAGTGGATACGCTCGGATTTGATCGAAAAATCGCGCATTAGCGCATCTTTTTGCGCAATTTTTTGTTCCGCCGCGAGGTCCGATTTCTCAATATCCGATATTTCAGTTCCCACATCAGGCATTACAAAAAAATGCGGGTCTTCGCCAGATGCAGTGATTAACTCAATGCCTTTTTCGGCCAACTCAACCTGGTTGTTTTTTTCATCGATAATAAAAAACAATTCCGCATCTACTTTATGCATTTCCTTGCTTTGGTCCTGCATATAGTGGTTTTCCGTTTTTAACAATACCTGCTTATTGGCGCCTTCACTTAAATACTTTATAAGCGCCTTGCTCTTTGGCAATCCCCTAAATGCGCGAAGCAGGGACATGCCACCCTCCTCCGGCCCGATTTTGCCTTCCGCAATCATTTTTTTTGCTTCATTCAATGCGCCGTTAACAAAATTTTTCTGGGCATTAACCAGGCGCTCAATACGGGGTTTCAATTCGTAAAATTCGTGCTCATCGCCGCGTGGTATCGGGCCTGAAATGATCAAAGGCGTACGGGCGTCGTCAATTAATACAGAGTCCACCTCATCTACCATCGCGTAATGCAGCTTCCGCTGAACCAATTCTTCCGGACTGCGTGTCATATTGTCACGCAGGTAATCAAAACCGAATTCATTATTGGTACCGAAAGTGATATCTGCAAGGTAGGCCGTGCGGCGTTCTTCCGAGTTAGGCTCGTGTTTATCAATACAGTCTACCGATAGGCCGTGAAATTCGTACAGAGGCCCCATCCACTCCGAGTCGCGTCGTGCCAGGTAGTCATTCACCGTCACAATGTGTACACCCTGTCCCGCTAAGGCATTTAAATAGGCAGGCAAGGTTGCAACAAGCGTTTTACCTTCACCCGTAGCCATTTCAGCGATTTTTCCCTGGTGTAAAACGATACCGCCAATCAGCTGCACATCGTAATGAACCATATCCCAGGTTACCTCGTTGCCTGCTGCCAGCCAGGTATTGTAATAAATTGCTTTTTCGCCTTTGATAACCACGTTTGATTTGCGTGCCGCCAGGTTACGGTCAAATTCGGTTGCTGTAACCTCAATTTCTTTGTTTTCTTTAAACCTGTGCGCGGTTTCTTTTACAACCGCAAAGGCCTCAGGAAGTATAGTCATTAAAACTACTTCCAGCTCTTTATTTCGGTCTTTTTCGAGTTTATCAAGGTTGGTATAGAGATCCACCTTTTCACTTACTTCCAGTTCGGGGTTTTCAGTTTGTTCCTTAATGGCTGCTATTTCCTTGTCAATTTCAGCCAGATCAGCCTTTATTATCTCCCTAAAGGCAATGGTTTTGGCCCTGAGTTCGTCATTGCTTATTTCGCCGAGCCTGGCATATTCAGCCTTTACTTTTTCCGCCAGGGGCCATAAACTCTTTACATCCCGATCTGACTTGTTTCCAAAAAGCTTACTTATAAAGTTCAACATGTTGTTTTTCTATGATGCGACATTACTCAACAATTGCGCCACGGGCAATATTGAGCCATTATGACAGGCAAAGTTACTTTATTTTTGTGATTTCACCGATTTTGAAGGGATGATTTCACCGATTTTTGACCTGTGATTACACCGATTCCCAACTTTGGATTTCACCGATTTTGGCACGCGTTACCTGCATAAAACTAAAAATCCTTTAACCGCCGAACCTACTGTTAGTGGTTAAAGAATCTGATTATCCGGCTATGAGATTTAAAATAAAACTACAAGCGGGGAGCCCCAAAAGGTAATCGATGCAATCGAATTATAATCGGTGAAATCAACCAATAATCGGTGTAATCACAAAAAATAACTAGCGTTCCTGCGCATTCATGATGCTGCCCACAACTTTTCCATAGGCCAAAACGGGAACGGCAGCGTAGGATATCTTTTTTTTCCAATTGACATACCTGTCATTTATAAAGTTGTCCCAGTTATAGCTGTTCAGCTGAGCCCGGCCAAGCGAGATGCAGGGTTCGGTGATCTTCGTGGTATGCCACCAGCCCGAGGGGAACAGCAAGGTTTCGCCTTCAAACAACGTAAATTCAATAGGACTTGCTTCCCTGAAAAGCGGGAACTTCTCGTAATCGGGCTGATGGAAATTTACCTGCGAAAATTTAGGATTCGCCTTAAAAGGGTACATATAAGGCGTTTGATCGGGCGGGTACATTACAAAGTCTTTTGAACCGTATATCTGGGTGATCTGCGTATGCATAAACAAGGCATCGTAATGCAGGTACGGGAAGCTTGAGCCTGCCCCGCCTAAAAATATCTCGTAAACCGTGGTGCCCTGCAGCAGTTGTTTGGGCATTAGTTTGTGGTTGATCCGGTCGATCTTTCCATAAATGATTTCGGGTAAAAAGTCTTCCATAAACTCAGGAAACACTTTTTTAACATCGAAATTGTATGGATATGGCGCAGGGTTCGCGGCGGTTGAGGTTAACATCATGTCGATAAAATCACCCATGTTATAGGTTACTCCATTGATGTCTTTGTTAATATGCGAATAGTTTTCTTTAAACCAGGCGGGCGTAAATTTTTTCATCGCCTTCCAATCTTTGGCCGCATCACTGAGCACCACAGGGCGCGAATTCTTAACATACTCATTTATAAATTCATCCTGCGATAGGTTTTTGCGCCTGTCAAGGCCGGCAATTTCTTTATGAGCCGGGTTAACCAGTAGTTCTTCGGTGAGCATGCTGCTTTGTTATGATTAGGGTTGAAAAAACAGGCTGCTTATCCGTGTTAAATTATCAGCTAACATTAATTTGCAGACCTCAACATACTTTATACGGAGAGTTTTAGACTAAAGTTTGCGGCTTTAAGCAGAGGTTCGCGTTGACAAGAATATACCGCCGGCGGGCTTAACAGGTCTATTCTTCTTCATCAGGCTCATCACCGCCCTCGATGTCCTCGTCAAATCCATCAAAAAAACGGTCCTCGTCGAACATAAGGGCCTCCAGTTTTTCCTGCTCTGGCGTGCTGGTATCAAAGCGGATGGCCCAGTTATCGGGAATATCGTAGGTTTTATCAAAACCCCTTATCCATTCGTTAAAAACCAGCCGGAACTCATCAACTTTATCCCGTACCAGGTCTACATAATCTTCTTCGTTTATCTCAACCATAGATGCAAACGACACCGCATTGAACATATCCTGCACAGCAAGTTTTATTAAAACCGCATTTTGCATGCGCAGCGAATACAGGCTGCCGCCCTCAGCTCCGGCAATTTTTGCCTGTACAAGCGCGGCATTGCTCAGCATTTGCGCCGCCAGGTGCTCTTTCATTTCGTCGTCTTTAAGCGCATCGGCAATAACCTCGGCCAGGTCGAACAATTCCTGGGCCTTTTGATACACCGGCAACTTTTCGTATTTGTCTAACCTTGGAGCCATAAGTTAGTTTATTTAGTGTGAAGGTAGGGATTAATGCGCTGATGAAAAAATTATTGAACAAAACAGGCTATTCAGGCGCTGAGGCGCGCGTCATTTGTGCGCAGGCATGTTGCTAAATCACTATTCGGAGAAACAAAATTTCAACAAAATTTACTCCAAAGGCGCGTTTTTAGCTGACATGGGTTATTTAAGCCCACTTTTGTTGTCGAAATTCCCGGTTTCCCCCACTTTCGGACCTTTAAACAATTAATTACAATAAGCTATTGCTAAAATTTTTGAAAAGCGTATTTTTGCAAACTTAATTTTAGAATAGAAATGGCGAAGCCCCAATTGGATACCAAGGTTATAAGCGGAAACAAAGGCCCTGGACAGGCCAGTAAGTTTGTGCGCGAAAACCAAAAAAGCTTAACGTTTATTGGCGGGGCCGTAGTAGCGATGATCATTATTTACCTGGCTTACCTGAAATTTTACATAGGCCCGCGGGAAATAGTTGCCACCAATCAAATGCACGTGGCACAGGATTTCTGGACAAAAAAAGACTGGGACAAAGCCATTAAGGGAGATGCCGGATACCCGGGTTTCGCTAAAATAATCGACGAATACAGCAACACCAAAGCGGCCAACCTGGCGTATTACTACCTGGGCATAGCTTATCTAAATAAAGGGGAATTCCAGAAAGCGATCGATAACCTGACCAACTACAGGGGCGATGACAATATGATTGCTGCCGAAGCATTGGGCAGCACCGCTGATGCTTATGTAGAGTTAAAAGACTACGACAAGGCCCAAACCTACTTTAAAAAAGCTGCCGATAAGGCGAGCAACAAATTTCTGAGCCCTCTGTACCTTAAAAAGCTAGGTTTGGTTTATGAAGCCCAAAATGACTTTAAGTCGGCCGATGATGTTTATAAAAGAATAAAATCCGACTACCCCGAAAGCCCGCAGGCAACAAATATCGATGAATATATTGCCCGCGCGGAAGCGAAATTATAAACGGATCGCGTATTTACAATTTCAGCATTTTATTAAATGCTCCTGTTTATTGGAGTCTGAATTTCTATCTTTGATAACGAAAACAAACTCAGATATTAATTCGTAATTCCCAAATATGTCTACCCGGTTAAAAAATTTATCCGATTTCTCCAATACCGATGTTCCACCCGCCGCATTATACCATTTTGGAATTGTTGTAGCCGAATGGAACGCTGAGATCACCAACGCCCTATACCAAGGCGCTTACGAAAGCCTGCTTGAGCGTGGCGCACTGCCGCAAAATATTTATACTTACTCAGTGCCGGGCAGTTTTGAATTAACATCGGGCGCTGATATTTTGTTGAAAAATGCTAAATTAGACGCGGTGATTTGCCTGGGCTGTGTGATACAAGGAGAAACGCGCCATTTTGATTTTATTTGTAATGCGGTAGCAAATGGTATAACTGCGGTAGCGGTAAAATACTCAAAACCGGTTATATTTGGTGTGTTAACTACCGATAACCAGGAACAAGCCATTGACCGGGCGGGCGGGAAACATGGTAACAAAGGCGTTGAAGCTGCCGTCACTGCCATAAAAATGGCATACCTTGCTGAAACATTGAACAGCTGATTTACGTTTAATCAGAGCAATCGGAATAAAATGATGAAAGCTTGATGGGTCGCCAATTTAACGATACTATTCGTGATTACATCATTGACACTAAAAGATAAAATACGCTGATGAAAAAAATAATTTACATAGCCCTGGTGGCTTTAGCGCTCGGAACTTTAGCCTCATGTTCAAATAAACTGTGCCCCGCATACGGATCTTATCCAAAATCCGGCCGTTAACAGTAAAATGTCATTTTTCCTCATTTGTTCAAAACTGGCTCCAGTTTTGCGTTATTTTGCACTTTATAAGCATTTTAACTTATAATTTTTATTTCATTTATGAACTGGACATCGCTGGAGGCAGCTGATCAAATAGATAACATTAAAAGGCAACAGGGCTACAGTGTAATTTTTAAACACAGCACACGCTGTTCCATCAGTATGATGGTAAAAAAACGTTTTGAACTTGATTGGGACAAGTTACCCAAAAATTTACCGCTCTATTTTTTAGACCTCATCAAACATCGCGACCTCTCGAACCGCATCGCAAGTGATTTCCAGGTGTACCATGAATCGCCGCAGTTACTCCTGATAAAAGACGGTGAATGCATACTAGATCTCTCGCACGGACACGTTTCCGTTGAGGAAGCCATGTCAGTGCTAAATGATTAATCGAAAGCCCGGAAGCCTGCGCGAGTCTTTCAGCTTTGGACTTTTTACCTTTCGCCTCTACCTTTCGCCGTCTTCACACTTCCTCAGTCACCTTCTCGCCGATCTGCTGGCGCCACATGGCATAATAGAGACCTTTTTGCGACAACAGGTCGAAATGCTGCCCCGATTCAATGATGCGGCCTTTTTCGAGCACGAATATTTTATCGGCGTGCATAATTGTTGAAAGCCTGTGAGCTATCAATATGGTGATCCGGTTCTCGAATTCGGAAACGTTACGAATCGTATCCGTGATCTCTTCTTCTGTGATCGAATCGAGCGACGAGGTAGCCTCATCGAAAACCAGGATATCAGGCCGCCGCAATAGCGCGCGGGCTATCGACAAGCGTTGTTTTTCTCCTCCGGACACTTTCACGCCACCTTCGCCGATAACTGTGCTGAGGCCGTTATTTGCACGCGCCAGCAGCGTTTGGCAGGCAGCACGCTCCAATACTTCCATACACTCCTCGTCAGTTGCTTCCGGACGAACAAACTGTAAGTTCTCGCGTATGGTGCCCGAAAACAACTGGGTGTCCTGCGTAACAAAACCAATTTTTTCGCGCAACTGATCGAGGTCAATTTCTTTACTTAATATATTATTGTATAAGATATCGCCCTCCATCGGCTGATACAGTCCTACCAAAAGCTTTACCAGTGTTGTTTTGCCGGAACCCGATGGGCCGACAAAAGCAATTGTTTCACCGCTCCCGGTTTCAAAACTAATGTGGTTTAAGGCGTTGCGGGTAGCGGTTAAATGTTTAAAGCTTACGTCGTCAAAAGTGAGCTTCCGTACTTTTTCAAGCAATACCGGCTTTTCGGGCTTAGTTTCGATAGGGGTGGTAATGATGCGATTAAAATTAGCCAGCGAAACTTCCGCTTCCCGCCAGGAAAGAATCACATTCCCCAACTCCTGTAAGGGATTAAATAGGAAGAAGGAGTAAAACAAAAATCGGAAGTATTCACCAGCAGAAATAGTTTTGTCGAAGATAAGCATCAATAATATTACCACCATTATGCTCCTTACGAGGTTTACTACAGTGCCCTGCACAAAACTCATGCTTCGCACGTATTTAACTTTTGTAAGTTCCAGGTCGAGTATTTTATACGTAGTTTTGTTTAATCGCTCTATTTCCTGGTTTGCCAAGCCTAAGCTTTTTACCAATTCAATATTTCGTAATGATTCTGTTGTCGTGCCTGCAAGCGCGGTTGTTTGCCCTACTATCTTTTTCTGGATGGTTTTTATTTTTCTGCTTAGCGCAGTACTCACAAAAGCTATTACAGGAATAGCTGCAAAATAAACCAGTGTAACTTTATAGCTTACAGAAACCGAATAAACGATGACAAACGTCATACCGATTATGCTCACAAACAGTACGCTAATAAATGCCGTTATAAATTTCTCAATGTCTAGCCTGACTTTTTGCAAGATACCCAGCGTTTCGCCGCTACTTTGGTCTTCAAAAACCTGGAAAGGCAAACGGAGTGAGTGCTGTAAACCATCTGCGTACATTTTTGCCCCTACTTTCTGTATAATGATGTTGGTATAATAGTCCTGAAAGTTTTTGGCTATCCGCGAAACCATTGCCGCTCCTATAGCTAAACCGATGAGTGTTAATACACCAGTTACAAACTGGTGGTAACTGATATTATACAGTCCTTTGATCAGTTCATCTATGCGCGAACCTAATTGCTGGTGGTTTAGTGCCTTAACATCGGTCTCTTTGCTTAGTTTCTCTACAACGGTAACAATTTTAGCCCTGCTGAGATTTGCTGGCACAATGTATTTGTCGACTATGGAGCCAGTGATAAAAGGATCAAGAAGAGAAAACCCGATGTTGAAGGCTGCAAGTACTAACGCCAGCGCTACCACCCAACGGTGTTTCTTAAGATATGATAGGAGTATTTTCATGCCAATTATTAAATGTGTCTAAACAAAAATAAAAAAGGGAATGGCTAAAAAGCCCATTCCCTTTTAATTTGACATAAGTTTAAGAATTTAAACCGTCATAATATCTTTTTCCTTAGCTACCGAATGGCTGTCGACCTTAGCAATATGGGTGTCAGTTAATTTCTGTACTTCGGCTTCTCCAACCTTCATTTCATCTTCTGACACACCCTCCGACTTCAGCCTCCTGATCTTTTCATTGGCTTCCTTACGGATATTACGGATGGCTATTTTGCCGGTTTCTGCCTCTGCCTTTGCTTTTTTTACCAGGTCGCGCCGACGCTCTTCTGTCAATGGCGGTACATTGATACGGATAATAATCCCATCATTCTGGGGGTTAACACCGAGGTTGGCTTCCATTATCGCTTTTTCAATCGGATTTAATAACGACTTTTCCCAAGGCTGTATCACTATGGTACGCGCGTCAGGGGTATTTACACTGCCAACCTGGTTAAGAGGCGTTGGGCTGCCATAATAGTCAACCATGATATCATCCAGCATAGATGGACTTGCCTTGCCTGCGCGTATTTTTTGGAGCTCTCCCTCGCAATGGTCAATAGCTTTTTCCATTAAGGCCCTTGCATCGGCAACTTGTTTTTTAATAAGTTCGCTCATCAGTATAAAATTTTGACAAAAATAATAAAAAGGTTCAATTTATAAGCGGTTTTTACTGAACGGTTAAAGGGCGGAAAAAGTGTTTCAGGAATAATAACATCATGAGTAAGTCAACGCGTATTTTTTTTCATAAAGGGCTTGTTTATGCTAATTTTTTTAGTATTTTTATTGGAAAATAGAACTTATGAATCAATTTGGAGGGAATTGGACAGAAGCCAAAATGGAAATTGTGGTTGATTATGCTAAGGCCTACTTAACTATTATGAATAGGCAAAACTGGGTTAAAACGTTATATTTTGATGGATTTGCCGGTTCTGGATTAATCGAAGGGAAAGAAAATAAAGAAGTAATCATGGGTACGGCCCTTCGAATTCTGAATATCAACGACCCCAGGCCTTTTGATATCTACTACTTTGTAGAAAAAGCTGAAAAGAATAAGTTATCGCTTGAAGCAAACATTGAAAAAAGTTATTTTGGAAAAAACACTCATGTTGTTCTAGGTGATTGTAATACAAAACTAGTGGCTATGGCTAAGTTTTTGCAAAATAACAGAAAATTCCGAGCGCTCGCATTTATTGATCCTTTTGGAATGACAGTTAATTGGAGCAGCATTGAAGCTTTAAAGGGATTAGGAATAGATTTGTGGATATTAGTACCTACCGGAGTTGGTGTAAATCGGTTGTTGGTAAAAAACAGGGACATACCAAAAAAGTGGCTTAAAAAATTGGAGAATTTCTTAGGTTTACCCGGTGAAATTATTATCGAGCACTTTTACAAAGATAAAAGCGTACAAACTTTATTTGGGGAGGAAACGTTCACAAACAAAGAGACCGACGTTATTAATAAAGCAGGTCAGTTGTATACGCAGAGATTAAAAACTGTTTTTGACTTTGTTTCTGATTCATTTGTAATGCGAAATACAACTAATTCAATTATGTATCACTTTATGATGGCGACCAACAATAAGGCTGCGTTAACTATCGCTAACGATGTTATTAAGCCTAAATACAAATTATAATGGCACAATCAAATATAGAATGGACAGAATTAACCTGGAATCCAGTTACCGGGTGTACTAAGATAAGTCCTGGCTGCAAGCATTGTTATGCCGAAACGATGTCGAAGCGATTAAAGGCGATGGGGGTTGAAAAATATAAAGATGGATTCAATATTCGGACGCATGGAGACTCATTGAATATTCCATTCGGCTGGAAAAAGTCAAAAGTGGTTTTTGTTAATTCCATGAGCGATTTGTTTCATCCTGATGTGCCCGTCGAATTTATTAAATCCGTATTCGCCGTTATGAATAAAACACCTCAGCATATCTACCAGGTACTTACCAAGCGATCAGAAAGACTACTTGAATTATCGAAAGATTTAAATTGGACCGAAAATATATGGATGGGAGTATCGGTTGAAAGTGAAGATTATATTTTCCGGATAGGAGAATTGGCAAAAACCGATGCCAAAACGAAGTTCTTGTCTATTGAACCGTTAATAGCTCCTATTAAAACATTGGATCTCAAAAGAATTGATTGGGTAATTGTTGGTGGGGAATCTGGCCATAAAGCGCGCCCAATAAAGAAAGAATGGATTGATTTTGTAAAAGCAGAATGCAATAAAAAAAAGGTCGCCTTCTTCTTTAAACAATGGGGTAAACCAAAATTTAATAATAATCCCTCAGATCCGACTATAGGTACCGAACATCCACAACATGCAAAAGGAGGGTGTCAATTAGATGGCAAAGTTTATCGGGAAATGCCTGGAACTGCCGCCTAATTTTTGCATTAAAGGGTGGGGAGTCTTAGTAATTGACAGCCTGCGCACATTCTGCCGTTGACCCCTACCTCACCAGTGTCCCGATAGATTCACCTTCAGCAATTTTCATGAAATTGCCGGGTTTGTTCATATCAAACACGATGATGGGTAGATTATTTTCCTGGCAAAGGGTAATAGCCGTCATGTCCATTACGTTCAGGCCTTTGTCGTAAACTTCCTGGAAGGAAATTTCCTTATAACGGATGGCCGAAGGGTCCTTTTCCGGATCGGCGGTATAGATGCCGTCCACACGCGTACCTTTCAATACCACGTCTGCTCCTATTTCGATGGCACGCAGGGAAGCAGCTGTATCCGTAGTAAAGTAAGGGTTGCCGGTACCCGCACCGAATATCACGATTTTACCGACTTCCAGATGATGCATCGCCCGGCGACGGATATACGGCTCACAGATTTGCTCCATTTTTATAGCCGACTGCAGCCGGGTTTCAACGCCGATGCTCTCGAGGGCGTTTTGCAGCGCCATGCAGTTAATTACCGTGGCCAGCATACCCATGTAATCAGCCTGGGCACGGTCCATGCCCGATTTTTCGGCACTAAGCCCCCTGAATATGTTCCCGCCTCCAACTACAACCGCAATCTCTATGCCTTTGTCGAATACATTTTTAATATCATGGGCATATTGTAAAACCTGTTTGTTATCAATTCCGTACTGCCTGTCGCCCATAAGCGACTCTCCACTGAGTTTTAATAGGATCCTTTTATATGTCATGAAACTGGGTTTGTCAAAAATATTAATTTTAAGTTAGTGTTAAATAGTTGTTTCGTTTTTATTCCAACAATGTTTTCAACTCCGCATCATCTTTAGCTGCACCGCGTAAATATTCCAGCGAGCCGGGGTATATTAAACTTTTATCGGTACCGGCCTTAAGCAATAATTTTATACAGGCCAACTGGTGCCGAAGATTGCCTGTCTCTCCAGATTCCAGCAAATGTATGGCCCATCCGCAAGGCGTGCTCTGGTAAGAAGTATCCAACTGGTTGACATTTGCCCCTTTTTCGATCAATTTTCCAACCAATTGGTCTCTGCCACAATACGCTGCCCAATGAAGGGCTGTACCTCCATCGCTGGGAGGGGTGTAAAATATGTTCGCACCCTGCTCAATATAAAATAACCCAAGTTGTTCAGCGTGCAAACTGGCGGCAGCTATTAAAGGCGTATTGTTATCGTTCCGAGCCATGAAGCCGTCGATATTGGCGCCATGTTGTAAAAATATTTTGGCTATAGCTATTGCCCGTTCATCAGCTATTTTCCCTGCAAACACGGCGTCGCAAATCCGGTGCAATGGATGGCCTTTCGCGGAGTTTATTTTGCCGTCGATATTCAGCGTAACACCTTCATTAGCTAATTCGGGGTTTGCTGATAAAGCGGCGTTTATTCCCTCCAAATCGTTTTTCACGATAAGATCGAACAGATTGGTTTGCATAGCGATTATTTTTAATTTATCCGTTTGCCTGCCATGAAGGTGCCCTGTAACTGATAAGCATCATCAAATGCTGTAAAGTCCGCATCAAAGCCCACTGCTATCCTGCCTTTATTCAATTTTGCCAATTGTGCGGGGTAAAAGCTGGCCATGTTAACCGATTCAACCAGATCCAACCAGAAATGATTTACGCCATTCTCAACACACTTCAGCATAGTAAGGCATGAGCCTGACAAAGTACCATCCGGCAGTACATAGCGGTCGCCGGTGAATTTATGCTGATAAGGGCCATGATCGGTTGCTGTCACCGAATCGGTAATGAAAAACAGTTTATTACCCAATTCGCGTTTAGCAAGCCTCGCCATTACAAAATCCACGTGAATACCGTCAGGAACTATGCTGGTATAAGGGCGTTCTTCAAAAATGGCCGGGATATATCCCGGGTCACGGTGATGCATTTGCGGCATGGCATTGTAAATATGCGTTACCGCAGGTATCGGCTTATTCAAAAACGACTTGCCTTGCGCATAAGTGGCATTGCTATGCCCCGATGATAAAATAACTCCTGCATCATGCAAATAATCAATCACTTCCTGGTCCTGCAATTCCGGTGCAATGGTCATCATTGTGATGACGCCATCAGCCATATCAAGCCATTTTTTTACCAGCGGTATAGTGGCTTTTTGAATAAAATCGGCGTTATGCGCCCCACGGCGAACAGAGTTAAGAAAAGGCCCTTCCAAATGCAATCCCAAAAAGTTACCCCTTGCTTTTTCGCGATAATCGCGGCAAACTTTGATGGTTTCTTCAATTACCTCGTTGGTATTTGTGGAAATGGTCGGGAAAAAACCGATAGTTCCCTGGCTTAGCAGATCATCCTCCATTTGCCGCAGGGTAGCCTGATCAGTATCGATGCTGAGCAACCTGCCGCCGCTGCCGTATAATTGCAGATCGATAAAACCCGGCGCCAGGTAGACGCCGTTCAAATCGATTTTTTCAATAGTCCCGGGAATAGCGCTTTCGTCTACTACATCGGCGATCTTGTCACCGGAAATTAAAACCGCTTTGCCGTGGGTGATGACACCATCGGTGATGAGTTGCAGGTTGTGAAGTGCTGTTGTCACCATACAATTTTATATTGAGACGCTATACTTTGCGAGGTGGATAATCATTTTCAGAGCATTTTCAGAGACGCAAAGTATTGCGTCTCTACGGAACAATATTGCAAAAAAAATCCCCCTCGTTTACACGAGGGGGATAAAATATTTAAGCTCCCAGGGCAACCCGCTTAAATGCGGTAACTGTAAGCCCCTTCTCAACCCCGTTTAAAAACTGGGCTACCGTCTTCGACGGATCCTTTACGAACTCCTGGTTCAATAAAGTGGAATCCTTATAAAACTTGTTAAGCTTACCCGCGGCGATCTTTTCAACCATTGCTTCAGGTTTGCCTTCCAGGCGAATTTGTTCTTTGGCGATTTCAAGCTCACGCTCAATTACCGAAGAATCGACACCTTCTTTATCAATAGCAACCGGGCTCATCGCCGCGATTTGCATCGCAACGTCTTTTCCGGCTTCGTCAGCGGCAGCAACATTGGCGCTTAACGCAACCAACACGCCTAAACGGAAGTTTCCGTGTATGTAAGCGATCACTTTTTCGCCTTCAACCACCTCGTATTTCGATACGCCTATCTTTTCGCCGATCTTGCCGGTTTTGTCGATGATTACATCACCAATTTTAGCTCGGCCGCTTTCAACGTCGACGGAAAGTTGGCTTAAAGCCTCTAGGTCGGCAGGGTTTTGTTCAACTGCTTCATTAGCGATCTGGTTTGCAAAGGCAATAAACTCTGCATTTTTTGCAACGAAGTCGGTTTCGCAGTTTAATTCAATAATTACACCGCGTGCGCCATCGATTGAGGTGCGTGCAATTACAACGCCTTCGTTCGATTCGCGATCCTGGCGGCTCGCTGCTACCTTAGCGCCTTTTTTTCTTAAAAAATCAATGGCTGCTTCAAAATCACCGTTTGTTTCGGTTAAAGCTTTTTTGCAATCCATCATACCCGCACCAGTTTGCTGGCGCAGTTTATTTACATCAGCTGCAGATATTGTTACTGTAGACATGGTTCTTAATTTATTTGTTAGTAGTGGCAGCTATAAGTAGCAGTAGCAGCAAAACCGCACTCGTACTATTAGCCACCATCTGTTATCGTTAACAACGTAGCGGATTCGGCATCGAGGCAATAAAATTACTGCAACTGCCACTAAAACCTGCTACTATTCTTCTGCAGCTTCAGCGGTTGGTGTCGTATCCTCCACAGCTGCTTCCGCCTCAACGGCTACCTTGCGGGCCCTTTTTCCACCTTCAGAAGGAGCGCGGTCGGTTACGACGGCCTCTGGAGCATCAGCTTTTGCTTTTGCAACTGCTGCTTCTTTTTCAGCTTCGTCTTCTTTCTCGCGTTTGCGTTCGTCCAAACCTTCAACTATTGCCTGGATAATAATACTGGTGATCAATGAAATTGATTTGGTAGCATCATCGTTTGCAGGGATAGGGAAGTCGATGTTCGACGGATCGGAGTTGGTATCCACCATTGCAAAGGTCGGGATGTTCAGCTTTAACGCTTCCGAAACAGCGATATGCTCTTTCTTAACGTCGATCAGGAACAATGCTGCCGGTAAACGGTTAAGGTCGGCGATGCCACCCAGTAAAGTTTCCAGTTTTATACGCTCGCGCTGTATCATCAGCCTTTCTTTTTTCGAAAGGTTTGCATAAGTGCCATCCTTAGTCAATTTATCGATGTTCGACATCTTTTTGATCGACTTGCGCACAGTTGCGAAGTTGGTTAACATACCACCCAGCCACCTTTCGGTGATAAAAGGCATGTTTACGGTTTTTGCATAATCAGCAACGATGTCTTTCGCTTGTTTCTTTGTAGCTACGAATAAAACTTTACGTCCCGATTTTACAATTTGTTTTATAGCTGCAGCAGCTTCTTCAACCTTTGTTAGGGTTTTATTTAAATCGATAATGTGAATACCGTTGCGCTCCATAAAAATGTACTGTGACATTTTCGGGTCCCATTTGCGGGTAAGGTGACCAAAGTGTACACCTGCATCCAGTAAATCCTGATATGTTGTTCTTGCCATTTTGTTGTCCTCCTTTGATTAACGTTTGCTGAATTGGAATCTCTTGCGTGCTTTCTTGCGTCCTGGTTTTTTACGCTCAACCATACGGTCGTCACGTGTTATGATACCTTTCGCGCGCAGAGCTGGTTTCTTTTCAGCGTCGAGTTCAACAATAGCTTTAGCGATAGCTAAACGAACGGCTTCTGCCTGTCCTTTTACACCGCCGCCTGCAACATTTACCTTTACATCAAATTTACCCACGGAGCCCGAAACTTCGGTGCTTTGGGTAACAATGTATTGCAAAGGCAAGGTTGGGAAGTATTCTTTGTAATCTTTACCGTTTACGGTAATTGCGCCGCTGCCATCTTTTAAGTAGATGCGTGCAACAGCTGTTTTTCTTCTGCCTGAAGTGTTGGTTGTTGGCATTTCTTTTCTCCTTTTAAATTAACGGTTAAATGGTTGTGGGGTTTTGTGCTGCATGAGGATGCTCGCCGCCTGCATATACATGCAGATTGCCAAACAATGCTTTGCCCAAACGATTTTTAGGTAACATGCCACGCACGGCTTTTTCAATTACGCGTGTGGGATGTTTTGCCATTAACTCCTTAGGAGAAATGAAACGCTGACCACCAGGATAACCTGTGTACGAAACATACTGCTTGTCGCTGAATTTGTTTCCGGTCAGTTTTACCTTGTCTGCGTTGATAACAATTACGTTATCACCACAGTCTACGTTCGGGGTGAAATCAGGCTTGTTTTTTCCACGAATGATCATGGCGATCTTCGTAGACAAGCGCCCCAAAATCTCGCCTTGTGCATCAACAACAACCCATTGCTTGTTGACGGTCTTTTTGTTGGCCGAGACAGTTTTGTAACTTAACGTATTCACTTGCTTAAAATTAAATTAATATAACGTTTACTATACCCCGTAATTTCGGGACTGCAAAGATAGGGTTATTTGTTTAATTGTCAAATGGTTTTTTGTTTTTGGGATTACACCGATTGTATTATATGATTACACCGATTTGTCGGAGTGATTTCACCGATTTTGTTTTGGTGATTTCACCGATTTTTAGTGCGTTTTTGGTTGTAATGTTGGTGTTATCAGGATGGTTTGGGTTCCGTAGAGACGCAATACTTTGCGTCTCCTCTTTGCTCCCGCCAGGTAATATTCACCCTCCCCAAATTTTCCAACCACGCTGTAATTATTCCCATCCTCAGGCGTCATATCAAAAATAAAACATAATCTTCGCCCGGCAATAACATATTATGTGCAAATCTCTACCGTTTAAACCGATCAGCATAACAGCGGTATTACTCATATTAACATTATTATCCTTTCACTCCCCGGCTGAATCCTCGCCGAAAAAAGGTTCCGCATTCACCATCACTGTGCTGAACGAAAAGGCTCAGCCAGCCGACGGCGCTACTGTGCAACTGCTAAGTGATGGCAAGCTGGTAAAGGCAGCCATAACTGATGCCAGGGGCGCAGCAGTTTTTGAAAACATTCCCGATGGAGCCTATACCTTTTTGGTAAGCTATACAGGTTATAAGCCGCAGACGACCACGCTTTATACCTTCCCCGGCGAGGCGCATAGCGCTACGGTAACACTGCAACCGGCAAGCACCGCGCTAAAGGAAGTAAGCGTTACGGCAAGCAGGCCGCTCATCGAGCAAAAACAGGGCAAGGTGATATTGAATGTCGACGCTTCCCCGACCAATGTGGGCACAACGGTGCTGGAAGTGCTGGAGAAGTCGCCGGGTGTAACGGTCGACCGTAATGGCGGGATCTCGCTGCAGGGCAAGGCTGGCGTGCTGGTCACTATAGACGATAAGCCCACCTACCTTGGCGGCGAGGACCTTAATAATTTACTGAGCAGTATGAGTTCATCGCAGGTGGACCAGATAGAG
>Ga0207132_1003_pt1 | contig 46849 bp, 12 predicted proteins | sample Alteio_BWMinHeat_14_FD_153554 | JGI IMG/M metagenome (GOLD analysis project Ga0207132, IMG submission 153554) | Enriched cells from forest soil in Barre Woods Harvard Forest LTER site, Petersham, Massachusetts, United States -... | ecosystem: Environmental > Terrestrial > Soil > Temperate forest >...
CCGGAGCTCCGCTTGGGCCCGGTAAACATTTCCACTTATGGTTTTGAACACGTAACATCAAGGTTTGACTTTGCATTTTCTATATCGAAGGTGCCCGATGGAATGGATGTTTCTGTGGAGTATAATACCGATTTGTTTAAATCAGCAACGATAGGGCGGTTAGTGCATCATTATACAACGCTCTTACAATCAGTTGTATCGAACCCGGGAATGCAGGTAAGCCAGCTGGCAATGTTAAGTCCCGAAGAAGAAATTACCCTGCTGAAGGAATTCAACAACACTGCCGCGGCCTATCCGGAAGACAAGGGCATAGTTGCCCTATTTGAGGAGCAGGTTATGAAAACTCCTGATGCTGTAGCGATAGTGTACGAACAGGAACAATTAACCTATAGTGACCTTAATGCCAGGTCCAATGAGCTTGCCCATTACCTTCGGGGCCAGGGAGTAAAAGTAGAAACGCTGGTGCCGATTTGCATTGGGCGTTCGGCAGACATGCTTATCGCGATTCTTGGTGTACTTAAGGCCGGGGGAGCCTATGTTCCAATTGATCCAGATTATCCGAGGGAGCGGATCAGCTTTATGCTGGAAGATACTTGCGCGGATTTGATATTGAGCAGCGCTGCAAACCGGCAGTCACTCCCGGTAACTGGCATACCTGTGATAGAATTAGATGGAGACCGGGAATTGTTCAGTAAATACTCATCCGCTGACTTGTCGGAAAAACCCGGGTCGGAACAGTTGGCTTATGTGATCTATACATCCGGTTCAACCGGCAGACCGAAAGGTGTAATGATAGAGCACAAGAGCGTAGTGAGCCTGGTTAAAGGAGCAGGCTATGTAGATCCGAACGAAGGAGATACCTTGCTTGTAACAGGTTCGCCATCATTTGATGCTACTACATTTGAATATTGGGGAATGCTGTTGAATGGCGGCCGCCTGATCTTATGTGCACTAGATGAATTATTAGACACCGAATCGTTAAAAACAAACATCTCCAGCCACCGGGTAAGTATGATGTGGTTTACTTCGAGCTGGTTTAACCAGTTGGCCGACAGCAACCCGGAAATATTTACCGGGTTAAAAACTATATTGGTAGGCGGAGAGAAGCTTTCGGAACGACATATTCAGAAGATACGGCAGATGTATCCTGAAATGAAACTGATAAATGGTTACGGGCCGACTGAAAATACCACCTTCTCGATCACCTACCAGATACCGGGGGTGACGGCGGGGACACCGATCCCGATAGGGCGTCCTTTAAACAATCGTACGGCTTATGTGATCAACCCGGAACTTCAGGTAGTCCCTGTAGGCGTAGCTGGCGAAATTTGTTTAGGCGGCGCCGGCCTGGCCCGCGGCTATTTGAATCGACCCGAATTAACAGCTGAGAAATTTATCCCGCATCCCTTCAGTAATAAACCGGGGGAAAGACTGTATAAGACAGGCGACCAGGGCCGATGGCTGGAAGATGGGAATATTGAATATTTAGGCCGCGTGGACGAACAGGTAAAGATTCGGGGCTTCAGGATTGAACTTGGCGAGATCGAGAATGTGCTGAATCAAAGCGACCAGGTAGCCCAGGGTGTAGTGCTGGTAAAAGAAGACAACCCGGGCGACAAAAAGCTGTTGAGCTATTATGTCCCTGACTGGCAGTTTGTTAAATCGTTTGAAAATAAGCTTTACCAGCAGCAGGTAGCGACGTGGAAAGAGCTTTATGAGGTTGAATACGGGAAAACAGAAGATGCAATAGGCGTAGACGAGGAATTTAATATAATTGGATGGAATGATAGCTTTACGGGGCAGCCTATACCCGCTGAGAATATGCGTGTATGGCTTGATGATATCGTAAATTTAATCTTATCCGAAAATCCGGGTCGTGTATTGGAAATAGGCTCGGGAACCGGGTTGATTTTTTACCAGTTAGCCGGAAAAGTTGAAAAGTACCTTGGAACAGACTTTTCAAGGTCTTCTGTTAACCAGATCAACGCCAGGATAGGTAAGGGCTTAAGGGATTACGGTGCGGCCGAATTGTGGGTAAGTCCGGCTCATGAGGTAAGCTTACCTGAAGGCGAGCGGGTTGACACCATCCTGCTTAACTCTATTGTTCAGTATTTTCCAGGTGAAGGCTATATGGATGATGTTATAGCACGAAGCCTTTCACTGTTAGGCGGAAGCGGCCGAATAATTGTCGGCGATGTCAGGGATAACCGTTTGCTTAAAATGTTTAAGCTTCGGCTGGAGATGCAAAAGCTCAAATCCACGGTAAATGTCAAGGAATTAAATTGGGCCGCGGAGCAGGAAGTACTGAAAGATGAGGAGTTATGTCTTTCACCCGAATACTTTTATAGGTTACAGGCTTTATATCCCCAGATAACTCACGTTGAAATACAGTGGAAACATGGCTCATATATAAATGAGTTGACCTTGTATCGCTACAATGTTGTTATACACGTTGGAATTAATAAGCAGCTGGCAGAACCTCATTGGGAAAACTGGGAGGGGATCGATCGGCAAAATGTTATTGCACGGTTGAATAGTGGCGATAAAGTAATTGCACTTAAAGATGTGGCAAATCCCCGGCTTTGGAAAGAGAAGTTGTTAAATAATGCCCTCCAGCAGCAAAGTGCCGGCAGTTTAGCTGAACTTTCGGAAGTTATAGAGCGCGAAGATGACGAAACATTATCAATTCAGGAAATTCTTAACGTTGCGGAAGCTAACGATTATCAATATCGGCTTTTGTTGGACGAAGATATATTCAAGATAAATATTCTGATTCAAAAAAGCCCGGAGGATAGGTTTGTACCAGCTATTTACTCTGATTCCGGAGACGGTCATGGCCAGGAAAAACCTTGCGCTAATATCCCCTTGTTAAGGGATATAATTTTAACCTTAAAAAAGGATATCCGGTTTTTTCTTCAGCAGCGTCTGCCTGATTACATGGTACCTAATGATTTCATTGCTGTAAGGGCCTTGCCCCTGACTAGTAATGGGAAGGTCGATCGCCAATTTTTAAGCCAACGGACAGAAAGGACCGAGAGTAACAAGGCCAATTACCAGCCTCCGCGCAACGAAATTGAAGAAGGCTTGGCCGGAATTTGGCAGGAGTTGCTTGGGGTTGAGCAAGTAGGCATCTACGATAATTTCTTTGAACTCGGGGGCGACTCGATCCTGACGATACAGGTCGTTAGTCGCATGCGCCGCTTAGGCTACGTAATGAAGCCCAAAGATATTTTCAGTTACCAAACAATCGCAGGTTTAGGCACCGCCATCGCCCGTGATGTTGAAAGCGCAGTTTCCGGTGAACAGGGATTATTGAGTGGCTCCTTTGATTTGTTGCCTATTCAGTCGTGGTACCTGGAGCAGGAGCACGAGCCTGCAACCATATCACATTTCAATCAGAGCGTATTATTAAAGATCAACAAAAGTATCGGCTTGCCGGTGCTGCAAAAAGCGCTGGATCAATTGAGGGAGCAGCACGATGCGTTACGCCTGGAATTTAAGAGGAATGACGGAATATGGCAGCAAGAATACGGAGCGGCGACGCTGGATGTGGATGCAGAAAATTTGATGGCCGCCGATGAAGATAGTTTGGGAGACATGGTGAGGACTGTCTCGGATAAGTACCAGCGGAGCTTGTCTATCGACAATGGTACCGTGATGCGGATGGTACTCATGGAGACACCCGGCTGGGCTGACACCAACAGGTTGTTAATGATAGTCCACCACCTGTCAGTCGACGGCGTATCATGGCGGATCATCATATCCGACCTGGAGCAGTTGCTTGGCGGGCTGATGGGCGGCCCGGTGCAATCGCTCGGCACAAAGGGGAGTTCCTACCGGCAATGGCGCGAAGCATTGGAGCAATACGGCCAAAGCCGGAAGCTCATCAGCCAAAAGTCATACTGGGAAAAGGTGGTAGATAGTTATAAGCCTTTGCCGCAAGATCATGATTCTGCAGATCAGGTGCTGATGAAAGACCTGAAAGACTACCAGGTGCGGCTGGGAAAACAGCAAACACGTAATTTGCTGCAGGAAGTGCCGAGGGTATATCATACCGAAATCAACGACCTGCTGCTTAGCGCATTAAGTGCCGCTTTATGTAACTGGTCGGGCGAGAGCCATGTGGTGATCGGCCTGGAGGGCCACGGACGGGAAGGGATTTCTTCGGAAATAGACAGCAGCCGGACGGTAGGCTGGTTTACAAGTCTATACCCCGTGATGCTAAAAGCCAGTGCGAATGCCGGGGCGTTGCTAAAGGGCGTGAAAGAGGACATGCGGCGGATACCGGACAAGGGGCTTGGTTACGGCGTCCTTAAGTACATTAATAAGGCGGAGGGATTTAGAGGTAAGGACTGTTGGGATATTGTATTTAATTACCTTGGTCAGCTTGATACGGCAGTGGGATCATCGACATCCGGTAACTGGCTTACTGCTGCAAGGGAATCGAAGGGGGCAGGAGCAAGTAAAGATCAGCCATCGGCATCAAAACTTTCTGTCAATAGTAATATTTCCAGTGGCGAGCTGGTATTGCGCTGGAGTTATAGCGCCCGGCATTATAACCCAGACACGATCCGCAGGTTGGCCGAAGATTATCTGCAGGAATTAACGCGTTTGATCGCACATTGCCTTGAGCAAGGCAAATCAGGCGTAGTATACACCCCGTCAGATTACGGTCTGAGTGCAGAAGTCACTTACCAGGAGTTGGATATTTTCCTGGAACAACGGTACATGGACAAGCGGATGAAAGACTATCTGGAAGGTTTGTACCGTTTGAGTGGGTTGCAGCAGGGAATGCTGTTTCATGGACTATACGATAACTCGGGAAGTTACATCGAGCAATTTGCTTACGATCTTCTCGATGTAAACCGGGAAGCATTGTTGACGAGTTGGTCGGCAGTGTTACAGCGTCATAGCATATTACGGAGTGCGTTTTATTATGATTCCTTTGGTATTCCGGTACAGTGCGTTTTTCGGGATATACAGCTGCCGGTTGAAGAATTCGATTACCGCTGGATGGACGCCGATGCAAAAAAAATAGCCTTGCAGCAATACGAAGCAGCCGACCGTGCTAAAAGCTTTGACTTTAAGCAGGCGCCGTTAATGCGTCTCGGACTGATCCGGCTGGAAGATGACCACTACCGGATGGTGTGGACATCTCACCATATTTTGTTTGACGGATGGTCGTTCCCAATCCTGACAGAGGAGTTTCTGACTACATACGATCTTTTAGTGTCGGGTCAGCGCGTTCCCGAAACAGCCGAAGACCGTTACGAAGATTTTATCCGGTACCTGGAGCGACGGGATAAGGACACCGAAGAGCGCTACTGGCGCAATTACATGCGCGGACTGACTGACGGTACGTTGCTGCCATTTATCCGGACGACAGCAGAACGCACGAAAGGAAAAGGGACTTATGAATCGCAAACACTCAGATTAGACGCGGCAGTAACAGGGCGTATACAAGGCTACGCGCAGTCGCAGCGGTTGACGATGAATACCCTTATGCAGGGTGTTTGGGCATTGTTGCTGCACAAATACACCGGAAACACTGATGTGGTGTACGGTGTGGTGGTGTCAGGCCGCCCCGATGAATTACCTGGTGTGGAACATCGCGTGGGGATGTATATTAATACGCTGGCATTGAAAAGTACGTTCAGCGGCGACCAACAGGTTGTAGCCTGGTTACAAGACCTGCAGGCAGACCAGGTTGCATCACGGCAGCACCAGCACTCGGCTTTACAGGAAGTACAGGGTTGGACAGGTGTAAAGGGCGACCTGTTTGATACTTTGTTAACATTTGAGAACTACCCGGTAAGCAAAGTGGTTGCTTCGAAAAAATGGTCGCTGCAGATAAAAGGGGTAGAATTTACCGAGCAGACAAATTATCCGCTAAGTATAATAATCGCAAGCTCAGACGAGCTAAAGATCAAAATTAACTATAATGCCGATTTACTCGAACCGGCTTATGTGAAGGCCATTCTTGACCAATTTGAACATGTGCTGCTGCAAGTAACAGATAACCGCGCCGGAACGATAAACGATATCGGATTGCTTAACCCTGCACAAGAGGACAGATTGCTCGGGGAGTTCAATGATACGGACGCATTTTATCCTAAGGAAAAGAGCGTTGTGGAATTGTTTGAAGAGCAGGTAAAAAAGGATGCCGGAGCGATTGCGTTGATATATGAGGACCGGGAGTTTAGTTATGGTGAGCTTAACGAGCGCGCGAACCAGGTAGCACACTATTTGCTAAAAAAAGAAATAAAGGAGACGCTTGTGCCTATTTGCATTGAGCGGAGCCCCGAAATGGTGATCGGAATACTAGGGATACTAAAGGCCGGCGCCGCATATGTGCCGGTTGATCCGGAATATCCTGCAGATCGTATTGCCTTTATGCTTCAAGATACCGAAGCAGCCATAATATTATGCAGCGAGCATACAAGTGAAAAGTTACAAGAAATTACATCGGCACAATTGGTGCAGTTAGACGCTGACCTGGAGATGACCGATGCCGCTGCATCGGCTAATATCGCCGCTAAGCCAATGCCAAACCAACTGGCGTATGTGATTTATACCTCCGGATCAACCGGCAGACCTAAGGGGGTAATGATCGAGCATCAAAGCCTCGTAAACTATCTTGCCAATAGTAAAACCAGCTATTTAGCTGAGGGAGGGACGAAGGCTGGAAGCTTTATTCATTTGTCTTACACATTTGATGCTTCACTTACCAGCTTGTTTATGCCATTGCTTGCCGGCAAGTTCGCGGTTATTAGCTCCAAACAGTCGTTGGATATTTTTACAGACATAAACCTTGAAAAATATGCGCCGTACGATTTTATTAAGATTACTCCGTCGCACCTGGGCATTCTGCCAACTGATTTCAGGACTGCCGATGGCAGCTGGTTAACTCATAAACTTGTGATAGGCGGAGAGGCGTTAAGGTTGGATCAGCTTGATCATCTAAAAAAAGAAGGGATTAACGTAGATATTGTTAATGAATATGGTCCAACGGAAGCGACGGTAGGATGCAGTACTTTCAGTTTTAATACAGCAGAAAACTTTGAGTTTTTACCGAATGAGGTACCGATCGGTAAACCAATATCGAATACGCACATTTATATCCTGGACGACGAAGGGCGCTTAAAGCCAATCGGTGTACCCGGAGAAATCTACATCGGAGGTTCCGGGTTGGCGCGTTGTTACCTGAACCTGCCGGAACTTACCGCAGAAAAGTTTATCATCAACACATTCATCGGTGACAAAAAGGAAAGGTTATATAAAACAGGTGACCTTGGCAGGTGGCTTCCGGATGGTAATATAGAATATTCGGGCCGTTTCGATGACCAGGTGAAGGTAAGGGGATACCGAATTGAGCTTGGCGAGATTGAGGGTTTACTTAACCAAAACGAACTTGTACGACAGGGAGTAGTTTTAGCTAAAGAAGATAAACAGGGTAACAAACGGCTTGTGGGCTATGTGGTTCCATCCGGCTCATTTGATAAGCAGGCGATACAAGATTACCTCCTAACAAAACTTCCGGAATACATGGTGCCGCTGATATGGGTTGAATTGGAAAGCATACCGATAACTGCTAATGGAAAGATCGACCGAAGTGCCCTGCCCGATCCGGAACTACCGGACTTGTCAAAAACCTATGCAGGACCACGCAATGAAATCGAAGACGCGTTGGCGCAGATATGGCAAGACCTGTTGGGAGCAGAAAAGGTTGGCATATATGATAACTTTTTCGAATTGGGCGGGGATTCGATCCTGACTATTCAGGTAGTAAGCCGGATGCGCCGTTTGGGTTACGTTATGCAGCCCAAAGATGTCTTCATTCACCAAACGATAGCGGGATTATCAGTGGCCCTGGGGCGCGACGTTGCAGCTGTAATTTCGGGTGAGCAGGGAATGCTAAGCGGCTCATTCGGGTTACTGCCTATTCAGGGCTGGTACCTGGAACAGGAAACGGCGACAGTCTCTCATTATAATCAGAGTGTATTATTAAAGATCGACAAGCGTGTACCTGCGGCAGTATTGCAATCAGCATTAACTGAATTAATGCAGCAGCACGATGCGATGCGCTTGCAATTTACCAGGAGCGATGACGAGTGGCAGCAGGAATACGGGACGGGACAACTGGAACTTGCTTTGGATGATCTGCAGGATGCCGGTGAAGGTGATTTAAATGAGCAGATAAGATCGACAGGAGACGTTTACCAGAGGAGCTTAGCGATAGAGCAGGGCTTGGTGGTACGCGTAGCTTTGATGCAAACACCAGCGTGGGAAGATACAAACAGGTTGTTGATCGTGATCCACCATCTCGCAGTTGATGCAGTGTCGTGGCGCATACTGTTGGAAGACCTGGAACAGTTGCTTAGCGGCCATATGGTCGGCAAGCTGGTATCTTTGGGCGCTAAGTCGAGCTCTTACCGGCAGTGGTACCAGGCAATGGTTAACCATAGCCAAAGCCGTAAGCTTTTGGCACAGAGATCTTACTGGGAAAACATAGCGAGGAGCTACGAGCCCTTGCCACAGGATAAGGATTATTCAAGCGAAGTGCTATTGAAGGATATGCACGATCACCAGGTGAGGCTTGGAACCGAGTACACCCGTTATTTGCTCCAGGAAATACCCAAAAAATACCATACAGAGATCAATGATCTGTTGCTGGGAGCATTAAGCGCCGCTTTATGTGCATGGTCGGGCGGCAGCCATGTTGTGATTGGTCTGGAAGGTCATGGTCGTGAGGCTATTACGCAGGAAATAGACAGCAGCAGGACGGTAGGCTGGTTTACAAGTTTATACCCGGTATTGTTAAAAAACAACCCTGATACAGACAACCGCCTCAAGGGAGTAAAAGAAGATCTGCGTCGGGTGCCCGATAAAGGCCTGGGATATGGTGTGCTTAAGTATATCAACAAAGTTCCGGGTTTGCAGGGTAAAGACCCTTGGGATATTGTATTTAATTATCTTGGTCAGTTGGATACTGCGGTTGGGTCAGCCGGATCCGGCAGTTGGCTTGCACCTGCGAGAGAATCCAAAGGCTCTGGTGCAGGTATCGATCACGTATCCACGTCCAAACTAGCGATAAATTGCAATGTTTTTGGCGGCGAACTGGTGGTGCGCTGGAGTTATAGCACAAGGCATTATAATCCGGAAACGATAAGCAACCTCGCTGAACTGTATATCGCGCAGCTGGTACAATTGGTCGATCATTGTCTTGTACAGGAACAACCGGTGTTTACTCCTTCAGATTACGGTTTGGGGGCCGAAATTACCTACCAGGAACTCGACAGCTTCCTTGAAGAGCCTTATGGAAATGAGCAAATAAAAGATCGGTTAGAAGGGCTATATCGTCTGAGCGGTTTGCAGGAGGGCATGCTATTCCACAGTTTGTACGATAGTTCAAGCGGTTATATCGAGCAGTTTGGGTTCAACCTTGTCGGTGTAAACAAGGAAGTTTTGTTTGCAAGTTGGTCAGAAGTAATAAAGCGGCACAGCATATTGCGCAGTGCGTTCTATTATGATTCTTTCAGTATACCGGTTCAATGTGTTTTCCGCGGGGCAGAGCTTCCCGTAGAGGAACTCGACTACCGGAATATGGATGCAGCAAGGCAACAGGCGGCGTTGCAAGCCTATGAGGCCGCCAGCCGCGCCCGGGGTTTTGATCTTAAGACGGCTCCGCTGATGAGACTTGGACTGATTCGGTTGACTGAAGACCGCTACCGGATGGTGTGGACATCTCATCATATTCTTTTTGACGGGTGGTCGGTGCCAGTGCTTACGGAAGAGTTTTTAAATGCATACGACCTTTTACTGGCTGGACAACCTGTGCCGACGGTAACGGAAGACCGGTATGAGGACTATATTCATTACCTGGAGCGTAAGGATAAAGAAGCCGAGGAACAATACTGGCGAAATTATCTCCATGGGATAAGTGGGGGCACTTTGCTTCCATTTGTGCGCACAACCGTAGAACGTACGAAAGGAAAAGGCAAGTACAAATCATTGTCGTTAAGGTTGGATGGGGCGACAGCAGCGCGGGTGCAGGGCTATGCGCAGTCGCAACGTTTGACTGTGAATACCTTGATGCAAGGCGTATGGGCATTGCTGCTGCACCAGTACACGGGGAACCCGGAAGTACTGTATGGCGTGGTGGTGTCCGGCCGTCCCGATGAATTGTCGGGTGTGGAGCATCGTGTAGGGATGTTTATCAACACACTTGTGCTCAAGGCTGTTTTTGGAGAGAACCGGGACATTGTTCCCTGGTTGCAAGGCTTGCAGACCGACCAGGTATCTTCGCGGCAATATCAATATTCGGCTTTGCAGCGGGTGCAGAGCTGGTCCGATATATCGGGCGACCTGTTTGACAGTTTGCTCATCTTTGAAAACTATCCGGTGAGTAAACTGCTGGCGTCGCGCTCGTGGTCGTTGCAGGTAGAAGGAGTAGAAGTCACCGAGCAAACAAATTACCCGTTGACAATAATGGTCATCAGCTCCGAAGAGATAAAGATCATCTTCAGTTATAATTCAGATTTGCTGGGAGATGCTTATATAAAAACTATTCGCGACCAGTTCGAGCACGTATTGTTGCAGATAGCGGGCGGACAGGCGAAAACCATGAACAATGTCCAAATGCTTACAGCAGCGCAGGAACAGCAATTGTTGATAGGTTTCAATGATACCATGACTGCTTACCCCTCGGATAAGAGCATTGTAGCATTGTTTGAGGAGCAGGTGCTAAAAAATCCTGAGAACGTAGCGGTAATATTCGGCGACGAACAGTTAAGTTATGAAGAATTGAATGAACGCGCAAATCAGTTGGCACATTACCTGAAAGATAAGGGAGTAAAGGCAGAAACGATGGTCCCGATCCTGATGGAACGGGGCATGGAAATGGTGGTGGTAATAATGGGGATACTGAAGGCTGGAGGAGCTTATGTGCCGATAGATCCGGATTACCCGCAGGAGCGCATCAATTACATGCTGGAAGACACCGGGGCAAAAGTAGTTGTAAGCTCAGGTAAGTTAAAGGAATTATTACCAGCAGAAACAGGCATAATCGTCATACTTGCTGATGAGGACGCCGGGGAGATCAACAAATCACCAAAAGAAAATTTGCTATCGGTAATTTCTCCGAATGATCTTGCCTATGTGATTTATACATCGGGATCGACAGGAAAACCCAAAGGGGTAATGGTTGAACATCACAGCGTGGTCCGGTTGGTTAAATCCACCAATTACGTAGACATACAGGCATCAGATACTATCCTGAGTTTATCTAATTTTTCATTTGACGGATCGGTGTTCGACCTTTTCGGTGCTTTCCTCAACGGCGCCTCAGTTGTCGTATTGTTGAAAGAAGATATTCTTGACCTGCAATCACTAAGCGAAACGATCGATAAAAAGAATATTTCAATATTCTTTATCACCACAGCGCTGTTCAATTCCTTAATCGATTCAAACCTGTTCAATTTTGAAAAAGTCAGGTACATCCTATTTGGCGGGGAACTTGTTTCCCTGAACCATGTAAAAAGGTTTAAGGCGTATGAAATAGACACCAGGTTACTGCATGTTTATGGTCCAACCGAAAACACCACCTTCTCCTCGTATTACGAAGTTAATGAAATAGACGAAAATCTTGGGACGGTACCGATCGGTTACCCAATATCAAATACGGTTATTTATATATTAGGCACGGATCAACGGCTGCAGCCTGCGGGTGTAGTCGGTGAGATTTGTGTTGGAGGCGAAGGCCTTGCGCGCGGCTATCTGAACCGGCCGGAACTGACTGCAGAGAAGTTTGTAAAAGACCCGCTGAGCAGCAACCCGGACGCCAAATTGTACAAAACAGGAGACCTCGGCAGGTGGCTTCCTGACGGCAGCGTAGAATACGTTGGGCGTATAGATGACCAGGTAAAGATTCACGGTTTCAGAATAGAATTAGGAGAGGTTGAGAGCGTATTGAACGGAAGTGGCCTGGTTGAGCAATCCATTATAGTGGCAAAGGCGGATAACAACAGCAATAAGCGCTTAGTTGCTTATGTGGTACCATTGGGAACGTTTGACAAACAGGTGCTGCAAAATTACCTGGCAAGTAAGCTACCCGGGTACATGGTTCCGGCGATTTGGGTCGAACTGGAAAGCTTCCCCTTGAATGCAAATGGGAAGATCGATAAGAAAGCTTTGCCAGAACCGGAATTAACCGATATTGTGAAAACCTATGCCGCTCCCCGAAATGAGATCGAAGAATCGTTGGCCCACTTATGGCAGGACTTGCTTGGCATCGAACTTGTAGGGATTTATGACAATTTCTTCGAAATCGGGGGTGACTCGATCCTAACGATTCAGGTGGTAAGCAGGATGCGTCGCCTTGGGCATCTGATACAGCCGCGGGATATTTTCACGTACCAGACGATAGCCGGTTTATCAGCTGCGATGGGGCTTGGTATCGAGCACGCGGTTACCGGGGAGCAAGGCAAGTTAAGTGGCTCATTCGGGCTAGTGCCAATCCAGTCGTGGTACCTGGATAAGGAACGGGCAGCCGTGTCGCACTTCAACCAGGCGGTCTTATTAAAGATAGATAAAAGCATAACACCCGGAGCATTACAACGCGTTCTCGACGAATTAAGGCAGCAGCACGATGCATTACGCCTGGAATTTAAGAAATATGACGGCGAATGGCTGCAAACCTACGGAACCGGGGAATTGGAACTCATCGTAGAAGATATTGTCGAAACAACTGAAGATAGATTAGGGGAGCGTATAGGGTCAGTGTCTGATATTTATCAGCAAAGCTTATCAATTGAAAGTGGTGTAGTGATGCGGATGGTGTTGATGCAGACACCAGGTTGGGAAGCCAATAACAGGTTATTGCTTGTAATCCATCATTTGGCGGTGGATGGGGTATCGTGGAGGGTTCTGTTGTCGGATCTGGAAGTGTTACTGGACGGCTTCATGCTCGGACGCGCCGTATCATTGGGCGCCAAAGGTAGTTCTTACCGGCAATGGCGCCAGGCGCTGCAGCAATATGGTCAAAGCAAAAAATTGCTTCAGCAGAGCGCATTTTGGGACAACGTGACGAGCAGTTATAAACGTTTGCCACAGGATTTTGACTATGCGGGCGAAGTGCTGATAAAAGATCTGCGGGATTACCAGGTACGCCTTGGAGCCGACCAAACACGTTTTTTACTCCAGGAAGTACCAAAGATTTATCATACCGATATCAATGATCTGTTGCTGAGTGCGCTGAATGCCACTCTGTGCGGATGGTCGGGCCACAACCAGGTGGTGATTGGTCTCGAAGGCCATGGCCGTGAAGCAATATCGCCGGAAATCGACAGTAGCCGTACATTAGGCTGGTTTACCAGCTTATACCCCGTATTGTTAAACGACAGCCCCGATGCCGGTGCTTTACTCAAAGGGGTTAAAGAAGATCTGCGGCGGGTACCCGACAAGGGCTTGGGTTACGGTGTGCTTAAATATATAAATAAAGCCGGGGGTCTGCAGGGCAAGGACCCCTGGGATGTCGTGTTCAACTATCTTGGGCAGCTGGATACGGCGGTTGGTTCCGCAGGAACGGGCAACTGGATTGCACCGGCAAAGGAATCAAGAGGAACCGGAGCAAATGAGGAACAGTCATTGTCATCCAAACTATCAGTGAACGGCAGTATTTCGGGCGGTGAATTGGTGTTGCATTGGAGCTATAGCTCGAAACACTATGATCGTGAAACGATTGGCAAACTGGCAGAGGATTATATAAAGCATTTGCAGCGTTTGATATCCCACTGCCTGGAACAGGCGGAACTGGGAACAGTGTCTACTCCATCTGACTATGGGCTGGGCGCGGAAGTTACCTGCCAGGAACTGGACGATTTCCTTGAAAGATACCAGGGAAATAAGCAAATAAAGCATCATTTGGAAGGCCTTTACCGCCTGAGTGGTCTGCAGGAGGGAATGTTGTTCCATGGGCTGTATGATAATTCCACCTCTTATATCGAGCAGTTTGTGTGTGACCTTGCAGGGGTAAACACAGACGTGTTGCTTGCGAGTTGGTCGGCAGTTATAAAACATCACAGCATATTGCGAAGCGCTTTTTATCACGATTCATTTAGCATTCCGGTGCAGTGTGTCTTTAGTGATGTTGAGCTTCCGGTGGATGAAGTGGACTTGAGAGGCATGGATGCCGCAGCAAAACAGCTGGTGTTGAAAGAGTATGAGGCGGCAGACCGGGCCAAAGGCTTTGACTTTAAAACAGCGCCGCTAATGCGGTTGGGGCTAATTCGGCTTGGGGAGGATCGTTACCGAATGGTGTGGACATTCCATCATATTTTGTTTGATGGCTGGTCGATGCCTATCCTGACCCAGGAATTTTTAAATATGTACGATCTTTTGTTATCGGGACAGCATGGTCCTGATTTAGAAGAAGATCGCTACGAGGATTATATCCGTTATATCGAGCGCAAAGATAAGGAAGCGGAAGAGCAGTACTGGCGAAACTACCTTCAGGGCGTAAGCCAGGGCACATTGCTGCCGTTTATAGCGAAGACTGCCGACCGCACGAAAGGTAAAGGGAAATATAAGGCAATGTCATTAAGGTTAGACGGAGCCGAAACAGCCCGCATACTAGGCTACGCGCAATCGCAGCGGTTAACGGTCAATACGCTGATGCAGGGGGTATGGGCGTTTCTGTTACACAAATATACCAGGAGCTCTGAAGTTATGTACGGAGTCGTAGTATCTGGCCGGCCGGCTGAGTTACCCGGCATAGAGCAGAGGGTGGGCTTGTATATTAATACCCTGGTACTAAAAGGAGCATTTAATGAGAACAGGGATATCGCGAGCTGGTTACATAGCCTTCAGGAAGAGCAAGTATCCTCGATGGAATATCAATTTACACCTTTGCAAGAGGTACAGGCATGGACTGGCATAAGGGGCGACCTGTTTGACACTTTGCTGATCTTCGAGAATTACCCGGTAAGCAAGGTGGTAGCGGCAGGGTCATGGTCATTACAAGTGGAGAACGTCGAAATTAGTGAGCAGACGAATTACCCATTAACTATCACTATCGTAAGTTCGGAGGAGACAAGTATCGTCTTTAGCTATAATGCTGATTTGCTTGGGGAAGCGTATGTAAGCGCCCTTCAGGACCAGTTTGGGCAGGTATTACGGCAGATCATCGATGGGGAAGTCATTGCCACAAATGAGATCCGGACTCTTACACCGGCACAGGAAAGCACTTTGGCTGTTGATTTCAATGCAGCGAGGGTAGATTATGGCCGTTATAAAAGCGTTATTGAATTATTTCAAGAACAGGTCGCATTAAACCCCGAAGCCACAGCAGTGGTATTTGAAGATGATCAATTAACTTATCAGCAACTAAACGAGCGTTCAAACCAATTGGCGCGTTACCTGCAAAGACAAGGCGTTCAGGCCGAGGTGATGATACCTGTTTGCCTGGAACGGAGCTCCGAAATGATAATCGGCATCCTTGGAATATTGAAGGCTGGAGGCGCCTACGTGCCTATCGACCCCGAATATCCGCAGGATCGCATTAGCTATATGTTGGAGGATATCGGAGCGCACCTGGCATTGAGCAGCAAAGCATGCAGGGAGAAGCTGGCAGGCAGCAGCGTCGCCGTCATCGAAATGGATGGGGATTGGGAACTTATTAAAAACGAGGCGGGAGAGAACATTAATATCACCGTATTACCTCAGCAGTTAGCTTATGTCATCTATACTTCGGGATCAACCGGCAAACCTAAAGGGGTAATGATCGAACATGTGTCAGTTGCAAATTTAATACTTACGCAAACGGCATATTTTGGTGTAGGCAGCGATGAGCGGATATTGCAGTTTTCCAATTACTGTTTCGACGCCTCAGTTGAGCAAATTTTCCTGGCCATGTGTAATGGTGGCGCGCTGATCATGTTCCGCGAAGGTCTTCAACTAAATGTTGCGCTTTTTGAAGAATTCATGATCAGGGAAAAAGTTAGTCATTTACACGCGATTCCGCTGTTCCTTGAAAATATACAAATGCGCGATCACGGTTATTTAAAAAGGGTTATTGCGGGCGGCGATGTTTGCAGGAAAGAGCTGGCAAATCGTTGGAGTAGTGTCGTTAATTTCTATAATGAATACGGCCCAACAGAAACCACGGTAACGGCTGTGGAATATCGGGTGCAAGCGGGTTATTCGGCGAATACTATACCGATAGGTCGGCCACTGGCAAATGTTCCTTTGTACATTTTAGATGCTAACCGTAACTTTGCTTCAATAGGAGTTCCCGGCGAAATATATATAGGCGGGATACAGGTTGCTCGAGGGTATTTAAACCGCGCATCGTTAAGCGAAGAATTTTTCATAAAAGACACATTCAGTGGCGAATCCGGCGGGCGATTGTATAAGACCGGTGATTTGGCGAGATGGTTGCCTGATGGAAGTATCGAGTACCTCGGACGGCTGGATGACCAGGTGAAAGTTCGCGGCTACCGTATTGAGCTCGGTGAGATCGAGGTTGCGCTAAATTCATGTGAACTGGTTAACCAGGGAGTGGTGCTGGCCAAAATGGACAGTACCGGAAATAGGCGGCTTATCGGCTATGTGGTGCCCGAGAAGGTATTCGATAAACAAGCGATTCAAAACTATCTTAGCACGAAACTTCCGGATTACATGGTGCCGGCAATCTGGATAGAGCTAAAAAACCTTCCGTTGACAGCGACTGGCAAGATTGACCGAAAAGCTCTTCCCGATCCGGAGCTAAGAGAAATGTTGGCTGAATACGTTGCGCCCAGAAACGAGACCGAGGTCGCGCTGGCACAAATATGGCAGGAGCTTCTTGGAGTAGAGCGCGTTGGTATCCACGACAGTTTTTTTGAACTTGGTGGTCATTCGTTATTAGCAATGCGTGCAGTTTCTTACATTGAGCGAAAATTGTTAGTTTCGATTCCGATTCAAACCTTGTTTCAATTCACATCTATAAGCGATTTGAGCGGATATATAGAGTTTGAGTTACAAACGAGCAGTGATCCCGGTGATGAAAACGCAGATGAATTTGACGTAGTAGATTTATAGGTGTTGTAAAATATAAATAAAATGGATTTGCGGGCGGAAAAAATAACCCGATAGGCGGCAATGGAAGAAACGTTTAGTAAGGCGATTGGTATATTAAAATTGGCGAGGCAGAAGGACGTTGATGTCACATTAAATGGCGATCGGCTTCAACTGAAAACTCCTAAGGGCAAGTTTATTGATAAAGATTTGCTTCAGGAGTTGAACGCCAATAAAAAATTACTTATCGATTACTTGAGTAACGAAAAATTCCGGCTGACTGTCGTTAGCAATGGTAGTCTTCGCATAAATGCTTTCAACAGGGAACTTGTTCAGCGTATCCCCTTGTCATTTAGCCAGGAGCGTTTATGGTTTATCGATAGGCTTTCGGGAAGTCTTGCTTATAATTTGCCTACTGTGCTGCGCCTAAAAGGCTCATTGAACCGATTAGCCTTAACCAGGGCATTGCAGGAAGTAATAAACCGCCACGAGATATTGCGCACAGTATACGAAGAAGAAAACGGGGAAGTTTGGCAACGGGTGAAGCCGGCAGGCAGCTGGCAATTAGATGAGTTTGATGGCAGTCTGTTCCAGGGTGATCCGGAAGGCCTCGAAAATTATATCCGGGAGCTAACCGGGCAACCGTTTGACCTTGGCAAAGACGATATGTTGCGTGCCCACCTTGTGCGGATAGACTCTGAGGAGCATATTCTGGTAGCCACAATGCATCATATTGCCTCCGACGCTTCGTCAATGCCGGTGCTTGTTCGAGAAGTGTCTGCATTATACGGTGCTTTTGCTTCGGGTGTTGAGAGGACCCTGCCGCCGCTTGATTTGCAGTATGCCGACTACGCCGTATGGCAGCGCAATCATATTCAAGGCAGTTTTTTAGATGAAAAGGTAAATTATTGGAAGGAAAAACTGGCCGATGTGATACCGTTGCAGTTACCTGCAGATTATACCCGCCGGACGGACGGTAGTGCAAGGGGCTCGATGTCATTTTTTGAGATAGACAGAGAGTTGAGTCAAAAGGCGCAGGCATTAAGTCAAAATCATGGCGCTACGCTGTACATGACATTACTTGCCGTTTTCAAAGTACTGTTGTACCGTTACAGCGGGCAGGAAGATATCTGCGTGGGAACATCGGTAGCTGGCCGCCCGCAGCAAGAGCTGGAGAATTTGATCGGTTTCTTTGCAAATACGCTGGCCCTGCGCGACCAGGTAAGAGGTGATATGCCCTTCACGACCTTATTAAAAGAAGTAAAAACGACAACACTGGGAGCCTATGATCACCAGCAGGTTCCCTTTGAAAAAGTTGTAGATGCAGTTGTAAAGGAGCGTGTAGCCGGGATCAGCCCCCTGTTCCAGGTGATGCTGGTGTTGAACAATACGCCGGACCTGCCGGTATTGCGACTAGGGGAGTTGAGTTTAAAGGCAGAGGGCCAGGAATTTAACTCAACAAAATTCGACCTGACCTTTTTCATCAAAGAAAGCAAGTCGGGGATAAAAGGCTCCGTGCAATACAATACCGACCTGTACAGCCCAGAGCGCATCAGCCGGATGATCGCCCATTTCCGCGAGCTGCTGATCTCGGCGATGGCGAACCCCGAAACAGCGATAGGTAAACTGGAGATGTTGAGCGCCGCCGAGCAGGAAACGATCACGGGCTATGGAAAAAGCGCCGCCATATATCCAAAAGAAGCCACCATCGCCGGGCTGTTCGAAGCACAGGCGGCACAGCACCCCGAACGGGCGGCAGTGGTCTTTGCCGGGGAAACGATCAGCTACAGAGAGCTCAACGAAAGGGCTAACCAGCTGGCCCGCAGATTACAAGGCTTCGGCGTAAAAGCTGGGACCCTGGTGCCACTGTATAGCGGCCGCGGGATCGATATGCTGACCGGTATACTGGGGATATTGAAATCAGGCGGAGCGTATGTACCCATAGATACCGATTACCCCGAAGAACGGGTGAGCTATATGCTGGAGGACACTGGAGCAATGGTAGCGGTGAGCAGTGCTGCCTATGCAGAAAAGCTGCGGTCAGCAGCTGCAGGCTATCTGGAAGTGATCACAACTGACAACCCGGATAACGAAACCGACGCAACCAACCCCGAAACCAACCAAAGCCCGGACAGCCTGGCCTATGTGATCTATACCTCGGGATCGACAGGAAAACCGAAAGGGGTAAAGATCAGCCACGGGAACATAGCAGACTATATATACGGATTAGAGGAACGAATAAAAATCAGCGAAAATAAAAGCTTTGCATTAGTCTCCTCGATAGCGACCGATCTGGGGAATACGGTACTCTACGGTTCCTTGCTGACCGGGGGAGCCCTGCATGTATTCAGCAAAGAAACCACGAGCCATATCGAGGCCTTGCACGAGTATTTTAGCAAACACGAAATAGATTGTTTAAAGATCGTGCCTTCACACTGGAAAGTGCTGACAATGGACGGAGAACCACTGCTGCCCAAAAAGCAGCTGATCTTCGGCGGGGAAGCCCTGCAGGGTTCGGTAGTAGAACAGATCAGGAATACGGGCACAAGCTGCAAAGTGATCAACCACTACGGGCCGACGGAGACCACGATCGGCAAACTGCTGCACGAGACAAACCCAAGCCAGAGCTACGGACAAACCGTACCAATCGGCAAACCATTCGGCAACACCAGGACCTATGTACTGAGCAAAGAGATGGAACTGTGCCCTGTAGGGATACCCGGCCAGCTGTATATTGCAGGAGAGGGCGTAGCCCGGGGCTACCTGAACAACGAAGCCCTGAGCAAAGAAAAGTTCATCCAACATCCAAAAACAGGGGAACGGATGTATGCCACAGGGGATAAAGTACAATACCAGGCAGACGGGAACATTCGGTTCATCGGCAGGGTAGACGACCAGGTAAAGATAAGAGGGTATAGAGTAGAACCGGGCGAAGTAGGGTGTATACTGGAACAAAGCGAAGCAGTAAGCCAGGCGGTAGTGATCGCGCGGGAAGACAAACAGGGGAACAAGCATCTGACCAGTTATATCGTACCGAGAGGGACCTACGACAAGGAAGCCATACAGGCCTACCTGAAAGCACAGCTGCCGGACTACATGATCCCGGCGAACCTGGTAGAACTAAGCGAGCTACCCTTAACAGCCAACGGGAAGATCGACCGGAGGGCCTTGCCCGATCCGGAAGTGAGCCGCTCCCACAAGGGTTATATGGCGCCAAGAAACGAAACAGAAGAAAGGCTGGCGCAAATATGGCAGGAAGTGCTCGAGGTAGATAAGGTTGGGATAACAGATGACTTTTTCGAATTGGGGGGCCATTCATTGCTTGCGGTACGGCTCGTGTCAGTGATCCAGAAGGCTTTTGGGATGGAACTGCCAATCAACGATGTTTTTGTCTATTCCACAATTGCCGGCCTTGCAGCCCAACTGGAATCTGCAAATAAAACTGCATCGCCGGTGTTGATCCCAATTAGGGCGACAGGCAATAAAATGCCACTTTATATTGTTTGTGGATCGGGGGGAACAGTCTTGAAATTTAAAGACTTTGTAAAATTGCTGGACGATGAACAGCCGGTCTATGCCTTGCAACAGCCAACAGAAAGCAAACATATGGAAGGAATTCCAAGTAATGCAGAAGCAATTGCCGAAATGTATGTTAAAGAGATTATAAAACAAAACCCCAACGGTCCGTATGCCTTATCCGGACATTGCTTTGGAGGGAAATTAGCCCTCGAAATGGCCACGCAATTAAAAGCCCTTGGTAAAAAAGTCTCTCTGCTTGCTTTATTTGATGTTTATACACAAGATGTAGATGATATTACTCCAGCTGCACCGAATAATTATCGCGATATACCTGGTGTGATACAAAAAGCCTTTTCGAAGATTCTGTTAAAAACTCACTTCGAAATGTTTCTGCTGTTAAAACATCCGAAACAAGCCTTTCAATATAAAATCGAGAAACTAAAATCAAAATTTAAGGTACAACAAACCGAACCGGGCGAAATAGAAGTGGAATTTACCAAAGTGACGAGGCAATTTAAAATAGCCTCACGCAATTATAAAATGAAATATTACGAAGGCGACGTGCTGGTGTTTTATGCAAAAGATAAACATTATTTTACGGACTGGAATAAGGGAATAATGTTTAAAAAAATAAAAATAAGTAATGAAAAAAAATATTCCTGGAAAAAATACACAAAATCTGTTCAGATATATGAAGTTGAAGGAGAGCACTCAACCATCTTCTATAAAGAAAATGCAGCCGAATTTTCGCGAATATTACAGGAGCATTTAGATGAAAGGCTCACAAGTCAACGGAATGTAACTAAAGTTGTAAACTAACGTAAAATCAATAGATTTCTAACTCGCATAATTATCAATTTTTCTACCTACTAATATTATGGCAAAAACTATGGGTGCGTCTTTATTTAGCGATGAAGAAACATCAAAAAATAAAACTGAGCGTATATCGATACGAGACCGGTTTAAAGCGTATAAAAATCTCCCCAAATTTTTTGTGTTGGTTTGGCGAACAAATCGTTTGATGACTTTTTGCAGCGCCTCGTTGCGTATTATACAGGCATTTTTACCTCTTTCGGTACTTTGGGTCGGAAAAGCAATTATTAATGAGCTGGTACAAATCGTTATGTACAACAAAATGCACAAAAACTTGCCTATTACCGATCCGGTATGGATGTGGGATCATTTGTGGAAATGGGTAGCTATTGAATTTTCATTGGTTGTTGTCATCATATTTTTGGGTAAGGTCATATTATTGATAGATGATTTGCTTAGCGAGTTGCTCACCAACCGCACCAACGCTATGATTATAGCCCATGCGGCAAAGCTTGATCTGAACCAATTTGAAGATTCTGTTTTTTACGATAAGCTTGAAAGAACGCGCCAGCAAACCATTGGCAGGAAGCAGCTTTTATCGCTACTCTTCAGCCAGGTCCAGGACCTGATTACTATGTTGTGTTATATTGGAATTCTGATAGCCCTTCATCCCTGGATTGTTTTGGTGTTAGGAGTTTTTTTCATCCCGTCAATTTTCGGTTCAGCTTATTTTAATGCTAAAAACTATTTACTTTTTCGCAGCCAAACCGAAAAAAGGAGGGAATTGGATTATATAAGTCTTGTTGCATGCAGCGAAACCAGCGCTAAAGAGATCAGGTTGTTTAACCTGCCTGCTTTTTTTGTAAACAGGTATCGAAAAATCGCCGTTGATTTGTATCGGGCCAAACGAAAGTTGGGCCTAAAACAATATTACGTAAGCTCCTTACTTGGTATTCCGGGTGCGGTAGGGTTTTATATCTGTTTTATATTTTTTATTAACCAGGTGATCGCCGGCGTACTGACGGTTGGGGGGTTCGGTCTTTTATTAGGCTTAATAAGACAATTGGGAGGAATTGTGCAGGCCAGCGCCAAACGTTTAAAAGACATAGCGCAGGGTGCTTATTATCTTGATGACTTTTTTGGTTTTTTTGATATAAAACCCAACATTGCCATCCCTGCTAAACCAAGGCGTTTCCCCAAGCCCATGACAATGGGCTTTACATTTGAAAATGTAGGCTTCAAATACCGAAACTCAGAAAAATGGGCAAACAGGAATTTAAATTTTACATTAAGGCCCGGGGAGAAACTGGCGTTGGTAGGTGAAAATGGCGCCGGGAAAACTACTTTAGTAAAATTACTGACACGTTTGTACGACCCGACAGAGGGCCGAATTTTGCTTGACGGATACGACTTAAGAGAGTATGATATAACGGAGTTGCGAATGCAGATGGGCGTTATCTTTCAGGATTTCATTCGTTATCAACTAACTGCCTCTGAAAATATCGCAATTGGCAATATCGACCAGCTTGACAATAGGCAACTTATCGAAGAATCGGCCAGGCAAAGCCTCGCTAATACCATCATTGAAAGACTTCCGGAAAAATATGATCAGATGTTGGGGCATTTTTTTGCCCACGGTTTTGAATTATCCGGTGGTGAATGGCAGAAGGTAGCGCTCGCGAGAGCTTATATGCGTGATGCGCCCATTATTATTTTGGACGAGCCAACGGCCGCGTTGGATGCAAGATCTGAATACGACGTTTTTAAAAGGTTCTCGGAAATGACCCAAAATAAAACGGCTGTCCTGATTTCGCACCGGTTTTCCACCGTACGCATGTCGGATCGTATCATTGTGATGGACAGGGGAGAAATACTTGAAATCGGAACCCACGAAGAACTTTTGGAAAACAAGGGACGTTATGAGGAGCTATTTCAATTGCAGGCAATAGGCTACAGATAATCCTTTTTAGACAAGCGAGCCCTGCCGGGTATTTAATCCTTCCATTGTTGCGGCCAGTGACTCATAATTTATCTCAGGACCCAAATTTAACCTGCCCGAAGCGTTAGCCGCAGGGGTTATTCGTATAGGATTGCACAAAATGGCTCTGATTGTTCTCGATCCAAAGCCGGGCAAACCGGCATGTGCTACTTGCAAATTGTCAACAAGTAAAATGTCCCCTCTTTCCCAGGTAAATGAAATTAAGTTGTTCCGTACCGACTGGGCGAGTAAAGAAATATCCTTCTCGCTAAATACGCTCCCCAACTTTTCGGCCGGGAAATTATACCCTGCCTCCGGGCTTTGCTTAGAGGTATCTTGCCCTTTTTTACCCTTCAGAACGCTTGAGATAGCTTTCTTGACGGCCCGTTTGGGATTCAAGAGGCCGGGATAACGCCAAAAAAGTCTATGCAATGTCCAATTAAAACCAGAGTAGTCACTTATCAATATTTTTTTCAGGTAAGTATCTAGCCCTTTAACTGTTCCACTAATGTTGACTGCAAGGGCAGGCTCACTGTTAACTGGGTGACCTATTACGCTCGGCTTATACAACGATACCCATTCTTCGCCATCGGGCGTAATATTAACAGGAATCCCCAGATCGGTACAAACTTTTTTAATTTCGTCCCCGGTAACGTTGTATTTTTTTGAAACGCCTTTAATATTATACAATTTTGAAAGGAAGGCTTTAGCTTCCAGTTTTTCTTTAATACTTGAATTCAAGTCCTTATACACATTTCCCATGTGTACCAAACCAGTTTCCCCGCCAATTGCCGAAGGCTTCGAACACCAAAAGTTTATGAACTGCGGTACGTCGCAAGTGTAATAGTTTTCGCAATGAAAGCCACCTAATCGGAAAGTTCCGCCGGTCTTATATATTTTATTTGTGTAATGGACATATTTTAAGCCTTCGACCAGAGTTCGTCCCGGTTCTGCCATAAAATAAGACTGCATTGCTTGAAATCCCTTAATACTGGTAATCGTTTGCTCAAAATCTTTTTCGGAATCAACTTTAAATCCTCTCAAAAGAACCGCGCCGTTTTCAGTAAGTTGACTTAAAATCTTCCTTGAATTTTCGGCCACGAAATCGGGCAGATTTATTTCGCCACTATTCTCTGAGGGCTCAATAACCAGGGGGATATTTTTTAAACTAGTAGAAATCATTCTTTCGTCATCATTAAGATACCTCGCAGTCCCGTTTTTGAAATTTTCCATAACCAATAAAGCTTTTATATTATTCGACCACTGTTAAAAAATTACTTCTATAAATATAAAAATTTTTCTTCAAGAAAAATAAATCTGAGTAAATTCTGAAGATCAATTATTTAATATTGGAAACATCCAGGCATAAGTTTTTCGTTCCATCTTTAATATAATAGAACTTTATTCTATCTTAAAAGTTCATGACAGCGCGGAAAATTGCTGGCAATTGAGTAAGAAAAAATGAAGAATACTTGTTGGTGATGTTTCAAGAAGGTTTGATAAATCTCTCAGCCTCTGATACAATTTTTCGCTGATTAAAGCTTTTCCCCAATAAGAGATCGTTGTTTTCGTATGAAGAATAATCGCGCCTCAATTGACCGGGCTGACAACGTTTGCAGCCACGTTGAAAAAGCCGGCTTAACAGGTATTTCGCACATTTTTCCGTGCCGCCGAAAGTAATTGGTACAGCCATTATATTTCCCCAATTTGGGGTTTAGATTATACATTTATACTCAAAATTTGGCCTCGATAGGGTACCGATCACAAAATTGCTATTCAAAATAGGATGGCCCCATTTTTGCATTCCCAACAATAACAATATTACTTATAAAAAATAGAGGTTTCCCTAATTCAATCGTAATAGATCATTGGTTACAATAAGACCAGGCGGGACGGACAATTTTCGTGGGCAAATAGTAAAGGGCACAACACTTAGAAAACTTAACAATTCTAAAATACTACAAGGTGGCTTTATTTAGTAGATTTGCATGGGTATTTGATTATTTATTGATTTATTATTATGGATTCGATTACTAACAGGGTTATTAATTAGAATTATTAATTAAATGAATACTAAAAAACGAATTCTTTTTATCGGACATAATTTTGCTCCTGAACCGACCGGAATCGGCAAATATAGCGGCGAAATGATGGAGTGGTTGTCCAATAAGGGGAATGACTGTACTGTAATAACTACCTATCCCCACTATCCTTACTGGAAAATACAACTGCCTTACAAAAATGGCTGGTATAAAAAAGAATCAGTTTCATTTCCCGAAAACTCAGGCAAACTTACTATCTACAGGTGCCCGTTGTATGTCCCTCAAAGCCTCACCGGAAAAAATAGAATCCTGCACGATTTTTCGTTTGTGTGCTCTATGTTTTTTGTGGTCTTGAAGATGGTATTGTTCCACAAAAGTTTTGATTATATTATAACTGTTGCGCCTCCATTTCACCTAAGCTATCTTTCGCTTTTTTATCGTAAGCTCAGGGGGGGTAAGATAATATATCACGTTCAGGACCTTCAAATAGAAGCTGCTCAGAAATCGAACTTGCTAAAAGGCAAAAAATTATTCAATTTTTTATACAAAGCGGAAAAAGTCATATTGAAAAGCTGCGATGTTGTGAGCACGATTTCGGACGGAATGATCAATAAAATCCAATCTAAGGTTGACCGGAAAGTTTTATTCTTTCCTAATTGGGTAGAAACGTCCGTCTTTTATCCAGTTAACAATAAAAGTATACTCAAGGAAAACTTAGGTTTCAAAAAAGACCAGTTCATTTGTCTTTATTCGGGCAGCATTGGCGAAAAACAAGGTCTGGAAAATATTATTTACGCAGCAGAGAATTTGAGTGAAAACAAGCGGATACAGTTTATTATTTGCGGAACAGGCCCCAATAAATGCAAGTTGCAGGAAATCGTGACAAATAAAAAACTAAACAATGTCACTTTTCTTCCGCTGCAGGACAAAAATAATTTCAACGACTTCCTTAATGTTGCGGATCTGCATTTGATTATTCAGAAAGCATATATAGGCGATTTGGTAATGCCTTCAAAGTTGCAAACAATCCTATCGGCAGGAGGGGTTAGCCTGGTTACCGCCGAAAGAGACACGTCCCTACAAAAATTGGTCGAAAATTTCAACATGGGCTATGTTGTCGAGCCCGATGATCACCTGAAATTGACAGAGAATATTCTGCAAATTTCGGCTATTGATCACACTCACAAGCGGATAAATGCCAGGAAATATGCATTGCAGTACCTGGATATAGATAATGTGATGAGTAAATTCATCGATGAACTGTCCACTATGTTTCCAAGTGCAAGCGGGGAACCGCAAAATAGCTTGTCTTTTGGTACCGTGATAATCGGCCTTACGAGCTTCCTGAGCCTCTTAGTCCACAGAATTCGATAGTCTAAATTCGTTACTTCATTTTTTAGCCGTTGATGCTGGCCTTTTTGCCAGCCGAAAAACTCCTTTCCTGCACTTTTGTCGCCCCAGTTTATGGGCAATTGCAAAAATGCTTAAAAGGCGCCTCTCTAATACTTTTTAATACCCCGAGCCGTACTGGCGGAAGCACTGCAGTTGCCTGGCATACAGAAAAGCGTGCATCAATAACTTTAAAACCCCCGGGGCGGTTCGTGTCCTGGCAATATCTTAACTGACAGAGACAATTTGTAGTCACCAGAGGACATAAATTCGAGTGTTAAAAAAAACTTATTTTTTTGTTAAGATAAGATAAAAAGGCTGAAAAGATTGTTTATTATTGTGAATAGAAGATGCTGTGTTTTAGCACGAAAATTATAGTGGGAAGATTCTTAAGATATAACGGGGAATTGTTTTCTGAGTACCTGCAATGCTTAAGATAATGAAAATTGACGAAGTTGACGGGAGAATACATAGCCAGATCACCCCTGATTAATCTGTTGAAAATAAACCCATTTAACGCATCGCAGGATAGTATAATTAATTGTGGAGTTCAAAAATCATGGACTATGAAATTAATAATAGAACCCGTAAATCCGGCTCGCCAGTCGATCTGAATATTGACCATAAGATTGCGCATGAAAGCTCCGTTTTGTTTTGGCAGCAGGAACTCGCAGACGCCCCGCGTTTAGAACTCCCGGTTGACTTTCCGCGAACAGCCATCACATCATACCGGTTAAGCCGGCTCGCTTTTTCCTTACCCAGCGCTTATGCCGGTCTGTTTAAACAATTAAACCGGCAACTTGAAACGCCTCTTTTTACCACATTGCTGGCAGCTTATGGCACACTCCTGTTCAGATACACCAGCCAGGAAGATATAGTGATCGGGCTCCCGGCTTCCCCAAAAATGCCGCTTGAAGTGGCAAGTTTAACCGGAACCGGGCGTAATACAAGGATTTGCCGGGTAGATTTATCCGGTACTCCTCGTTTTAGCGACTTAGTTAGGCGCATTCGACGGGCGGTTTCAACCGGGAATATGTATGAAGCTATTCCGTACGGAGAATTGGAAGGGGCTGAGAAGTCAGCATGTGGAATTAATTACCCAGGTTTATACAGCGTTATATTTTCGTACGAAAATTTGGAGGATCCGGTTAACGACGATTTGTACTTCGATAATGATTTATCAGCGGATCCCTGCAATTACGTTGAGTTAGGTTTAAGCTTGAAAGAGACGTCGGAAGGGATAAACGGGTTATGGACATATAATGCTGCATTGTTTGAGGCTGATACCATCAGGCGGTTCGCGAAGCATTTTGGGACTTTGTTGAGAAGCATCGTTTTAAACCCGCAACAAACTATAGGTCAACTACAACTCCTTACCGATGCTGAAAAAAGTCAATTGACATTAGGGTGGAACACCTCGAAAACAGATTATCCGCCAAACAAGTGCATTCATGAGCTATTTGAGGAACAGGTGCGAGAATCACCAGGGACTGCAGCTTTAGTTTTTGGAAAAAAACAATGGACTTACACCCGGCTAAACGCGCTGGCTAACCAGTTTGCTCACTACCTTATCAGCCGCGGAATTGGCACAGGAGTGCTTGTGCCGGTTTGTATCGATCATTCACCCGAAATGATCATAGCGATCCTGGGCATACTTAAAGCCGGCAGTGCATATGTGCCGCTGGACCCAAATTCGCCGACAGAACGGCTCTCTTACTTTTTGGAGGATACAAAGGCCCGGGTTGTTGTTGGCAATAAGGGAAGCAAAGCATTATTTCAAGCCTTTAAGGATGTCGACTTCATTGATCTGACCGGTGATATTTCAATATTGAAAAACCAGCCCAAAGAAAATTTAAACACAAATTTTACTTCAGATAACCTTGCCTATATTATTTATACGTCAGGTACCACCGGTAAACCAAAGGGTGTTATGATCGAACACCGGTCACTGGCCGATCACTGTTTCGGGGTAATTGAAAGTGCCGGTTTAAAGTCCTGCAGATCATTTGCCCTTTTTTCACCACTGGCGTTTGATGCGGGACACTCCATCATTCATTCAGCGTTCCTGCTCGGCGCTTGTTTGCATGTACTGCCGCTAGATTTGATCATGAACAGCGAAAATGTAAAAAGCTATATTGACGCGAACGCGATCGATTGTATAAAGATCGTCCCATCTTTATGGCTTTCATATGCACGTTTGAACCAAATCATCATGCCTCGAAAGGCCATCATATTCGGCGGCGAAGCTTTTCGGCTGAACATCCTCAATTACTTGCGGAATTTAGATCATTGCGCAACCATTTACAATCACTACGGCCCAACTGAAGCAACCATCGGAAAGTGTATTTATAAGGTAGACCCGGCGGGCGCATATCAAAATGTTCCGATAGGGAGACCATTTTCAAACACCCGTGTTTATATTCTTGACGACCTTCTTCAATTAGTCCCAGTTGGGATCAGGGGAGAGCTATACATAGCCGGGGATGGTGTGGCCAGGGGGTACCTGGGTCAGCCCGGGTTGACCGCCGAAAAATTTATACCCGATCCCTTTTTGACGGGGGCCTGCGAAAGAATGTATAAAACCGGTGATAAGGTAAGATGGCTCGCCGATGGGAATATAGAGTATTTAGGCAGAAAGGATGAGCAGGTAAAAATAGACGGGTACCGTATAGAACTTGGCGAAATAGAGGACGTTTTGCTGAAAAGCGGGTTGGTAAGCCAGGCTGTTGTAATTTCGGATTTGGACAAAAATGGCAGTCAACGGTTAATGCAATGCATAGTGCCGGCCGAACAATATCATAGAACAGCCTTGCACGCCATTCTAAGAAAAAACCTGCCCGAATACATGATCCCGGTTATCTGGGTTGAACTTGATAGCATACCGCTGACTGCAAACGGGAAAATAGACAAAAAGGAATTAGTGAACTTGGCGGGAATACACAAACCCTATATAGCTCCCCAAAATAATGCTGAAGCCAGGCTGGCAGCGGTATGGCAGGAATTATTGAAAAGAGAAAGAATAAGCATTGATGATAATTTTTTTGAACTTGGCGGAAACTCGCTTCTCGCTGTTGTATTGTTCAAAAAAATTAAAAAGGAGTTTAATAAAGATTTTCCGCTGGCAGCCATATTCAGCGCTCCTACAATTAGCCAGTTGGCCATTAAATTGCAGGTAACGGCTAAAGGAACCTTATCGACGCAGACAATTGTCCCGATTCAGCGAAACGGTACTAAACCACCCTTGTTCTGTCTTCACGCGGGTCACGGCGACATTATTTTCTACGGAAATCTTTCACTTCACCTGGGGCATGATCAGCCATTTTACGCGCTGCAGGCAAGGGGGATAAGCGGAACCGAAATTCCCTACTCTCAAATGGAGACAATGGCCGACTATTATGTAAGTGAGATGCGTAAAGTGCAGCCCGAGGGGCCCTATTATCTTGCAGGGTATTGTTTTGGCGCCCGAATCGCCTTTGAAATGGCGCAACAATTAACACAAAAAGGGCAAAGGGTAGCATTGCTGGCAAATTTCAACGGGATATCGCCCACTTATGGCCGCCGCGCTTCAAACGCAACCAACCCGGGGGAAAAGGGAGCGCCTGAAAAATTCCTGGAAAAAACATCAAACCATTTGAACGCTATTTCAAATTTGAATCTAAAGGACAAAGTATTATATACACTTAAAAAACTTAATGGGAAAGTTAGAACCAGCTTAAAGGCGCCGATTTTTTTGTTAGTATTTAAATTAAATGGATTATTGTTAAGATCTTATCTTTTAAGAAAGCGGAGGGCTCCCCAGGTTTTCGTGTGGAACTATGTGGCACAATCACTGTATTTGATGCAATGTAAATACAAACCTAAGGCCTATCACGGTAAAATGTTGATCTTTCGGTCGCCGGGCCTATATGAAAAGGATCCATATTTAGGTTGGAAAGACTTTGTAAAAGGAGAGATCAAAACATTTGACGTTCCCGGGACGCATGAAACGCGAAGGGATATCCTGAATGAGCCATTTGTCCAGTCTTTGGCAAAACAACTCAAAAGTTTTCTGCCCCGATAAAGCACATTTAAGAGTAAGGGCCGAAAAGTCGACTTTCATTTGCAAGTTTTCCGAACCACGGCATTCGATTAACTCGTGCTTGTTAACTATTTCTGAATATCATATTCACAGCGACAATCCTGCACTTTTATTTATGACAGACCGGAAACGGGAGTTAAATAATACATCGGCAGTTTTCGGTCGCCTCCGGATTTACGAAAGCAAAGAAGTCGCCAAAAAATCGGGCTGATCATTAACAAATAATTCAAAGCACTCATACGTTTTCCTTATTGTTGTACGTTTTAACTATTAGTAAATAAAATCAACAACGAGGGAACATTAAAAACAGGTGAAAATAAAGTTAAATAATAGAAACACTTTAACACCTTTCCCCGTATAAGGACGAAAAAAGAGAAGATGTTACTGAGTTTTTTTTCACCTGTACGTGTTCAATCTCCAAAAAAGGTTGAAGTGAGTAAAAGAAATGTTTATTTAACGGATCTTGAGCGCGATCTTACCTTTGCCGGTACCATAGAGTCGTATGAGGAAATAAAGGGCACGATCAAAGTTTCATTGCGTAACGTCCAGGTATTTGACTATTCTTCTTCAACCCCTCTTTATTATCTGCCAGCTATTAGTCTTTCGCGGCCTAAAAATCTAATTTATATCGAAGACTTTCAATAATTATCATTTTTTAAAACTCGCCGCCAACCCTCTCGCGTCTTTCAATCTCTATCCGATTTCTTCACAAGTCAATCATGCCTCGAGTATCGTCAAACTTCACCGACAGCCATAATTGCTGCAAATCAAAACCGGCAATTAACCCTGCATAAAACATGATCATAAAATCCCAGGGCGAAACGATTTAATTATATTTTTAAGTAAAAAGCAAAAAATACTTATTTTGTCATTGCAAGTGAATGCCGAATATAGTTTCGGCAGACAAGCTCCATTACGAATATTACCTTAATAAATCCCGCTTTTTGATAATATTTCCGCATCAAATTTGGACAAAAACGGAATTATTTACAACACTTTTCTTATCCGAAAGGAAACAATACAGATTTTTTATACGTAGAACCCCCCGTGTTTATGCCTTCCTAATTAGTTTTTATTGTGTTGAAAAAGATTTTTCTGATAGCTTTCGTTGCTCTGATTGTACTAGTAAATAACAGTGTTCTTGCACAGAGTCCCCCATCAATAACTTATCCGGCGCCGCAGATTTATACGCCTGGTGTCCAAATTGCGCCTTTATTGCCAACTAATACAGGAGGCGTCGTTTACCCCGCAAATTATACCGCACCGATAAGTTTTGCATCGTATCCAACCCCATTTAGCATAACGATCGACGCATCGGATAATGTTTATACAACGAATAACGCAACCGGCGACCTGACCAAATTCAATTCTGCCGGAACTATTCTTTTTACCGTAAATACCGGCGCCATCCAGGCTTCGGAGGTAGCTGTAGACGGTTTAGGGAACATTTACGTTTCTCAATTTACTACAAACAGTGTTTTAAAATATAGCTCAACAGGCACACTTTTAGCAACTATTACAGGTTTCCAGGATCCGTATGGAATAGCATTTGATGCTGCGAACAATGCATACGTTGCTAACTATTTTAGCGGCAGTATTTTGGAGATACAGGCAGGGACCACTGCCGCTTCCGCTTATTTAACAGGCTTTAATATGCCTTACGGACTGGCGATCGATGCGGCAGGGAATATGTATGTGAGCGAAGTGGGTGTGGGCGACGTAATCCAGGTGGCTGCAGGCACTTTAACAAGAACAAGCCTGGCGTCGGGATTTAATGGTCCCCGCCATTTGAATAAAGATTCTTTCGGGAACATTTATGTTGCTGATTTTGGCAACAATTCCATTGACCGCATCAGCCCTTCGGGAACCGTTACGGTGGTGCTTTCTGCCGGTTTGACTTCTCCCAGGCAAGCCGCCTTTGATTCATCGGGCAATTTATTCGTAGCCAATTACGGCACTAACGCGTTTCTGAAATCAGTTCCCACCAGCTACTCGATAAATGCTTCGTTACCCGTGGGTCTAAGTTTTAATACATCCACCGGTGCAATAACAGGCACCCCTGTTTCTCAGACCGCACAGACCACTTTTACTATTACAGCATATAACGCATTCGGAAGCAGCAGCGCTGCAGTCAATATAACCGTGAGGCCGAATCCGCTAGTTCAGTCGGCTCCCGTTGTCACCACTTTGGCGGCTACCTCGGTTTCTGCTATGAGTGCTACGTTAAACGGTTTGTCAAATTATGGTGGATCGTCAACCGCAGTCAGTTTTATCTACGGGACAAACGCCAACCTGCTTAATGCGACCACAGTAAACGCCGCTACAAACAACCCTATTTTAGCGCCAAATACCGGTAACTCAACCCTTACACTGCAAGGATTGTCGCCGTTAACCACCTATTACTTCGCGGTTACCGCTACAGATTCGGTAGGAACAACCCAGGGCACAATGCTGTCATTTACCACCCCTGGCGCTTCAAATGCAACACTTTCAAACCTGGCGATCAGCGCCGGAACTTTGAGCCCATCGTTTGCAGGCAGTACCAACACTTATTCTGCATCGGTAGGAAATGCCACTTCATCAATGACAGTGACACCTGCAACCGCCGATCCAAATGCTACGGTAACAATAAACGGAACCGCGGTAAACAACCTCTCGGCATCGGGCCAGATTGCGCTGAATGTGGGTGTAAATACAATCACCACGGTGGTAACAGCCCAGGACGGTGTAACTACCGACGTTTATACGCTTACAGTAACCCGCGGAGCGTCCTCGACCGCGAGCCTCACAAACCTGGCAGTCAGTTCGGGAACTTTATCGCCCTCTTTTACAACAAGCGGCGTTAATTACACAGCGTCGGTTGGTAATGCCGTAACATCTATCACTGTAACGCCAACTTTAGCTGATCCAACTGCTACAGTAACTGTTAACGGTTTAAATGTAGCACCTGGTACTGCATCGGCGGGCATACCTTTAGTTGCCGGCTCCAACACCATCACTACGGTGGTAACCGCCCAGGACGGAACGACTACCAATTCATACTCGATAATAATTACCCGCGCACCATCAACAAATGCGCTGTTAAGTGCCCTTTCTATAACGCCGTCAACACCCAAAAACGTGGTACCCGGCGCCGGCAATGGAAATTTCGCTGCCACGGTTTCCAATACTGTTAGTTCGGTAACGATAACTCCTATAACACAGGACTCAACTGCCACAGTAACAGTAAACGGAATGACGGTGGCATCCGGATCTACCTCACAGACCATTCCTTTGGCTGTTGGCGCAAACACGATCACCACCGTTGTAACTGCTCAGGATGGAGTTACCACCCAATCATACATCTTAACTATTAACCGTGCGCCGTCATCGAATGCAAATCTGGCCAATATCGCCATTAGCTCCGGAACGTTAAATCCTTCGTTTGTCACAGGAACAACCAATTACAGCGCGTCAGTAAGCTACGCTACAAAGTCAATTACATTGACACCCACTGTAGCTGATGTAACTGCCACAGTAACAGTAAATGGCGCTAGCGTGGCATCATCGTCCGCATCGGCAGGTATTCCACTAAATGTAGGTCCCAATACCATCACTACTTTAATAACCGCAGCAGACGGAACGACTATCGGTACCTATACCATCGTGGTAACCCGTCTGGCATCGTCAAATGCCGCGCTGTCGGCTCTGGCACTGAGTGCAGGAACATTAAGCCCCGTGTTTGCCGCTGGCACAAACAATTACACTGCAACAGTTAGCAATGCCACCGCTTCGATAACTATTAGCCCGGCTACCAGCGATCCGAACGCCACCGTAGCTGTAAACGGAGTTAGCGTTATTTCAGGTTCGCCATCAGCAAATATCCCTCTAAATGGGGGACCGAACACGATCGCAACGGTAGTTACCGCCGCCGATGGCGTTACCACCGCCACTTATACGACGATTGTAACCAGGACCCCTTCAGCCATTGCCAGCCTGTCGAATCTTGCCGTAAGCTCGGGAGCACTTAGTCCTTCCTTCGCAACGTCGACCGGCAGCTATACAGAGTCAGTAAGCAATGCTATTTCATCTGTCACTGTAACTCCAACAGTTACTGATCCTACCTCTACGGTTACTATTAATGGCAGCAGCGTAACATCAGGTTCAGCATCATCAAGTATTCCGTTGAATGCCGGTCCGAACACGATAACCACTGTTGTAACCGCACAGGACGGGGTAACCACCGCTACTTATACATTGACAATTACCCGCCCACCATCATCAAATGCCCTGTTAAATGCCCTATCCATTACGCCGGTGACCGCCAAAACCGTGGTACCAGGCACGGCCTTTGTTAACTATACAGCGTCAGTAGCCAACACCGTAACTTCTGTCATTTTGACCCCGGTAACCCAGGACCCGACCGCTACAGTAGCAGTAAACGGAACAGTGGTAACCTCAGGGTCGGCATCGCCATCAATTGCCCTGGCAGTCGGTTCAAATACGATAACCACCGTTGTGACCGCACAGGATGGCGTAACTACCAAATCATATATTATAACCATTACCCGCGGAGCATCATCGAACGCAAGCCTGGGCAATCTTAGCGTAAGCTCAGGAACTTTGAGCCCGGCTTTTGCAACGAGTGTAAATAGCTATACTGCTTCGGTGCCTTTTACTAACCAATCGATTGCCCTGACACCGACCGTATCGGATCCAACAGCAACGGTTACAATTAATGGGGCCAGCGTAACTTCGGGATCTGCATCTGCGAATATTCCGTTAAATGTAGGTCAGAATACGATAACAACCGTAATAACCGCCGCCGATGGAGTAACAACCGCTACCTACACCTTAGTGGTAACCCGCTTACAATCGTCAAATGCGGCATTATCAGCCCTCGCGTTAAGCTCAGGAACTTTAAACCCGGTATTTGCAACAGGCACAAAAAATTACAGCGCTTCGGTTAGCAATAGCACCACTTCCGTCACCATTACGCCAGCAACCAGCGACCCAAATGCGACCGTAACTGTGAACGCAACCTCGGTAACAAGCGGTTCCGCATCAAGTGCAATTCCATTAAAAGTGGGTGCAAATAATATCGCAGTGGCAGTAACTGCACCGGACGGGACGACTATTAATACTTATACTGTAACTGTAAACAGGGCGCCGTCGGTAATTGCGAGCCTTTCAAGCCTGGCGATCAGTTCGGGAACCCTTAGCCCGTCGTTTGCAACGGGAACCACCAGCTATACAGTATCTGTAAGCAACGCGGTGGGTTCAGTAACAGTAACCCCAGTCGTAACTGATCCTACTGCAACAGTAACCGTAAACGGCGCCACTGTAGCATCCGGTTCAGCATCGGCAAGCATCGCGCTAAACGCTGGCTCGAATACAATCAATACCATTGTCACTGCCCAGGATGGGGTAACTATTTCCACCTATAAAATAGTAATTACAAGGGCTCCATCAACCGATGCAATCCTGGATGCGATTGCCATAACGCCGGTAACTAACAAAACAGTGGTATCAGGCCCAGGCTATTTAAATTATACCGCATCAGTAGCAAATACAGTTTCGTCGGTTACCTTGACGCCATTAGCCGATGATTCCACCGCGACAATAAAAATATACGGCACACCAGTGCAATCGGGGGCCGCATCCGGAGCAATTCATTTGGCTGTCGGGTCAAATACTATCATCACCGTGGTAACTGCACAGGATGGGAAGACATTCAAGATATACTATTTAACCATAACCAGGGCCCCATCGTCGAATGCGACACTGGCAAATCTGGCCTTCAATTCAGGAACGTTAAGCCCATCTTTTGCACCAGGGACAATGAGCTACACCCTGGCGGTAAGCAATGCAACAACATCTGTAAAGGAACTTCCAACCTCAGGCGACCCTACTGCAACTATAACAGTAAATGGGAGTGTCGTAAAATCAGGAGCTGCCTCGGCAGGCATTCCGGTAAGTGTTGGTCAAAATACGATCACTACTTCCGTAACCTCGCAGGATGGAACAGCCGTGGATACTTATATCGTAACTGTTATCCGCGCCAGCTCATCAAACGCCGGCCTGGCATCCCTTTCCATTAACCCGGTTACCCTTAGCCCTCAGTTTGCGACCGGTACCAATGGCTACACGGCCTCGGTTAGCAATGCTGTCAAATCAGTTAAGGTAACTCCAAAAGTAGCGGATACTACTGCTGCTGTAACTGTAAACGGAAAAACTGTAGCATCGGGAACGGCATCTCCGGCTATTCCTTTGGCTGTTGGTACGAATACGATCACCACAATAGTAACTGCCCAGGACGGTGTAACAACGCAGACATACACCGCAACCATAGTCCGCGCCCCATCTTCGGATGCCTTGTTAACTACAATTTCCACTAATCCTAACGCGGCCAAAACAGCAGTATCCGGCCCGGGTTATGCAAATTATACAGCCTTGGTGGCAAACGCTGTTTCTTCGGTCACAATCACCGCGGTAGCTCATGATACAACCGCAACAGTAGCGATAAACGGCAAGGTTGTGAAATCAGGAACAGCATCGGCTGCCATTCCACTGGTTGTTGGGCCCAATACGATTACCGCGGTAGTTACCGCGCAGGACGGCGTAACTGTCAACTCCTATATTATCACCGTAAACCGGCTTCCATCGTCGGATGCATTGTTATCCTCTCTGAATATTACTCCATCGACGCCAAAATTCCAGGCAGCGGGTGCGGGTTTCGTAAATTATACTGCAACTGTGGCAAACGCGGTGACCTCGATTACGGTAACGCCTGTTACCGTTGATTCAACGGCCACAGTAACCGTAAATGGTACTCCAGTGGCATCAGGGACAGCATCGGCTGCTATCCCATTGACCGTAGGGACTAACACTATCATTACTGTGGTAACTGCGCAGGATGGAACAACGACCAGGAGCTATTATACCACCGTAACCAGGAAGTGGTCATCAAACGTGTCGTTGGCAAACCTGGCGCTTAGTTCGGGCAATTTAAACCCTGCTTTTGCAACCGGTACCAGGAGGTATTCTGTCAGGGTGGGCAATGCAATAACCTTCGTAACAGAAACACCGACTACCAGCGACTCTACCGCTATAGTAACGGTGAACGGCATCGTTGTAAATTCAGGCGCCGCATCCGATAGTATCCCGTTAATGGTCGGCCCCAACCTTATCACTACGATAGTAACCGGCCAGGATAGGGCAACCGCTCAAATTTACTCCATAACTGTTGTAAGAGCGCCAGCGGATGCAAGCCTGACTAACCTTAGTCTTAGCTTGGACACATTAAGCCCGTCATTTACACCCGACAGGAGATTCTATACCGCAGTGGTAACTAATGCAACTACATCCATTTCAGTAACGCCAACTGCCATGGATTCGACAGCCAATATAAAGGTGAACGGCGTGCAAGTCGCTACAGGAACTTCATCGTTACCAGTTTCATTGAATGTCGGCCCAAACACGATATCAATTCTGGTGACTGAACCAGATTCTGTAACGATGAGGACTTACACCGTGATAGTAGTCCGCGCCCGGTCATCAAATGCAAATCTTGCGAACCTTACCGAGAGCACCGGTACCTTAAGCCCTGCATTTGCAACTACAACCAACGCCTATAATGTAACGGTGAGCGACACAACCAGGACCCTTACTGTAACCCCAACAACCAGCGATTCGACAGCTACCATAATGATCAGGGGAGTAAAAGTACCATCGGGGACCACCTCCGCGCCGCTTTATTTGCCCCCTGGCACAGACACTATAAAAGTTAGAGTTGTCGCCCAGGACTGGGTTACACAAAATCTTTACACCATTGTAGTAACCCATCTTCCATCGAGTACGGCAACCTTGAGTTCGCTGGCATTAAGCAAGGGTGCCTTGTCACCTGCGTTTGCGAAAACGACCAATTACTATTCAGCAAGCGTGGCCAACGACATAAGTTCAATTACAGTAACCCCGCGGGCGGTTGTCGCTGAATCGGCCATTACCGTGAATGGAACCCTGGTGGCGTCAAACACCGCTTCTTCGCCTATTGCGTTAATCCCCGGGCAAAATACCATTACAGTAATCGTTACCGCCCCTGACGGTGTAACCACAGACACCTATACCGTAGTGGTAACCCGGGCGTCGGGCAACGCCAATCTTGCAAACCTTCAAATTAGCAATGCGTCGTTATTCCCGACATTTTCGCACGCGACAACTAACTACTTCCTGAACGTGAACAATGCGATTGCATACATTGCTCTATCGCCAAAGGCTGCTGATACTGCTGCCACGGTAACGGTTAACGGCACCCCGGTGGCATACGGCGCATGGATGACAAATATTTCATTAAGAACAGGCCTGAATACTATCGCCACAACAGTAACAGCAAGCGATGGGGTAACTCAAAAGACCTATACCATTACCATTAACAGGTTGCCGGCATCGATATTCGGCGCTCCATACCTGGCATTAAGTAACGGTACGGTATCGCCAGGATTTACGAAATCAAATTACAATTTTACCGCATCACTTTCCAGCGCTATGGCTTTCATACCATCTATGGGCAATGCTACTAACCACGCGGTGACAATCAGGCAAGGTAGCGCCACCACAATAGCCTCGCCTCTGGCCTTAGCCGCGGCAGAAACTAATGCACAGACACCGTTAAACCGTGTTAACCAACAACCCGTGACACCTGTACAGCCAGGCGTCGATAACCCCGAAACTACGCCCCAACTTGTTAATGACGACGTTGTTGTGCACCAGGCTGTTTCACCCAATGGCGACGGCATAAATGACTTTTTGCAGATAGACGGTATAACCAATTATCAGGATAATAAACTAATGATCATGAATCGTAACGGTACCCCGGTTTTTGAGATAAAGGGCTACGACAACAGCTCGAGAATATTTGATGGCCGTTCCAACAAAACCGGTGCAATGCTGCAGACAGGTACTTATTTCTATATGCTGGATTATTCGGTAAACGGAATCACCAAACACAAAACGGGGTATATTTTATTGAAATACTAATTATTTCAGTTTTTTAAAGGAAATGACCCGGAAAGAAATTCGCGAACGAGATTATCAAAATCGCTACGTTTCGAAAGATCTTTCGAAGGAACCCCAACTCTTCCTCCTGGCGGATGTATACTGCCCGAAGGCTTATTATTAATAAATATTTCAAATATTTAGACGCACACCAATAATGCCGGGGCCGGTTTCGCTGCAGAACGCTTCCTGCAAATTTCGAATGCTTTACTTATGTTTCAAACTAAGGATTCAAACCAGGATTTATGTGGACTAATAATCTGTGTTTGGGGTTTAAATTCCCCACCTGTAGCGCAACTAAAATCAGGTCAGTTTACGTATAAAGCGAGTTGAAACTTTTATAGATCACAATTTTTCGAACACTTTTTAATCATTATATGGCTTAACAAAGCTAAAGTTGCCAAAATCTTCAGTTGATGAATGCTTTTATAACTAAATTCTCAAGCGAATACGTACTGATGGCGCTTTAATTGCATACAGTTTCGGCGTAATGTGAATTTAGTTTTTTAATTTTAATTCAAATTCAATATTAATATTAAGTTAAAAAATCGCCTGTTCAACTTAGGGGATTATAATTATTAGATAATAACCATATGTTTGTAAAAGATAGCCCGAATTATATATTTGTAAAAAACTTTTCGTTATGAAAAAACCTTACTTGTTAATCCTGTTCTTATTCCTGTTTTCATGCTCGCCGTATACAAATTCACAGTATTTTCAGGGGCTTGACCGAAACCCGGAGTTAAATCACAAAATAAATAATTTCAGCCCGCAGGTGATACAGATCGGGGATGAATTGGCTTTGCAGGTAAAAAGTTTAAGCCCTGAAGGTTCAGCTATATTCAATTCAGGCGCCGCTGGATCCATTAGCGGCTCGAGTCCCTCAACGGGAGATGAGTCGTCGGCAGGCTCTGGAAGCAAAAGGGAGCCAGGCTGGCTTGTAAATAAAAACGGAGAAATAGAGCTCCCGCTGGTGCATACTATTAAAGTGGCCGGATTAACCGTTGAGGAGGCCGAAAAGGTTATTCAAAAAGCTATTACTCCGTTTGTAAAAGAACCCTTGGTAACTCTCTATATAAGTAATTTTAAAGTTACAGTGATTGGAGATGTCGGACACCCAACGGTGCTCAACATTACTACGGACAACGTCTCTATTCCTCAAGCGCTTAGCCTCGCAGGGGACATCACAGCAAGCGGCAAACGGGATAACATTTTGCTGATAAGGGAAATAAACGGTGAGCGTAAATATGTAAATATTGATATGACTTCAAGTAAATTACTGGAGTCTCCTTACTATTATCTTAAAAACAATGATATGCTTTACGTTGAAGAAGGGCGGGGCAAATTTATCTCCATCAGCCCGGTGAGGCAAAACTTGTCAATTTTCTTGTCCTTAGTCTCCTTCATAATAGTTTTACTAGAAGTAGCCAGACATAAATTTTGAAATTACCAGACATAAATTATGAATAATTCACATTCGTCTTCTGATTTTTTGGGCTCTGCCCCGGCAGAAGTTAGCGTATCTTCGGGTAAGCTATTTCTTAACAAAATGCTATTCCACTGGCCCCTGTATATTATATTTTTTGTAATATCATTAGGCGTCGCGGTATTTTATTTAAAATACACGCTACCGGTTCACCAAGTTACGGCAAAAATCTTAATTAAGGATTTTCAGCATTACGCCAACATGAATGCCCCTTTGCAGCAGCTTAATTTAGAGGAGCCTGAATCGGAAAAAGATTTACAGGGCGAGATAGGCTTAATGACTTCGATGCCGGTGCTGGAACAGGTAGTTAACGACCTGCAATTGTGGGTGACCTATCACGAACGCACAAAATATTTTTCATACAAGGACATTTATAGCGCCAGCCCGATCAGGTTTAAATTATTAAAAGGCCAGAGGAATTTCATGCCCGATCAATTAGACATCAAGATTGAAAATGAAAACTATTTTCTTTTGAAGAAAGCCGACGATACGACAAGTCAGCGGTTCTCTTTCAAAGACAGTTTAGTTAGCAGTTTTGGATCCTGGAAATTAGATACAACAGGCAACTTAAAAAAATATATCGGTAAGACGGTCAGGATAATATTGGAGAACCCTAAGGATGTTGTGAATGAGTATCGCGACAATATCACTGCAGCACCGATACTGAGAAGTCAGGATTGCGATATCAGCATTTCTGACGAAGTACCCGAGCGGGGAAAAGCCGTATTGAGTGATCTTTTGCGGGTTTATATGGATGCCTCGATAGAGGAAAAACGAGAGTCGGCTCAAAATACCATCAGATTCGTTGAGCAAAGGCTAGTGTCAATAACCCAGGAACTAAGCAATGTCGAGAGCAAATACGAAGGTTATAAAAGTAACAGGGGCATCACGGATGTTACCTCTCTATCCAGCAAATACGTTGGAGATCAACAAGCTAATGACAGGCAAATCAGCGAAATCAATATAAAATTAGGCGTTATTGCCGGAATTGAGCGTTATGTTAACTCTACTTCCGGAACCGACAATCCTCCCAATACTTACGGACTTGATGATGGCAGTTTGATCGACCTGGTTAAACAGCTGACCAGCCAACAGTTGGTGCGTACCAGCAAACTTGCTACCACACCTGAAAGTAATCCAATATTTGAGCCGATAAACCAGCAAATAGCTTCCTTAAAAAACTCAATAAGAGACAATTTGGCGCAAACCAAAGCAACATTAATTGCTACGCGGAGTCAATTGCAATCAATGGGAACCGGAATCCAATCGTCCATCCGCGACATGCCGCAGCAGGACAGGCAACTTAGCGACATAAAACGCATGCAAGGCATCAAGGAAAGTTTGTATACTTATTTGCTGCAAAAGAAAGAAGAATTAAGTCTCGATTATGCCTCAACTATCTCTAACGCGTTGATCATCGACCAGCCGCATACAGGTCTTCTTTTGTGGCCAATACCCAAAACAATATATGCCATTGGTTTGCTGTTTGGATTTTTACTCCCTACAGGAATGTTGTATGGCAGAACCGTTATCAAAAATCGGATATTAAGTAAAAATGAAATAATTGCTGCAACCGGGATCCCCGTATTAAGTGAAATTATTTACGAAGAAAATCAAAAACCGATTGTTGTTAGTCAAAGCAGTTACATAGCGGAGCAATTCAGGGATTTGCGCACCAAACTCAACTTTTTGCATGCCGCGAGCCCCCAGGGTAAAGTGACACTGTTAACCTCGAGCATTGAGGGTGAGGGCAAGAGTTTTGTTTTAACCAACTTAGGCGCCGTGTTAAGTTTTGCAGGCATAAAAACGCTTCTTTTAGAATTGGACTTGCGAAGGCCTACATTTAGCTCACGTTTTAAACTTGACCCTGAATATCCGGGACTAACCGACTACCTGATTGGCGAAGCAACTCTCGATCAAATCGTTCAGCCCTCCGGTATTTCCGATAACTTGTTTGTTATTGCCTGCGGAAAAGTACCGCCCAACCCATCTGAGTTACTTGAAAGTATGCCATTGAAGGAACTGATAAAGGCTGTTAGGCTTACGTACAATCATATATTGATAGATACTCCCCCGATACATTTACTAACTGACGCCATGATAGTAGCGCCGTCCTGCGATGTAAGCATGTATGTAATAAGGCAAAATTATACACAAAAACAGGAGCTTGAATTCATTAGCGAACTGTACAGAGACCAGAAGCTTCCGCGAATGACCCTGGTGTTTAATGCTGTTAGGAGCGACGAATATATTAGCGGCTATAACTATCAGAAAAATAGTTATATCAAAAAGCCACAGATTAAGTTTAAAAACAGGCTGAAAAGGTTTTTTAGTAGATTTTAACAGTTTAATCGAAAATTTAATTTACACTTTGATTTGGCAAAACAGCCTGTGAACGGGATTTCGGAAATGTTGTACTAGATGATTCCGTTTAGTTTTTTGATGGCCTTTTGCGGCCGAAAAGCGGTTTCGATTGGGCTTGCCGGAGTACACTGTAGTCCAACTGAAGATATTAATTCGTTTATCGGGTAGTTCAAATATTAAGGAAGGAAGCTATTTTGGCAATTGCCGGGCGGTTGTTTTTAGATTTCAGGCCGTTTATCAAATAAGGCCATGACAAATAGTTTAAGCAATGAACAATTTAAATCTCTTCTAAAATGCGGTTATTGTTCAACTGGTTGATTAGCTCCAAATCAATTTTTAATTTATTTACAACTTTCCCGGTTATTGTATGAGGGTTGTTACCAACTATTTTTCGGCCAACGCAGGTTACGAGAAATTTTTCAAGTTTACTAAATTACTTGCTGTCACAATTTCTGCACAGGGGCTTATTCAAATTTTAGGCCTGTTATCGGGTATCATCATCGTTCACTTACTCCCGACCAACGAATTCGCCTTTTATACCCTGGCAAATACCATGTTAGGAACGATGACCGTATTGGCCGATGGAGGAATATCCGCGGGTGTAATGGCCAGCGGGGCCAAAGTTTGGCAGGACAGAGCAAAATTGGGAGTGGTTGTTAATACGGGGCTTATGCTGCGGAGAAAATTTGCTGTGTACAGTTTGATCGTTTCATTGCCGATTCTTTTCTATTTATTGCGTCATAACGGCGCAACGCTACTATTTTCAATTCTAACTATCTTATCTATTATTCCGGCATTCTATGCGGCCTTATCTGACAATTTGCTCGAAATAGCTTCTAAATTACACCAGGATATTACAAGGCTGCAAAAAAACCAGATAGCTGCAGGCCTCGGCCGTTTTATCATGATCTCAATTTCTGTATTTCTTTTTCCGTGGACTTTTATAGCAATATTGGGGAACGGAATACCCCGAACCTGGGCAAACTGGAGGCTAAAGAAAATATCAGCTGAATATGCAGATCCAACCCAGCCATCTGACCCGGTTATCAGAAAAGATATACTTTCCATGGTGAGGAGAATACTCCCGGGATCAATCTACTACTGTTTTTCAGGACAGATCGTTATATTTCTTGTCACTATTTTCGGGAGCACACATAGCATTGCCCAGGCGGGGGCACTATCCCGCCTTACCATGGTGCTCAGTGTTTTTACTATGGTAAATAGTGCGCTAATTATCCCGCGATTTGCCCGTATTCCCGCTATTTCCAAACTCATTTTTAACCGGTATATACAAATTCAACTTATTTTGCTGCTGCTTAGCGGCTTCATCGTAGGCGTCGTGTACCTTTTTCCTGCCCAGGTACTGTGGGTACTGGGCAGCAGGTATGCGAACCTCAGAACCGAAGTTGTATTGAATGTTGCTGTTAGCTGCATTAATTTGATCGCTGGGATCTGTTTTAGTTTGAATTCATCGCGTGGATGGGCGATAAACCCGGTCGTTTCTATTTCTTTAAATGTACTATCAATTATAATTGGCGTGATTTTTATAGATGTATCGACGCTTAAAGGCGTATTGATATTAAATATGTTTATCGGCGTGGTTGATGTGCTAATGTATTTGATTTATACTTTTAATAAAATAAGGTTGTTAAGATTATTTGAAAGTAAAAATTTGGTCGCATGATATAATGACTGTTATTTTAATTATTAAAATGGATATTGAATAGACAGATTTAGCACAGAATTGAATGATACTTGGCCATGCAACTAATGGATTGATAAAACTGAGAGAGAAATTTTGTAGATATAGTAAAAAAAACGACCGAAACTTGTAAATGTTTAACTTATAGAGACAAATTGAGATAATTTGTGTAAATTACACAAAAGTGTTTTGCCTTGCGGAAATTAATAAAAAATTGACAGTTGTTTTTACATACAATAGTCAAAAAGATTAAGTTACTAGACGGGTGGTTAAGCAAACCAGGCATTTATCGGGATAGCAGAACAAAGGCAAGTGTTTTATTAATAGAATTAAACAACAAGCAAACGACGAAAATAATTAAAACACGCGAAGGATCGGATTGATTCTTAAGGATTGAAGAAAATTACATGAAATCAGTTATTTGTACACTTTTTGAAAAGTCGTATCATCAAGGGGTTGCCGCTTTGGTCAACTCACTTTATTGCAATGACTTTAGAGGCGCAATTTACGCAGGGTATAGGGGGAAACTCCCTTCATGGGCCTCTTTAGCCACGGATAACCCCGCAATTGAGTGGACCGGTGCCAAAACACTACAAGTTGCAGAAGGGCTTCAGTTGCATTTTCTACCTGTGGATACTCATTTTCACTTTACCACGTACAAACCGTATTTCATGTTAAGCCTGATTGAAGGTATAGCGAAAGACGCTGATGGCATCGTATATTTTGATCCGGACATCGTTGTTAAATGCGATTGGAAATATTTTGAAAAATGGATAAGTTACGGTGTCGGTCTCGTCCACGAAATTGTTAACCACGACATGCCCCCAAATCATCCGACCCGTATTATGTGGCACGAAATAATTAACCAAAGCGGCAGAACGGTGGTATCGAAATTAACTTCGTACATAAATGCAGGTTTTTGCGGGGTTTCAAAACAGCACATAGAATTTATTAAAACATGGAGAGACATAATAGATACAGCAATCAGACATCATGATTTCGACCCTAAAACATTTATAAACCTTGATAGGACTGCGCTATTTTGCGGCGATCAGGACGGTCTGAACATCACTGCCATGTGTTGCGAATCGCCCCTTTGTGAAGTGGGACCACAGGAGATGGATTTTCTGCATGGTGGTTACATAATGTCACATGCTGTAGGACGTGATAAGCCGTGGAGAAATAAATTTATAAGGGCCTCATTATCAGGAAATAGACCCAGGTCTGTAGATAAATTCTTTTGGAAATCTGTTTCGTATCCAATTCAATTGTATAGTAAAAGGCATATAGCCTGGAAGAAAAGGTCGTTAAACTTTGCTTCCTTTATTGGGAGGTTTTACGGTAGACAATAAAGTGTAATTTTTTTGCCATTGGTAAGAGTATTTAAGTCAGG
>Ga0207132_1004_pt1 | contig 42469 bp, 45 predicted proteins | sample Alteio_BWMinHeat_14_FD_153554 | JGI IMG/M metagenome (GOLD analysis project Ga0207132, IMG submission 153554) | Enriched cells from forest soil in Barre Woods Harvard Forest LTER site, Petersham, Massachusetts, United States -... | ecosystem: Environmental > Terrestrial > Soil > Temperate forest >...
CACTCCGCTCAGCGACGACTGCACGGTCGTGGATTTGGTGTACTCGGGCTAGGCCCGCCTCTTGCTAGATCGCGCACCAGGTGCCCAGAATCGCCCGGAGAGCGGTGATCAAGGTAAAGCCTATGACAAGAACGTGACTGCAGCTAGTCGCGTCCATCTAAGACGTACCTCAGCCGACACTAGAAGAGAGAAGCGGCCAGTGACAGAGTACGCTTATAGGCACGTGCTGTAGATAAGAGGTTGGGCCATGAAGGCCTATCAACATGAGCGCGCTCACGGCTACGAACACCCGCACCCTGTCTTCGACTTCAAATCCGCTTCTCTCTTCCAGTCTCTGATCACCGCGGCAATGATAGGCATTTTCGTTGGGTCGGTAGGAGTCGCGCTGAATGCTGTCTGGTTCTATCGACAGACTTCCTGGCACGTGACCGCCACCGTCCAAGGTTTGGTGCAAACGCTGATCGTCACCGTTCTGGTGACCATCGTTCTTGAAGAGCGCCGGAAGCGAGCCATCCGACGAACCTTGGAACTAGCCTTCCTGAATCATCACGTGCGCAATGCCCTCACCCAGATGGGTATGATTTTCTACATCGCCGATCCAGAGAAGCGGGAACACCTACTGCAGGAAGCAGTCGCCCGCGTTTCGGAAGTTTTGTTCCGCATCGCAAATAGCGCGGATCTGACCGGGCTGTCGCTCGAAGTTGATCTCGCCGGAGTGGAGCTGGCCCACGCGGGAGAAGCGCGAGAGCAGGGCGAGGTGAAGAAGGCGAGCTAAGAAAACTGTTCTGTTTCAGCGCACTTGAGCCGAATCGCTGCAAGCAGCGTCTGTGCTTGCACTTACTTGTGGCGAAACTACCTTATTGGGCCATTCGGCACATCCGGTGAAAGGTCAACTTGTCGTTCGCCAAAACTAGGTCGCGCTCGTCTCGCGCCGCGTGAAGCTTTGCACTATCAATCCCGCTCACGGATCAATGGTTCGTCACAGAGATCGATCAGCATGGAATGGTGTTTATAGTCGAACCAAAGGCAGAAGACATCGAAACTGCGGTCTGGAGGCCACGTCGTGGTGTCGTTGAACCAGCCCGCCAACTGCTCAACGAAGATCTCCTCGCACAGTTCGTGCAGTACGTCAGCGACCTCCTGAGGTGTGTCGCATTCTGGGATCAAGTAGATCGCCAGCTCCAGGACCAGTTCCTGTAAGGTCAGTTCAGAGCTAGTTGCATCAGCCGCGTGCAGCCAGTCTAGGAAGGGCTGTCTGGGATTGACAACTATAGCTGATCGATTGAGGGTGAGCCTGATGTTCTGTTCTCACGCGGCGCGTCTTTCATACCGGCGGTGCAGGCCGCCGACTTGAGGGATGGCGACGATCTCGCCTCGACTCATGATCGCTCTCGATTCGGGAGCGTCCTTGGCCAACGCCAGATGCGTCCGCGAACGGTGGTAGTAGGTGAAGTAGCTCTTTAGCAGTTTCCGAAGGTGTCGTTGACTGAGGACCACGACGTGATCCAGACCCTCACGTCGAATCGAGCCGATCATCCGCTCCGCGAATGCATTCTGCCAGGGACTCCGGGGTGCGCTGATGACCTCCTTCATGCCCAACGACTGGATTCGACGCCGAAACTGGTGGCCATAGGTCGCATCGCGGTCGCGGACCAAGTACCGCTTGGAGCCCTGTTCCGCGAAGGCTTCCACCACCTGCTGCGCGGCCCATTCGGCGTTCGGATGTTCCGTAACTCCGAAATGAAGCACCTTCCTCCGCTGATGCTCCAGCACGAGAAACACGAACAGAACCCGCAGCCGGATCGTCGGTACGGTGAAGAAGTCGATGGCGACGATCTCCCCAATGTGGTTCTGTAAGAAAGTTTTCCAGGTCTGTGACGGCGGCCGTTTCACGGTCCGCAAGACGCGGGAAACGGTCCGTTCCGACACCTCGATTCCGAGCTTCTGCAACTCGCCGTGAATGCGCGGCGCGCGCCACAAAGGATTGGCGCAGGCTATGGTTCGAATCATTTCGCGGACCTGACGGCTGATCCGAGGCCGACCCCGTCTTCCCGACTTCTTTGACCGTTGCGCCCAGTACCTGCGGAAACGCTCCCGCTGCCAGCCTACCACCGTGTCAGGGTGAACCACGAACAGAGGTCTCCGCCAGTCCTTCCACACCGCGGACAGCGCGATCCAGAACCAACGGTCGCGCCCAACTAGCCGCGGACGCTTTTTCTTGCGTTTGTAAATGACCAGTTGTTGACGGAGGGCGAGGTTCTCCAGGACGACCGCGTGATGGCCTCTTCCGAACAGCCAAATGAACTCAAACAAACCCAGCAGGATTACGAGCATGTTGCCCGATTGTTCCTTCCAGGCTGTTGAAAAGTCAATATGGTCTGGACGATCTAGTTTTGGCGAACCACAGGATCTGAAGGGTAGTCGTGCCATGCTTGGGCGGGATTTCCATTTCACCTCCCTGGCTGCAAGAGAATACACGCCCGAGTTGTTTCACGCGGGTCGCGGTCCGACCGGGCATTTCCAACACCATTCGAGAGCCGCTTGTTCAATACAGCACTTCGTTCTCCCCTTTTTCCGAAATCAGCTTCTGGAACTGCGCCACGATCTTATCCCGTCGCGCCATCAGGGCTTTCACTTCATCTTTGGTCAGATAGTGCTTGGTTTTTTCCGCCAGCTCGTTTCCGTCCAGCGTCTTCAGCTTCTCGAACAACTGCCGATCGCAGCGCACCAAGTCCTTGGGGTCTCTCAGGTCTTTAGAGAGTCGGAATGCGCGGCTGAAATCAATCCTCCAAATCTTCCAGTCCTCCCCAATTAACACGTTCGTGAGGTTGGGATCGTTATCGTAGACCAAATGGTCCAGGACACGAATCTTGTACATCTGATTGTTCCAAGCGTCCGGATCGGGCGCTGTTAATCCCTGCTTGTGGCGCTCCACCTCATCCATCTTCACCGGCAACCACCAACTGAGCGAGCCCACATCGCCCTTCCATTTGCGTTCGACATACACGGGCATCATGTCATCAATGCCCAGCAGCTCAGCCAACTGATAAGCAGCGATGTTGTATTTGTAAGAATCGACGAAGTTCAGTTCGGTTCCGCTGGCCAGCTGCATCGAGGGTTTGTGTTCATCAATCGTTTGGAACGAGGCGTCATGGGTGATCGTGCCGTCCGTGAGCGTAAGCCGCTGGGTGTCGGTGATGCCCTTCTTAGCCCGCTCACCCTTCACTACCTTGGCAGTGAGGAGGAACTGCTTAATCTGCTCCCTGGTCAGGGTGGGCTGGTCGGCCGCAGTGACAAAGGGTGTGCAAGTCAGACACGCCACCGTAGCAAGAATTAGCCTACGCCAGCGCAAATCAAGTATGTACATCGGAATACCCACCCCTGAATTTATGCGAACAGATCTACCCTCAAAACCACCATTCGGTAACCTTCTAGCGGGCCGCAGCGCTGCCCACGAGCTTGGGGATTCTATGAGGACATCTATGCGATGGCTTCTAGACGGTTTGGAGTCCCGTAGCCGCGATTGACTTGGGTAGGCCCCCCTCCTAAGATTGCCTCCCGAGGGCCGGAGTCCTTCCCGAATTGATCGGCCAAACCATCTCGCACTATCGCATCGTCGAGAAGCTCGGCGGCGGCGGGATGGGTGTGGTCTACAAGGCCGAGGATACCGAACTGGGTCGCTTTGTCGCTCTAAAGTTCCTGCCTGAGGAGGTTGCAAGGGACCCGCAAATGCTGGAACGCTTCCGCAGAGAGGCGCGTGCTGCGTCGGCGCTGAACCATCCCAACATTTGCACAATATACGAAATTGCGAAATCTGAGGGTCAGCCGTTCATCGTGATGGAGTTTCTGGACGGGATGACGCTGAAGCACGTCGTCGGCAACCGCCCCATGGAATTGGAGACACTGCTCTCACTCGGAATCGAGATTGCGGACGCTCTAGACGCAGCACACACAAAGGGTATCGTTCACCGCGACATTAAGCCTGCGAACATTTTCGTAACTGACCGAGGCCACGCCAAAATTCTGGACTTCGGACTGGCCAAAGTGACCCCCGGCGCCAGCAGAGTGGTGGAAGGGGCGGGGCTAACAGAGCAGGCGACCGCGATCAGCGAGGAGCACCTCACCAGCCCCGGTGCCGCGCTGGGCACGATTGCTTACATGTCTCCTGAGCAGGCGAAGGGGAAAGAGCTCGATGCACGTACTGACCTGTTCTCATTCGGAGCAGTGCTGTACGAGATGGCCACGGGCACATTGCCCTTCCGAGGCGATACCTCGGCACTGATCTTCAAGGCGATTCTGGATCGCACTCCGACTCCACCTGTGCGCTTCAACCCGGACCTGCCACCAAAGCTAGAAGACATCATCAACAAGGCACTCGAAAAAGACCGCAACCTACGCTACCAGCACGCCTCGGAGATGCGGGCCGACCTGTCGCGTCTGAAGCGGGATACGGAGTCGGGAAGGACGGCAGCCGTCCAGGACCTGGCGCCGCGTGCTGCGTCGGCTTCCAATATGCCTGTGATGGAACCATCTGAGCCCGCGCCAGGACCGGCAAGGGGCACGGGTCTGGCGAGCGCCGCATCCGTACCCGTGCAACCCAACAGTTCCGTGTCCACGCTCGCCAGCGTGCCCAAGAGCAGATGGTGGATCTTCCCGGCAGTGGCTGTGCTGATCGTTGGGGCAGTAGTGAGCTGGTGGGTCTTCCGCGGCAGAACTGCTCACCCTGTCGGCCGTCAAGAGCACAAAGCCATCGCCGTCCTTTACTTCTCCAATCTGTCGCAGGATCCCTCGCTCAACTGGCTGGATCGCGGATTTACGGAGATGCTCACCACCAACCTGGCGCAGGTTCAGGGGCTGGACGTGCTCTCGACGGAGCGCATCCAGGGCTCCCTGCAACGCCTGGGCAAGAAGGACAGTGGCGCCATGGATCCGGGACTAGCGCAGGCAGTGGCGCGCGACTCTGGCGCTGACGCTTTTATCACCGGTGCGCTGCTGAAGGTCGGGCCCACTCAGTTACGTCTCGATGTCCGCGTGCAGGACACACAGACCGGCCAGATCTTGCAGTCGGAGAAGCTCGAAGGAGAGAGCGTCCAGAACATCTTCAAGATGGTGGATTCGCTGACTTCGCGGATCGCCGGGCACTTCGTGCCGGGCGGAGCAGCTGCCAGCAGCGCCCCTGCCATCGAACAGGCTTTAACCTCGAACGTCGAAGCCTATCGCCACTATCAACTTGGGTTCGAGCACGAGCAACGCTTCCTGACCGACGAAGCCATCCGCGAATTTCAGGAAGCCGTGCGTCTGGACCCGGAGTTTGCGTCGGCATATCTCCGACTGTCGTTCAATTACCGATTCCAGGGAGACTTGCGCAAGGCCGACGAGGTGGACCGCCGGATCGAGCAGCTCCAATCCCGCTTGCCGCGCCACGAGCAATTGTTGTTTCAGGTAAACCAGGCCAGGCGTTCGCGAGACTTTGAAACGATGATTCGCGCCCTCGATTCCATCATTTCCGAGTTCCCCCGCGATAGCGATTCCCGCGCCACGCTCGGTGTCGTCCTGCATATGATCAGCCAGGATGAGCGGGCGGTGAACATTCTGCGCGAAGGCTTAGCCACCGATCCCAAGGATGAAAATCTGTTGAACATCCTCGGCTACGCCTATGCCAATCTGGGAGACCAAGCGGCCGCGCTCCACGCGAATGATCAGTACATCGCGGTCCGTCCCAGCGATCCGAATCCTTGGGACACGCGTGGCGACATCTTGTATCAGTTCGGCCGGGACGATGAAGCCGTCGTCGCTTATCGCAAAACCCTCGAGCTCAAGCCCGATTTCCAGGGCTACGAGGAGTATCTCAAGCTGGTCTCGGTTTACGCCGACCAGGGCAAATTTGCGCTGGCGGAAGCTGCCCTCCAGGAGTACGCTCAACGCACGACTCCTCTGTACCGCCTCTACTTGCCCATCTTTGAGGCGCAAATGCAGCAGTTGCGCGGTGATCTCGACAGCGCGCTGGAAAGCTACCGCAAAGCTGTCTCGCAGCTCGCCCGCGGTGGCCAAAATTCTGGAGCCGGTACCGCCCTGCAATCGTTCGCGGCTGTGGCTACGCTGACGGGCGAGGGCTCGGCTGCGCTGTCCTTCGCCCGAGAGCAGAAACTCCACGGTGACGAATTGCCAGCGGTGGCTTTGCTGGAAGCCGTTCGCGGAGACCAGGCCGCCTCCGACCGAGCTATTCAGCAGTACGCGGCCACGTATACGTGGATTTCGCCTCAGTTCATCGAACGGCAGCGGACTCTGAATGGAATGACCGCCGCCATGGTCCGCAACGACGGTCGCGGCACGCTAGCTGCTGAGGGGCATCTCCCGGACTTGACCGTCCTTGGCGTTCTGTTCGCCAAAGCGCGCGCCAACTTGCTGCTCAACGACTATGCCTCCGCGGAGCGGGGGTTCCAGCGCATCCTGGTTGAACACCGCTACGGAGGCGATTTTGGGAGCATGCGTACCCGCATACCGCTTTATTCGCTGCTTGCTCGCTATTACCTGGGGCAACTCTATGAGGCCACCGGGAAGAGCCAGCAAGCGATTGACGAGTACCAATCCTTCCTCTCCCACTTCGAGCGTTCCCGCACACGGCTGCCGCAAGTCGCCGAAGCCGGTACCGCCCTCAAGAGATTGATGCGGTAAGCGCGCTGAACTCCTCCGGTCTTGAACCGCGCTGGCGCATGCTCGGCCCAAGTCCGCGCCTTATGCTCACCTGTGCCTCCTCAAAACGTCGCGGCTTCGTAGATCAGGCACTTACTGTCAGGGCCGGCGATAAAGGGAACCATTTTCGCCGGTTTGGGTCGGCGCCAGTGATCCACCAGAGAGCGCCCCGGTTGGCGGGGATGCGGTAAGAACTCTACAACCAGTTTCTAAATTTGGTTTTGCCCGGCTTCCTTGCGTGCTACGCGTCGTTTCGATTCTCCTCAGATTCATCCCATGATCCCTGAGGAGTCGGCTTGAGCAAGGCGCGTTGTTGTCCTTACTGCCAAAGTTCGTTTCTGCCCTCTGTTTATCGTCCTCTGCAAGGCGTCTGCGGTCAGCCGGAGTGCCAATGCCGGCGCCGCAGCGATTATCACCGGAAGAAGGTGACGACGGACCCGGAGTATCGCCAGATCGTTCGCGACAGCCAGAAGCAGTGGTGGGACGAGCATCCCGACTATCAGAAACGGCGCCGCCAGCAGAACCCGAAGCTAGTCGAGAGCAACCGTCAGCGCCAACGACAACGTGACCAGAAGCGTCGGGTCGAGCGTCTTGTCAGGAACAACTTAGCTTTGGATCTAAAGCAATCTGCCTCAGAGGTTTGGCTGTTGGGGCCTAAGGTGCGTGATCTTGACAGGAACAACTTAGCTTCCGCGCAAGTCCTGATCTTGCCATCACTTGGCCGACCGTCGGCGGACGTCGGCCCGTCTTGACAGGAACATCTCTATGGCTTGCGAACGCGGCTGGCTTTATACGGTTGCAGCAGAGGCATGCTGACCGCGGAACAAATCAACACCATTCATCGCCTGCACTGGGCCGAGCACTGGTCGGTGCGCAAAATCGCTCGTCATCTGCATCTGGGACGTAGAACCATTTCCAAGTACCTGGCCACACCGGCGCGCAGCGCCGCTCCCCGGCAACGCGCCAGCAAGCTGGATCCGTTCAAGCCCACCATTACCGAACTGCTGGAGCAAGATCCGCACGCTAGTACATCGTACAAATAGTTCTTTATATTATCGGCCGCCTTGATTATAGTGAGGCATGCCGAGAGTCGCACCCGCCATCGAACTCAATCCCGTGATGAAGACCACGTTGGACCACTTGGCGCGGTCGGCGTCTACTTCGCAAGCCGTGGCGTTGCGCAGTCGCATAGTCTTGGCCGCGGCTGCGGGACAGGCCAATCAGCAGATCGCCACCGCCCTTCAGGTTCCCGAAGTCACGGTAGGCAAGTGGCGCCGCAGTTTTGCGAGCAAGGGCCTGGAGGGCTTGCAGGATGCGGCTCGTTCCGGAAGGCCACCGAAACATGGTCAGGAAATCCTGCAGAAAGTGCAGAGCCGGGTGTGCCAGCAGCCGGAACATTACAGCCGCTGGAGCGTGCGCACGCTGGCCACGGACCTGGGATTGCCTCCCAGCACCGTGCATCAGATGTTGGTGGCTTCGGGTCTGCAGCCCCATCGGATTCGCAGCTTCACGTTCAGTCCCGATCCCGATTTCGAGGCCAAACTGCTGGACATCGTCGGCCTGTACTTGAACCCGCCCGACCACGCGCTGGTGCTCTGCGTCGATGAAAAGACCGGCATCCAGGCACTGGACCGTACCCAGCCTCTGTTGCCATTGAGTGCGAAGAAGCCTCGGAGTTGGACCAACGAGTACGTCCGCCACGGCACCCAGACCCTGCTGGCGGCTCTGGAAATCGCTAGCGGAGAAGTCGTGGCCCACGTCAAACAACGCCGCACCTCGGTGAACTTTCTGCGATTCATGAATAACGTGATCGACGCCTTTCCAAAACGGGAGTTGCACGTCGTCCTCGACAACCTCAACATTCACAAAAACGAAGCCGCCAAGCGCTGGCTGAGACGACATCCTCGGGTGCACTTCCACTACACGCCCACACACGCCTCCTGGGTTAACATGGTCGAATGCTTCTTCAGCATCCTGGGCAGACGAGGTTTGTCGCAAAGCGTGCACACGTCGAAACGCCAACTCAAGGAGTTCCTGCTGAATTACATCGCCCAGAACAATAAGAACCCCAAGCCGTTCGTGTGGACCAAGGGACCGGAGAAGCTCCAGCGCATCATCGAGGCCACCAAGGAATATCAGGCGGCCCACCCGCGCAAACTCAGGAAGCGGCGCCGCAAGGCGTATAGTATAAAGAATTAACTGGACGATGTACTAGTGCCGTGGTCATCGCACAACGGCTCCATTCGCTCGGTTTCGATGGCGGTCTAAGCATCCTGAAAGATTACCTGCACTCGGTGCGAGTGGAGGCTGGGACTCAGCGGGCCTATGTACGCATGGAGCCAGGCCCCGGGGAGCGCTTCGAAATCGACTGGGGCCACTTCGGTGCACTTCTCTACCAGGGCCACCCGCGCAAGCTCTATGCCTTCTGTCTCGTGGAATGCCACAGCCGCAAGCTGTTTGTGGAGTTCACGCACAGTCAGAGCTTCGAGACTTTCGTGCGCTGTCACCTGCACGCCTTCCAGTTCCTGGGCGGGATCGCACGGGAACTCTGGTATGACAATCTCGCCACCGCAGTCGCCGAGCACGACGGCAACCTGGTGCGATTCCATCCCCGCTTTCTGGCCTTTGCCCGCGAATACAGCTTCCTGCCGCGGGCTTGTCACGTGCGGGCGGCCTGGGAAAAAGGGAAAATAGAAAGAGCGGTGGGATATCTACGGCAGAACTTTTGGCCGCTGCGCACCTTCACCGACCTGGCCGATGTAAACCTGCAAGCGCGGCAGTGGCTCGAACAAGTTGCCAACCAACGCCGCCATCGGGAAACCGGCCAGGCTCCCGCAGACCGCTTTCAGCCGGAAGCCTTGCGAGTTCTGCCTGCGATCACACCTGACTATCGCGACACCACCGAGACTCTCGTCCACAAAGATCTCCGGCTGTCGTTCGACGGCAACCGCTATTGCGTGCCGCCACGTTACGTGGGCCGTCGCCTCACCCTCAAAGCCGATGCTTCCTCGGTCACGCTTTATGACCAGTATCAGGAGATCGTTTCTTATCCCCGTTGCTGGCAACGTGGGCAGACCTTCGGTGCCGAGCGTTTTCAAAAAGAACTGTTTGCCCAATTAGCCGCGGCTCAGCGCTCGGCCGCACAACAGCGGCTGGTCGCCTTGCTGGGCCCGGCTTCAGAATCTTACCTGCGCCGCCTGGCCGATACCGATCGATCGCTCGCCCGGCAAGTCCGTGAACTGCTCGACCTAATTCGTGAATACGGACCGGAAGCCGTGGCTGCCGCCTTGAGCAAAGCTCATGCCGCCGGCGCTTTCGGCGCCGATTACATCGCCAACCTCCTCCGTCAGCAACAAATGCAGCGCGACCTCCAGCCACCGCTTCGCTTCCAGGATCCGCAGCTGAATGAACTGGCTACCGATCCGCTGTCGCTGGCCGATTACGACGCTTTCATCCTCCGCACCAAAAAGGACTCCGATGACTTCACTCCAACAGAAACTCGATCAACTGAATCTGGCGACGATGAGCCTTCATCTGGATCAGATGCTGGCCGACGCCACCGCTAAGAACCTCAGCCTGGCGCAAACCTTGGAAGCGCTGGTCGATCGTGAACTCGAGGCCCGTCACCAGCGTTCCATCGAACGTCGCTTCAAGCTCTCCCGCTTGCAGAGCAAACCCTCCATCGATAGCTTTCACTTCCACCATCACAAGTCTCGCTTACAGCTTAAGACCCGCATCCTTCGCCTGCTCGATCTCGACTTCCTGCGCAACGGCACCAGCGTGTGCATCATCGGCAATCCCGGCGTGGGCAAGACTTACTTGGCTAAGATCGTCGGTTGGCGCGCCTGTCAGGCCAACCAACGGGTGTGGTTTACCACCGCCATGGACATGCTCAACCATCTCTTGGCTTCTCAGGTGGATCATTCCTTGATCCGTAAACTTAAGCTCTACACCGAACCTTCTTTGTTGGTGGTGGACGAACTGGGATATCTCTCGCTCGACCAGCAGACCTCCAACCTCTTCTATCAGGTCATCTCCACCCGCCACAGCCATAAGCGAAGCACGCTTATTACTACCAACACCGCCTTCTCGGACTGGGGCAACATCCTCTACAACACCACCATCGCCACCGCTATCGCCGATCGCTTGGTGGAAAACTCCGAGATCTTCCTTCTCGGGGGCGAAAGCCTCCGCAAAGGCAATAAGAGCCAGCCCCCGACCGAATAATCGATCGGACGGTGGGCTCAGATCAGGCGCCGCTCTGTGACGATATCCCGTGCGGAGGAGTCCGCCGGGTAACCCCTCAACGGCGCTGCCGGCCGGGGGCGGGAGTCATTCACTCCCGCTTTCTGGTTTCCTTCCGTATTCCCTATGTTCAACTTCAGCGCCAATCATCTGCTCCTGCTCTCGCGTATGGAATACCGCACCTGTGTCGTGTTCCTCATGCAAGACCACTCCACCCGCCGGGTCTACCGCCTGTATGACTTCACCAAATCCCAAACCATCACGTCAGACCACTATTACTGCGTGTCGGGAAAGGTCAACAGCGCGGACAAACTCTACCTGGTCATCGAGTCGGTCAAGAGGGACACCCAACACAGCCCGGATCCGCAGTTACGCCTGGAGTGGACGGCGCGGGAGAGGCGCTCATGAACTAAGGATCGGTGTTCGGGAAGAAACTTCGAATCGTGACTGCTTGTCTCGGACGGCGGCCGACGCATCAGTGTGCCGCGCGACTATCGGCGAGCTCTCTGGCTCACCTCAAAACCGGCCAAACTGGCTCCCTTTTAAATCGGCGCTAACAACTTACAAGGTTTGCCATCCGAGTGTACCGTTAAGATTTCGTCATGATCGCTTCCCTCCGGCATCTTTTTGGCTGGATTCTCAGCACGCTCGGCTCGCGCAAGGATCTCGTCCTTGACAACCTCGCTCTTCGGCAGCAGTTACTTGCGTTGCGTACCAAGCGACCTCGCCGCCGACTTTCGACCACACAGAAGTTGTTTTGGGTAGTTCTAAGGAGATTCTGGTCCGGATGGCAGAAGCCTCTGCTCCTGGTGACTCCGAGAACCGTGATTGAGTGGCACCGTGCGGGCTTCCGGCTGTATTGGAAGTGGCTATCAAAAACTAGAAAACTTGGAGGTCGCAAGCCCTTATCCAAAGAAATTCGGGCGCTGATCTTTCGCATGGCTGCTGAGAATCCGACCTGGGGAGCACCGCGCATCCACGGCAATTGCTAAAGCTCGGTTTCAAGGTTTCGGAGCCGACGGTCTCGCGATGGCTTCAGCGAGTGCCTCGTAGCCCAGACGTGGGCAGGCGCTGGCTGAGATTCTTGCGAAACCATCGCGAAGCTATTGCTGCCATGGACTTCTTCACCGTGCCAACGATCACCTTTGGCGTTCTGTATTGCTTCTTTGTCATTGGTCACGATCGGCGGAAGATCCTACGCTTCAACGTCACGTCATACCCGAGTGCTCTGTGGATCGTGCAGCAGATGCGCGAAGCATGGCCGTATGCGCAGGCTCACAGATTCCTTCTCTTCGACCACGACGCGAAGTTCGGCAACGACGTGGTCTGTGCGGCGAAGGACTTGGGAAGCCGGCCAGTGCGCACTGCTTTTCGTAGTCCCTGGCAGAACGGAGTCGCAGAGCGTTGGGTTGGGAGTTGTCGACGAGACTTGCTGGACCATGTGATCGTGCTAAACGAGCGGCATCTGAAGCGACTAATGGCTGAGTATGTCTGCTATTACCACGAGGACCGAACACATTTAGGAGCGAAGGACACGCCGACGGGACGCGCAGCCGCCAGCCGTCCTGCAGTCGAAGGCAAGATTGAATCCAACCCGCGGCTCGGCGGCCTACACCATCGTTACGCGTCGGCCGCCTAGTTGAGGGCTAACGATTCGGGCCAGGTCAGTCGACCGCCCGTTTCAGGCGCAGAGGCATACTTTTCATTCCCGGGCTCGATCCGGCGATCCGGAGACCTTCTCCACTAACAGTCGCAATCCACAACCGAAAATCGTGGGCTCATTACAAGCCTAAATTGGCTTGAAAATGCACTGCGCGCCAGGTTTTGATGAACCACAGCCGTTGACCGTAGCTCTCGTTTCGCAGGGATTGGACGATCTTCAGGCCTCGCCTTTCGGCCTCTAGAAGCACTGCGTCCACGTCATCCACCGCGAAAGAAAGGACGACCCCCCTTGGCATGTGCCGGAATTCCTCCGGTACAAGATCGTGATCGCGTCGCCATATTCCGAGCTGGGCGGATGAATTCGAGGGGGAGACAAGCTCTATGAAAAAGTCGCTGTCGAAAGCGACCTTAAAACCGAGCAGATGAACATAGAAGTCGCGGGTATCGGCTAATCGATCAGAAAGTATCGCGGTTAGCACTCTGGAAACAGGCATAGTACGGTCCTCGTCATTACCTGATACTAATCCAGCAAATAACGGCCTGTATTGTAAGAAAATTACCTTCTACTTACATTGCAACGTGGTTGAGACGTCCGGTCTTCCGCCTTAAGTAGTCGGTAGGGGTACATCCTGAGAAGACCCGAAAGTCCGTGCACCGTGCTCAGCCCCATCCCGCAACTGCGCGCGATCTGTCGCTGCCCCAACCCTAACTCAAACCGTAACCGCAGGACTTCCTTGACTCTCCGCATGGACATTCTCCTGGCCGGCACCCTGTTCTCCTTATTTGTGGAGTTTCAATGCCGGGTAATTGTCCAGCGCCACTGCGGCGACTGCGGTTCGTCTCTGTGGAAAACATTCCGCTCCAAGCCGAACACCATTCCGGTGGACGATAAAAACTGTTCGCCTTCCCACCGGAATCGGTGTTCGCCTTCAGACCGGAATGCTGTTCGGAATCACACCGGAATCGTACTCGGCTTCAGACCGGAATCCCGTTCGCCTTCGGCCGGATTCCCCACTTGGTAAGAGTCGGCGAGAACTCTGTTTGATTCGTTGTCTCCATCTGGCCAGCAGCTCTACGAATATTCTTGACGGTTCTCCGAAGCTTATCTTCGCTGATCGGCCACAATTCCTCTCTCCCTTTACTGAGAAGCGTTTGCCGATCGGCGTTCATCATGTTGCAATCCAACCAGAGACCTGTCAGTAGCTGTTTCGGCTGCAAGCCGGTCTTGGCGATCAGGAAATCGAAATCCTTTTTGAGCTGAGGATCATGCTCGATTTAATTCTTCCTTCTGCGCACGTATAGCTGTTTCAGTTTCGGTCGGTCGTCGCATTCGCTCTTCGGGAATGTGCATGCGGTTGCCTGCTGACGTTGTCTTCATTTGTCATTTGTCGACATTTCGGCACCAATCTTTCCACCGCCCGGTAGGCGTGCTCCACTGAAACCGGGTATTCGAACTGAAGGAATCCGACATACTCTGGGCTATTTAAGTACAGTTATTGTCGCCTCACATGATATTGGCTCGGTAGGAACTTTGCTCACGCAAGTGAGATACACTTCGTCGGTGCTGGTAGCGGAAATGGTTTGATGAAGCTGAAGGTTCATCTTGCCATCGTGTTTGTATTTCAATAAGCACTCGTTACCGTCCTCCTTAGGCTCGACGTTCGTACAAGCCATGAGATTGCCTTCGTGAACTGGCTTGTGATCTGTTTGATCTGCCTTGCCCGGCTGATTCTACCAACTTTCGAGAGTGTAGCTGGAGACCGCCTTTGGCGTTTGTGACACTGAAACGCAAACGACTCCCGCAACGAGCAGCACTGCAACAAGGCCACGCCACATTTCCAAGAATGTCTCCGGCTGAGAGATTTATCCGTAAGAGGATGCCAAAAGCCTCAAAGAAGATCAACAACAGTTGAAAGCCCTCATCGGAATCAATAATCCGGTGCGCGTCGTCGCCGTCCATGGTTCAAGCGGCAGGTCGGCTTCGGAAAGGAAGATCAGAACTTGGTTTCCGAGTTGGCAACCGCGAAGCATGCGTCTTGCTGTCGGTGTGCGAACCGCAGAGCCGGTATTCGTGACCGTGATCGTCCACTTCCAAGTAGTCGGCCACGTGTTCACAGCCTTTGCGATCACATAATACAGCCACGTCTGGCGGATGGTGAAGCTGGGAAAATTCCATGCCTAGGATTTTACCGGATAGGGATGGAGCGCTCGCGGTAACCATCGTCGGCCCAGTGCGAGCATGCGTATCCAGGAGAGTCGGCGCTTTTGGCTCCGGCGGGGCGAAGTCTGCGCCACCAGAGTCCCAGCAACCGATCCCGGAACGTCGCCTAGGCTTTCGAGATTTCCTGGTACCGCGTAGTAGTTGAAGTAGCCCTGCACGACCGACGTGAGCCATCCGCCAGTTTGAGGCACGGGATCGTGCATACGAGATTAAGGGAAAACCGTCGGGACTTCCACCAGGTATCCGACGATCTGACGCTTACTCAAGCCGCGGACATACTCAACAGATACATAGTTGTAGCGGATAATCGCTAGTCGTTAGGCTGCTCAGAAATCAAAGACAACATTTTCTGGGTGGTTGCATCTTTTGGATCTCCCATGGCTTCAGTAGTGGTCGTTAGGGCTTCCGTACTTTCTTCCAACGCCGCTGCGGCCTTTGCAGCCACTCTGGGGCGCTGTTCCTTGGTCATGGTCTTGAGGCGTCGTTTCCCGCCAGATCGCGCTGCCCATAGGGCACGTGGATTGATAATCCTTAAGGGGACGCGATATCCTTCTCCCCCCTCTCGCCATCAACCGATTGAGGAGCTGTTCGTTCGGGCAAAGACTCGGCCAAAATTCTGGCAGTCGTAGAATAAGCAACTTGGCGGCAGGGCTTCGGAGCTCCTTTCTCACTTGATAACGACGTGAGGGTCAAAAATCGACAAAACACCGTTTTTACTTTGCACGTGCGCATTCTTGATCACGTGCCAGTCGGGGCAAATCGAGCGCCGTGGGAAATCTGGCCCTATCTTAGTTAAAACAGGTCATCTAAGCAGACTGGAATGCGGCGGCCATGAATCCGAACGATCGCAAGACATCATCGGCTATATCAGCCACTGGAAACCTGAGCAGTACGTGTGGAGACATCTCTGAAAGGGCTGCGAGTTGACGATCAACCAGCCCTCTGTCAAATCCGAATACCAAAAGTACCGCCATCGCTTCCTCAACACTGCGGTATTTCCGCGCAGCACCGGAGCTTAGACCATCCTTGACTACGGAGATTTCAGCGACTCCACCTTCGGACTGATCGATGAACACTTCTGCTCTCATAAAATTCCCTCGCTACCACAGTGGCGGCAAAGTCGAGAACCCATAAATCCCTGCCAAAACAGTTGCCAGTGATACGGCATTTCACAACAGTAATCAGGCGTGGATATCTTACAGCACACCATAGGTTTCACCCGGACAAATCAGCGTCGGCGTCTTTCAACTCTTCGTCCTCAGCACGGTGCCCCAACTGACCTTGCATGCTAGTATTGCCGCCTTGATTCTGCTGGTCCTGCTCCATCGCTCCCTTGCCCCGATCTTGATCCTTCGATTTGTCCATGGATGCTTTCTCCTGCTCAACTATGGCGCTCTCAACACAGCTAGGGCGCTAGTGTAGCCTTTGCCCTTTTGCACTCTGAAGCACGGTCGCTGGAATCTGCAGTACGCGAATGGCTGAGTCTTTCTTGGTTGTCACCTGAACTGAAATCCCACCAGCTTCAGGAAACGGGTCTGAAACCACTTCAAACTCCTCGCCATAGAGCCGAATGCGCCTCGAAGTCGCATAGCCAAGATCTTTTACGTGTGCGCAGATGTCCGAAAATGAGCGTACGTGAGTACGGTAGCTGGTCATGAGACCTTCTGGGTCCTACCCATACTGTACGCGGTCTGGAGTTGGGCGTCTGAGCTGTAAGGCTCACATCAGTGCCATGAATGTTCCGCTACCCGTCAGTTTTCTTCAACAAAGATCTCGAAATAGCTAGAACCTATCTCATAAATACCCACCCCTTGAGTGGTCAAAATTACACAGATTAATGTGCATCAAGAAGTACGATATGGTTATCCAAAACGTTGTTCGCAGTGGAGCTTGTCATGGACATGAACGAAAGACAAATCGCACTATCATTGCTCGAAAGCCTCAGGGGAGACCTGATGTATGCGCACCTGAACAATGGAGGTCGGATTCTTAACGTAGCCGACCTTCGCCAGTACATCTCTGAACAGATGGGCCGGATAAGGACAAACGCCGTTGTAATGTCCGACCTGTACGGCAACGACAATGGCCACGGGCAAGACATCGGCAAGAGTAATGGTAACAATGGCAACAACAATGGCCACGGGCGAGACATCGGCAAGAGTGATGGTCACAATGGGAAAGCGCATACATAACGAACTACCGCATTTGGCCAAATTGATTGTCAGAACTGTACAGTTTGGACCAGCCGAACCATTCTTTCCAAGCCTATGCTGTATCTATCGAGGAGATGAAACAGAGGGCGCTGCTTTGGCCTCTTGGAAAGAAACAATGGAATATGACCCATATCATCGATAAGCCGCTACCCAAACTACGTAAAGCTCCCCAACCGCCCCTGTCACACCTGGGGGCGACCCCTGACTCCGACCGTGCCAAGAAGCCACCGCTCGTCGAGCCCTCTGCCACCGACCAGGAACTGACTCCCGGAGATCGCGTCGAGGGTTTGGGCAACTTCGGAAAGCCGACTGGAGAATTCGGCACAGTTGAGCAAACTAACGAAGATGACGCGGTCGTCAAGTGGGATGATGACGGTCGTATGAGACTCCACCAACCGTGGCTCAAGAAGGTTTAGCCGCAACAAGGCTGAGCCGATGTGCCAAGTCTGAGTTTTGTCCATTTGCTAAACAACTCCGCTCTCTGTCGTTATCATTCCGCCCATTGGAGAAACGAAATGCTCCGCTCAGACCTCATCCGCAAATACTTCTCCGCCTACGAAGCTGTTTTGTTATGCGGCTTTGTTATACGGCATTGCGGGCGTTCGTGAGAACCCCTCCATAAAACGGCGCCAACGTTCGCTCAAGGCGTAGGGTCGTGTCTGTGTGTCTGCTCTTAGCAGGTCTTCCCTTTGATGGCCGGTTTCCAAGCGTATCGCGTACATCTATGCACGGCGCGCCTATCGGGGTCCCTGGGTATCGAGCTTGGGGGTGCGGTTTGGAGTCAGGAGAGCCGCTTCTGAGGTCAAAACCACGGTAAACTTTGATGGTCCAGAATGCTTTTTTATCCCAAAAGTGTAAACTGCGCTTGGGGCTATTTAGATTCATGGAGTTACGGTCTGCGGCGGTTGCAAAAAATGCTGACGTCGGCGATCAAGTCTCTTTGATGAAACTCGATCTCGCCGATCTCCTTTGTGGGTTACGACTAGAATAATGCCATTGATCACCCCGCGATCAAAAACTCCGCACCACGCAATACGCTTTCTCGAACCGGAGAGAAGAATCAACCATGCGCCCTGCGGAGATCGCGGGAAGGTTTGGGTGCATATGGAAAACACACCCTGCTGCAGCATAGCGGTTGGGCTCTTGACTTTGCTGTGCATAGTTCTGGTTGCCATATGGGAACCGCTGACGCACGCACAGCAGGACACGGGTGCCGTGCACATTCCTCTCGCGGTGGAACAGATCGTCAAGAACCTGGAGGAAAGTGCCCGAGGGCGCACTCACGCGCTCCACCACTTCGAAGGAATACGGGTGTACCGTCTGCAGTATCGTGGTTTATTGGGCGACCGCGATGCGGAGATGGTTGTTAGAGTTGCGTATCAGTCACCCGCGACCAAGGAGTTTACGGTCATTTCACAGAGCGGTTCCACGTTCATCATTGACCGTATTTTCAAGAAATTACTGGAGAGCGAGCAAGAAGCACTCCGCCCCGAGAATCAGGAGCCCACCACTCTCAACACTGAGAATTACGCTTTCGGGCTAGCCGGATATGAAGAGACCTCTGAGGGTGCGAGATACGTACTCTCCGTTCTCCCTAAGTCCAAGAATAAGTTCCTTTACCGTGGAAAGGTCTGGGTAGACGCGGTGGACTTTGCCGTGGTTCGAATAGAGGCAGAGCTCGCGAAGAGCCCTTCCTTTTGGATCAAGAAGAGCATGATCGAGCAAACCTACGCAAAGGTGAACAATTTCTGGCTTCCCGCCTACAGTCACACCGAAACCACAGTCCGACTTAGCGGGCTTGCGGTTCTCTCTATCGAGTACAACGACTACAAGATTACAGAAGCAGACCCGCTACCTGCCTTGGGAACGCAATAGCGGTGACAAGGTTCACCTGCCCAATTTCCGCAAACGTTGGCAACGCGGCTCGCGCTGAGTATCAGCGAACCAGAAATCGATGTAAGCCGGTCACCATTGAGAACGTCACAACCCCAATGAGGAGGGTCAGCAGTAGCGAGAAGACGACGGCCAAGACGATACGCACGATGAACCGCACAGAGGGTGACTCGTCCGAAGCAAACGGCAACAGAAGTGCGATGATAACCATGGAACCTGTCTGACAGAACAGCGAGGCCATGAACCAGTACGTAGCGCGATGTTGAGCAATGGCAACTTCCTGCTCACGCCCCGGTAAATCAAGCAGCGCGCCAACTATAATACCTTGCGTGAGGTTGGCGAGGTAGGCGAGGTAGGCGAATGCAGATGCGGCAGAGAGGCATGCAGCAGTGGTCACACGAACCCAAGCCCGACGGTTCGTGGTCGCTCGGATGGCGGCTGCTTCCATACTCGGAGAGACTTTACGCCAAAATGGGGTTGAAATCCACGCGAACCTCGGCGCGGGTCTGCCACTAATCCCACCTTCGCAAACTGCAACACTCAATCGTGACTCAGCTGCATACGGCACAGACGTAACCATACGTAACCACTCATCCGGGATCTAACCTGACCAGCCGTGTAATGCTTTCCATCCTGTTTGGTCACGTCCATGCCGATGTCGATGTATGGAATGAAGTACCGACGTGCAGTGGACTCCACCTCCTGTCGAGCCAAGAATGTGTCGACGCAACCGAAGACAACGTCCGCCTCGCGGATGGCGAACCCGGATTCCTGCCATTTGGCATCGAATCGTTCCACGACTGCCTCTGGATTCACGCCCGCGATGTATCTTTCTGCCACATCGACTTTCTTAGTTGCATTTACGGCATCCGCAAGAGTCGCTCCTACAAGTCTGTTGAGATTTGAAATGTGAACGACATCCGGGTCAAATAACAAAAAGTGGCCGATTCCGAGATGGACGAGTTGCTGAGCAATATGAGAACCGCCACCGCCCAGGCCCACAATGGCGACTTTTGCCGTTTGGAGGATTGCGTCGACGTCAGTGCCGAGAAACGATTGCCTAATGAGAGAGGGATTTGGTGCAGCTGATGCTTCTCGCCTCAGAAGTCGCACTGGGCTGCCGATTATAGACACGTCCCGGAGCACAATTGGCCGATCCTGTTTGTTTGTCCATAGCCAAGCGGCTGCGGAATCCTCACTGAGAATGAGTGCTCCATGGGGACGATTGGGTCTTACGTTAAAAAACGATGGGATCAGTTTTTGACTTTCGGAGCTATCGACTGCACTCATGCCAGGTCTGCCCTTGTGCGGGTGAAGATGAACGTGCAGGACCGTCACCTCATTGTCGAGTGCTTGTTGCATGGCTATACGGATTGCGCCCGACCCGATCCGCGCTCCGACTGTGCCATCGCGCAGGTAGTCTGCGTCGCGCACCGCGTTGTAGCTGATTGGCAGTAGTAAATTACCGCTTTTTAGCGTCCCCGAGCGGCAGAAAGTAAAGCCGACCCGCTCGAAAGCGAATTCGTGAGGCCGACGCAGGTCCTCCCTGACGTTATCGATGAACGGCTTAGGAATTCTTAGTTGAGTGCTCATCTCACAGCCCTCAATAGCGTCAGCAGAATTTCCATTGGGCGCAGACCGTTCGGAATCTGCCACGAGAATGCACACCAATTGCGCTCGAGGATTCGCACATTCTGCATGTGCCAATTGCGAGACTCACGGGTTGTTACTACCTGTGAGAAGAACAGGCGACCCGAATAGTTGTCGCGCGGATCAATGCATAGCAGCGAGTCTAGTTCCGAAGGCGAGCAGCCGTCAGGCATCTTTAGGTTGGGGAGCAGCACGTATCGCAGCCCCCCTTCCGCAGCCTGTTTCGCGTCGGGGCAGAGCGACCTGAGTTCCGCCATATCAGCCTCTGACACCATTACGACGATGCTCCGTCGCGCGGGTGGCTGACGAATTGTTCACCACCTTTGATTTCGACATGCCCATCATCTTTTAGAGGAACGAGCTTGCCGTGTTCAATTTCTTCGAGTTCATAACCAGGGGGAACGCCGCCTAGTTGCTTTAGGGCAGCAACGGTGATATCCCCGTGACGGACCTCGAACTTTTTGCCGTCGATGGTTATTTCGACGAGTCGTGGTTTTTCGTGCTCTGTGCGCTGTTCTGTTTGGAGTTCCATATTTTCCCTCCCAGTGGGATGTGACACAATTTGTCACCCAAGTGACATAATATTTCATTTTTGATATATTTGTTCAACATATAAAAGTATGCATCAAAAGGAGGTATAGACAACATGAGAATATGGCCTTCAAAATGCATACTCTTACCGCGATGAAACAAACACATCGAGGTGGTAATCATCTATGTGCCGATATTGCTTGACACGGCTACAGAGAGGCATATATGAAGAATAATCTCAAACGTAAGTTCGATTTTCCTCCCTCCGAAACGAGGCACGACATGCCAGGACCGCAGGGCGCCGCCAGGCTGGAAAGATCGAAAGAATCCAAGAAAGTAATAATCGAGTTCCCCGAAGACTTGCTTGAGCGAACCGAAGCGGCAGCCTCGGAGCTTTCCACCGACCGAAGCAAATTCATCAGACGAGCTGTTGAGAAAGCTTTGGCCGTGCTGGAGAGGCGCAAACTTGACCGTGAATTAGCAGATGCGTATACGGCAAATGCCGCCCTTGCCCTGCGCATTTCAGAGGAGTTCAGTCATATCGACGGTGAAGACCTCTAATGCTCGGCAAGTGCGTTCGTGGAATGGTGGTCGATGTTGATCTGGAGCCAGTCGTAGGGCACGAGCAGGGAAAGAGACGTCCGTGTGTCGTCGTTCAGAACGATGTAGGCAATATGTATTCTTCGATCACCATCGTCGCGGCAATCACAGGCGCCGAACACATCAAGAAACTCTCTCGCGTACAAGTTCTTCTGCCCCAGGGAACAGCAGGTCTTGCCAAGGAGAGCGTTGTTCTCTGCGACCAGATTCGCTCCGTGGACCAGCGACGGTTGCGTACGGTTCACGGACAAATTCCCGACCAACTGATGCGTCAAGTCGATGGGGCAATCAAGGTGAGCTTGGCGCTGACCTGAAGCATGCGGCGTTCACTGTTAGAGAGCGTCCCTAGACGGCCGCCGCTGCGTCTGGTTCGTCATCCTATAAATCATCAGCGAGCCCGGCATAGCGACCCTAGGCTCAACCAGCGCACCAGCCCCGCGACAAGTTGTCGTCCTGACCCAACGATTCTCGCTGGTTTCGGAGCAACATGTCCAGTAAGAACGCGATTAATCGCGGCAAGAACGCGTGCTTCCTGCCCGAAATGAGCCAAGGAGTTTGGGCCCTTCGCAGACGATTCATCACGCGTCAGTGTAGTATCAATTTCCAAATAAGCTTCACTACAGCTGCCTTCTCGACGATGCGGTAGTGCGAAATGATTTGGCCGATCATTTGGGGAGGGTCTGTCCCCTGGCGCGACCATATTAGGGGCCAAGGTTAGGCAAGTCAATGGTCGAGGGCGAGACATTCTCCTTACGAACCGGCATTTCCGAGATGTGCTGAAAGCCAAGGGATACGGTGCACTATCAGGAATTCGAGGGGGACCACGACCAGATAAACTGGCGAGGAACCTTGGCTGACGGATTGATTGCGTTGCTCGGTAACCAATGATAGGGGTTCTAGCCGAACACGAGGCTATGCTGCGGATCGAGGCTTCCAAAGCGAGGACAATGAAAAGGCCTGTAAGCAGGATGGGGTTAAGCAGATCAGCATTCCCCAACGCGGGGGTCAGAAAACTCCCCAGCGCCAAGCCTACGAGAAGACTCCCACCTTCAAGCAAGGCCAACGCTTCCGCTCCGGCATCGAAGGGCGCATCTCGGTTCTGTTCCGCGGTCGCGGCATGAAGCGTTGTCGAGCCAAAGGACGCGAGCGCTTTGAGTTATTCGTCGGAGCCGCGGTGTTGGCCAACAATCTACTGCGCATTGCCGCTTTGCTGTTAGAAAAGAAAAAGAAAAACTCTCGCAAATCGAAGGCCGCCGCCTAAACTGACTTGCTCTTTGCCTCCCTCACTCCTCCAAGGCGGACGTGTCGTTCTTGGTAGTTCATCCCACGCAAATCCGGCAGCCGTAGGCCCTACCCAGCTACACGACTAAGCGCTACAGTCCTGTCGGTAACCCATCAGCACCGCGACTCTCTAGTCGGAACCTGATGTCTATGACAAAAATCCCTTTTCGCAGCAGAAACTAGCCTAGCAGCCCGTGGTGTAAGTGGCCGAATTATGGCACGGCCAGCGGCATAGTCGTCTTCGTGGCTCGGTAAGTAGTTTCGCGCGGGATATCGAGATTCGGCTTCTGTCGAGCCGATTCCGGCTTTCCCGGCGCGGGAGCAGCAAATAAACGAGTAAAAGCAGCACGCCACCGCGGTTTCTCCACTCCCGCGGCGTTCCCGCACCCATCAACTGACGCAGGATCAGGCTCAGGTTGAAGGCCCCCACGTGGATCAGTTGGCGCTTCAGAATGTTCTGGTGTCCGCGCAGATGCGTGCGCCGCATACCGCCCGTCTCGTAGCAATGCGCAAAGCTGCGTTCCACCAACTCGCCCCGTCGCCGCAGTAAGCTCTTGCCGTAGCTGCCGCACACTCGCCGCCGATTCTGGTATACCGCTTGTTGTTCCGTCGGCTTGCCCTGCCAGTTACGTCGTCCCGTTTGCTGCTTCTCCGGAATGTAGCTACGCACCTCGTAACTCTTCACCCGCTCCACCACTGCGCCGCTGTGGTAGCCCTTGTCAGTTACCAACTCCTCGATGCCGTTGACATTCACCTTGGGCTGATCGTCAGGCCGCTGCTCGGCTTCGCGCCCGATCTGCTCCGCCACCGCCATCCCGGCCTCGCTCAGCGTCACATCCAGCGTTGTGCTGTCGCCCTGGTCGGCGCCTTGCAGCGTCACCGCCACTACCGCGCCCGTGTCCAGATCCACCGCGTGCTCGGCCTTGTGGGCCATGTGCGTGCGCCCGTCCTTCATCTTCGCAATCCGCGCATCGCCGTCCCCCGGACTCTTCCACTCCTGGTTCGACATACGCTTCTTGCGCTTGCGGTCCAGCCGCGCCAGGTCCTCGCGCGTCGGCGTCTCCATGCCGGACGCCTTCGCTAGTCCCCGCAGAAACTCCTCATAGCTCTCGCCCGTGTCGCGGCGCACGATCGAGCGCATCGCCGCGTTGGCCTCCAGCGTCGTGGCATCGATGGCCATCCGCTTGCCCTGCAGCAGTCCGCGATCCGCCAGCAAGCCCAGCACCCAGCCGAACACCTCGCGATGCGTATCCACATCGATCAGCCGCCGCGTGCCTGATATCGTCGAGTGGTCCGGCGTGTACTCGTCCAGCGCAATGCCCACAAAGCGCCGCAGCGCCAGCGAGTCCGCTAAAACGCCAGGCAATCCCGCGCTCGCTGTCGATACCCTCGAAATAGCCGATCAGCAGCAAACGGAAATAAATGCCTGGCCTCAGCGACGGCCGCCCGTACTTGGCCGCATAGAACTTCGCGCACCGCCCTTCGACAAACTCGTCGAAGTGCTCCGCCTCCAGCAACTCATTTAGCCGCTGGTAAAACGGATGCCCCGGTGCCGAAGCCAGTTCCGCGTGCGCAATCCAAATCTCTTCTTGCGTCTCTCGCTGCTTGCGCGTCCCCATCGCCATGCGCGCATTCTACGAACAAACCCTGTGGATCGCTCAGGACTTTCTGCTCATGCATCCAGACTTGCACCACAGGCTGCTAGCCAATCAGCAGATCGAACCCAGCGAACCCTGGTCCTTAATAATGTCTGCAATAATGTCTGCTCCCAGTCGTGCTGCCTGTGCCTCTCGAAAATATCAATCTGTCTGAGAGAACAGAATCAGGATTATCACCTTCACAAACTAAGCGCAGAACGCGGGCTATAATCAGACGTTCTCCATGAACGATACGGAGCCAAGACAGTCCAAACCCGGCAGGGACGTGGGGACTCGAACTCCAGACCTCTACCGTGTCAATTTACACTTCAACCACCTACAACCCTTTGGTTCTGTTGCTTTTCCGTTTTCAGAAACCCGAAAAACAGTCTTAAAACAGATGGGATGAGAAGGTCGACCCCCGATCACGGATGGCGTTAAGCTACCGGTGATCAACGCACTCTATGGTGCAATCACAGTGGATAAGGAGATCGACCTTGAACAAGCATAACAATTCTGGAAAGAAGAGTGAACCGACATCGAAGCGGGCGAAGCCGCGAGGCCCAATCCGACGGGATACGAAGGAAGTGCTGGCGGAACTGGTGGGAAAACTGAAGGAAAAGCTGGATCCGAAAAAGCTCGCAGCAACGAGCGCCGGAGAAAAGCATAAGCGAGGTGAGCTTCGCCCCAATCTCGATCGTCTGACGGTGGGTGTGGATCTGGGGGACCAATGGAGCAACTACTGCATTCTCGGTCTAGAGGGGGAAACGCTGGCGGAGGGACAGTTGCGTACGACGCAGGAGGACCTTGCCGAATTCTTCCAGGCATTGAATGCAGCTCGAGTGGTTTTCGAGGTGGGGACACACTCACCATGGGTGCAGGAAGCGATCGGCGGTTGCGGACACGAAGTGCTGGTGGCCAATCCGCGGATGATGGATGGGTCGAAACGTCGCAAGCGGAAGAATGATCGGATCGATGCCAACAAGTTAGCGCGATTGGGGCGAGTGGATCCGCAATCGTTGCACCCGATCCAGCACCGCAGTCGGGAAGTGCGGCAGGATCTGGTGGTATTACGAGCCCGAGACGCGTTGGTGGCGGCGCGGACGGAGCTGATCAACGCGCCACGCGAGGACTGGTGAAGAGTATGGGCACACGACTTCCCAAATGTTCTAGCCCGAGCTTCGCGGAAAAGGTAGAGGGCACGGTTCCCGCCGACCTTCGCGACGCGCTATTGCCGCTGGTGCGCATGGCCGCGGCGTTGAGTGATTGCATTCAGGAGTATGACCAGAAGATTGAAAAGTTGGGCCGCGAGAAGTATGGACATACGGCGTTACTGCGGCAGGTGAAGGGGGTAGGACCGATCACTGCGCTGGCCTACGTATTGACCTTGGAGAATCCGGATCGATTCGTGAAGAGTCGAGATGTGGGGCCATATCTGGGATTAGTACCGAAGCAGGAGGATTCCGGGGAGATCCAGCCGCAATTAGGAATTAGCAAAACCGGAGACACGATGCTGCGCAAGCTGCTGGTGGGGAGCGCGCAGTATATTTTGGGGCCGTTCGGACCGGACACGGACTTACGACGGTATGGGCTGCGGCTCTGCGAGCGTGGTGGGAAGAATGCGAAGAAGAGAGCTGCGGTAGCGGTGGCGCGGAAGCTCGCCGTCTTACTGCACTGTCTCTGGGGGAGTGGAGAGGTATATGAGCCGCTGCGCCAGGGCACGTCCGCGACGATGGTGCCGGCGGTGGCTGCCTAACGACCAAGCCGAGGCCACAGCAGGAAACACGCCCTCGAATCCGACAGAGGACGAGGCGGAGAGATCGCTGTAGAAGACGAGAGCAAGAGAGCAGAGATGAATTGATGGCGCCAAAACCGAGAGTTATCTGGAAAGTTTGGTAAGCGACGACATCCACCGCCTTGTTCGGGTGACTGCGTTAGTGGGCTCGGTCTATAAAGACCGCAAAACAGATAGCAGCACCCAACAATCCCAGGTTCGTCACGGTGGTGATGAACCTGGGCTTACGATCGAACCCCAAATTGCACCGGACCCAGAAGGGCCCATTCAGAGTGCGGATAGAAGCACGGCAACGGTGGGTGGAGTCGACCAGAGTTTCTCGAAGACTTGGTTCGAAGCGGATCCATCCTGTTCTGTGACCGAAATGAAAAAGATGATGATGGCGAATGGCAAAGGCGGAGCTTGGCTGCCGACAAGAGTGCTCCAGAAAAGTGGAACTCACTCAACTAAGGAACGAAGCTTCACTGAACTGCGTTTCGCTTCGTTCCGAGCTCGATTGTGAAGTGAGTTGCGAGGTCTACGCAGCACGGCACAGAACTAGCAAGGTTTCACGGGAAGACAGACAAAAGGGGGGATGCTATGGGTCGTCCGAGTTGCCACTCGTCGCTCCTGGGCGATCCTAACGCAACTTTTCTGTGGAAATGTGGCGGAGGTCAAACATAAAGGAGGGCCGCCACGTCGGCCTTGACTTTTATGACCTTCTCATAGACAAGGCGGCGCTCGTCTCGACTGTACCAGTCAAGCGTCTGGCAACATCGGAGGAGATCGCTCATGTGATCGCCTTTGTCGCTTCGGCAAATGCGTCTTATATGACCGGCGCTTCCATCCCAGTGGATGGTGGGATGATCGCGGACTAATTCTGGAGCATGCGCAGCCAAACGACCATCGGTCATTTACGAAGGAGGACTAGACAATGAGCACTTATACAGCGACGACAGTTCCCACTCAGTTGGTCGAGGCCAACGGCATTCGCTTCGCTTATCGGCGGTGGGGCAAGCAAAGCGGTTTGCCCCTTGTCTTTAACCAGCACTTCACGGGAAACCTCGACAACTGGGATCCCGCGGTCCTGGACGGGCTTGCCAAGGAGCGTGAGGTCATTATCTTCAATAATGCGGGTGTTGCGAGTTCGACCGGCGAAGTGCCGACGACCTTTGCAGGCATGGCGAGGAACGCGGAAACGTTCATCGATGGCCTCGGATTGACGAAGGTCGATCTTCTCGGCTTCTCGATCGGCGGAATGATCGCGCAGCAGATCACGCTCGACCGTCCGGAATTGATTCGTAAGCTGATTCTGGTTGGTACCGCCCCGCGCAATCACGACGCAGGAAATGGCCAGGGTCATATCACCCCAGAGACGGTGGCGATCTTTGGCGCCACCTACAACCCACCCGAGAACTTGTGGCTCAAAGTCTTCTTCACTGATTCGGAGAAGAGTCAGGCGGCTGGCCGAGCCTTCCTGAAGCGCTACCTCTCGCGCACTAAGAACCGCGATACCCCGATCAGCGACAAGGTCGCACCAGCACAGATTGCCGCCATCGGCGATTGGGGATCTCAGCCTGGAGAACGTTTCGCATATCTGAAGAACATCAAGCAGCCGACGCTCGTCGTGAGCGGAAACCACGATCTCATTGTGTATACAGTGAATTCGCTTTATCTCGCTCAGAACATGCCAAATGCCAAGCTGATCCTCTATGCCGATGCTAACCACGGATCTTGGTATGAGAATCACGAAGACTTCGTTTTTCGAGACAAACCGTTTTCTGGATGCGAGCGACGGGATTGCCTCGATTGTCACGAGTGCCGCTGCGGATTGATAGATCGACGGGCTGGACCTAGTACATGACAGAAGAACTGTTCGTTCGAATAGGAGGTAATAGAAATGACTGGCCTTCGTAATAAAAGTGCTTTGGTAACAGGAGCGTCACGGGGAATTGGACGAGCCACTGCGTCGGCGCTTGCTGAGACGGGGGCACATGTATTGGTTCACTACGGCCGCTCCGCGCAGGAGGCGGGATCTCTAGTTTCCGAGATCCAAACGAAAGGCGGAAGCGCAAATGCAATCTCGGCGGATCTGGGAACTCCGAACGGCGCTGCGCTGCTAGCCAAACAGGTGCGCTCCATCGTCGGTGATCGATTGGATGTGGTTGTGCTCAACGCCGGAATCAGCAAGGCGGCACGCCTCGCGGATTATACGGTAGAGGATTTTGACAACCTCTTTGCGACAAACGTCCGAAGTCCGTTCTTCCTGGTGCAGCAACTGCTGCCCATTCTAGGTGACGGTTCGAATATCATCGTGATCTCTTCGATCGGGTCCCACGCCGTAGTTGGCAAGCCCGGCGTGGACAACCCCTCGATCCTTGCCTACGCCTCGACCAAAGGAGCATTAGAGACTTTGGTCAAGAACTGGGCTGCCATTCTTGGGCCGCAAGGTATTCGCGTCAATGCAGTCGCACCCGGTGTGATCGATACGGATATGTCGAATTTTACGAAGACTGAAGCAGGCCGCGAGGCCACTCTTGGGATGCAGGCACTAAAGCGAATCGGCAAGCCGGAGGACGTGGCAGATGTAGTCGCGTTCTTAGCCTCGGACAAGGCGCGCTGGATCACCGGTGCCAGTATTCCCGTCGATGGCGGGTCGAAGCTGTAACTAATACCGTGAGGAGCGCAATGGAGACTACTACGAGCAAAGGCAAGGAGATCAGAAATGCCGGGCCTGACCATCCCATCACGATTTCTCCGGCTGAGGGCAGGGTGCGTGTAACGGCCGCTGGACGGATAGTTGCTGAATCGACGCGGGCGCTTCGACTGGAGGAGAAGGGATATCCCCCCGTTTACTACTTGCCGCGTAATGACGCGGACATGTCGTTGCTGGCTCGGACCAAGCATTACACCTATTGTCCGTACAAGGGTGATTGTACGTACTACAGCATTCACATCGGCGGATCGAGATCGGAATACGCCGTTTGGACGTACGAAAAACCTTATGAGGCAGTCGCCAGTATCAAGGAGCACCTGGCGTTTTATCCCTCACGGGTCGATGCAATCGAAGTGATCTCCTAAGCGTCCCTGATGAGTTCGGTCACAACTCCGAATGACAGAAAGGAATCAAGATGCCGAAAACTACATCCGAACAAAACAAAGCCCTCGTCTTGGAAGCGTTCGATACGTTGTTCAACAAGCGTGACTACGCGGCTGCCGAGAAGTTTTGGTCACCTCACTACATCCAACACAGCGCTCATATCGCGCCTGGTCGTGAGGGTCTGTTCAATCTCATCAAGAGCATCCCGCCAATGCTGAAATATGAACCCGGAACGATTGTGGCCGAAAAAGACTTTGTGATCGTGCACGGGCGGCTCTCAGGCATCGGCCAGTCGGTCAACTGGATTGCAGCAGACATTCTTCGTATCAAGGACGGGATTCTTATCGAGCATTGGGATGTTATCCAGGACGAAGCCACCCAAGAGCAGTCAAAGAGCGGCTGTCCTATGTTCGGAGACGAGTTCCCGAAGTGAAAACGAAAACCTAACCGTCGAGGAAATAAAATGGCGGTTCAGCAGATCGAATCGAGTGCAATGCTAGGAGGGCTCGAACATCTGCTCTGACCCGGGAAACCTCTGCTCGCACGGCGGTCGGTTCGTTTCGGGCGTTACGAGGAGGTTGGATGCCATAAACGTCAGTTCAATTCTTAACAGTAACCAGTTCCAGATCGTTCGCCGTAAGGATTTCCCCTTTCGCGTTTTGCACTTCCACTCTAAAGGGTTTGCCGGTGCGTTTGTCCAGAACCTGAAGACGTTTCTCGCCGCGGGAGAAGAGATAACTTTCTCCCCACTGGCGCAAAGCAACGATGACCGGAAACAACTCTCGGCCTTTTTGGGTTAGGGCATATTCCCGGTACGCACTGCCGTCCGAAGCCGGCACCTGTTCCATGATTCCGCACGCAACCAATTTCTTAAGGCGCGCGCTCAGGACGTTCTTTGCCATTCCCAAGCTCTTCTGAAAATCGGAGAAGCGTCGTATGCCAGAGAGGGCGTCACGAACGATCAGCAGAGACCACCATTCGCCGATGGTATCGAGCGAGCGTGCCACGGGGCACAGGGTGGCTTTGAAGGATTTGTGTCGCATAGCTCCTCGTATCTGATCGCAGAAAATCTAGTTGCATCATTATACCAGATGCTTGCATCCTATGAGTGGTTGCATCATGGAACCAGACTGGGGGGAGGCAGGTCGATCGACTGATCCGCTTGCACCGAGTCGAATGCAATACGAGAGCCAAATTGAAACCCAGAGGAGAGATACATACCAATGAAAAGCATAGACAGAGTAGTCGAAGTCTCCGCACAAACGATGAGAAACGTGCTCAAAAGAAATTCGATGCGCTTCGCCGCCGCTCTTCTGGTAGCGTTGGCCAGCTTTGTCGCCGCTCCAAACGCAGCTCTGGCTGCCGAACCCCAGCATCATGATCAGGTGCCGGGCTTTTACCGACTAAAAGTCGGCGATCTCGAAGTGACGGCCCTATTCGATGGGCCAGGCGTATTCGATGTGAATTGGCTAAACGGACAGAAGACGAAAGATGGTGTCCTAAAGGCACTGCAAGACGACCCGCATCTGCTCGATGTCGCCGATGCAGGCTACCTTGTCAACACTGGCAAGCAGCTGACCCTAGTCGATGCGGGATCCGGTACCTGGTTTGGTGGAGGAAAATTCGGGCACTTGGTAGCCAACCTCCGCAGCGCTGGGTACACGCCGGAAGAAGTCGACATCGTCCTGGTCACGCACCTCCACTCCGACCACATCGGCGGCCTGACGACTCAGGACGGAAAGATCGTCTTTCCAAATGCCGACATCTATGTGGCAAAGGCAGATAACGACTTTTGGCTGTCGCAGGAAATTGCCGCTAAGGCGCCGAAGGAAGCACAAGAGTTCTTCCAGAGTGCACAAGGCATCGCAGCGCCCTACATTAAGGCCGGAAAGTGGCACACGTTTAGCGACTCCGATCAAATCGTTGACGGCATGCTAATCGTACCTCTCCGTGGTCATACCCCGGGACATACCGGTTATGAATTTTCGTCCCAAGGAAAGAAGATTCTATTTTGGGGCGACGTCATGCACGTACAGCGCCTTCAGTTGCCAGACCCCAAGGTCACGGTGGTATTTGACGTTGACCCGACTGCAGCCGCGGTCACGCGGGATCAATTGCTGCGTAAGCTCGCGAGCGAGGATGTCTTGATCGCGGGGCCACACATGCTCTTTCCTGGATTCGGTCGCCTGCACAAGGAGGGGAGTGCCTATCATTGGGCGCCAGTGGCATTTACCAATCAATGGGACGAGAAATAGTAATGCTGCGAGGCAAGCCGACAGGTCAATTTTTACCCATTCTGCGCGATGGCAAAATCCCTATCGGCTCGCCCGCCTTCAACAGTTCCCCTGGCGCCCAATGGCCGACGTATTTATGGGCTCCAGACTCTGTATTCGTAAATCACCGAGCTCAGGAAAGAAGAACTTATGGAGCTGTCCAAAATAGAGAGATTTCATGGGAAATTGAGGCCTAGGTTTGGAAGATATCTAGCTGTTTGTGCAATGGCTGCCAGCCTCTTGTTTCTAATTTCGTGCCCATCTGCTTTTGCGGCTGGTCGGCAGGCTTTTTCAATCAAAGTGGTCACCTCTCTCGACGATCAGTTCTGGGTTAACTCCGTCATTATCGAGGGAACACACGAAGTGATGTTAGTCGATGCGCAGTTGACAAAGACCAACGCTGAAAGAGTATTGCAGGAAATCAAAGAAACTAAGAAGCCACTGTCGATTATCTACATTACCCATGAGCACGCTGATCATTTTCTTGGCCTCGAGGTTTTTAAGGAGGCATATCCGGGCATTAGGATCATTGCTAATTCTACGGTAGTAGACCGAGCCGACAAGGTCTATCAACAGAAAATAGATAAATGGCAAAAGATCTTAGGCTCGGCAGCAACCTCTCGCGTCGTTGCCATCGAACAATTCGATGGCAACTTTATTGCGTTTGATGGCTCAAAAATCCTAGTCCTTAAACACATCCAAGGTGACACAGATGAAAACACAATGCTTTGGATTCCTGAACAGAGAACCCTCATTGCCGGCGATGTCGTGGTCAACAACATGCACCTTTACACCGCCGAAACGGACAGTAAGGCTAGAGCGAACTGGTTGAACTCATTACAGGAAATCAGGGAGTTAAAGCCTTCGATTGTTGTTCCCGGACACAGCAAGGTTGGAGCTCCTCTTGACGCGAATACGGCCTTAGATTTTACGGACAACTATCTATTGGCTTTTGAAGAAGAACTCAAAGAAGCCAAGGATCCGGATAGCCTTATCAACGCCATGAAGGGAAGATTTCCATCCGCAGACTTCGCCTTGGCCCTTGAGCGCGGCGCAAAGGCTAATCTTAATGCGTTGAAGCAGTAGTCACAACAAAACCAACGTGAAATAGGGCGACGATCATGCGTGCAATGAGAGCAGAAGCATTTAGCGGCTACAAGGATTTGAAGCTAGTAGACATTCCAAAACCGGCGGTCTCGCATGGACGAGTACTGGTAAGAATCACAGCGGCGGGAGTCACGCCATTAGAGCACACCATTCTGTCGGGGGGATACCTACGAGCGAAAGCGCCACTGGTGTTGGGAGGAGAAGGAGCAGGGGTGGTAGAGGAGGGAGGAGGAACAGCGTTTCCTGTCGGCTCACGTGTGATGTTTACCGGTCCTTACGGCGTTTCGGAGAATGGAACCTACAGTGAGTGGCTTGCCGTCCGAAACGAGAACCTCTGCTTAATTCCCGAGAACATCGGGGACGTTTCGGCTGCCGGTGTTCCTGTCGCATATCTCACCGCCCAAATGGCGCTGGGCCTCGCCGGATTCGCAAAAGGCAAGACGGTGCTGTCACCTGCGATTGGAGGGTCGGTCGGAAATGCAGTGACTCAGTTGGCTAGAGCGCAGGGGCCAAAACATGCTATATCAACGACAACCAATCATGCAAAGGCGCAACAAGCACGGTATTTGGGCTTCGATGAAGTGATCGACCTTTCCGAGGAGAAGCTCAGCGACGGCGTTCGCCGGATCACAAAAGGTTATGGTGCCGACATTGTGATCGACGCAATCGGCGGAGAAGTCCTGGGCGAGGCGCTCAGCACGCTCGCGAGCGGAGGAAGCCTGACAACATTGGGCTACTCAGCGGGCCGCAAGGCAACCATCGACGTCACGGATCTAATCTGGAAGCGCGCGAGTATGAAGAGCTTCTCCCTGTTCGCACAACCTGCAGAAGCATGGGGCACCGCATGGAGCGTCATTTTTTCGTTACTTCATTCCGGCGCGGTCAAGCCGATCGTGGCAAAGACTTTCCCGCTCGCTGAGGCGGCAGATGCTCTGCGTTACCTCGTTGAGGCCGCCCCTTCGGCAGGGTCGTCCTCACAATCTGACAGCCTTTGACAAGCGAAGGAAATACATGAACAAAAAGCCAATGAAGAAGTACAAGATCGCTGTTCTGGACGATTACCAGAATGCGGCGCTTGAAAGCGCCGATTGGTCGGTGCTCCGTGATCGAGCGGACATCGCTGTATTTCAAAACCACCTCGCCGATCCAGACGCCGTCATTGAGCGGTTGCTGCCTTTTGATGTCGTTTGTGTCATGCGCGAGCGGACCCCGCTGCCCCGCAACATCATTGAGCGCCTTCCCAATCTCAAGCTCATTGCTTCGACTGGAGCTGTAAACGCGTCGATTGATGTCGCCGCCACGAGCGACCGTGGGATCGTGGTGGTTCACACGGGGTATAGGTCGGACCCGACCGTCGAATTTACCTGGGCGCTGATCTTGGCCTCCGCACGACATATCGTGACGGAGAGCAACTCCGTCCGCTCCGGCGGCTGGCAGCAAACACTGGGCTCGGATCTCCGTGGAAAGATCCTGGGCGTTCTGGGACTTGGGAACGTTGGATCACAGGTCGCACGGATCGGGAGCGTTTTTGGAATGAAGCTGATTGCCTGGAGCCAGAACATGACACCCGAGACCGCCAAAGCCGCGGGCGCAATTCTGGTTTCCAAGGACCAGTTGTTCGAGCAGGCCGACATCCTGACGATCCATTTGGTGTTGAGCAGCCGTACGCGCGGCCTGGTAGGGGCCACGGAGTTGAAGAGAATGAAGCCAACGGCCTGGTTGATCAATGCGTCGCGCGGGCCGATCGTCGACGAGCAAGTTTTGATCAGCATGTTGAAGAACAAGCAAATCGCCGGCGCGGCGATCGACGTATTCGACATTGAGCCGCTGCCTCTGTCTCACCCCTTCCGGACGCTGGACAACGTACTGGCAACGCCGCATATCGGCTACGTATCGTATAGTCTTTACAAAACGTTCTACGAGGACACCGTCTCGAATATTCGGAAGTGGCTCGACACCCGTTAGAGCGTCTCATCAAACTCACGGTCCCAGCGATGGAGTCGCAGCAAGATGGGAAACGTATGCGACCGAACGGTCTCATTAGCATCCAATTACCCAGAGCCGTTTGGTCAGCACATTGCGCGGTTCGACGGAGAAAAAGATGTCCAAAAAGCTTAAAGACAAGATCGCTCTCATCACGGGCGGTACCGAAGGGATTGGATTGGCTACGGCAAAGCTATTCGTCAAGGAGGGTGCGTATGTCTTCATTACGGGCCGTCGCCAGAAGGAACTCGACGAGGCCGTAAAGGCAATCGGCAGCAACGTTTCTGGCGTTCAGGGAGACGTTGCCAAATTGGCCGACCTTGACCGTCTTTACGAGACCGTCGCTAAGGCGAAGGGGCAACTCGATATTGTTTTCGCCAACGCCGGTGTTGGCGAATTTGTTCCCATTGGCGCCGTCACCGAAGAGCATTTCGACAAACTATTCAACGTTAATGTGCGGGGAACATTGTTCACGGTGCAAAAGGCCTTACCGCTACTCAAGGATGGTGGCTCTATCATTCTCAACGGCTCCGTCGCGAGTGTTAAGGGTACTGCCGCGTTCGGCGTCTACGCCGCGAGTAAGGCTGCAATCCGCTCTTTCGTGCGAACCTGGACTACAGACCTGAACGACCGTCGTATCCGCTCAAACGTTGTTAGTCCGGGTCCCATCAATACGCCCCTCGCGAATCGGCAATCTCCAGACGTGATTGCGCGGATTGTCTCCACCATCCCGATGGGACGCATGGGGGAGCCCGATGAAGTTGCGAAGGCGGCGTTGTTTCTGGCTTCGGATGACTCCAGTTTCGTCACGGGTATCGAACTGTTCGTTGACGGCGGCAGAGCGCAGATCTAGCCGCCAGATCCAAAGAGAGGCTTGTGCCAATGACATCCCACAAACTATCAGTGCAGGTGGCAATCAATTCCTGGCGACTCGTGCTGGAGAGAGCCAACAAAATGTTTTCAAGTCTCACAGAAGACAAGCTCTTGAAAGAGGTCGCACCTGGGAGGAATCGTCTCATCTATCTATGGGGACACCTCACCGCCATTCACGATGCCATGTTCCCGATTCTCGGTCTAGGAGAGCGACTGCACCCTGAACTCGATGCGATCTTCGTTTCGAGTCCTGACAAGACAGGGGCACAGTTGCCTCCTGCGGGAGAGCTGAGAAAATATTGGGACGAAGTGAACGGCAAACTACTCTCGCAGTTTGCAACTCTTTCCGCGGACAAATGGTTGCAGCGGCACTACGCAATGTCCGAGGAAGACTATGCCAAAGATCCGACCCGGAACCGATTGGCCGTTCTGCTGAGTCGAACCAACCACATGTCCTACCACTTGGGGCAGATAACTCTGGCTATCAAATAACGTTTCGTTTTTTCATATGAATGACGGCTCCGCCTTCGTCGAAGCGAACTTCATCCATTAACGCTCTTATCACGTGGATGCCACGGCCGTGAATCGACCCGATGTTTTGTGGAGCTGTAGGGTCGGGGACATTATCAGTGTCAAATCCTTTTCCTTCGTCCTTCACCGCAATTGACACTTCGTCAGGCTCGCAGCGGCAGGTAACATGGACGTGTTTTCGACGATCTTCATGATTTCCGTGAAGGATAGCGTTTGCCAGGGCTTCCCGCAACGCGATTTCAACGTCACTCACGCCTTCAGGAACACAGTCGCAATTTCTCAGCAAGAGCATAAGTCTGTCCACGAAGGGAGAAATCGCAGTCACTTCGCTTGGCAGGGAGCACTCCAGAGCGATGTGAGGGCCGCGGTGATCGTGCGCTGTCGTCATTCAGAAACCACCTTGGCGATTGAAATACCCCTCTCTATAACTGAGGCAATTGCGAGACATCCCATCCTCCGCCCATGGCTTTGATCAAGAGCACGTTCGCTTCGAGGCCCCGTCTCAGGATGTCGATGTCGTTTCTCTCGTTCGTCAAAGCCGTGGTTTGTGAAGTGACCACTTGCAGGTACGTGTCAACGCCCCCGGCATAGCGCTTCTGAAACAGCTTGAGCGATTCTTCGGCGGCACTAGTGGCCTGCTGTTGTTGCGTCGATTCAGTGCTGAGGACGCGCAAAACCACCAGGTTATCCTCGACTTGCTGGAATGCATCGAGGACGGTTTGCCGATAGCCAGCCACAGCGGCGTCATATCCTGCGCTGGCTGATTCAGTGGTCGCCCGGCGTCGCCCCGCGTCGAAAAGGGTCTCCGACAGTTGTGGTCCCACCGCCCAGAAACGGCTAGGCCAGTTGAGCCAATTCAAAATCGAAGAGCCCTCTAGTCCAGCACTCGCGGCCAGATTAAGAGTCGGATAATAAGCGGCCTTGGCAATGCCGATTTGTTCGTTGGCAGATGCCATGCGGCGTTCCGCCGCAGCAATGTCTGGACGACGTTCAAGAAGCCGCGCAGGCAGAGTAACTGGAATTGTAGGCAGCACGGGCGCCACAAGATTCAAGGGAGAAACTGCCAGATGGAATGCCGCCGGAGGCTTTCCGATAAGAATGGCCAGAGCATGCTCGTACTGCGCGCGTTGGACAGTAATATCGGAGGCCAGCACTTGGGCAGCCTTAAATTGCGTCTGCGCCTGCGCGACATCTGATTTCGGCGACGCGCCGCCCTCGAAGCGATTTTGTGTCAACCGCAACGCTTCGCTATAGGCCTTCACGGTATCGTTCAGAAGTCTCTCCTGGGCGTCGGCGCTCCGAACCTCGAAGTAGTCGATCGCAACTTCGGCATGGAGGCTCAAACGAGCCGTTTGCAGGTCAGCCGCGCTTGCCTGGGCCTGCTGCCTGGCAGCCGCTACGCTGCGACGAACACGCCCCCACAGGTCGATCTCATACGACAGATCAAGAGGAAGAATGAAATCTCCGCTGCCATTGTTGACTGAGGTGGACGGAAAATAAGGTTTATTAGCAGAAGCTCGAATATCGGAGATGCTGGGAGAACTTCCAATGGTCGGTGCTTGCGCGGCGCGATTGAAGCGAATCGCTGCCCGGGCTTGACGGAGATTCGCCTCGGCGATCTTCAGGTCTTGGTTGGATGAGTCCACCTGAGCTTCGATCTCGTTCAACGTTGCATCGCCATAGAGCTCCCACCACTTTCCGCGAATAAGGTCGTCGCCGGGTTGTGCGACCTTCCATCCGTCTCCCTCTTTCGACTCCTGTGTCTCCTCAAAGTTCGGTGTCACCGGAACCGTAGGTCTGACGTATCTGGGACCAACCATGCAGCCGGACAGGAGAAATCCAATGGAGGTCACGAGAACGATGCCATAGCGTCTCATTGCCTTGCTCCATTTGCGTTCATAGCGACCAGCTGTACAGCAGCTCCATTTGCAAGCGAGTCGGAGGGGTTCACAATCACCGTATCGCGCGCTGATAGTCCGGAGATCACCTCGACCGTGCTTCCATAGTCCTGTCCAATTGAGATAGGAGTGAGTTCGACATGACCATTGCGAACAACTCCTACCCGCAACCCCTCGGCGCGGAAGAGCAGGGTGTTTGATGGAATGGTGACCGAGCCGGGATGGGGAGGAACGCGGAGGTGCACAAACGCATATGCGCCGGGCAGCAGGCGCCCTGTTGGATTGTCAACGTCCACCTCAACATTTAGTGTGCGTGAGGTCGCATCAATCGCATCGGCGTTGCGCACCACGGTGCCCGTCAACGTTTCGCCCGGAAGTGCATCGAGCGTGAGCTTCGCCTGTTCTCCGGTCTTCACAAATGCTGCGTAGATCTCGGGCACGGCAATGTAGACACGTAGCGTCTGAATGGCTGCCATGTGAAACAGTTCCTTCGGACCTGAATTGTCGCCGGCTTGCACTAACGCCCCGATATCGGTGTTGCGGGCTGTAACCACACCGTCGAAGGGAGCGGTAACTCGCTCGAAGGCTTGGAGTTGCTCCAAGCGTTCGACGTTGGCTTTACTTGAATTCACCAGAGCCTGTTTCGAATGGAGATCGCTGACGGCCTGGTCTGTCTCCTGGTGTGAAACAGAATCGGTCTCAAGCAGATGCTGCCAGCGCGCAGCAGTGGTTGTCGCCAACTGGAGATTCGCTTCGGCATTCTCCAAATCGGCTTGCGCCTGCCGCAGCTGTTGGTCAAGTTCCGGGGTTTCAATCGTCGCGAGAAGTTGGCCTTTTCTTACGTGCGCGCCGATGTCTACATACCAGTGCTTCACGTAGCCGCTCGTCCGCGCATAGATGGGAGTGTCATTGAAGGCTGACGTACTCCCTGGCAGTGCGATTTCATCGGCGTCCGCGCTCGCTTTGGGAGAGACCACGTCCACATAAGGAATCGCCGAAGCCTGCGCACTTTCTCGTAGTCTGGTTTCAGCCTTAAGCCGGGAGTGCACTCCGGAGGCAATCGCCAAGGTCGCACACGCTGTAAGGATCGCGATAATCGCGATTGCTCGCTTGCTGAATGCACGCCCCGGGTTGTTCGGACCTGGGTTGTTCGAATCGGGATCGTTCGGAGCCACTTCCGTGCCAACTGCAAGATTTCCTGTTTCATTTGTTGTCATGGCTAGAGCCTTTCCATTCCTCGTGTGCCTGATCTTGAACACTCTTGAGTAGCTCCAATGCATCGTTCGACTTGCGTCGATGAAACGCAGCGAACACAGATGGGACGAATACCAGCGTTGCTACGGTGGCGCAAAGGAGGCCTCCGATGACCGCGCGTCCCAGAGGGGCGTTTTGCTCTCCTCCCTCGCCGAGGCCTAGCGCCATCGGCACCATGCCGATCATCATGGCAAGCGCGGTCATGATGACCGGACGGAAACGGGTGACGCCCGCTTCGATCGCGGCCTTAACTGAGTCGCCATGGATTTGTAGCCTTTCCTTCGCGAACGAAACCACAAGGATGCTATTGGCCGTCGCAACCCCGACGCACATCAGAGCGCCCATCAGTGCCGGAACACTCAGGGTTGTGTGCGTGAGAAAGAGAAAAAGAACGATGCCCGCCATGGCAGCCGGCAGAGCGGTAATAATGATGAAGGGATCGAGCCATGACTGGAAATTCACGACGATCAGCATGTAGACGAGTACGATGGCGAAGCCCAGTCCGATGATTAAACCGAGATACGAACTGCGCATGGTTTCCACCTGGCCGCGAATCGTAATAAATGTTCCCCGTGGCAGTGATTTTCGATCGGCATCGACGATTCGTTGCACGTCCCGGCTTACCGCCCCGAGATCGCGGTCCTGAACCGCCCCGTAAATATCGACTACGCGACGGATGTTGTAATGGGAAACGATGGCCATTTCGCGTGAGCGCTGCATCGAAGCCACGTCAGCCAGAATCTCGGGATTGGCTTTGCTACCGCCCGCGATGGGAATGTTCTGAACATCCTTGACCGTTTGGAGACGATACTGCGGTGTCTGCGCGACCAGGTTGTAGCTCACGCCATTGTTCCAGTTGACAAAGAACATCGGGGTCACCTGGAAGCTCCCGCTGAGCGAAGTCAGAACGCTTGAAGCCACTTCCCGCTCCGTGTATCCTGCCTGCGATGCCTTGGTTCGGTCCACGTTGATTTCGAGGGTGGGATAGTCGAGTGGCTGCTGAATATGCAAGTCCCTAAGACCCGACACCTGGTGCAATTCGGTCAGGAGCCTCTCGGCGATTTCGTGGCTGGCCTGCACATTCGCGCCTTCGATTTGCACGTCAATGGGCGCAGGCAGACCGAAGTTAAGGATCTGGGTCACGATGTCCGCGGGAAGAAAATAGAAACTCACACCGGGAAACTCCTGCGGCAACTCTTCGCGCAACTCGCGGACGTAGTCAGCCGTGTCCCTATGATTCTTGCGGAGCGATACGAGCACATCGACATCGCTAGCGCCAATAACTCCCGACGTCGAATGCATGGTGTTCAACGGACTGTACGGCAGGCCGATGTTGTCGAGAATGTTGTCCAACTCTGCCGGCGGAACTTTCTCGCGGATCGCGTCTTCGACCAGATCCGATAGGCGCGCAGTCTCCTCGATTCGGGAGCCTGTTTTCGCGCTAATGTGGAGGATGAATTGGCCGGCATCAGACTGGGGGAAAAAGTCCTGGCCCAGCCAAGGCACCAAAAGAAAAGCACACAGACAAATCCCGAGAAACGCTGGAATGAAGAACCGTCGGGTTTCGACACATTGCGTCAGGAAACCTCGATATCGGTTGCGAAGCCGTTCAAAGCCTTTCTCGAATCTCTTCTGAAGACGCACGAACAGATTGCGGCTATCCCCGCGGCCCTCATTGAGTTTGAGCATGTACATCACCAGCGTCGGCACCAGCGTTCTCGAAAGAATGTAGGAAGCGAGCATCGCAAAGACCACTGCCTCCGCTAGCGGAACGAACAGATATCGTGCTACTCCGCCAAGCAGAAATAGCGGCATAAAGACGATGCAGATACACAGTGTCGAGACGAGTGCAGGCACAGCGATCTGCTGGGCGCCGTCCAGAATGGCCTGCCGAATCTCGGTCTCGTGACCTTCTTCGAGAATGCGGTTGATGTTTTCGATCTCGACCGTGGCGTCGTCCACCAGAATCCCAACTGCCAACGCCAACCCGCCCAGGGTCATGATGTTGATCGTCTCGTGCAGAAAACTGAGCATCAGAATCGAACTCAGGATCGACAACGGGATGGAGATGGCGATGATGAGCGTGCTTCGCCAACTGCCGATGAAGAGAAGAATCATGAGGCCTGTGAGCGCCGCGGCAATGACCGCTTCGCGAACCACGCCGCTGATCGCGCTCCGTACAAACAGGGACTGGTCGGCGAGGGAAGTAATTTTCAACTGCGGCGGCAAGGTCAGCGCGGCGCGGGGCAGAACCTTTCGAATTCCGGCCACGACATCCAGAGTCGATGCAGTTCCGGCCTTAAGCACGCTGACCAGCACGCCGCGATGGCCATCCTGTCGTACCACGTTGGTTTGAAGGGCAAACCCGTCGCTTACCCGAGCTACGTCCCTCAGGTAGATCGTTTTCGCTCCGACCTGCTTGATGGGAAGATCACCAAGCTCCGTGACCGTGCGAGGTGTGACGTTCACGCGAACGTCCAGTTCGCTTTCGGCGATCTTTGCCGTGCCAGACGGCAAGATTAGGTTTTGTGCATTCACCGAATTCAAAACCTCGTTGGGCGAGACGTTTTTGGCCTGCATCAGGTTTTGATCCATGTTGATCATGACCTGCCGTGGTTTGCCGCCGTACGGTAAGGGAATGACGGCGCCTGGCACCGTAATGAGCTGAGTGCGTAAGAAATTGAGCGAGAGATCGTTAAGCTGCTGTTCTGACATTCCGGGACCGGAGACACCCAGCTGAAGGACCGCGACACTAGAAGCGCTGAAGTTGATGATCTCGGGCGGCTGCGTGGCCGGAGGAAGAAGCCGCAGAATGAAGCCGGAAAGTGCTACCACCTGCGAGTTCGCCCTGTCCACGCTGACGCCGGGTTGAAGATAAATCTTTACGACTGCAGTGCCGTTATATGTCGTCGACTCGATGTGCTCGATGTTATCTACAAGTGTCGTGAGGCCCTTCTCGAAAGGAGTCGTCAGCCGGGTTTCCAAGTCCTCAGGATTTAGTCCGGTGTAAGTCCAGGCGACAGAAATGACCGGGATGTCGATATTCGGAA
>Ga0207132_1005_pt1 | contig 41256 bp, 44 predicted proteins | sample Alteio_BWMinHeat_14_FD_153554 | JGI IMG/M metagenome (GOLD analysis project Ga0207132, IMG submission 153554) | Enriched cells from forest soil in Barre Woods Harvard Forest LTER site, Petersham, Massachusetts, United States -... | ecosystem: Environmental > Terrestrial > Soil > Temperate forest >...
GCAACTGTTCAAGGGCTATGGCTGGACGCCCTATTTTGTAGAGGGCGATGAGCCTGAAGCCATGCACCAGGCAATGGCCGCAACATTGGATAAAGTTATCGCGCAAATCCAGCAGATCAAAAGCGATGCCATCGTCAAAGAAGACACCAGCCGGCCACGCTGGCCGATGATCATATTAAAATCGCCGAAGGGCTGGACGGGGCCAAAAGAGGTTGACGGGTATAAAATAGAAGGGAATTTCAGGGCGCACCAAATTCCGCTGGCGGTTTCGGCCGCTACCCCGCCCGAACATTTACAGCTGCTGGAAAACTGGATGAAAAGCTATAAACCGGAAGAACTGTTTGATGAAAAGGGGAAATTGATGCCCGAACTTGCTGAACTGGCGCCCAAAGGTGAACGCCGCATGGGCGCAAATCCGCATGCCAATGGCGGCCAGCTGTTACGCGATCTGTGTTTGCCTGATTTCCGGAGTTACGCAATTACTGTCGAAGCGCCGGGCGCCGCCGGAGAAGGTGACACTTACGTATCCGGGCGGTTTTTAAGAGATGTAATTAAGAAGAACAGCGAAAAACGAAATTTCAGGATATTCGGCCCCGATGAAACGGTATCAAACCGGTTGGATATTGTATTTGAAGCTACCAACAGGCAATGGATGGCGCCTGTTGAGGAACACGATGAATTCCTTGCCGCTGACGGGAGCGTGATGGAAATGCTGAGTGAGCACCAGTGCGAAGGCTGGCTGGAAGGTTACCTGCTTACCGGCAGACATGGCTTATTTAATTGTTATGAAGCTTTCATCCACATTGTCGATTCCATGTTTAACCAGCACGCCAAATGGCTCAAAGCAAGCTCCGAATTATCCTGGAGGCGTAAGATCGCTTCGTTGAATATTTTATTGACCTCTACCGTATGGCGGCAGGATCACAATGGCTTTACCCACCAGGACCCTGGCTTCATCGATCATGTGGTAAATAAAAAAGCCGCTATCGTACGCGTCTATTTACCGCCCGATGCCAATTGCCTGTTATCGGTCATGGATCATTGCCTGCGCAGTTATCATTATGTCAACGTTATTGTGGCAGGAAAACACCCCGCACCGCAATGGCTCAACATGGAACAAGCCATTGAACATTGTACCCGCGGTATTGGAATCTGGAACTTTGCCAGCAACGACCAGGAGGTTGAACCGGATGTGATCATGGCCTGCAGCGGCGATGTGCCCACCCTGGAGATACTTGCTGCCGTTTCTATCATACGGGAGCACCTGCCGGAAATCAGGATAAGGGTAGTTAATGTAGTTGATCTGTTTAAACTTGAAAAAAGCACCGAACATACGCACGGATTAACGGATGCCGATTATAATGCCTTATTCACCACCAACAAACCCGTAGTATTTGCATTTCACGGATACCCCTGGCTGGTACATCGTTTAACCTATAACCGCGCCAACAACGCGAATATACATGTGCGCGGCTACAAGGAGGAAGGCACGATCACCACCTCTTTTGATATGACTGTATTAAACGAAATGGACAGGTTCCACCTGGTGATTGATGTGATAGACCGCTTGCCGCAAACGGGCACAAAAGGTGTTTACCTGAAACAAATGCTGCAGGATAAACTGATACAGCACAAACATTACATAAACGCAAACGGTAAGGACATGCCCGAAATATTGAACTGGGAATGGATCAATTGATCTATTCCCAGGTTATTTTGCATGGGTATTTCAAATGTTGCTTTTTAGGGTGCAAGATGGTAACCTTTGGCATTGGTCTCCTTATATCCCTTACCTCATTCGTTCTCGACATTACAACGCCCTTCCGCGATTTTGGACTATTCGTTGCTGAAAAATTATGTTCTTATCAAATCTGAAAATACCCTGAAAAAACGTTGTGGATACTAATAAATATATGTCAACCTTTACGAGAAGTAAAAACGAAAAATAATATCAGGTTGCTGTAAAATAACTAGAAATAAAATTCGTTAATTAATAATTAATCAGTAACTTGCGTAAAAATTAATCCTAAGCTATCACCTGTTTAACGGCCAATAGCTAACAAACTCTCTCTATTAAGATCGCCATTATCTTACTACTGTATACTCATTGGTGAATTTATATTCAAAAATGATAAACACGGCCCTATTAAGCGAAACCACTGCCGATGCCTTAAAAAAAAGCATTAAGGAGGCAGCAGATTTTAAGTACGCACTCGTTGAGTCGTGCATAGTGGCTATAACTGACCAAAAGGGCACAATCAACTACGCGAATGATAACTTTTGCAAAATTTCAAAATACAGCAGAGAGGAATTGATCGGCCAGGATCATCGCATAATTAACTCAGGTTTCCACTCTAAAGAATTCATCAAAAATTTATGGACAACCCTGGCCAATGGGAAAATTTGGCGGGGCGAACTAAAGAATAAAGCTAAAGATGGTACTTATTATTGGGTTGAGACTACAATAGTTCCCTTTTTGAATAAAGAGGGTAAACCCTATCAATACGTTTCGATACGGGTAGATATTACTGAGTTAAAAACGGCCAAAGAATTAGTTATCGTCAACAAAGAACTTGCTTTTCAAAATAACGAAAACGAAAAACGCGCCGAAGAGTTAATCATCGCTAATAAAGAACTTGCCTTTCAAAATAAAGAGAAGGAAAAACGCGCCCAAGAGCTAATCATCGCTAATAAAGAACTTGCTTTCCAAAACATAGAGAAGGAAAAACGCGCCCAAGAGCTAATCATCGCTAATAAAGAACTTGCTTTCCAAAACATAGAGAAGGAAAAACGCGCCGAAGAGCTAATCATCGCTAATAAAGAACTTGCTTTCCAAAATATAGAGAAGGAAAAACGCGCCGAGGAGTTAATCATCGCTAATATGGAACTTGCTTTTCAAAATATAGAGAAGGAAAAACGCGCAGCGGAGTTGATCATTGCAAATGAACGACTCGTCCTTCGAAATAAAGTAGAGGAAAAACGGGCGAAGGAATTGATCATTGCTAACAGGGGACTTAGGAAAGCAGAAGATGATATTCTTAAACTTAATAAAGAAGACATCCGGGTACTTAATGAAGAACTTGAACAAAAAGTGGTCGCGCGTACCGCGCAACTAGAATCTGCTAACCAAGAATTAGAGTCATTCTCCTATTCCGTATCGCATGACTTACGCACCCCGCTACGAGCGGTGAACGGCTATGCCAAATTATTGGAAGAGGACTATGCCGATCGGTTTGATACTGAGGGAAGACGCATGCTTACCGTAGTGCAGGATAATGCAAAAAAAATGGGGGTGCTGATAGATGATCTGCTTACGTTTTCAAGGTTGGGGCGAAAGGAAGTTAAAAAATCGGCGGTCAACATGACTGCGTTGGTCGAAAATGCACTGGAAGAATTGCATACATCCCAGGAATTTAAGGCGTGTGTAACTATCAATGATCTTCATCCCGCAATAGCGGATACAACGCTGATGGCCCAGGTATGGGTAAATTTATTATCCAATGCAATAAAATATTCCTCTAAAAATAAAAAACCTGCTATTAAAATAGACTCCGAGAAAAAAAATGACGAACTGATCTACTCCATATCCGACAACGGAGTTGGGTTTGATATGAAATATGTGCGCAAATTATTTGGTGTATTTCAGCGGCTCCATTCGTCAAAAGATTTTGAAGGAACAGGAGTGGGCTTGGCCCTCGTTCATAGAATTATAACCAGGCAGGGAGGAAAGATATGGGCAAAAGCCGCGATCAACAAGGGCGCCACCTTTTACTTCAGCTTACCAGGAAAAGAATTAAACTAAATAAATTAACCATGGAAAATAGAGAAATTGATATCCTGCTGATAGAAGACAATGAAAATGATGCAGAACTCGCCATACGCGCGCTGCAAAAAAATAATGTCGCCAGGCATATTATTCATTTAAAAGACGGTGAAGACGCGCTTGATTTTTTGTTCGGGAACGGGCGGTATATACGAAGAAATATTAACAACAAACCGCGGGTAATATTGCTCGACCTTAAAATGCCCAAAGTAAGCGGGCTGGAAGTTTTGGAACAAATAAAAACCAATGAATTGACAAAGAAAATTCCCGTCGTAATGCTTACCTCATCAAAAGAGCATCCTGACGTAGAAAAAGCCTACTCGCTTGGCGCTAACAGTTATATAGTAAAGCCTGTAGATTTTGAAAGTTTTAGTAAAGTAGTAAATGATTTAGGAATATACTGGCTGGTCCTTAGTCAGCCAGCCACTTAACACATTTGTAAACAAAACAAAATGACACAAAAAATAAAGATCCTTCATCTTGAAGATGTGCCGACAGATGCCGAACTGGTTGCGAGGGAGTTAAAAAAAGGAGGCATAGATTCTGAGATATTAGTGGTTGCTGATAAAAAGAAGTTTGTAGAAGCTTTGACAAACTTTTCCCCTAATGTCATACTGTCAGATCACTCGCTTGGCGCTTTTGATTCGCATGAAGCCCTTCGCCTGGTAAGGCAAGCCGATGTTAATGTTCCGTTTATTTTGGTAACTGCGAGCATGACCGATGAATTTGCAGCAAAGGTAATGAAGGAAGGCGCTTGTGATTATATTATTAAAGACCGTCTTCGCCGGCTACCGTCAGCTGTTATTAATTCAATTGAAAAACAGCAACTGCGAAATGAGCAGCAGGCAATTCATGAAAAGTTGGTATTTCATATTGAAAACACCCCGCTTGGATTCATCGAGTTCGATAAAAAATTGAATTTGAAGTCGATATCAAAGAAGGCTAAGGAATTATTCGGGTGGAATTTAAAAGATCGTGTAAATGACGCGTTAAACGTTTATTCCCTGGTTTATGAAGATGACTGGGATTGGCTGAATGATGCACTGAGACAACTGACCACCGGTGAATCTAAAAGAAACATCCTTCGCCTCAGAAACCATACAGCGGATGGGCAGGTGGTATGGTGTGAATGGTTTATTTCTGTCATGAAAAATGAAGATGATATCACCTTTATGACCCTCGTACAGGATATTACTGAAAATAAAAAAATTGAGGAAAAGCTGGAAGAAAACGATTTGAGTTTAAAAGAAGCACAGGCAATTGCCCGCATTGGTAATTGGGAAATTGACCTGTTGAATAAATCAGAAATTTGGTCTGATGAACTCTATGAAATATTGGGGGTTGAAAAGACGGTAAGCCCCTCCGAGGAGCTGTTTTTATCCTTAATTCATCCTGACGACTTAAAAAATTGCCAGGAAATGTTCGGGCGGACTGAAAATAATTCGATTGATTACCGGTTACTACTTAATGGCGGCGTTATTAAATATGTTTTTAATAAATGGCGATTTGAATTTAACAAAAATCATAAGCCTATACGGCTTTACGGCATATTGCAGGACATAACAGAAAGAAAATCGGCAGAGATAGAGCGTATAAAATTAGTTAATGACCTGATGGGGCAGAACACCGAACTTGAGCAATTTGCTTATATCATATCGCATAACCTGCGTGCGCCTCTTGCGAATATTCTTGGTGCATCAGCTGCCCTTGATGACCCGGATTTAACTGAGAGCGACAAAGAAACGCTTGGCAAGGGAATCAATACCTCCGTTAAAAAATTGGATGAGGTGGTAAAGGACCTCAATCATATTTTACAGGTAAGGGGTGAAATGAACGGATCAAAGGAAAATGTAAATTTTTCTGACCTGGTTGATGATATAAAGGCAAGCATTGCGATCCTGGTATTTACAAATGATGTGGAGATCAAATTTGATTTTAGCGAGATCAATGAGTTTTTGACAGTAAAACCTTATTTGTATAGCATTTTTTACAACCTCATTTCAAACAGCGTTAAATACCGCCGACAGGAGATCCATTGCGTTATTGAAATTAAGAGCCGTATTGTAGATAATAATATTGAATTGATATTTACAGATAACGGCATGGGGATTGACCTAAAGAAAAAGGGCGAACAGGTTTTTGGTTTGTATAAGCGATTTCATCCTGATATTGAAGGGAAAGGCATGGGGTTATTTATGGTGAAAACACAAGTGGAAACCCTTGGGGGGAAAATAAGTATTCGAAGCAATGTGGATATAGGAACCGAATTTACAATTCAATTTGCGATATGAAAAATCATTTGAACTATATTATTGTGGACGATGATCCAACTAATAATATGATCTGCAGTATGACGCTTAGAAAGGCGCTGGGCAAGGTGGAAGCCAAAACATTTACAGAGCCCGAAGAGGGGCTTGAGTATATAAAAAATAATTTCAATATCAATTCAAACCATACCATACTTTTCCTTGACCTGAATATGCCAACGCTCACCGGCTGGCAATTTCTGGAACAATATGAAGATTTCAGCGAGGAAGTAAAAATGCAGATCAATATTTATTTAGTCTCTTCTTCGATTGACCAACGTGATTGGGCTAAGTCAAGAAAAAATAAATACATAAAAGGTTTTTTGGTAAAACCAATGTATCCCGAAACGATCCTTTCAATAGATACACTTAATTTTATTGTTTAAGTGCAATGGATTTTACAAGCTGGCAAACAGCATTCGACGCGACCAACAGAAGCAAATTGATTTGCGCCCAGCAAACCAGCCGTTAATAGGCTGCGGATTAAACAAGGAAGGGACGCCGCTTATTATTGCAAAGCTCATCTATTAACCTCTGGATTTGGATATTCGTTTCGGACAATTCAAAAAAAACTGGGTGCACAAAAAATTGTCAGTCTGCATTTTAACCAGAGATATGCAAAAACAACGAAATGCTTAGTGCCATACATCGCTTAAAAGGATGTTGTACGGATATGTAATACCAATCCATATTTATCACGCCCATCACAAATTCGGGATATACAATATTTAAATGCAAAATAGCCTGTTACTCGTTTTTAATATTTACCTTTAGTAAATTCTTCTAAAGCTTTATAAGCTTCACTTAGGCATTACCTTTCTGGTCGGTAATATTTAAGCTTCATGCTGCTAACATTACCAACCATGGGTCGAGACAACTACATCAAGTATTACCGTTTTTTCAAGACCGATACCATTAGGGTGATGTGAATATGAACCATTTAGATGTGAATATAACCCTCCTGGATGCCAATATTCGCCGGGTTAAAAAAGAAATGAACATAAAATAAATTAAACATGAGCAAAGGTAAAAACGCAAGCGTCGAAAAGAAAAAGGCGCCCCAAACAGGTCCGGGAAAAGCCCCGTCTGCCTATCAGTCAGGTAAATCATCTCATTCGAACATTGACATCATATCGGTTGCCAAGAAAAAGAAATAATGACAACCACCCCAACAGTAGAGCAACAGGCTACTATTTATGTATATGATTTAAATAATTGCGCCAATGAGTTTGGCTTTAAAAGTGATGAAGGCTGGGAGATCGGCCTGGCATCAGATGCCGAAAAAACTGCGATCGAAAAAAAGTATTTCCCTACAATTTCAGCACGGGCATTGCCTGAAATCCTTGCAGAGCTTTTGCACCTGGTAAGGAAAAGATTATCCGGCTTAAACTCAGGCAATTCGCCGCATTCGGTAAACACTGCCGATGGTAATTTCCAATACCTGGTTGCTTATAGTCCCAAAAGATTAAGATCGTAATGTCCCCGGTTAATTGGCCTGTTGATTCACACCTATTCCCCGAAATTAAAAATTGATGTATAAAGAATTACAATTATCAGCCGGCCAAAACCTCCGGTATACCGGTAAAGGCTTCCCCGGATTCGTTAAAGGGTCGCCTTACATGACTTTCGTAAGTCATCACAATGCTTCGCAGTACCTGGTTAGCTACAATGAAGTCCATGTTGTCATCAACAGGCGTTATGCAATAGCAGTTTCATAGTAAAAAGAGACGTTTCACGCGCTTGAACGAGCGAGGGCCTGCGCCTTGGACAGGCTGCCTTAAAAGGCTACCCGGTTACCCGGCCGCTACTTTCCCCTTTGGATATGTTGTACGACTTTTGAATTGCCCCAATTTGATCCGGTGATTTTCTTCGGCTGCATCGATGGAATGGGTACAGGTAATATCATCCTCTTTCTCAGCCAAATCTGATAATTCTACGTAAAATTTACGAAGTTGATCCAGCTCTTTTTCGCTGAGATCTTCGATGTTTACCATACGGTTACTGGTACCCTGGTGCGAGGCGATCAGTTCGTTCAATTTCATATGGACGGCTTTGCTGTCTTTGTTCTGCGACTTCTGGATAAGGAATACCATCAGGAAAGTAATGATGGTGGTACCTGTATTGATTACCAGCTGCCAGGTGTCAGAGTATTTGAATATGGGCCCGCTAAGCACCCAAACAAGGATCACCGTAATGGCAATGAGAAATGCGCCCGAACTGCCGGTGGCCGTCGTGGCCCAATCCGAAAATTTTTCAAATAGATTTTTTTTCTTTTTCATAGGTTTATTTTTATTAATTATCACTGACGATTGCCTTCTTTTTCCGCTGGAGGTTTACGCTGTGCGGCTTCAGAAAATTGTAGGTCAGCGCGAAGCCCATATATTGTGTGCTCCGGCTGTTGTTGGTACCGTCAAAAAAGTAATAGCCCTGGGTTACAGCCAACGCCACCCGCTCCGAAATGTTAAAATTGATGCTGTTGCATATCTCGGTTATCATACCCTGTTTTGCCCTAAAAACATACCCGCCGCCAAGACAAAGTGCCTCGGCAAAACGTCCTTTCGAAAAAACATTGATGGTTGCGCGAAATTCTAAAAAACGCAAAGTATCACTGCCAATGAAATTGAATTGTCCGGCCGCCAGGCCAATATCGAAGATACCGTAGGTTCGCCCGAATTCCAGCGCCGGGCTGAAACGTTTGGCAAAGCCGCCTTTTGTGTTCACAAAAGCATTTGTATTCAGCGAAACATAAAAGTAGCGTGGTTCCTTATTTTCTTTCGATGTATCCGACTCTGTAGTTGTATCCTTTTTGGCGGTCCGGCCGACCACGACCGGCTTAAGAGCCGGGGGGATATTTTGTGCCATAGTGTTCAATGCACCCACTAAGAAAAGCAGCGTAAACAGTTTATTCATCCTTTCTTGTTTTGATCAATTTGCTTATGCAGTTCGTTTAAGTCAGTCGTTTGCTTCATTATTTCCAATTCAGGATCTTTTTTGTCGATCCCGATTTTTTTCTGGATATCGTGCAGCATTTCCAATATTTTGGTGATCTCAGTTTCGGCTCTCACGTTCACCTCAAACTCCACCTGTTCCCGCACCTTTTCCAAGCGTCTTAACCTATTCTGGCTGATGAGTACGCAAATCGAAAGCACCACAGCAAAAACAGACAGGACGCTGTCCAGGCCGCTGAATGGATAAGTATCAAATGGTTTTATGCCAGGCAAAAGGTCAAGGTTCCATAGCACGTAGAAACACAAGGCCATCAAAACGGCTATAAGGAAACCAACACTTCCTAAAAGCTCCGTTAAAAAAATAATGCCCCGGTCAAGCTTTTCATGATGTACGGGCAGATGGGACTGCAAAGAAGGCGATTTTTTTGGCATGAACAGGCGGCACATTAAGCGACCTGTTGAAGTACAAAGTACCGGCTAAAAAGTTTTTACCTGCGTGAATTTGGCCTGAAGTCAGGAATATGCAAAATGAAAGGGCTTTAAGGGCGATTTATGCGTCACTTGTGAGGATGCACCAGTAAAAGCAACGCATGGTTTTTCCACCTTTGTCAGCCTGATCAGGATTTGCTTAATGCAGTATCATAGCCTGTCTTATACAGTTAATGACATCCGCGAGATTACCGGTCGATTAAAAGAAAAAATAAATCCGGAACCCAACCTGCTTTTCCCAACATAGACCCTCTTTCCCGGCGAAAATCAGCATAAAAATAGCTCAGGTTCATTTAAACACACTTTATTTCTATCTTCAGACTTTCCGCCGGATTGGCATAACAGGCTATACTCCATTGACCTCACAGCAACAGCGCATCAACATAATGAGCGTGGACTATCCCATCGCAGGGCGACCATGAAAAAATGGTGAACCGCCCGTCCTGTGATGACACCAGGGCAATAGCATCGCGTTGATCGAATACAAACTGCGCTGCGGAAAGGTGCCTGGTACCTCCATTTTGTGAAGGGTGAATAATTGTCCCGATATTTCCGATCACAGGTTCCGTTACAAGCATCCGTTCTACCGGTATACCATTTGACGACAAACCTATTTTAGCGCCGAAAGCCAGCAACTGCATTTGGTCGGTGATGATCGTAGCGCCGTCGACGGCGGTGAGGCCGGCCACGCTTTCAATGGTGCGGTTTACGTCTTCCTGCCAATTAAGCAGGTTGCGCTTATTTGCTTTTTGCTCCATTAAGGTTTTTAACTCGTCAAACGCCGGGGCAACAGGGTAGGTTATAGGGTGGATGATCGAATCGCGCCAGGTATCGCTGCCCGCGGGTACTACCAGCAACGATCCGCCATGGCCATGGGCACGCATAGAGGCGGCCAATTGCACCAGCACGTTCAGCGAATCGTTCCAGCCTGCAGGAGAGTTATAATCGAGCAGCGAGGTGAGCATTGCCGGGCAATCAGGCAGACTGCTGCTGTCTCCGTCAATTATTTTTATTTCGTCGCCTTTTAATACGGCCACGTTGATGAATTTGCCAAAGCCCTTTATCCGCCGGTGTTTAACAACCAACAGGCCGGGTTCAATAACTTCCAGCACAAAACAGCAATCAGGGATGGAACGCGTGGTGCCCCATACATAAAGTTCGCCGTCCTCATCCCAAACACCGAGGTGAATGCCTGACCGTTCCACAGCGGGGGCAAGCTTTGTAAGCACATACGTGGTCAGCAATATTGGTTCTTCAAAAACGAGCGGCTGACCGGCCAGCAGAGGCGGCAAATATGCCAGGGATATTTTGGGCGACCGGCCTTCTTCCCTGCGTAAGCTGGCCCAAAAAGCAACGTCGATTATCGAGCTGATCACTTGTAAAGGCGGCGCCGGCGCAAGCAGACTATCGTCGTCGCCGGAAGCCGCCGCCAGCAGACGCTGAAAATGACTTTCGATAGCGGGCGCCGAATTGGTCGCAGCCTGGTACGTGGATCTGTAAGTCATATCTGTTTGCAAGAGAGTTTTATAAGCTGCTAAAATACCGTAATTATTTTTTTGATGGGTGGGGTTGCATAAGTATTACAAAAGAATTACGTGAAATTGTTAAGCCGCCGACACTGAGAGACAATCCAATTTGAATTCAATAGGAATAAGCTCATGAAGTCGTTTCTATCGTATTTAAACAAATCCTCATCGGTATTTGTAGTATATCTGTCTATTTCCTTTTCTATTACGAAAAATAATATTTACCATTGTGTAATAATGACACAATGCTCTATCGCCACCAATTTTAAAATCAAAATCAATAAACCATAAAAATGAAAATCCGTTACAAATTAATCGCTGCGCTTTTATTAACGATCAGCGTATTTACACTGTCTGTAAAGGCGCAGGCTACCAAGCCATTGCCCAAGTTAGGCAAAAGCAGCCTGAAAGAGGTCATAGCTGCTATGACGGTGCAGGAAAAAGCCAAGCTGGTAGTAGGCATGGGCTTTAAATTCCCCGGGATGCCGGCCCCGAAAAAGGGCGAAAAGCCAAAACCCATCGATATCGGCGGATTTAAATTGCCTCCGTCGGACCCGGAAGCGTATGAGATACCGGAGAAAGTTGCCGGCACCGCCGGGCGCACACACGGGATACCTCGTTTGGGAATACCCTCAATTACTGTATCCGACGGACCGGCTGGTTTAAGGATCGATCCGACCAGGCCGAACGACAAAAACACCTACTATGCTACAGCATTCCCGGTAGCTACTTTGCTGGCTTCATCGTGGGATACCGAGCTGGTACGGAAAGTCGGCGTAGCTTTTGGGAACGAGATTCGCGAATATGGCGTTGATGTTATCCTGGGCCCCGCCCTAAACATCCATCGCAACCCGCTGGGTGGCCGTAATTTTGAGTACTATTCGGAAGACCCGCTGGTTGCAGGCAGCATGACCGCCGCGATCGTTAATGGTATCCAGAGCAACGGCGTGGGTACTTCTATCAAGCATTTTGCCGCCAATAACCAGGAGACAAACCGTAACCAGGTGAACACCATTGTGAGTGAACGTGCGATGAGAGAGATCTACCTAAGAGGATTTGAGATGGCTGTAAAGAAATCCGATCCCTGGACAGTGATGTCATCGTACAATAAAATCAACGGCACTTATACCTCCGAAAGACGCGACCTGTTAACCGACATTTTAAAAAGGGAATGGGGCTTTAAAGGGCTGGTGATGACCGACTGGTTCGGTGGCCATGATGCCGTTGCACAAATGAACGCAGGTAACGATTTGTTGATGCCCGGAAATCCAGATCAGTCGGAGGCTATAGTGGCCGCTGTTAAGGACGGTACTTTACCTATGGAGCAACTGGACGCCAATGTAGCAAGGATACTGAAAATCGTTCTCAGATCACCTACTTTTAGAGGTTATAAATATTCGGATAAGCCCGACCTGAAAGGGCATGCCCTGGTTGCGCGCACTGCAGCGGCACAAGGGATGGTGCTGTTAAGAAACGAAGATGCTACCCTGCCTGTTGCTAAAGGAAAAAGGGTTGCTGTTTTTGGCAACACTTCCTATAATATCATCGCAGGCGGTACCGGCAGCGGCGACGTACATAAAGCCTATACCGTATCCTTATTGCAGGGCTTAAATAACGCGGGCTATAAGGTGCAGGCGGAACTGGCAAAAAGCTATACTGACTACCTGGTCGAAGCTAAAGCAAAACAGCCAAAAAATACAAATTTCTTCATCCCGGCCCCGCCTATTCCCGAAATGGACATAACCGCCCTGCTCGACAAGGAAGCTGACGGCGCCGATATTGCAATGATCACTATCGGACGGAATGCCGGCGAAGGCGCTGACCGTAAAGTTGATAATGACTTCAATTTATCGGATACGGAGAAGGGCATGATCAGCGGCATTTCAACCGCTTTCCATGCAAAAGGGAAAAAGGTTATCGTTATTTTAAATATTGGGGGCGTAGTTGAAGTTGCCAGCTGGCGCGATAAGGTCGACGGCATTTTATTAGCCTGGCAGCCCGGCCTCGAAGCAGGCAACGCAATTGCCGATGTGATGAGCGGCAAAGTGAACCCTTCGGGTAAACTGGCAACCACTTTCCCGGTTAATTATGCTGATGTGCCTTCGGCTAAAAACTTCCCTGGCAAGGACCTGCCATTGCCTGCGGGGCAGACTACCGCAAACCCGATGACGGGCAGACCATCCGAAGTAACCTACCAGGATGGCATTTATGTTGGCTACCGTTATTACGATTCGTTTAAGGTGGATCCTGCTTATCCGTTTGGCTACGGCTTATCGTACACCAAATTTAAGATCAGCGATGTAAAGGCAAGTTCAGGCGATTTTAAAAATGCGATAACTGTTACGGTTTCTGTAAAAAATACAGGAAAAGTTGCCGGCAAGGAGGTAGTGCAACTTTATTTGAGTGCACCAACTCAAACGCTTGACAAGCCCGCGCAAGAGTTGAAAGGCTTTGCAAAAACCGGTTTATTAGCGCCGGGTCAGTCGCAAATGCTAACGCTTACGCTGCATGCAAGCGACCTTGCCTCATTCTATACTGATAAATCAGCCTGGGTAGCGGATGCAGGCGAATACAAGGTTAAAATTGGCACGTCATCGAGGGATATCGCTAAAACAGTTTCATTTAAACTGGCTAAGGATATCGTTACAGAAAAAACACATGCCTCGCTTTTACCGCTGGGGCCGATTGATGAAATGGTCAATAAATAAAGCAACGTTTTTGGAGGCGCAAATTAGAGACACAAAGTATTGCGTCTCTACGTGAAAATAAACTAAACTATAACTGAGAGGCCTCGCGACGTAATGTTGCGGGGCTTTTTTTATTGTCAGAACTCGGATTTGTGGGATTTTTCGGATTGTGGGATTCTTTCGAATCTATGCATCTCTTTAACGCTCGAAAGTCAATCAATTTTATTTTCAATAATTATTGAAAGTTTGAAAATAATGTTTATATTTGTTTGCTGAATGATCCAAACAGGATTTTCAGCACGCCGGAAACAACCGGTATATTTTTTAACCATATGTTTCACTAATTACTGAAAATATGAAAACATTAAAAGACCACGTAGTTCTGTTCGACGGAGAATGCCCGATGTGCCGCACCTACACGCTGGCGTTTGTAAAAACAGGAATGCTTGATACCGATGGTCGCGTTGACTATCAAAACGGGATGGATGTTGTTTGTCCGGTTATCGACAAGCAAAGAGCTGTTGACGAGATCGCGCTTGTCGATCTTAAAAGCGGGGAAGTAACGTACGGAATAAAAAGCTTGTTTAAGATACTTGCCAATGCCTGCCCGGTTTTCGGGCCGTTATTTTCGTTTAGGCCTTTTGCCTGGCTCATGAGCAAGGTTTATGCATTTATATCCTACAACCGACGGGTAATTATCCCGGCGCCCGAAAGCAGCGATGGCTACGTTTATCAGCCCAGCTTTAAATTACATTACCGCCTTGCTTACCTGCTGCTCACCTGGTTTTGCACAGGGTATATCCTTACTGCATACACCCATTTCCTGGCGGGGGTAATACCACTTGGTGGCGCCTACCGGGAATATTTGATATGCGGCGGGCAAATGATTTTCCAGGGAATTATCATCATTGCTTTTGCACGGGAAAAGCTATGGGCTTATCTCGGCAATATGATGACCATATCTTTTGCCGGAAGCTTGCTGCTTTTGGTTCCGGTTGTTTTAAGCAACTGGATCAAATTCTCGCTGATTTTTTATCCTGAATACTTCATGGCCACAGCCGGGCTGATGTTTTTAGAACACATCCGCAGGACAAAATTGCTGGAGCTTGGGTGGATATTAACCTTTACCTGGGTTTTATATAGGGTGTTATTGCTGGGGCTGATTGTGATTGTTGATTGAATTGGGCTTTCAACTATGGGTCAACTTAATCAACCATTCTCCCAATCAACTTAATCAACCAAAAAAATAAAACAATGAAATACAAAAAGATAGTTCTTGCTGGTGGTAATGGTTACCTGGGCAAGGTGTTGGCGAACTATTATAGTGATAAGGCTTGCGAAGTGGTGATACTAAGCCGCCATGAAAAGGAGACCGACCATAATATAAGAACTGTTGTTTGGGACGGAAAAACCTGGGGCAAATGGGCCACCGAGTTGGTGAACGCTGATATATTGATAAACCTGTGCGGCAAAAATGTGAATTGCCGCTACACAGAACAAAACAAGGCCGAGATATTTGCCTCGAGATTGTTGCCGACCGAATTACTGGGACAGGTAATACATGAACTCATAGAGCCGCCGAAACTTTGGATAAATGTAACATCGGCAACCATTTACCGCCATGCAGAGGACCGTCCACAGGACGAGGAGACCGGTGAAATCGGCGAGGGTTTCTCCGTAGATGTTTGCAAGGCATGGGAAACCGCTTTTAATAAATACACCACACCTAAAACCCGTAAAATAACACTGCGCATGGCAATGGTTCTTGGTCCGCGTGATGGTGTTTTCCCGCGGCTGTTAAATCTTGTAAAATTGGGGATGGGCGGCCGCCAGGGTAATGGGCGGCAATACATGTCATGGGTGCATGAGTTGGATGTGGCCCGCTGTACCGAATGGTTTGCAGATCACTCAGGGCTCGAAGGCATATTTAACTGCACCGCTCCCGACCCGGTCAAAAATGCCGAATTGATGCATATCATCCGCCGGGCTTATGGCTGTCCGTTTGGATTACCCAGCCCGGAATGGCTGCTGGAAGCCGGCGCCCCATTGATTGGCACGGAAACCGAACTGATACTGAAAAGCCGCTGGGTAATGCCAAGACGCCTGCTTCAAAGCGGATTCAGATTCCAAAACATGATGGTTGATGATGCTGTAATGGAATGTTTGAAAGGGTGATACCCGCTTGTCACCCTGAGGACCCCCAAGGATTCAAACTAAATATTTAATTTTCAGGGGTTGTATCATTTTTTAATTTCGGTACGTTAATTCAAGACAAAACAAACCCTTAACCATGCTCAACAAAACCTGCCTTAACTCGCTTGCCGGCGCAGCGCTGCTATTGATAACTGTTTCAGGCTGTACCAAATCGGGATTGGACGGCGTAGTGCCTACAAAAACTAAGGATACGGTTGCGACCGTTAAGCCCAAAGCCCTTGTTACCGCAAAAGATACCGACGGCAATGTTTATCACCTTGATACTATCGGCGCACAGATTTGGATGGTTGAAAACCTTAAAGTTAAGCATTATCGCAACGGCGACCCTATACCTTATTCTTCCGCGCTGCTCTCAACCGATGCATACTGCAATTACAACGATGATGAAAGCATCGGCAATGTTTATGGCAGGCTGTACAATTATTATGCGGTGCTGGATAGTCGTAACATATGCCCTAAAGGCTTTCATCTACCCACAAACGAGGAGTGGCTCACCCTGGAAACAACCCTGGGGGGCAACAATTTGGCCGGTGGGGAAATGAAGGAGGCAGGTACCACGCATTGGAACAGCCCCAATACCGCAGCGACTAACAGCAGCGGATTTACTGCGTTGCCGGGTGGCAATCTCGGCTCGGGTAGGTTTGCCGACCTCGGTAATTACGCTTATTTCTGGGCTGATCCCGCAAGCCAGTATTCGCGGGCGTTGCTCTATAATAACGAATCGGATTCAGGGATCAGCAATAACGCCCCAAACCAGGCCTTTAGCGTGAGATGTATAAAGGATTAGGGGGTAAGTTAAGCCTGCTTCTGTTCTGACACATCATTTAAGACCTTTCAACAATACCCTCGTGAATTGATATTTACGAAATGGGCATAAAAAAGCCACTCACATAATACGTAAGCGGCTGACTTTCATCGTGGAGAATACCGGAGTCGAACCGATGGCCTTTCTGATGTTACCAGGACACTCCACCCGACTCAAATAAAAAAATCCGGACAACTATCCGGGCTTTTAAGTGGAGAATATCGTTCCTTCTTTTGAACTCTCAATCAATACACTTTCACTTCGTAGTCGGTAGATAAATTAAACGCTGGTTATTCTATATTTGGTTCGCTAAGCCAACGATGGCAACCGCTAAATTAAAACCATGAAGTTATCATTTAAAGTAACTGTTATTGTGGCACTATGCTGTGCGGCCGGCGTAACCCAGGGGCAGGTAAACCCGTTTTCGCAGGAATATTTTGAACTTGAAGCCCTTAAAAAATACGAGGCCATACACCCGCCGCTGGCATCAATACCACCGCCGGCGCCAGGCGAAAATGAAGCTTCGTTTGGGGCGCATTTAACCCGGTCGGCTATGCTGCTGGAAATGAGCACTGAAAAAAAACGCTTGCCGGTGCGTATTCTTATTTACGGACAATCTATAACCGGCAGTCAAATCTTCATCGAGGATATCACAGATTATCTGAAGAAAAAATTCCCTTATGCTGATATTACGATTGAAAATAGGTGTATCGGCGGTTTTGCGGCAGATAGAATCATCCGCACTGCCCCGCATGATGTGTACAATTCATGCGCTGATCTGATCATTTTCCACGTTTACGGCGGTGAAAAGAAAGGCGAGTTGGAGGAGCTGTTTACCAATATACGCAAATATACCACTGCCGATATTTTATTATTAAGCCACCATACCCTTCACCGGCCGACGGCCGATGACGATTTTTCGGCCAGGTATTTGAGATACATTGCCAATAAATACGATTGCGAATTGGCCGATATATCTTACGAGTGGCCAAAGTATTTAGCTGCCAATAACATGGTACCGGCCGACCTGCTTCGTGGTGATGGAACACATCCTAACCGTAACGGTAATTGGCTGTTAGCACAACTTGTTGGCCGCCATATTAAATATAATCCGCAGTTCGCAAATCCATCCAATCAAAGCGTACAAACCTTAAATGTGGCAAACGTATATGAGCGTTCGCCGGCCGGCCCGATTACTTTTACCGGCAAGCCATGGGAACATAAAAACGGCCTGGTTATAGGGCTTACGCCGGGCAGCCACCTTAAACTTACATTTTATGGTAACCGGGTAGATGTGATAGCAGGGCAACTGCCAAAAACAACAAAACCGGGAGGAGTAAAAATCATGCTCGACGGCAATCCGATCGAAACTAATCAAACTCTTTTTGCTATCACCAGGCCAACCTGGGGGCCGCACACCTGGTTTCCGCTTGTTATGCGGGTAAGCAACGCAAAGCCACTAATCGCCGAAGACTGGACTTTGCGTGTCGATAATGTTAATGCTGATTCTACCGACTATACTTTCAGCGTAATAGGATCAAAAACAGGCCCGGATGGTACCGGCAGCAGTAAAAAAACGTTTTGTTTCAAACTCAGGCCGGGTCGTAATTGATTCTACCGACTTTATGTTTGCGGCTATCAGGAAAATATTTAAAGTTAATGTACCTGTAGGTTTTGAAGCGCATTGGTCAGTAATACCTTTATATCAAAAGGTTTATCATCCCCAAATCGCTGCCGACCGAAGCAAAGTTTATAAAACAACATTGGTACAGGGGCTGGATAATAATATGCTCCATACCCTGGAGTTGGTACCGATTGGCGACGGGCCCGTGCCGATAGAAGCTTTTGAAGTTCATCGTCCCCCGCTTCATTAAAAATCCAATGAAAAAGATCGTGTATAAAAAATCCGTCGATTTCGTGTGAAATTCGGCGGATTTTGCGGATGCTGTGGAGAATATCGGAGTCGAACCGATGACCTCTTCCCCGAAAGCTTTCGGGGCATGCAAACGCTCTAGCCAGCTGAGCTAATCTGGTGGTGTATAGCCGTGGTTTTCAACCGCCCTCTCTGAAACCTGGGCATATCCAAAATCACAAATTCCTATCCGTTTCAGCCCCTGTCGTAAAACGCTGTACATTTGAAAACTGCACTATGTTCAACCACGAGTTGCGTTACGCTAAACGCGGGAGCTACCGGTGGATAAAAGTTCAAAGCTATATAAACGAAGCAGTGTTGTTTGTTTTTTAGCGGTGCTTCGGCCTTGACCTTTCATCCGCCTTGCGCTTTTGGTGCCTAAGCGTTGAAAATGGGGTGTTGTGTGGAATGATACTTACTTTTATTAATGTCTATTTAACAACCTAACCTTCTCAAATGTGGCTATGAAGATATTGGGAGTTTTAGAAGAATATTAAAGACATGTTGAGCGGTGACACACCTTAAAGCCCCTTCGTGGTTTAAAACCTTTCCGGTATCTTCTTTTGTTGAGAACACATTAAAAATCAGTCCAAAAGGTTTTTCTTGAAATATTCGTTGACGTCTTTAGCGTTGTTGAATTTTTGTTTAGCTATTAACTCATAAAAGGGCTTATATTTCATATACATTTCATTGGAGATATAGTCTTCGGTCCAGGTACAATGTCTCCTTTTATCTGATCGTTTGAGGCAGATCAGCCCTGCCGCCACGTCACCATAACAAATTGATGGATAATAATCAAAGACATCTGAATAGCTATCTCTGATAAACTCAAAAGGGGAGTTTTTTATACTAAACCCTACAGCAGTTTTATCTGACTTATTCAAAATAGCTTGAATAAAGCCTTCCAGAACCGGGGGACGGGCATTATCCTCATCCTGAGGCGATAGCGGTTGAAAAAGTTCGATCCCGAAGATCTGGTCTTTATATTTTTGACCCAATAATAATCCCATCCGTTGCTGCACGGCAACAACTTTATGGTTTTGTATTTGTGGATAGCCCAATTGCGTCATTGTATGGTAAAAGCCAACTAAAACGACCCCTTTATCTCCTTTTTTGATCATCTCTTCCTCAATATTGCTAGCCATAATACTCTCCCTGTTACCTTCGATGATAATATCTTTTATCGCCGGAAAAATTTTAAACTTTTCCAAAAATGGTGAGGCACCCTTTGCATCGCCGCCTATGTTCAATACGCCTATGTTAGGTCCTTCCCAATCACCATCCAAACCTATCAAACGCATTTTAGGTGCATTAGCTGGCAAACTTTTATTTAGTTCCCAAACCGTTTTCAGCACATCCCAGTACTCTTTATCACCCCAAATTTGCCAGGGTTGACTTCTCGCAATTTTCATGGCCAGCCCTTCATCGTAGGATGGGTTATTCACTAGTTTTTTTATATTTTTATTCATATCAGCTTTTAAAACTTCCATACCGATGCACCTTACCCCCGATTTAAAATACAAGTCTGGAATGGCGCTATTAAGAAACTCCAAGTTGTCTTTTTGGTTGTGTATCTCTCCTAAAAGCGTAACCTGATGTTGTCCCGCTATCCTGACAAGATAGTCTTTGGGGCTTTGACCGTTTTTCTTTATCCACGAGGTGAACAGGGTATCCTGTTTGATATCGGAGACCTCCGTTAATTTTGATACAGGCCTGTACAAGAACGGCAGATCGAGGCGGGCAGCTGGTATCTCCATTTTCCAGGAATGATAAATTCCCGGAATAATCTCCGCTAAATAAACACCGGACGAAACTATAAATGTTAAAATAGCAAAGCTTTTCCAAATGAAAGCTCCTTTTATGGGATTAACCTCTTTCTTAACCGTTGAACCGGCCAGGTAATCATGCCAGCCCCGTTTTTTTGTAGTGAAGCCAATCCATAAAAATCCGAGGAATATACCTGCCGCAGAAAATATTTTTGCTATGCTTTCGCGAAACACTGACTGAATAAAGGATAACTTTTCGCCATTAGTATTGTAAACTTTTATGGTTAATAGCCATTTCCCTGCCGTTTGTCCTTTAAAACTAATTGATACCGCCGAATACACTATCAATAAAATGAAAAACGCAAATTGAAAATTAAAATAAATATAAATAGATGAAAAAAGTAAAACATAAAACAGGAGTTTTAAAATTGCATATATCAATAAAAAGTCTAACCATATTGCAAGGAATCTTATCCAAAAGCCTGCCTTATTTTTGTTGTTTTTTTCCATTAGCTATAATTTTTATAGATATAACCTTTGATCAAAAAGGTCATACTTTTGTTGACTACCAGAACTTCGGCAAGCGATGTATTGATTTAATTTGGGTTCTATCATCTTCAGGAGACATATATTTATACAAATCCTGCTGGGTATGTATATTTTTCGCATCAGCAAGTGGCAAAACACTTTTAACCTCATCCAAATCTTGTTGGGTTGTTGCCCAGTCTTTAATAATATGAATAGGCTCTATTTCATTAAATGGTGCAATCATGACGGCGCCGTCACAAAAATCTTTTAACCTTACACCGTTCCAGCTATCGAATGCATAAAAACTATTGAAGTCCCGTACTTCTGCAAAGGGCTGATAATTGGCATTAACAGCAAAAGGCCGCTTTAAAGTGTCATACAGCTGATTGAAAACGCCATCAAACGGGTAGACCCATGCGCTTTGATCGCCTTTAAACAAGAACCACTTGGGATAGAAAGGCGATAACATTACAATTTGGAAGATTTTGCCAGGATATTTCTTATACAGATATTGCCCGCCTCTTCCGGAATCTTTTAAAAATAAAAATTTAGGAGTGAAGAATTTGGTAAGTGAGTGGTGAAGCCCGCAATAAATCAATATTTTTCGATTTTTATCAAGCACTTCTTTTTCGACAATCCCGGGAAAGACATTGTCAAAATATGTTTTCATTTCAGCATTCCTGATAGCAGTATCAGTTGAGCTCCTTTTTCTGGGATTATATGGCGCGTTTAACTGCAAAAATTTAATCCGATCTGTCGTATTTTTTACAGTTCTGTTGACTAACCAGATGGTATGAAATATTTCCAGGTATTCTTCAAAACACCAGCCGTAATCAGTTCTTCTTAAAATAGATATTGCTTTTTTTCTGTCGAAAGTCGAGGCGTTTACTACGCTATCTGCATCTTTTTGGTAATCGGCCGCCCCAAATTCCCAGCCTATAATTTTTATTTTTCTTGTTTCGTATAGATATGGGATGAGTTTACTGAAAAATTCAAGGTCTTGTTTTCTTTTATGCATTTCGCCAACAAAAACAATATCATGGGTATCAAACTTATCGGCAACAAAATAATATGGATTGGATTTTTCAGGGTCTAACGCTTTTAAATACAGCTTAACTTGTTGTTCAGTTAATTTTTTAGGGTTATGCGTCTGTAGAGCGTTGAATAACAAATATAATCCAATCAAGAACAGTACTATTCCTAAAAATGATAAAATTACCTCGGCAATTTTTTTGACTATTTTCATTGATTTTAGATTACTACCCTGTGGCTTAATTCAATTTTATTTCCCTTTGTTGAAATGTTAATATATTATTTGAGGTGATGATCTCGCAGTTTAAATCTTAGTAAATGAACTGTTAATCATTTATATTGACTATGACGTAGGTCATTAATAAAACTGATGGTTGACATTACTACTGAGTCAGGCCATTGCCGACCTTATTATCAAATGTCTATCAAATATTTCTGGAACGATTTGGCGATGTTAGTACATTGAATATTAAATGAAGGTTATTTGTAGCCACACAGATCGGTGCGATAAAACGCTCGGGATTTAAAAGATTAAGCATCGCGGGATGCTCACATTAACATCGAAACATTGTTTGTTCGATCAACAACAATTAATTTGTTTCCCATAAAGCACTGACAAGAAATATGTTCGAGAGCAAATTGGTTTTTGTTTTAATTTTTCTTGCGAGACTTTTCTGACCGCCGGGCTTTATTGAATGCTCAACTGGTTAGTGAAGATTCATTGTTCGAAATTCACTCTATAATACAAGTCTTTCGTATAAAAAAACTTACCATTTTAGTTTTCCAGGCAGATTGTGGCGAAGAAAACATAATAAAAATAAAGGAAAGTGTTGTACCTATGTTGTATCCATAAGAAAATAGGCTTTTAGAAGTTAATCTAAAAGCCTGATAATCAATGTGTGGAGAATATCGGAGTCGAACCGACGACCTCTTGCATGCCATGCAAGCGCTCTAGCCAGCTGAGCTAATCCCCCTTTTTTAAAGAACACAACCGGATGACCTTCCCGATTTCCATCGGGACGCTCTAGCCAGCTGAGCTAATCCCCCTGATGCGGATGGCAAAAGTAACAAAATTTGAATAAAAACAAGCTTCAAAACATCGATTAATCAAGGCCGATGCATTAAAATTATTTATATAAGATTGTCTATTGTAACTTACAAGAAATGCTTATTTCATAGATGTTGATTATCAGTTATTTAGCCAGATTTGGCAATTTGCTAAAAGCTGAAGCGACTGATAATGAGCGTGTTTCGCAACGTTCGGGGTGTTCCGTGTGAAAAAGTGGAACGCTGGAGAGTTTCGGATTTCGAAGTTTAAAGCCTTTGCCATTATGTATTGAAAATTAGGAGTGGATATTTAACAGCTGATTCCGGCAAAACCCCTATAAAACAGTAAAGCCCCTGATGGGCAGGGGCCTTTACTAACCAATTATAAACCTAAATTATGAGAAGACTTTTTTATTTGTTTTAACAGTGTAAAGGTAACACTAACTTTTAATACTTAAACAATTATTTTTGTAATCTTTTTGTAAAAAACCCTTTTATCGCTGTTTGATTGTCAAAAATACAAACATTTTATTAAAAATATCATAATTTTTTAAAAATATTTAACCATTTACAAAATAGCCTGTTTTTCAGTAAAAATTTCTCTCATTTTTTGCAATTTTTTGACAGTATTGAATTTTTTTGCAGGTTTTGGCAAAAAGTAACTTATAAATTTTAAAAAACATGTGAATTATTAAATCAAAAAGCAAAAATTTGTCTATTTTTTTGAAAAACATTGACATTTTTTTAATTTCTGTGGCGATTTTGGAAAAACATGCATCGTTTTCCAATGATGGCAGTTGCTAACAGGCAATTCGCAGAATTTTAAATTGAGCCTCTCTTCGCCGGTCTTTGCCAGGTTGCCGGGAAAACTTCATATTTTCTCCGGGAAATTTTATGTCGCAAGGTGTCACGAGCCCAAAAAATTGCTTTCGACAAACATCTATTCAAAAACGCTTTGACATTTTTGCAAAAGATCATCCCCCGCATCTATTACACGTATGTCCACCGATAAGAAACACCCCGAACTAACTCCTCTAACGCTGTGGATAATGACAGTAGCGACGGGGCTCATCGTGGCTAACCTGTATTATAACCAGCCTCTGCTTGATTCAATGGCCCGCACGTTTCACGTAAGCAGGGCAAAGGTTGGCGAAGTATCGTCGCTCACGCAAATGGGTTATGCCGCCGGCATGTTTTTCCTGGCGCCGCTGGCTGATATGGTAAAACGCAAACGCCTTATGATGCTGGTCTTCGTTTTTATCGTCCTGTCATTACTGGCTACGGCAGCGTCAACTTCTATCAATTTACTGGTATTGTCGAGTTTTGTTTTAGGCATCGCGTCGCTCATTCCTCAAATACTGGTGCCCATGGCCGCTCATCTTGCCAACCCTGCCGAAAGAGGCAAAAAGATCGGTGTTATTATGAGCGGCCTCTTAATAGGCATATTGCTTTCACGAACTTTTAGCGGTTTAATCGGCGAGTACCTCGGATGGCGGGCTGTATTTTACGCGGCCTCAGGCATTATGATAATCACATGGGCAATGCTTTGGCTATTTTTGCCCGAAGTTGAACCGGACTACAAGGGCAGCTACGGCAGCCTGATGGCATCGCTTATCGACTTGATAAAACACGAACCCAGGCTGCGGGTAGCGGCTTTGCGCGGCGCATTATGTTTTGCGTGTTTCAGCGCGTTTTGGTCGACCATCGCATTTTTGCTTAAAGAGAACTTTAATAAAGGAAGCGATGTAACCGGGTACCTGGGGCTTGCCGGGGCATTCGGGGCGCTTGCGGCGGGAGCAATGGGCCGGCTAAGCGATAAGATGGATGCTTACAAATTGTCGGGCTTTACGATTTTGCTCATCATCCTATCGTTTGTTATTTTTTATTTCTCGGCGCACAACTTTGTCGGTATCTTAATAGCCGTTATCATCATGGACACGGGCGTGCAGGCGACCCATATTTCAAACCAATCGATAATTTTTTCCTTAAAAGCCGAGGCCCGAAACCGTATCAACACTATTTATATGGTTACTTATTTTATGGGCGGCACCCTGGGTACCCTTTTAGCGACCCAGCTTTGGAAAAATTACCAGTGGACGGGCGTGTGCCTCATCGGCGCCAGCCTCTCCCTGCTTACGCTCGTCATCCATTTCATCAATCACCCCAAACCAAAGGAGCAACTAAAAAGGACACCCGCATGACTATTGTACCCAACAGTTTGTCCTAAAATTTGATACACCAACTGCCCTGCTACTCATCGTTGGCCGCGCCTGCGAATTTTAAAAACCACTTAATTTGAGCGGCTTGTAATTTTTGGGGACTTTTTGCCGGTAAGTTTTTTTAGTCTTGAAATCTGGCATCGTATTGGCATACGTATATTCAAATACAATACAGGGTGGCGCTGGACAAACAGAAAAATCGCCAAAGCGAAGAAAAAGAATGGGAGAACCCTGCTGAACCCGGGAATGTTTCGGACGACAGGGATAAAGAGCAACTGTTGCGACAATTTAAAGAAGCTAAACGAAGGAAGGATAATCTTACAACCGAAGAGGACCAGCCTGGCAAAGAAACTAAATAAATTATCTACTATTAGAAATTAAACCTATGAAAACTAACAACAAACCCGCAGTAAGTAAGTTATTGATCCGTTTTGATAATGAACTAAAGAACTTATTATCAAAGGACCTGGAATTATTTATGGAGAAAAATCCTTTTTTGATGAGCAAGAAACAGGCGATGATGCGTTCAAATCTGTCAGTCGCCTGACTATCATATATCTGCTTTATATATTAATATCTACCTATGGAAACAACAGCGCCCGGCAATTGCCCGGGCGTTGTTGTTTTTGTAAAATTGATGCTACAGCTCCCCGCCCAGGTCATCCATTATTCGTTTAAGTTCATCCTGGTATTTTCCATACTGCAGGCGTACGTGTTTGTTTACGAAGAAGTAGGTAACCGAAAACGAAATTATTATTGTCGCAAATACCATAAGCATGTTACCCGATAGAAAGCCACTGGTTGCCAGGATGTTCATGAGCGCATCGAATACGCCTTTGCCGCCTATCAGTGTAATAGTTATCAGTACCGTCATCGGAGCGACGCAAAAATTATAGGTTTTATATATCTCGGTATTGAGTTCCAGCTCGTAAGCAATTTTACGGATACTGTCTTTCATACTGAAATCATACCGGCTTATAGATTTATAAAAAATGTAGAATCTCGAGAAATAGTAAAAGTTCAGTATCAGTATGGTAAAAAGCAAAATACCGGTAATATTTAAAAAGAAAACTGTTTGAGTACTCGGTCCCACTAAAAATCTCATTGATATAATAAGTGCTATCAGCAAAATGTAGGAGATTAGCGTGGCGACAAACTCTGTTTTCATATTTTTGCGTATCCGGTGCACTGCCGACGATGTTTTTCCCAACATTTCCGTGCTCATTGGCAAATGCATGCCTGCCGGCTCATCCTTGCTCCAGGCATCTTTTAAATCATCTATATTCATAATTCATTTTTTTAACGATATCCTTCAATTTGTTCTTTGTTCTGTTTAATCGTACACGCAGGTTCCCCTGTGTGATTCCAAGGTCTGAGGCAATTTCTTCGTAGGGGCGGTCTTCCATGTAGAGAAAGATCAGCGCTTTTTCTACCTTATCTAGCTGTTGCACGGCTTTGTAAAACAGGGCCAATTGCTCCTCTTTATCATCAGCGGCGGCGGGTTCCGGGTTAAGGTCGAAGTTTTCTGGCAGCCGTTCCCCGTCGGGTCTTCGTTTCTGTTTTTTAAAGAATACAATGGCAGTGTTGAGGGCCACCCGGTACATCCATGAACTAACCTTGCTTTCGCCCCTGAATGATTCAAAAACCTGCCATAGCTGTAAAGTGATCTCCTGAAGCAGATCATCCCGGTCATTGGGATCATCCTGGTATATCCTGCATATTTTAAACAGCATGCCCTTGTTTTGTTCAATCATTTGCAGAAACCGGGCTTCCTTATTGTCCACTTTTAAAATCGCTACGTTGTTGATCCTTAATATACAATAAGTATCACTTTTTTAAATTTGTTACACGAAGTTTATTATTGGGAGAGCCGGAACAGGAGCGTATTACGCTTTACGCTCCAAAGTGTATTTTATAATGAGGCGGGCCGTACGCGACGAGGCGCCCGGCTGCCCCATTTTTTTATCAAGAAGGTCGTAATTATCCAGCATTTTGCGGCGATAGGCTTTTTCGTTAAGAATGTTCTCCAGCTCAGTGTTGATATTTTCCACCGAGCAATCACCCTGGATGAGCTCTTTTACTACGGAGCTGTCCATGATGAGGTTAACCAGCGAAATAAATCTTATTTTAACTACCGCCCTTGCAATGCCGATGGATATTGGGTGTCCCTTATAAACCACCGCTTGCGGCACATGGAACAAAGCTGTTTCGAGCGTGGCGGTACCTGAGGCTACAATAGCCGCGTCGGCATGGCTTAAAAGGTCGTAGGTAGCATTAAAAACAACTGGTACCCTTTTTTGCCCTGTAAATTGGTCGTAATATGCTTTATTAAAGGTCGGTGCGCCGGCGATAACAAACTGATAATCGGGGAACTTCTCTATAACGCCCAGCATTTCGGGCAACAGGCGACTGATCTCTTGCCTCCGGCTGCCGGGCAGCAGCGCCACAATTTTTTGGGGGTACAAATGGTTTGATGCCAGGAAGGTCTCATCAGGCCTGAACGCAGCAATGGCATCCAGCAGCGGGTTGCCAACGTAGTCAACTTTCATTCCCCATTGTTTATAAAAATCGACTTCAAAGGGCAGGATGCAGAACAGGTGGTCGACTATTCTTTTTATTTTCAATACCCGCTTTTGGTTCCAGGCCCAAACTTTAGGGGATATGTAATAACATACCAACAGCCCGCTTTTTTTGGCAAAATCGGCGATCTTTAAATTAAACCCCGGAAAATCTATCAATATCACCACGTCGGGATGCCATGCGGCGATATCCTCCCTGCAAAATTTAAGGTTCTTTAAAATGGTGTTCAGGTTGAGTACTACCTCGATAAAGCCCATAAAGGCCATCTCGGCAATATGTTTTACCGGCTTGCCCCCTTCTGCCTGCATGAGGTCGCCGCCAAAAAAACGGAATTCCGCGTCTTTGTCCTGCGCTTTTAGGGCCTTGATCAAATTGGCCCCATGCAAATCGCCCGAGGCCTCGCCGGCTACCAGGTAATATCTCATCTTATCGGGTGAACTACGAGCAACAATACTGCCAGCATAAATGCAAAAGTAGTTATCATGATGCCCTTAACCGTGTTTACCATATCTTTTTTAGCACAGAGCCTCATCAACACCAGGTTTAAAGCTATCGCAATTAAATACGGCAGGGCCGGTTTATTGAGCAGGTAAAGGTTGCCTTTGAGCAAATATGCCGTCGCAAAGGCCCCCGCCGGGAACACCAACGCAATTAAAACACCGGTTGCTATATTATTTTTCGTCAGCATTTATTTCCCTGGATTAAACATTAAAGGTCCAGCTATGAAGCGCGGGGATGATGTGATGCGCCGTCATATCAAACTGAACGGGCACAACCGATGCGTAACCATGCTCAAGCGCCCAAACGTCAGTGTCTTCGCCTCCATCATTTAATTGAAAAACCCCGGTTAACCAATAATACGGGCGTTTATGCGGATCAAGCCGCTCATCAAATTCTTCGGCCCATTTGGCGTTGGCCTGGCGCGAAATTTTTATGCCTTTGATATGCGGAATGGCGGGGAAATTCACATTCAGCAAGGTTCCGGCCGGGAGGCCGTTTTGTAAAACCTGGGCGGCAATTTCTTTTACATATTTAACGCAGTGCGAAAAATCAGCCTGCAGGGTATAATCATCCAGCGAAAAACCGATGGACGGGATGCTCTCTATCGCTCCTTCAACGGCTGCCGACATGGTGCCCGAGTATAAAACGTTGATCGAATTATTTAAACCATGATTAATGCCCGATACGCAAAGATCGGGTTTTTGCCCTTTAAAAATTTTATTTACGGCCAGTTTAACGCAGTCAACCGGCGTACCGGAGCAACTGTACATCTCGACCCCTTCGTAAATGTTCACCTTATCCAGCCGAAGCGGTTTGCCAACTGTTATGGCGTGCCCCATACCGGATTGGGGACTATCGGGCGCCACCACTACTACGCTACCAAGCTCCTTCATACTATCCATCAGTGCCTTTATACCGGGCGCAGTAATACCGTCGTCATTTACAACAAGAATGGAAGGATGTGCTTTTTTCATTTGGCGCAAAATTAGCTATATTTGATTTATGCTTGCTGTTGAAAAGAAAAAGAAATACACCATTGATGATTATATGATGCTGGAAGAAGGTGCGCCTTTTCAATTAATTAATTATGATTTGATTATGTCGCCATCGACAGTTCCCTTACACCAGGTTATTTCCCGCAGAATCTTCACTACCATATCTAATTTTTTGGAAGAGAAAAATGACCATGGCTTTTTAGTTTGCGCCCCGATGGATGTAAAGTTTGACGAGGGAAATGTAATGCAGCCTGATATTCTCTACATCGGGGAAGAGAGGATTTCGGAACTGGTAACAGACATCCGAATAGAGGGTGCACCTGACATTATTATAGAAATCTTGTCTCCGTCGACCGCAATTTATGACCTGCGCCAGAAAAAAGATATTTATGAAAAGTATGGTGTAAAGGAATATATTATTATTGACCCGGTTTCACAGAATGCCGATCTACACGCATTACGGGATGGCGTTTATTATCTTCATCAAAAAGCACAGGAAAATGAGTTTCTGAATTCGATTATATTACCGGGGTTCAGCATAAATCTTTCAAAACTCTTTAAATAAAACTTTCCGGAACAACCGGTTCTCCTCTATTCAGTGATAACGTTGGCGTAAAATTAGACAGATTTGATTTATGCTTAACATTGAAAGCAAAAAGAAATACACCGCTGATGATTATATGATGCTGGAAGAAGGTGCGCCCTTTCAATTAATTAATTATGATTTGATTACGTCACCTTCCCCTAATTCCCTGCACCAGGTTATTTCCATCAGACTTTCTCAATTGATACTCAATTTCTTGGATAGTATTAATGACGAAGGGTTTTTAGTGTGCGCGCCAATGGATGTAAAGCTCGATGAAGGTAATGTGTTTCAACCTGACTTGCTTTATATAACCAAAGAACGGAAAGAAAATATTGTGAAGGACATCGTTGAAGGGGCTCCTGACATGGTTATCGAGATCCTTTCGCCATGGAATGCATATTACGATTTACGCCAGAAAAAAAACGTTTACGAAAAATATGGTGTCAAAGAATATATCATTATTGATATCATTGCTTTGGTCGGTGAATTGTTCACATTAACAGAGGGTATTTATAATCTCGACCAAAAAGCGCAAAAAAACGAACATCTCAAATCCAGACTTCTTCCCGGGCTCAACATCGACCTTTCAAAACTGTTCAGATAAAATCCCCGCGGTATCATTTTCCATTGCAGTACCTGGCGATATATTGGGCGGCATCGGCCATGCCAAGCGACTCTGCTTTTTCAAAATCATTACACGCCGCTGCCTTCATGTTCAAATTAATTTCGTCCATCCCTCTTAAAATAAGGGCCCGGTTTATATCTGTTTTTAAATTTATGGCCTTGGTAAAGTCGTCTATTGATAACTGGTATTTTTTTTGCCGCGCGTATAAAACGCCCCTCCGGTAAAACATATCAATATCCGCCGGCTTAAGTTTTATAACTTCGGTATAATCATCTATGGCTCCGTTGATATCGCCTTCTTCGCTTTTGTATGCACCTCTTGCGCGATAAGCGGCTTGAAAATAAGGTTTAAGATCAATAACCTTATCCATGTCTTCAATGGCATTTTTACGATTGCCCAAATGCCCATATTCAGTACCCCTATAGTAATATGCAGCTACAAAATCCTTTTTTAAATCGATCGCTTTGGTAAAATCATCTATGGCATCCTCGGGGTCGCCTTCAACCGCCTTTATGTCTGCTTTTGTAAAATACGCCATTGTGAAATCCGGTTTAATTTCAATGGCCTTATTCAAAAGGCGTATTGCTTTCTGGTTTTCGCCCGCATAAACGTAGCATTTACCCAAACCGTAATATCCGTAGGCGTTTTTAGGATTGCTTTTAATGGACGACTCAAATTCGTCCCTGGCCTGTTCCAGGTTATCATCCAAAAGATAGTTGATCCCGTTTATATAATGTTGATCGCAAACAAATTGGGTTTTCCTGCAAGCAGTAATTGAAAACATCAGGACAAAGAAGAGTATCGGCTTTCTTAAGACTTTCATAAAAAATAAATGTAGGGTATCTGCGGCTTAAAAACAATTTCAATAAGAAAAAGGGGAGTAAATTCTCCCCTTTTTCTTATAAGCTGTTAATCCATTTCACCAGTTCGTCGCGCGATTTGCCCGTCTTTTTCTGAATTCTTCCCAGGGTTTCGTCATCTTTGCCTTCTTCGTATGCCAGGTCGTCGTCAGTCAAATCACCATACGCTTGTTTTATTTTACCTTTTACCACGTTCCAGCCGCCTTTTATCTGTAACTTATCCATGATGTTTTTTATTTAAGATGTATGTTAGTAACATCTCAAAACATCTTTAGTTTTTTCGGGCGGTTCAAAAGCGCCGTGTTACCTCAATTAGTCCAACGATATTATCATTAAACTCATCAAGTTCTTGGGCGGGTACCCATAATTCGTTATGTATTGGGCCGCCAACATTTTGGATTGTGAACTTTTTCAGGTAGTCTTTTGAAACCGCAAACTTTGTAACAAAACCGGCCCCCGAAGCTGGACATTCCAATCGCGGGCGATCTGGATGGCGTACTCTTCGTTCATAACAGGATAAAAAATAGGTTATTCCGGTAGCCGTGGCGGGAATCTTTTCCACCCGGATTCTTCGATTAACGCCAATTCCTTAGGTCTGACCGGTCTGTACAATATGGCGCTTTCTATACTCATCCCGGCTTCAAAAAGTCTTTTTTCCATGAACTATGAACCATCAACTATGAACTTCCTCCCTACAACGCCCCTTCCTTTATCTCTTCCACGACCGCCGGATCTAGCAAAGTCGAAGTATCGCCCAAATTGCTGGTATCCCCTTCAGCTATCTTCCTTAAAATACGCCGCATGATCTTGCCTGAACGCGTTTTTGGCAGCCCGCTCACAAACTGTATCTTATCAGGGCGGGCTATTGCACCGATAAGGCGGGTAACCGTCATCATAATATCTTTACGGGCTAGTTCATCGTCGCCATGTTTTTCAGGGCAAACCACGTAGGCATAAACACCCTGCCCCTTAATTGCGTGTGGGTAACCAACCACGGCCGATTCGACAACACTGCTGTGCATATTGATGGCGTTTTCCACTTCGGCTGTTCCAATCCGGTGACCGGATACATTGAGCACGTCGTCCACGCGGCCTGTTATGCGGTAGTAGCCTTCTTCATCCCGTAAGCAGCCGTCGCCGGTAAAATAGAGATCAGGGTAAGTTGCAAAATAGGTGGTACGGCAGCGCTCGTGGTCGCCGTAAGTAGTGCGCAGCATGCCCGGCCACGGAAAACGGATACACAAATTGCCGCTAACCCCATTGCCTTCCAAAATTTTACCATGCTCATCAACCAAAACAGGCTGTATGCCCGGCAACGGGAATGTTGCAAAACTCGGTTTGGTTTTGGTGATGCCCGCGATCGGCGAGATCATGAATCCGCCCGTCTCGGTTTGCCACCAGGTGTCCACAATCGGGCATTTTCCCATCCCGATATTTTCATCAAACCAGTGCCAGGCCTCTTCGTTTATTGGTTCGCCTACTGAACCCAGCTTCTTTAACGAGCTAAAGTCTTTTCCCTTTAAGGCATCGTTCCCAAAGCTCATTAATGAACGTATCGCCGTTGGGGCAGTATAAAGAATGTTCACTTTAAATTTCTCAACAATGTTCCACAGCCTTCCAGGCGAAGGATAAGTAGGTATGCCCTCAAACAAGATGCTGGTGGCGCCCTGGGTAAGCGGACCGTAAGCAATATACGAGTGGCCGGTTATCCAGCCGATATCGGCGGTACAAAAGTAAACCTCACCCTGGTTGTACTGAAAAGCGTTGGCGAATGTGTAGCCGGTATAAACCATGTATCCGCCGCAAGTATGGACCACCCCTTTTGGTTTGCCGGTTGACCCCGAGGTGTACAGAATAAACAGCATGTCTTCCGCATCCATCTCTTCCGCCGGGCAATCCGGATTTCCCTGGGTCTCGACTTTTTTAACTTCATCTTCCCACCAAACATCCCGGCCTTTTATCATGGAGACAGGGGTGCGGCTGCGGGTAAGCACGATACACTTTTTGATCGATGGGCATTGTACCAGCGCATCGTCGATAATATTTTTTAGATGTACCTCTTTATTACCGCGGAAACCGCCGTCGGCAGTGATAACGATATTGCACAGCGCGTCCTTTATCCGGTCGGCAATAGATTGGGCCGAAAAACCGCCGAAAACCACCGAGTGAATGGCGCCGATCCGGGCGCAGGCCAAAACAGCTATCTCCAGTTCGGGCACCATCGGCATGTAGATGCATATCCGGTCGCCTTTTTTTGCGCCGTTATTTTTCAGCACATTGGCAAATTGTATAACCTTATCGTATAGCTGGCGGTAGGTTAATATCCTGTAATCTTCATGCGGATCATTGGGTTCCCATATGATGGCCGGTTTATCGCCCAGGGCAGTCAGGTTGCGGTCGAGGCAATTTTCGGTGATATTTAATTTCGCGCCCTGGAACCATTTGATTTTGGGCTCCTTAAAATTCCATTCCAGCACTTTATCCCATTTTTTTCGCCATAAAAAATTTTCGGCGATGCCTGCCCAAAATTCTTCGGGCTGTTCAACGCTTTTACGGTAAACCTGCTGGTAATCTTCGAACGAAGTAACTTTTAACGGGGTTTTCATGGATGTATAATTGGAGAGCGAAAATTAGTAATTTTTAGATAAAGCAGGTAATAAAAGAATACTTTTTAAAATATTTTAAGAAGTGCGCTAGGTGGCGTCCTTTATGGAATCTATTTAAAAACGATTCAGAATAGTACCATAGCCCAAAGTTCCTTGTTAGCTGGCATCGGTCAATGGAATATTAGCAATTGGAGCAAAAATTTGTATTGTAGCGCTACGCGTGCTATCCCGCATATGCGGGCCTACAAAACGCTACACAACTGAATATCAATACTTTAACTACTGACAATATTTTGTCACCACTTTTGTGTTTCCAGGCAAATTTTTCGTGTATCTCGATTAAAGCCGCGATCAGGGGTGCCCGAAGTCCAGCGCTAAAGGCTTTTACGCGGATTCTCGAGAGAGCTTGAGGGGTATTTTAGCTTTCCATCAAAAAATCTTTTTTAAAAAATCTTTAACCTTTACTCGCAGTGTTGGCTTTGCATTCTTTGACATATCTTCATAATCTAAATTAGGATAGCTAATTGAAATCCCATCATTATTAATAAATACATCTTGGTAATAAAAATTTAGCCCGGTATCCGCAAATCTTATTCGCATCACATTTGTGTATGGTATAAATGCCTTTTCTAAATATTCGACAAAATACTCTTTTGATTCCTCGGGATATAGTCTTGATGAGTCAAGCGAAAGATGTATTTTAAAGACTGGATTATTTACTGACTCAAAAACAGCAAGGGTCACTGCGTTTTGTTTTAACGTTATCTTTAAACGTAAATTCAGTCCGGCCGAAATAAAATCGCTAGGGACTATTGCTACTGCAAAATATGGAAGAATAGCTCTTTTATCTCTTTCCTGTTCAATTTCACGAATTCGTATTTGTTCATTTGTTGTTTTCCTTTGGAGATAAAGAGTCCAAATTAATCCAATCGCGCCGAAACTTGCAGCAAGCGCTTCTATCAAATCTGTTATGCTGTAATCTTTTGTCATCAATAACATTTTATCGGTTGATTTGTGGAAGTTCCGGCCTCGCCAAGTCCTCTTCGCAAGGCCACGCGATTGCGGGACCTTTCTTCTACTCTAAAGCATAATGCCTGGTCTCTTCGAGAGACTGCGGGGGCGGAAGGTCGATTGCCTAATTAGATTTCCATTTGTTGTGAGCAAACAATCTATTCAACTTTCACAACTGTAAATACCATTACGTAAGAATATTTATTCTTAACGCCCCTTAGTAATTCAGGAAAATCACATATGGTTGAACTGTTTAAATAACCGCCTATCAAAACTACTTTATATTTATCACCTTCAATAAGCAATTCCCTATCCACGTATCGCTCTGAATCAAAGTCTATTTCGGTATAAAGTAAATCATCCCTTACTTTATTGATATCACTTGATGCGTAAACAATGTTATACCTATCAAGTTGAAATTGAAACAGCATTCCCGCATTTGTTTCAAATCTTGCTATTTTTTTCATTTTAATGTATTAACTATCACAAAGATAATACATTTTTAAGGCGGATTTTACATGTGTAAAATCGTAGATTAGGTATTGAAACCTCACCAATAATGCAAAATTACAATCCCAACAACGCAATCTGCATAAACATCTTGCTGCTGCCGGGCAGAAGGATAAATCCGAATTTATTGTAGAAGACAACATAGCTCCGGAGGAGTCTGCTATGACAATGCCTGATATAAACATTCTGGAAAATTTGTATATTTACTTTTACAAACAAGGAGTTAAAAATGCTTACAAAAAATAAAGTTGTAGCGCTAGTTGAACACATGCCCGATACATTTTCGGTTGATGACCTGGTTGAACGGGTATTGCTTTTACAAAAGATAGAACAGGCGCAAAAAGAAATTGAAAACGGGGAAGGAATGGATTGGGAAGATTTTAAAAAAGAGATGGAGCAGTGGTAAGGGTCGTTCTTTCAAAAACCGCGCGGTTTGATCTTAAAGAGATTGTGGATTATCTTAAGCGGGACTCAATAAAGTACGCCCTCCTTGAAAAAAGAAAATAATAGATGCCATTAACAAGCTGCCTAAACAACCCCTGTCGGGCAGGGTTGTACCCGAATTAAACAACGAAAACATTAGGGAATTGATTTTTAGGAATTACAGAATAATTTATGAAATAATACCTGGTAAACAGTTCAACGTCCTTACCATTCACCATCATGCCCGCCTTTTTTCCAATAATCCTGCATTTAAAGACGACGAATAGCTTTAATATCCGTAGTTCCGGCTGGTACAATATCAATTCAAGTAATTTTATATTTTTTTTAAATCGCTATTGCCTTTTCCACATAAAATCCTGATATTTGCAAACTCTTTTGAGAAAAGGGATTAAAAAGATTTGTCATGTCAAGAATTTGTGATCTAACAGGTAAGGGATCGTTGGTTGGCAATAACGTTTCAAACTCCAACGTTAAAACCAAACGCAGGTTTCATCCAAACTTAAAACTTAAGAAGTTTTATATTCCTGAGGAAGATAAATGGATTACCTTAAAGGTTTCCACATCAGCAGTAAAAACCATCAGCAAAAATGGTATTTCGGCCTGTATCAATAAATTTGTAAAAAAGGGGTATATATAATAGTTGATTGGGTTGAGTAAGTTGATTGGTTGATTAAGTTATTTGAACTTCGGGCAATTCAACAACTCAGTAACTCAATAACTCAATAAATAAAAAGATGGCTAAGAAAGGCAACAGGGTTCAGGTAATTTTAGAATGCACCGAGCATAAAACAAGCGGCATGCCTGGTATGTCGCGCTATATTACCACTAAGAACAAAAAAAACACAACCGAAAGGCTTGAGTTGAAAAAATTCAACCCGGTTTTACGGAAAGTGACCGTACATAAGGAGATTAAGTAAATTGGTTGATTAGGTTGAATGGTTGATTAAGTTGACATTAAACCAATCAATAACTCAAAAATAAAAAGACATGGCAAAGAAAGTAGTTGCAACACTGAAAGTAGCGGGTAAAGGAAAAGACTATTCGAAGGTGATCACAATGGTAAAATCACCACGCACCGGCGCTTACTCATTTAAAGAGCAAATCGTAGCTAACGACTTAGTTAAAGACGCGATCTCAGGAAAATTATAACCGTTAATTTTTCGGAAAATATAAAAGCCATCTTGTTTTAACGGGAAGGCTTTTTTTATGTGCAGATATGCAAATGTGCAGATGTGCAGATGGTTTCAAAAAAAACATTGATTTATTCATTCGCACATCTGAAATCCGCACATTTGCACATTCGCACATTTGCACATTTGCACATCAACAATGGGATTATTCGATTTTTTCAAAAAAAAGGAAAGCACGCCGCAGGAGCAGCAGGCGCTGGATACCGGTTTGGAAAAAACCAAGGATAACTTTTTTTCAAAAATAACCAAGGTAATTGCCGGCAAATCAACGGTTGATGATGACGTGCTCGACGAGCTGGAAGAAGTGCTGGTAACCTCGGATGTCGGTGTAAAAACCACCCTTAAGATCATCGATCGCATACAGGCACGCGTTGCCCGCGACAAATACGTAGGCACTTCTGAACTGAACAGCCTGCTGAAAGACGAAATTCAGCAATTGCTCGCCGAAAACAACAGTAACGATTTTCATAATTTTGAATACGGCAACCAGAAGCCCTATGTAATTATGGTTGTCGGTGTAAACGGCGTGGGCAAGACCACCACTATCGGCAAGCTGGCCTATAAATTAAAACAAGCCGGCAGCAAAGTGGTAATTGGCGCAGCCGACACTTTTCGCGCGGCGGCCGTTGGCCAGATCCAGCTATGGGGCGAACGCATCGGCGTAAAAGTGGTTGCCCAGGCAATGGGGTCCGATCCCGCGTCAGTAGCGTATGATACACTTCGCTCGGCAGTGGCAAATGACGATGATGTGGCCATAATTGACACAGCAGGCCGCTTGCATAATAAAGTCGGGCTGATGAACGAGCTAACAAAGATCAAAAATGTAATGCAAAAGGTTGTCCCCGGCGCGCCGCACGAGATTTTACTCGTACTGGATGCATCGACCGGGCAAAACGCTATCGAACAATGCAAGCAGTTTACCGAAGCGACAGCGGTTAATGCCCTGGCCTTAACCAAGCTTGACGGCACAGCAAAAGGCGGCGTAGTAATCGGAATTTCCGACCAGTTTAAAATACCGGTAAAATATATAGGCGTAGGCGAAAGCAAAGACGATCTGCAATTGTTTGACAGGCAGGCGTTTGTGGATTCACTTTTTAAAGCGTGACTTCACAGATTTTGTTTTTGGGGATTTCACCGATTTGAAAAGTGATTTCACCGATCTTTTTAATTGATTTCAGTGATTAAATATGGGAAACTTTGAACATGATGCACTTACTCAGAAGATAATTGGGTGTTGTTTTGAGGTTCATCGTTTGCTTGGTCCGGGGTTTGTCGAAAAAATTTACTCAAACGCGTTACAACACCAGCTAAAACTTCAAAATTTTAGTTTCGTCGCCGAAAAAGAGTTTAATGTGTTTTTTAAAGATCAGCTCGTTGGCAATTTTAGATGCGATATTTTTGTAGAAAACACTGTTATTATTGAATTAAAAGCTGTAACTGGTATTCTCCCAAAACTCTTTCAAATTCAGTTGTTATCCTATTTAAAAGCTAGCAAAGTTAAAACCGGATTGCTTATTAACTTTGGAAACCCCAGTTGTGAAATAAAACGCCTATCAGTATAATCCAGGAAATAAAAAACAATCGGTGAAATCACCCTCAAATCGGTGAAATCCCAGAAATAACAATCCGTGAAATCACCCTCAAATCGGTGAAATCCCAGAAATAACAATCGGTGAAATCACCCTCAAATCGGTGAAATCCCAGAAAATAATAATTGGTGAAATCAAAAAAAATAAATAAACCCCGTATCAACGTGGTCACTCTCGGCTGCTCAAAGAATATCTATGACTCTGAGATCCTGATGGGCCAACTCAAAGGCAACCATTTCGACGTGGTGCATGAATCGGATAAGGTAAGCAGCGATGATATCATCGTAATAAATACCTGCGGCTTTATCGATAATGCCAAGCAGGAATCCATCGATACCATTTTACAATACAGCGAGTTAAAAGAACAAGGCAAAGTGGGGAAAGTGATCGTTACCGGCTGCCTTTCTGAACGATACAAACCCGAGCTGGAAGCGGAAATTACCAACGTTGATGCCTGGTTTGGCACGAACGACCTGCAAAACCTGTTAAACAATGTGGGCGCTGATTATAAATATGAACTCATCGGCGAGCGCTTGTTAACTACCCCAAAACATTTCGCTTATTTTAAAATTGCAGAAGGTTGCAACCGCCCATGCTCATTTTGCGCTATTCCTTTAATGCGCGGCAAACATCTTTCCCAGCCGATCGAAAAATTGGTGAACGATGCCAAAAACCTCGCTAAAAACGGCACAAAAGAATTGATCTTAATCGCGCAGGATTTAACTTATTATGGTCTGGACCTTTATGGCAAACGTAACCTCGACGAATTACTGCGCCGTTTATCTGACGTTGATGGCATCGAATGGATCAGGCTGCAATATGCCTACCCTTCTGGCTTCCCCATGGAAATTTTGGAGGTAATGAACGAGCGGGAAAACATTTGCAAATACATGGATATGCCGCTGCAGCACATCAGCGATAATATGCTGAAATCAATGCGGCGCGGCATCACCAAACAAAAAACCATCGACCTGGTAAATACTATTCGCGATAAAGTGCCCGGTATTGCTATGCGCACTACCTTAATAACCGGCTACCCCGGCGAAACTGAACAGGATTTTGAGGAGATGCAGCAATGGGTCGAAGAAACCCGTTTTGATCGTTTGGGCTGCTTTACCTATTCGCACGAAGAGAAAACCAGTGCCTATGCGCTTGATGATGATGTTTCTGACGAAGTTAAACAACAACGGGCAGATTCCATCATGGAAATACAGCAGGGAATTTCATTCGATAAAAACCAGGAGAAGATCGGCAGTACCTACAGAGTTTTGATCGACAAAAAAGACGGTGATTATTTTGTCGGGCGCACCGAATATGACTCACCCGAAGTAGATAACGAAGTATTGATAGACGCCAAAACCGACTATGCCGCCGTTGGCAGCTTCGTTAAAGTGATGATCGACAGCGCTGAGGACTTCGATCTTTATGGACACATTGTAAAATAAACTCCTTTTGTTTCCGGGATTTGTATTTTAGAAGTTTAAAAATCTAAATTCGGACTTATCAATTTTATGATGAGGCTGTATCAAAAGTATACGATACAAAACATCAACCAAATAATATTTTAACTCCGTGCCCTCCGTGTCTTCTTTGTGGTCTCTGTGGTTAAATTTTTTTACCACGGAGACCACTGAGAGAGGCGCAGAGAACGCAGAGTTTTAATTAATCAAAATATTATTTAGTTATGCCCAGGTCTATTGGGCTTTTGATATAGCCTCATATCCGAAATCAAAAATGGAAGCCGCCTGTATAAACTATAAAGACACCGGATTTTTTTCGCAAACGGTTATTGATTACCTGGACGATCTCCCCGAACTCCGCTCCTTTTATAGTCACAGGCCCGATTTAGACGGCTTTGCCGATTTGCTCAAAAACAAAAAAGTTGTTGCCGACCGCGAAATATTGTACCGCGTTTTGCATAAACAATATTCCAAAACCTCGCTTCAAGCCGTTCATCATTCCCTCGTAAGCGAAAACATTTCGCTTCTTAAATCCGAAAACACCTACACCGTTACTACCGGCCACCAGTTAAATATATTTGCCGGTCCACTGTATTTTATCTATAAAATAGTAACGGCTATAAAACTCGCACAACAATTAACGGCTGCATTTCCCGGCAAAAATTTTGTTCCGGTTTATTGGATGGCTTCAGAGGACCATGATTTCGCCGAGATCAATTATACCAACATCGGGGGCAAAAAGGTGCATTGGTGGTACGAGGCTTCGGGCGCGACCGGGCGGATAAACCCCGATACCATGCGCCAGGCCCTTAATCAATACAAAGGCGCTTTAGGAATTGAGCATCATGCCGATGAACTCGCCGAAATTGTGGAACAGGCCTATGCCGGCTTTGACAAGCTGGCCGATGCCACCAGGTATTTGGTTAATGCTTTGTTTGGCCGGTACGGCCTCGTGGTAATTGACGCCGACGATCACGCATTTAAAAAGCAATTTGCT
>Ga0207132_1006_pt1 | contig 40549 bp, 33 predicted proteins | sample Alteio_BWMinHeat_14_FD_153554 | JGI IMG/M metagenome (GOLD analysis project Ga0207132, IMG submission 153554) | Enriched cells from forest soil in Barre Woods Harvard Forest LTER site, Petersham, Massachusetts, United States -... | ecosystem: Environmental > Terrestrial > Soil > Temperate forest >...
TGCCGGACTGGTTTAACCAGGCCAAAAAATTTACTGAAGACACCGCTGAACAGGTGGGCAAGACACTAAAGACGAAAGCGAGTTTTTGAAGGCCGGCGATCAAAACACCACCGAAAAGCGATGCATTCCTTCTTTGTATTCATAATTGAGCTCAAAATTGTAAAGGGTACAAATATTTTTCATGATGGCCAGGCCAAGGCCGGTACCTTCGGAAGTGCCTCCTTTATAAAAGCGCTCGAAAATTGCGTCCCGGTTTAAGGGCTTCGAATCGCCGGTGTTTTGAAAACACAGCTTATTAACCTCGCCGGGGTCCTTCGATGCCGACATTATTATTTTTATTACGCCGGGGTTTTTGTTGTGCCTGATGGCATTGCTGAAAAGATTGTTGACGAGTACGTCCACCAGGTATTTGCTTGCATTGATCCAGAGGTCGTCTAACTGATAACCCAGTTCAATATTTTTGTTTTGGACGATTTCATGGAACTGTTGCGCTTTTTCGAGAATTATCGACTTAACATTTAAGCGCTCGGTATCCTGCAGCAAATTATTGTCGATCTTCACCAGCAATAAAAGCGATTGGTTTAACCTCGAAAGCCTGCTCGCCGCCGAATAGATATCAGTTATCTGGGCAAATTGATCGGAGCTTAGTTTTTCGTCCTGTATAAGCATGTCCAGTTTCGACGTGATGATCGCCAGTGGCGTCATCATTTCATGCGAAGCATTTTCGGTAAAGGCTTTCAGACCCTGGTAATCGGTCGTTACTCTCGACGACATTTTTGATATCGCATCGCTTAGCTCGGCAAATTCGTCAACCTCAGAGGCAATCGGATCAATTCGGTGTGTATCTGCAACGTTAAACTTTTTAACCTGGTTTAGCAGGCAATAGAATGGTTTCCATAGTCCATCCAAAACAAACCGGTTTGTGATGATCAGAAACGCTAACAATACGGCTGTAAGCACAAGGGTGATCGCAAAAATGATTTGAATAAGGTACTCCGTTTCTTCGCGGGACTCAACGATCGTTACAATATAACTTTCTCCGTTAACCTTAATCAACGCCGACACAGCGCGGCCATCCTCAATTTTCTTTTCTTTCGGGTTTGCATACGGCGCGTCAAAGAATCTTGTATCGAACCGGTTTAGTTTTGTCTTAACAAACGAGGTTATATCTTCGTCAAAATCTACCGGTTTTGGAAGGTGCTGATTTTGGTTTACATAGGTAATAACCTCGGTAACCTCTTCGGTAAGGTCATTGTCCAATTGCCGCCGGGCGATGTGATTGATGGTGACAAAATATATTACTCCGGATACCAATAGTACCGATACGCTAATAATTATACTGGCTTTATTGTAGTGTGTGGCTAACTTCATTCTCTAAATAAATTTATAGCCTACACCATAAATTGTGGCAAAAAAGTCCTTGCCGCTCAAATCCATAAGCTTTTTGCGGAGGTTTTTAATATGAGTATAAATAAAATCGAAGCTATCAAGCATGTCCATCTCGTCGCCCCAAAGGTGCTCGGCGATAGCATTTTTTGAAACCACCCTCCCCTTATTGGCGATAAAATAAAGCAGCATTTCGTATTCTTTTTTGGTCAGTATCATCAGCTTATCCTTCACACTCACACTCCTCCCCAAAAGGTCGATACTTATCTCGTTATAATTGAGTACGCTGCTGCTGCCAAATGTCTTCCGGCATGGAAGGCCATCGGTTTTTTGACCTTGTAAGATGGGGCGTTGCAAGCACTGATATCAATGCCTACCTTTCAAATGAACAAATATCGCGTATTCACCTGAAAGGCGCTGTATTTACCCCGAACAAAAATGAATATTTCCCGATACCACAAACCCAGATAGATTTGAGTGCAGGGGCAGATGGCAAGCCTATGATGACGCAAAACCCAGGTTATTGACCCGCATTACATATTTATCAGATCAGTAGTGAATAGGGGACATACTAAGCAAGAGAGTACACGGAGTTTATTGCTAAATTGCCAGTAACTTAGGCAGTTAAAAATCATTGAATAATGACGATCCTAAAAAAAGCGTCGCTTGTCTGCATGTTTTGCTTCGCCGGAGGGTACTCCATAGCCCAGCAAACCGACCAGAAAGCCACTCAAACCCAATACCGGGCTGTTCATTGGACCATTCACGATGGCTTGTCTCAGGCTGAACCTTATTGGTTTCTGAAAGATATAAACGGCTTCCTATGGGTGGGAACCAAACATGGCTTAAACCGTTTCGACGGCAAGCTTTTTAAGAATTACTACCATTTTGCCCATGATAACCATACGATTGCCGATAACGGAATAGAAGGCTTAACGGAGGATAGCCTGCATAATATTTGGGTCGGTACGGACGGCGGTTTGTCCCGTTATGACATAAAAGCAGATACATTTACAAATTTTTTCATAACCCAAAAAAATCCGGATCGTTCTATCATCCCATTTTATGCAACTGATGATAAGCTGTACGCGCTTGAATCAGGTTTGCAGATCACCGTTTATGATGTCCATTCTTCAGCAAAGAAAACTCTTATAAAATTGACAGAGCGCGACAGTATCGGGCTCGGGCCAAGCGTCTCCTATTCTATTTTTGATAAAAGATCAAACAGTATCTGGATGTTGCGCAGCGGTCAGTCAACGGGTGGGGGCCTCTTAAACGTTTCTCTTACCGACGGCAAAAAGGAGTATTTTAAGTGGCCTTGTTACCTTCATATACCGGGCCATGATCATGCTTCTGAAGCTATGCGTTATGACCCTAAAAGAAATGCTATCTGGATCAATACCGCGGACGGGTTGATGGAGTTTACCCTGGCTGATAAACAATTTCATCATATCGATGCCATGAATACCCTGCTGAAATTGAAAGATTACCATAGGTTTGTTGGTGTTGACATCGACAAGCAGGGAAGGGTTTGGTTTGCCACCGGTCCGAAAGGAATAATAATCTATGACCCATCAAATCAATCCGTTAGTACTCCGTTCCCGGCAGATTCAGCTCTCCAGCTCGATGTTTCTGATGTTAATTCTGCAATTTATTGTGATCGGAGCGGTATTATTTGGCTTGGAACCTGGCTTCGAAAAGGCTTTTATCAACTCAACCCGTATTCCCCCGCAGTTAAATTACATACACCGGTTCCGAAATTTCCGCCCGGATTTTTCGCAAATGCGGTTATTTCAATTGCCGAAGTGGGCAGCGGAGACTTTTGGCTCGGCACCGGCCATGGATTATACGATTTTAACAAGCAAACCGGGGAGATTAAGGCTTTAGATAGCAAGGATTTTCCGGGGTTGAAGCTTAGTGGATTTATTGCGATAGATCATATTGACCACGCTTTGAATATCGCATGGGCAGGGACTGACGCGGGGTATTTCCAAATTGATACGAAAACCCAAATTTGCCGGCCGGTTACGTTTAAAGACAACACAGGCAAACCCTTAGATATTAAACCGGTTACCAGGTATTTCGCCTTTAGAAATACCTGGGCAATCTTTGGTCCTTACAATGACCGAGCAATGATCTTTACCGGCAAAGGCAATGATCTCAAGGCATCAGAGGCTATTTCGTTCTCTAACGATTTTATCGATCCTTTTTATACCACTACGGACAATGATCATTTATTGTTTATTAAACGGAACGAGGCTGCAGGTAACCTTACTTTTAGCTATGTGGATGGTAAATTGAGGCGCGAACATCATAAGATGGACAGTTTGCAGTGGACAAGCATTTTTTGTAGTCAAAGGGACAAGACGTATTGGGTAGCGGCTGAAAACAAGCTCTTTCATTACAGTAACAATTTTAAAACCATACGTACCTATGCACAGACAGATGGGCTGCCTGATCTTGAGATTAGAGGCCTTATAGCTGACAATAATGGCGACATCTGGTTCCATACTGACAGGTCCATCAACCAACTTAATGTAGCAACCGGGGAAATATCAACCCTAACTGAGAACGATGGGTTTGAAAGGCAGGATTTCGGACCGATTGGCGCAAATTGTAAAGATAATGACGGTGATATCTATTTCCCTGGTGGAATATTTGGAAGCGGCTTTGACCGGATAACCCCTGGTAAATATACCAATCCGCCGTCTTCCTTGTATTTGCAATCGCTGGAGATCAATCAAAAGACATACCTGCTTACCACCGGGATTAACAACCTGGCCGAATTATCACTGCGTTATAACGAGAATAAGATCACTATTGAGACCGGTATAATCGATGACTATTCAAAGGGAACAAGCCACATGCGGTATAAATTGGAAGGAAAAGGCGTTAGTGGAAGCTGGCAATATGGGCCGGCTAATTATGCTATACGATTCGAAGGCCTTCAACCGGGTAGCTACAAGCTTCATATGCAAGCGTCAAATGCAGCCCTGCAATTCAACGGACCTGAGAAAATACTGCTTATAAATATTAGTCCTCCCTGGTGGCAAACCTGGTGGGCCTATGCAATTTTTGTCCTGGTATTTGCTGCCAGCATTTGGGCGTTTGTGTACTACCGTTCCCTAAGCTTATTAAAGGATAAGCGCATACTTGAACATAAAGTGCAAGAACGAACTGAAGAAGTTTTGCTTCAAAAAGAAGAAATTGAGACCCAGCGTGATGACCTTGAAAAAGCATTCGGCGAGTTAAAAACCACCCAAACGCAGCTTATACAATCAGAAAAGATGGCCTCGCTGGGAGAGCTTACTGCAGGCATTGCTCATGAGATACAAAACCCCTTAAACTTTGTGAACAATTTTTCCGAAGTCAGCATCGAACTATTGGATGAGATGGAGACCGGGTTAAATAAAGGTGACAAAGAGGAGGTGATTGCAATAGCAGCCGATATAAGACAAAACCTGGAGAAAATAAACCAGCATGGTAAGCGTGCGGATGGAATCGTTAAGGGCATGCTGCAGCACAGCAAAGCGAGCACTGGCACAAAAGAATCCACCAATATCAACGCGCTTGCGGATGAATATATGAAGCTTGCCTATCATGGCTTAAAGGCAAAGGACAAAAAATTCAATGCGGAATTGATTGTTCATTTTGACAAAAACCTGCCGCATATAAAGGCGATCCCCCAGGATATTGGGAGGGTTTTTCTTAACCTGTTTAATAATGCGTTTTATTCGGTAAATCAGAAGCAGAAATTGGCAGGCGTTGACTATAAACCTAAGGTGTCGGTAACAACGTTGGAGGAAAAGGGCAAAATAATTATTAAAGTACACGATAATGGAACCGGCATACCGGACGCTATAAAGGAAAAGATTATGCAGCCATTTTTTACAACCAAACCTACCGGGGAGGGCACCGGGCTGGGCTTGTCATTAACTTATGATATGGTAGTGAAGGGGCACCGCGGAAGCATTGAAGTGAACACGAAAGCAGGTGAATATGCAGAATTCATAGTTTCGCTGCCGGTTTAAAACCAATAGCCAACTAAACCCCAACGGCATCCTTATTATACCTTGCTTTATAGTCTAACGGCGATAGCCCTGTTATTTTTCGAAAAACTTCTCTGAACGCTTTATCATCTGAATAGCCGACCTCGTACATTACTTCGAAAATGCTTTTCCTGCCTTTTTCCAGCGTGTTTTTTGCAACTTCTATTTTCACTCGCTGCAAGTATTCCACTGGGGTATTGCCCGTAGCTTTGATAAAACGCCTGTCAAAATTTCGCCTGCTGATCGCAAGTTTTGAGGCCAGTTCTTCGAAAGAAATTTTTTCGGTCAAATTTTCTTCAATATACGTTTGGGCTTTGCAAACCAGTTCATCACCATGGACTTTCTGTGTTTGAAAAATGAAAAAAGGTAATTGCGAGTTTCTTTCCATATCGATCTGAAAATATTTAGAGCAGTAAATGGCTGTCTCCCTGTCAAAATATTTTTCAACCAGGAATAATACCAAATTCAAAAATGAGTAGGCACCCCCGTTGGTGTATATTCCCTTTTCGGCGGTGATCAATTTATCCGGAAGAAGATTGATGTTTGGAAACATACGCTTGAATTTGGTCGCCAGATTCCAATGCGTGGAGCAGGCCCGCCCCTCCATCAGGCCGGTGGAGGCAAGCAAAAATGCCCCTGAACACATAGTTGCTATTTCTGCACCGTTTTTATATTGCTCGCTGATCCAGCTAATAAGCGCTGCATTCTTTTTCGCTAAATTATCATGAAAACTTACCGCCGGTATGATCAGCAGGTCGGTCTTTTTTATTTCGTTAATATTTACCGGATGAACCGAAAAGAAGCCGGCATCCAATTTCAGTTCCGGCATAAAACCCGCAATGCAGATTTCCAACCTGGGTCTATTTCCCATTCTTTGCCAATACTGATTTGCTGCGTTCAGTATGTTAAACGAGCCTGTGAGACAACCCACGTTCGTTTTTCCTTCTGGCACCACTATGGTCACTTGTTTCATTGTAAAACTTTTGGGTAAAAATATACAATTATTTTGGCCAAATCAACCCTATAGAATGTCTATTTTACCCCCGATTGATATTAAGATCAGACAATAATTTTGTTTTGTCTTAACAGCCGGCTGTCCCGTTAGGTCATATTTAAAAAACATTTAACTTATAAAACTCCCAAAATCAAAAGAAAATGAATACATCGGATTTTACCACTCTACTGTTTGTGGAGCAAACCCCCGACGAAGCCTTCAATGCCATCAATAATGCTCGTGGATGGTGGTCGGAAAATATTGAAGGAGGTATCGACAGACTTAACGATGAATTTATCTATAGCTATAAAGACATTCATTACTGTAAAATTAAAGTGATTGAATCGGTTCCGGGGCAAAAAGTTGTTTGGCTGGTGCTGGACAATTATTTCAAATTCACGGAAGACAAAAGTGAATGGATAGGGACAAAAGTCGTCTTTGATATTTCCCGAAAGGTTGATCAAACGGAGATCAGGTTCGCCCATCAGGGGTTGGTTCCTCAATATGAGTGCTATGAGATATGCGGGGAAGCGTGGACCAATTATATAAACGATAGTTTACGTAACTTGATTGCCACAGGGACAGGGCAGCCCAATACTAAAGAAGACGACGCCTTCGAGGTACAGTTGCTGAATAAATTTTCAAATCAAAATTCATAAAAAATGAAAACAACAGATTTTACTACCACAATACTGGTAGACCAAAGTCCGGAAGAAGTGTTCAATGCTATCAATAATGTTCGCGGATGGTGGACGGGCGAACCCGGAATTGAGGGCAGCACTGATAAACTCAATGATGAATTCACGTATCTTTATCAGCCCTACCATTATTCCAAACAAAAGATAACAGAATTAATTCCCGGCAAAAAAATTGTTTGGCTTGTCATCGATAGTAACATTAATTTTGTTGAAGACAAAAGCGAATGGACGGGCACGGAAGTTACTTTTGAGATCACGAGAAAAGGAGACAAAACTGAAGTCTGCTTCGCCCATGTGGGCTTGGTTCCGGACATTGAATGTTATGGCGACTGCTCAAACGCATGGAGTTCTTATATTAATAATAGCTTGCGTGATTGGATTGCCCAGGGTAAAAAAGCAGCATAGCGGAAGGGAACGAAGTAAAAATAGTAAAGCAAATACTTAAAATACCGCAAACTTAGAAAGGAGAAGATCAATGACCAACCACAAAACAGGAACACGTGAAGAGTGGCTCGCCGCCCGGCTTGAGCTACTCAAGGCCGAGAAGGAACTGATTCGGCAGAGCGACGAAGTGGCACTGCGGCGCCAGGAACTGCCATGGATACGGATTGACAAGGAGTACCTCTTCGAAACCGACGAGGGTACAGTCTCCCTAGCCGATCTCTTCAAGGGGCGCTCGCAGCTTCTTGTCTACCATTTCATGTTCGGACCCGACTACAAGGCTGGATGTCCAAATTGCTCGGCGATCGCAGATGGATTTGCCGGCATTGTCGTCCACCTTGAAAACCACGATGTGGCATTTTCGGCGATATCGCGTGCGCCGCTTCCGAAGCTGCAGGCGTACAAAAAGCGACTGGGCTGGACATTCCCCTGGGCGTCCTCGAATGAAAGCGACTTCAACTTTGACTTCAATGTCTCATTCACCGAGGAGCAACAACGCTCAGGTATCGAATACAACTACCGCCGTGAGCCTGCGTTTATTGTAAGCGGGATCGGCGACTCAATGACGAAACAAGGCGAGGGGCCCGTTGCCGAGATCGCGGCCACGACCGGAACTGATGTGGCCACATTCACACGTCAAAGACCAGGCATGAGCGCGTTCGCACTCGAAGATGGTGTTGTCTATCATACCTATTCTGCCTTCTCACGCGGACTGGACGGTCTTTGGGCCGGCTACCAGTGGCTGGACCGTGCCCCAAGGGGACGCAACGAAAAGAGCGGCGTTTGGTGGCGCCGCCATGATGAGTATTGAAGCCCGGTCAAGTAATGGTTGATAAGAGCGGTAACAGTGATATCTTGCGAAGCATGATTTCCGGTCAATCCGGTGGCTGGACTTTCTTTGGCATCTCGGTGCTGGTATTCGCGGCCAGCGCTACGGTGACGATTGTATGGAGCGTGTCGATGTCGGCAATGGATGGAATGCCGATGCCAGGCGGTTGGACAATGTCGATGACATGGATGCTAATGCCGGAACAGACGTGGGTCGGCGCCGCGGTGTCATTCATGGGGATGTGGATGGTGATGATGGTCGCGATGATGATGCCGTCGCTGACGCCAATGCTATGGCGCTACCGCCAGGCTGTCTATGCCACAGGCGAGAGCCGGCTGGTTTGGCTGACCACGTTGGTTGGCGCCGGGTATTTCTTTGTATGGAGCTTATTCGGAATTGCGGCCTTTCCGCTGGGCGTAGTACTTGCGACTGTTGAGATGCAGCAGCCGGCGCTGGCGCGCGCCGTTCCGATCGCTATCGGCCTGGTTGTTCTTGCTGCAGGTGCGCTCCAGTTTACGCCGTGGAAGGCACGTCACCTTGCCTGCTGCAGGAACACACCCGGGCAAGGCAAAAAGTTATTGGCTGACGCCGGCACAGCCTGGCGACACGGCCTGCGCCTTGGCGTTCATTGCTGTCGCTGTTGTTTTGGTCAGATGGCGATTCTCCTTGTCGTGGGGGTGATGGACCTTCGCGCGATGGCCATTGTAGCGGTGGCAATCACTATCGAGCGTCTGGCGCCGGCTGGTCAGCGGCTGGCCATTGCCACGGGCGCGGTCACTACCCTGGCGGGGTTGTTCTTGCTCGGAAGGGCTGCCGGACTCTGATAGCGCATCCGGCCGCGCACCGCACCTCTGGAGCATTGCCCGGTAGATATTTCTTTTCAAATTCCTCCTCCTTTGCAAATATTTCGATAATTTTATCTCCCGGCATGGAGTATCTGTTGCCCATAAGTAATTGATTGGTAGCTTATTATATACAGAAGACGTACTGGTTGTCGTTGTTTTTATTGTTTTATCCCGAATTTACGTTTGAGGTGACCGGCGCCTATGAATAAAAAGAAGAGTGATTTGAATGATGTTTATCCCAGGTTCCTATTAAAATAATGGCTGAGCACCTCGACCTAGGCCGCAAAGGCGAAGCACTTGCAAAAGAGCACCTGGAAAGTGCAGGCTACGAAATTTTGGATGAGAACTGGACCCATGGCAAATTGGAAGTGGACCTTATTGCATATAAAAACAAGGTGATTATATTTACCGAGGTAAAAACGCGCACTGGAAACAGCTTTGGCGAACCTGAAGACTTTGTTGATGCGCGCAAGCAAAGATTACTGGCCGATGCTGCCGATGAATACATCTACCTGATGAACCACCAGGGCGAAGTGCGGTTCGATATTATATCGGTTTTATTCGACCGCCAAAATAATTATGTACTAAAACACATTGAAGATGCGTTTTGGCCTACGGCCAGTTAAAATATCACATGAAATATAAATTTAGTTTACTAATCACAATTACAGCTATTTTGCTTAGCCACGGCTGCAAAAATAACAGCACCCAGGCTAATAATCTCTCCATCAGCCCGGACGCAGGAACAAACTATAAATCAGGAGACGTGGTTGCAGTCAAGGCACAATACCCGGTCGGTGTAAAACCCGATTCGATCGTTTACCTGGTTGACTCTGTAAGGGTCGGATCGTCAAAGGATACTGCGGGACTTTCTTTAAAAACCGATACCATGCCTCTTGGACCCCGGGTTATTACCGCGAAAGTTTACCAGGGTGGCAAGGCCCAGGATATATCAACCAACATAGTTTTGCTTCCGGCAAAAGCGCCTGAAGCATATACCTACAAAGTAGTAAAAGTTTTCCCGCATGATACGAGTTGCTATACCGAGGGCCTGATCTACCAGGACGGCTTTTTATACGAAAGCGGGGGCGGCTACCTTGATCCGCCACCGGGACAAGAGAAAGACGGGCAATCCAGCTTAAGAAAAGTGAATTTGGCTACCGGGAAAATAGTACAAAAAGCAATGCTCGATCCGAAAATATTTGGTGAAGGCATATCCATCGTCGGGAATAAAATCCTTCAGCTAACGTGGAAAGATAAGATAGGCTATATTTATGACAAGGATACCTTTAAACTCTTGGGTACCTTCCAGAATAATATTGGTTCCGAAGGATGGGGAATGTGCTTCGATGGTAAAAAACTTTACATGGATGACAGGTCCAACCGGGTATGGTTTTTAGACAAGGCCAATTATCGCCAAATCGGCTACATTGATGTTTATGACGACAAGGGAGCTGTGGATTCGGTTAACGAGCTTGAATACATCGACGGGAAATTATATGCCAACGTGTACCGGACAAACAACATCATCGTGATCGACCCTAAAACCGGGGCGGTAATTGAAAAGATAGACCTGACCAACCTTTACCCCGAGGAAAAAAGGGCGCCTAACGCCGATGTGTTAAACGGCATAGCCTACGATGCGACCGGAAAAAGGATTTTTATCACAGGCAAAAAATGGCCAAACCTTTACCAGGTGGAGTTTGTGAAGAAATAGGCCGGGGCAAAGTGCAGGTAAGCAAAAGATCAACTCAAACAAGCTTCGAAAGCGCCTCTTTTATCCTGGGAAGCAAAGCCTCAATATCAGCCAGGGTAGTTGCACCTACAGATACCCGGAACCAATTCATGTCTTCGCCCGTGCCAAATGCCGAGAAAGGCACGAATGCTACCCTCGCTTCCTTAATGAGGTAAAAATTGATATCGGTAGCGGTTTGCAATACTTTTCCGTCCGGCGTGGTTTTGCCGCTGTAGTCAACCTTAATGGTGAGGTATATCGCCCCCATGGGTTCTATACTATCGACATTAAACCCTTCGGATCTTAATTGCTGAAAGCCGGTGTGCAGGGTATTTAAGCTGTTTTGGATATTAGTTTTAAGTTTGCTAAGATAGCCGTTCACGCCGGCGTCCTGCCGCAAAAACCTGGCCATTGCAACCTGCTCGGCCTTTGGCGCCCAGGCGCCCACGTGACCCACAATGGCCTTCATGTAGTCAATCACATGCGCCGGACCAAAGCCCCATCCGACACGCACACCGGTGGATGCAAAGCATTTTGAAGCACCGTCGACAAAAATGGTTACGTCTTTCAGCTCCGGACGAAGGCTTACCGGGTTAAAATGCTCGTGATGACCAAAAGTGAGCTGCGAATAGATCTGGTCGTATAAAATATAAAGCGGTTTTTGGCCGGCGGAGCGCGTTTTGTTTTCGGCAATTACCAGGTCGCATATTTCTTCCAGGTCCTTTTTGTTGAACATGGTGCCTGTGGGATTCAGGGGCGAGCATAGCGCCAGCAGGGTTGCCCCTTTTATGTGCGGCCGGATATCATCGGCCGTCGGCATAAAATTATGCCCGGGACCAGTCGGAATGATGACGGGGTCGGCAATGGCAAGATCGCAGTAATGATTATTGTTCCACGACGGGATAGGAAAAATCACCTTATCCCCCGGATCAACGATCGCCTTATAAATTGAATAGATGAGCGGCCTTGATCCACCCGAGATCAATATTTGGTTGGGTGCATAATCCAGGTCGAACCGGCTTTTTAAGAAAGCTGATACGCTCTGGCGCAGGTCGAGAATACCATCAGCCGGTGGGTAATTGGTCTGATTTTCGGCATAAGCATCAACAATGCCCTGTTTCAATTCATCGGGGATGGGATAAATGTTTGAATCAAAATCGCCAATAGTAAGGTTGGCAATGTTTTGGCCTTGTCGTTTTAGTTCGTTTATTTCGCCGGCAATTTTTATAATTTCAGACCCAGTCAGATTTTGGGCCAGTATAGATACGCTCATGTTATTGATGTGCAAATTTCGGATGTGCAAATGTGCGGATTTTTTAGGTTAAAGGCGAAAGGTGAGTGGTGAATTGTGAGTAGTGAATAGTCAGTGAGGTTTCGGAACCTTTCACCTTTCACCTTTTACCTTTACCCTTTCTCCTCTTTGGTCTTTCACCTAAATTCCCTAAGTTTGCGCCTCAATATTAGTTTTATGTCAAAAGCATCTGAAATTAAGAACGGGAACATACTTCGCTTTAACGGCGAGCTGTTGCAGGTAGAAGAATTTTTACATCGTACACCGGGCAATTTGCGCGCATTTTACCAGGCGCGCATGCGTAATGTTAAATCGGGCAAACTCGTGGAATACCGTTTTCGTACGGATGAAGAGGTTACCATAGCACGCGTGGAAACCAATGACTACCAGTATTTGTATGAAGACGGCGACTCTTTAGTTGTAATGGATAATACCACTTACGATCAACATAATATCCCAAAAGCGCTGTTTGGCTCGGCTGTAAAGTTCCTGAAGGAAGGTATGAACGTAATTGTAGCTTTTGAAAGCGATGAACCTATCATGGGCCAGGTACCCGGCTCTGCCGAACTGGAGATCACGTACACGGAACCTGCTGTTAAAGGCGACACCTCCTCCGGCGCAATGAAAAATGCCACCGTTGAAACCGGCGCCGAAATAAAAGTGCCACTGTTTATCAATATCGGCGATAAAGTAAAAGTCGACACCGCCAGCGGCTCTTACGTTGAACGGGTAAAAGGATAAGAAAGAATCAAGAGACAGGATAAAAGAAAAGCGGGAGGCATATCAATTTCCCGCTTTTTTTATCAATAAGTTTTTAGTCTTAATTCCTGGTTCTTCGTTTAATACTTAAGCACGATATAGCCTGTTTTGTGCCGTTTTACACCCTTTACTGTATAGTCTAAGGAAAAATAATAGGTTCCTGGCTGCTGCATTTTGCCGGTTTTACTGGAGCGTCCGTCAAAGGCTTTCAGGCTGTTGTCGTATCCCCTTGCCTCAAATACCAGCCTGCCATTTCGGTCCATTATCATTAATCTGTTTTCGGGGTACACGGTTATTCCGTCTATCCTGAGGACATCATTTACACCGTCGCCGTTTGGTGAAACTCCCTGATGAACAACAACGCCGTCATCTGCAAACAGGGGCGTAGCTTGCAGATCGTTCACCAGGTCGGGAGTAATTACCGGTCCTGCACGCGTTACCGTTACGGTATAGGCCTTGGTTGTAACCCCGTCCTGCGCCGTTACCACGGTTGTGATGATATTGGAGCCGACGTTTAAAGCAATTGGAGCCGATGCCACCGTAGATGCAACAGCTGTGCCGTTTATCGTTATTGTCGCCGCCGGATCGGCGGTTTTGGCGGTTACGGTTATAGAGGTAATCGTGTTTGCCACGCTTGCCGTATAACTCGTGGTACCTGGGGCAAATGCTGGGCTTACCGGCCCTCCTTTGCTTAACACGAGGTATCCAAGGTTAGTATTTGATGAAGGCGCACGGGTTACGGTCACCGTATATGTTTTTGTTGCTATTCCGTTTTGCGCGGTTACCACCGCAGAAATTGTATTGGGGCCCACATTTAAATTTATCGGCGCCGAAGCGGTGCCAGATGCAACGATTGTGCCGTTCACTTTTACGGTGGCTGTGGGGTCGCTTGTTTTTGGAGTAACGGTCACCGATGATGTAAAATTGATCTCGTTAAGCGTATAGCTGGTCGTAGTTGGGCTGAAAGTCGGACTCACCGCCCCTCCTTTGCTAAAAACCAAATAAGCAAGATTGTCATTAGCCGACGAGGGACGCGTAAGGGTTAAGACATAGCTGATACTTGAGCCGTCCGTACCTGTTACCTTCACTGTAATCGTGTTAGCCCCGCCGTTAAGCGTTATCGGCGCCGATGCGGTTCCCGAGCTTACGGTGGCCCCGTTTATGGTTATAACTGCCGAGCTGTAGTTTGCGGTCGGAGTTACCGTTACCGAAGTCGTGGCATATGTTTCCGGGGAGGAATATGCGGTTGTTGTTGATACAAACGCGGGGCTTAGTGTTCCGGCGCTTACAGTAAGATTGGTAAGCGTCGCCAGGTCTGAAGTAAATGGTAAAGTTGTCGTAAACAGTCCCCGCCCGTGAGTGGCAGCGGCCAGCGTCCTGTCGGTGGTGCGGTATTTCAGCATGTCCGTCCTTACGTTGGCCAACCCTGAATTTGAAGCATTCCAGGTCGTGGATGCTCCATTAAGCGCATCAGTCGTCCAAACGCCTAATTCGGTAGCGATGACGGCCCTCGTGGAATCTCCGGGATAAAACATCGTCCAGCGTACAGGCATATCAGGCAGGTTACCCTGGTCGACCGTCCACACAGGAGTCGCCGCATTCGCATTTTTTGTTTCGACAATGTGAGCGACTCCATAATTGTAATAAGAAACTAAAATATGATTTTCAGATTTAGGGTCGACGGTTACGCTGGAAACTGAACCGAACACGCCCGGGTTTAACACCACGCTGGGTCGGGAGGTCCCGGTATTGGCATTGTCAACCCTGACAACTGAGCCGTTATTAAGACCAAAATATACTCTGTTGGCAGTGATAGGCGCTACCGTAACCGATGTAATATCCGAACTGGCAAAACCGGAAACAAAAACTTCCGCATAAGACGGGCTTGTAATATTGGCAATACGGTAGTAATATCCGGCTTGTCCGCCGGAATATAAATTCTTATGAACATTGTCGTAATCGGCAGGGTTTATAAACGAACCACGGCTATCGGAAGTTAGCGGGGTAAACGTGGCCCCGTTATTGGTTGACACAAAATAATTATCGTAAACATAGGAGGTGATCTGCACATTTCCGTTTAGCTGGTCAATAAACGCAAAGGCGCCATCGCCGCCGGTCGCCGTTGTTGTACCGCTTAGGCCTGTGTTGGTAAATTTTTGAGTTCCATTATCCTGGGCCCCCGCCAACGCATAATTATAATTGGTTGGATGCAGGGCTACCGAGTAAAACTGCGTTACATCGTAGTTGTTGTCCTTCATCGCAAATGCGGGTTTTGTTGCGCCGGTAGCGTTGACATTTGCAGAGTAAAAAACCCCGCCATCAGTGCCCATTATCATCCTGGTTGATGATCCGGGCGGAAATACGTACGCATGATGATCGGCATGAACGTATTGCGTGCTGAGCATGCCGCTGATCTCGCCGACATACCATTCAGTGATAGGCGTCCAAGTCGAACCGCCATCGATGGATCGTACCGCATCCAGGCTGCCGGCATATAAAATACTTGGATAGTGGGGGTCGACTGCTGCCGCCAGCGAATACCATGCCTGACCGTTTGAAAAGGACGACCCGGGCGGAACGGTCTTAACCGCCCATTTGTTTAATGTTTTATTGTATTGCTGGAGCGAGGTAAGGCCAAGCGCGTTGCTGCCTTCGAATAAGGCGTAGGTGATGTCGGAATTGCTGGGTGCACAGGCAAGCTTAATGCGCCACCAACTGTTGGTGGTCGGTGTTATAACCCCACCGGTATTTGGGGTAATATTGGTCCAGGTGCCGGCGTTGCCGGTTTGCGAGCCATTGGCCGCAAAATCGGAAATAAAGATGTTTCCGGTTGCCCCGTATGTTCCGGTGCTGGCGTAAATATCGCCATTGGCTGCTAACTGCAGATCAGCTCCGCTATTGGGACTGGAGATCACCTGGTTCCAGCTGTTTCCGCCATTTGAAGATTTTTGCACCCCAGAATACTGGTCTGCGAGATATACGCTTCCGTTTTTATCGACCAAAATACTATTGATAAACCGAAATTGGGTTGTGCTGGCCAATTGCAACCAGGTAATGCCGCCGTCGCTCGATTTCCAAACGCCCAGGCCTTGTATCGAATCCGCGTTATACCACCCTTCGCCGGTACCAACGTAAATCTCGTTGTGATTAGTTGGGTTCTGTACTATACAGCCAATCGCGATATTTTCAAAAAAGTCATTTATCTTATTCCACTGCACTGTCGCAGCGGTAATATCATTCGTATACCACAGGCCGCCGCCGACACCCCCGGCAAACACTTTTTTATAGCCAAATGCGGCATTATTTAAATCAAACATCAAAGCCCTGGTGCGGCCGCCAACATTGGTTGGCCCCCGTTCATTCCACTGTATTCCGCTTATCGTGGCTAAATTACCTGGTTTGCTGTTTAAGGGCATAACGCGGTTGGCCTGGCGAATCATCATCTGATCCTTTATATTCCTCGCTACAACGAGCCTTTCCACGGGAACCCTATTTAGCGCCGGGTCCTTTAGTCTTTTAAACTCTTGTCTTTCCCGTGCCAGGATGTCCTCGTCTATGCCGTCCTCGGGGCCTGGCTTATCTTTATCTTGCTTTGCGACAGCCACATTTTTTGCGGATTTAGTTGTGTCTGTTTGGATACTAACTGCCGGAATACCCGCTTTAGCGAGTTGTACGAGGGTGCAAAAAAACAGGGTCAAGAAAATCTTGCACAGGGGCGTTGTGTAGAATGTTTTCATAAAAGAAATGTGTGGCTTTTATTAGGTCTTTTGTGTTAAGTCTTTTGAAAATTAAGAGGGGCGAAAAATAACGTTCAACTTACAGGGTTGGGGTTCTAAAATAAATATTTTAAGGTCGGGACTTTTTTTTCTAAATATAAGTACATTATGGGATAAATTACAAATGATGGTAAAACAAAGGCCATCGGAAATATGGGGTATGAACAGTTGATACCGTCATTTTAAAACAAAACAGGAGCTATTATTTCGCCAATTAAAAATTTTAACGCAATTTTAAGCACCCCCTGAAACTTACATACCCTGAAAACATTTTGATACCGTCTATAAAACCATTACAGCTTCCCTTCTATGAGACTAATTTCTACTTTGTTGTTTTTTCTTTCCTTTTTTATATTTCCGACTATTTTAGTGGCACAAAGCCGACTATCCGGTACAGTAACGGATGCGCGAAGCAACAAAGAGATAAGAGGAGCCGGCATAGCCATCCCCGACCTTGACCTGTCGACCAGTACCGATTCGCTTGGAAAATACAGCATAACGCATATCCCTGCCGGTACCTATCTTGTTGAGGTGAAGGTGGCAGGTTATGAAAGCAGAATTGAAAAGATTTGGATAAAAGGCGATACTAAAATGAACTACGTGCTCGACCCGTCGCCCTTTCAATTGAAGGAAGTTATTATAACCGGTGTTGCCGAGGCGACCGATAAGCAAAAGACGCCTGTGCCGGTCAATTCCGTTTCGAATGCGTATTTGCTCGAAAATTCGTCGACCAATGTAATTGATGCGATTGCCAGGACACCCGGCGTGTCAGCGATGACTGATGGGCAAAGTATTTCCAAGCCGGTGATCCGCGGCCTGGGATACAACCGAGTGCTTACAGTTAATGATGGCGTTGAACAAATAGACCAGGTTTGGTTTGACGAATTTGGCATCGAGGCCGACCCAGACGCGGTATACAAGTATGAAATTTTAAAAGGGCCTGGGTCGCTTGCGTATGGATCAGATGCCATAGCAGGAGTTATCAACCTGATTTCGGCCCCGCCGCTTCCTGAAGGGCAAATAAAAGCTGATGTCCTGTTTAACTATCAAACCAATAATGGACTGATCAATGATATGTTCCATATCGCGGGAACAAACAATGGCATATCGTGGAGTGTGCGGGTTGATAATACCATGGCGCACGCCTACCAAAACCCCAATGACGGTTATGTTTTAAATTCGCAATTCAGCAATTTTAATACTGACGGCACCATCGGCTTGCACCGCAACTGGGGCTACACCCAGCTCCATGCCAGTTATTTTGAGATGCGGACGGGCATCGTGGATGGCACGAGGGATTCCCTGTCGGGAGTAATGCTACGACAGGTAGCCTATCCCGATCTTAACGGCGGCGCGCCAACGTATGAAATACCAACCCACCAGGAACAAACTTCCTATACGCCATTTGTGATTAACCAAAGGATACGCCACACAAAAGTTGTTTGGGATAATAGCGTGGCCGTTGGCCAGGGCCGCATAAAGGGAACCTTTTCCTGGCAAAAAAATCAGCGGCAGGAATCAAACGACCCTACTATCCCTAATACGCCGAATATTTATTATTCGTCAAATGCGGCCACCTATGATGCGCGGTATATCTCGCCCCAAATTGGAGGCTTCAATATTTCGGGCGGGGCGAACGGGGCGTATCAGTCGTCGCAAAGTCTTGGCACTTTAATGTTGATCCCCAATTATAATTTCTTTGAAATCGGCGCATTTGCTATCGCAAATGAAAAAATCGGGAAACTTAATTTAAGCGGCGGCATCCGGTATGACACACGAACGTTTAATGGAATAGACCACTGGGTTGATTCCACAACGCAGGCCCCGGTTGCACCAAATGCCGTTAATGGGCTACATGAATTCCAGGGTTTTACCTCAAAGTTCAACGGGATGTCCTTTAGTTTCGGCGGCACTTACGATATCAGCAAAAATGTATTCGTAAAAGCCAATATCGCCAGGGGATGGCGCGCGCCCAACGTAGCCGAATGCGCTGCCAACGGCGTACACGATGGTACGGTAGTGTATGAGATCGGAGATCCGTCGCTGAAACCTGAAACCAGCCTCGAGGAAGATGTCGCTTTCGGTGTAAATTCAAAGGACGCGGGCCTGGAAATTGACCTGTTCAACAATAATATTAATGACTTTATTTATGCACAAGGCCTGAAAAATTCGATGGGCCAGGATTCCATTAACAATTCGCTCAACGCCGCCGGGCTTGGCGCTGCCCCGGTTTATAAATACACACAGGGACCCGCACGTTTGTACGGCGGAGAAGTGTCGCTGAATATTCATCCTTCCAAATTACAATGGGTCGAATTGAACGCAACATTTAGTTACGTTTACGGAAGCTTGCAGCAAGTAGCCGACTCAGCCAAATATTTGCCATTTGTACCTCCGACCAGGATCACCGCCGATCTGAAGTTTCATCTGAAGAATTCAGGCAGTCTGTTCAAAAATGTCTATTTCAAAGCGGGTATGCTGAGCTGCTTTCAGCAAAACGACATCTACCGGCAATATGCAATTTATAACGGGCTAAGTACTGCGCTGACGCCGTATGAGTATGCGGCAAGCACGTCAGCCACCAAAGGATATACCTTGTTTAATGCAGGCGCCGGGGCCGATCTGATCTCGAAAGGGAAAACCGTTTGTCAGTTGTTCCTTGTCTGCAATAATCTTTTCAATACGGCCTATATCGATTATATGAGCCGGTTTAAATATGACCCGGTAAATTACACAACCGGGAGGGTTGGCGTTTTTAATATGGGCAGAAATTTGAGTGTCAAAATGGTTATACCGCTGGATTTTAGTCCCCGCAACAAATAGTATCTTTACAATATGCCGATCGTTTTTTTTATCGGCGCCAAATTAATTAGCTGCTTATGACACCTATCTTTTTCCACAGAGGCGTTTTATCCGCTGTCATGCTTTTGATTTTTTTAATAAATTCAAATCCCACCAATGCCCAAACTGTCGATCCATCAGCCTTTAATATGCTGAAATGGCGTATGATCGGTCCGCATCGCGGCGGGCGAACGGTAGGCGCGACAGGCGTGGTACAACAGCCTAATGTTTTTTATATCGGCGTAAACAATGGCGGGGTTTGGAAAACAAACGACTTTGGCCGAACCTGGAAGCCGGTTTTTGATGAGCAGCCAACCGGTTCAATTGGCGACATTGCGGTCGCACTGTCAAACCCGAACGTAGTTTATGCTGGCAGCGGCGAGGGACTGCAGCGGCCCGATCTTTCTGTAGGCGATGGTGTCTATAAATCGACCGATGGCGGAAAAACCTGGATAAACACCGGCTTGAGCGAGGCGGAGCAAATTGGCGGGGTTGCAATTGACCCGAATGATGAAAATAAGGTGTTTGTTGCAGCCCTGGGCCACCCCTATGGGCCGAACATGGAACGGGGCGTTTATCGCACGGTGAACTGCGGTAAAACCTGGGAAAAGGTTTTGTACAAAGATGAAAACACTGGAGCCATACAAGTGACCATCGATCCAAACAATTCGAATATTATTTATGCAGATATGTGGGCCGGCAGGCAGGGTCCATGGGAAAACGGCGCCTGGCAGGGGCCCGAAAGCGGTTTGTTTAAATCGACCGATGGCGGAACTACCTGGACAAAATTAACCACCGGCCTGCCAGCTATTTCCGATGGCCTGGGGCGAATTGGCTTTTGTATAGCCGCAAGCAATTCGAAGCGCCTGTACGCCTGCGTTGACGCTACAAAAGGCGGCGGTTTATACCGGTCGGACGATGGCGGTGAATCATGGGCCGAACAAAGCACCGACCCTCGTCTTTGGGATAGGGGGAGTGATTTTGCTGAATGCAAGGTTGATCCAAAAAATCAGGATGTGGTTTATATCGCCAATGTGGTTACCTGGAAATCAATGGACGCGGGGAAAACCTGGAAAGCGATAAGGGGCGCACCCGGCGGCGACGATTACCACCGGCTGTGGATAAACCCAGAACATCCTGAAATTATTTTGTTGGTGAGTGACCAGGGGGCCGAGATCACAGTAAATGGCGGCGAAACCTGGAGCTCCTGGTATAACCAGCCGACGGCACAATTTTACCACGTAAGCGCGGACAATGCCTTCCCCTACAACGTATACGGCGGGCAGCAGGAAAGCGGATCAGTGAGCATCGCCAGCAGGGGAAATGACGGGCAGATCACTTTCAGGGAATGGCATCCAGTAGGTGCCGAAGAATATGGTTATGTTGCAGCAGATCCGCTTGATCCCAATATTATTTATGGAGGAAAACTCACCAAATTCGACAAGCGCACGGGGCAAACTCAAAACATCTCCCCGCAAATCGGCCGCGGCGGCCAATACCGCTTTTTACGGACCGCACCGGTTCTTTTTAGCCCGATAGATCCGAAATGCCTGTATTACGCGGGCAATGTATTGTTCAAGACTCTGAATGGCGGTAATTCATGGGAGGTGATCAGTCCCGATTTGACAAGAACTACCTGGGATGTGCCGGAAAGCGTTGGCATTTACCGGAATGATAATTTAAAAACCATGCCACGGCGGGGCGTAATCTATACCCTCGCCCCTTCGAATAAAAGCATCAACACCATTTGGGCAGGGACTGATGACGGCCTGATACAACTCACCAGAGATGGCGGGAAAACCTGGAGGAATATCACTCCCGCCGAAATTACCTCGTGGAACAAAGTTTCCATGATAGACGCCGGCCATTTTGACGATGAAACGGCTTACGCGGCCGTGAATAAGATAAGGCTTGACGATCTGAAGCCCTATATTTACAAGACCCATGACGGTGGCAAAACATGGCAAAAAATTGTAAGTGGATTGCCAGCAGAACCCATTAACTCGGTAAGAGAGGATCCGCAAAGCAAGGGTTTGCTGTTCGCTGGTACAGAAACGGCGGTGTATGTTAGTTTTGATGATGGGGAAAACTGGCAGCCATTGCGCCTGAATATGCCGGCCACGTCCATCCGCGACCTGGTGATAAAGGATAATGACCTGCTTGTTGCCACCCATGGGCGTTCATTCTGGATACTGGATGATATCACTGCATTAAGGCATCTCTCCAAAGTCAAATACAACGGCGAAACCGTTTTGTACCCTGCGGGCCTCGCATACCGTGTTCGCTGGAACATGAATACGGACACGCCGCTGCCACAGGAAGAACCCGCCGGGCAAAATCCGCCTGACGGGGCGATCATTGATTATTATTTGAAAGATGATGCAAAACGTATGGTTAGCCTTGAAATATTCGATGCGGCCGGCAGGCTGATGAGGGTTTACAGCACCAATGCCGAACCCTACCCGATTCCGCCGGTAAATATCCCGCTTTACTGGATCAGGCCCCAGCAAATTCTTTCCGGTGTCAAAGGGGCGCATCGTTTTACCTGGGATATGCACACCCACCCATTGAATTTACCGCCGGCTTACCCCATCGCTGCCATATACGGACAAACGGCGCCGCAGCCAACCTCGCCCTGGGTTTTGCCGGGAACCTATACCGTTAAATTAACTGTTGACGGGAAAACCTACACCCAGCCCCTCGCCATTAAAATGGATCCCCGGGTAAAGACATCTGCTCTCGAACTAAAAAAACAATTTGACCTGTCGGATAAATGCTGTAATGAAGCGGGAACAGTAATGGCCGTCACCGACAAACTAAACACTTTACACGCACAAATAGGCAAACTATTGCCAAAGGCAAGCGGCCAACTATCCGTCGATTTAAAAAGTATAGATGACGATGCCCTGGCGCTTCAAAACGGCGATCCTAAAAATAAGATCGCCGGGTTCAAAAGCTTGACCGGCAACCTGGTAGGGTTAGTGAACTTAATGCAGGAGAGCGACATGCCGGTCACCATGCAGGCCAGCAAGGCAGTTATGCAGGCGGACAGTTCTTTCAACCAGTTAAATTTAAAATTTAATGCCCTTACCGGGAATAGGCTAAAGCTTTTGAACGACGGGTTGGCTAAAGCAGGTTTGGAAAAGATAAGCTTGTAAAATGGCGGTATTTTTATGGCATAAAAACAGGCGAGAGTTCAACAACAGGTCCGTCTGATCTTAGTTTGGCGGGCTTTTTGTTAAATCGACCCTCCAAAATGAAACCATCGGCATTGCGGGGGGTATTATTTTCGACAGCCACTAATTCTAGCTCAATCAGTTTACTGCCCGCATCAGGTTTAAGAATAATAGGAATTTTTGTGCTTTTGTCGGTACCAACCTCAACCGAATCCTCAGTTATCGCAAGCGCATTTACCGAATATTGCTTGCCATTAAAATAAGCGGTTTGCCAATGTGGCGTTGGTTTGTCTTTGCTTGCCTCCAAAAAACATAAAAGCGTAGTTGTTGCACCGGAAGCCGGTTTACCTCCCGGGGTTTTGGGGGTAGCGCCCGCGAATTGCGTTTTTGAAAACAGCCATATTTTTTTGATATGATATTTAGGCGATAAAAACGCTACCTGTATTAAAAATACTGCGAAAAGAAGCTGTTTCATAAAGCTAATTTAAGGAGAATTCAAGCCTTATGTTAAAACGCCGGCGAGCCCTGTTATATTACCGACCCACTTATCTACGGGAATTTATATACGACGCCCAAAGTAAGACCTTCGGTACCCTGTATCGATGCTGACGTATTTTTATCGTAAAGCACCGTAGCATTTGCGGTCATGGCTATGAGGCGGCTGATTTTTGCCGTCAGGGTAGCATCAAGTCGATGGCTCTCGTACGCCAGGGGCTGAATGTAGGGGATAAACAAGGCGTAACGCGCGTTGATGTGTACCGTTTTCGACAGATCTTTATCTATTTGCGCCACTACCTGTACCGCCAGTTCGTTATATATTTTATGGTCGATAGGCACACCATAATTTCCGGGTTGGTTTTTATAGATGGTGGTGTCCAAAACGAATGTTTGCCGTGCTGTTCCCGTTCCGAACCTCAGATCAAAATATTTTACAGGCTTATATTCAAACCCAACGGATTCCGTCAAATATCCCGGCGACATAAAATCGGATATCAGGTAGGGGTTTTGCGCGTTGCTGCCGTCGGGGTTGGTATAATTATATCCGCCGGAAAACTGCGATTCAAACGTCAGCGACCCAAAAAAGAACCATTTTTTTGAAAGCTGGGTCGCTATTTTGTTATCAATAAATATGCGGTCATTGGTTTTGCGCGAGCCCTGTCCCTTATTTTTCGAGATGCCATAAAGCAAATTGGTTTCGGTTGTAAAATCAAGCGGCTTTTTGTTGTATTCGGCCGTAAAATCAAAATTAGACCCTAAAGCTATCGCGCTTATGCCGCCGGCGCTGTAGTTGCTGGTAAATGCCGACTGGCTGAAATTTAGCCCGAATATCACCGATTTATGCCAATAACTGATCTTATAATCCAGCAGGGTGACAGGCATTAGCTGCGGTTGTATCTGGATAGGTCTGAAAATGTTTGGAAGCGGATTTCTGCCGGGATCGATACGATATTTATTTAGTTCGGCGGTATCAACCTTTGTGGTGTCGGTTTTTTGCGCTTTAGCAGGGATGGTAAAGCCTAATAATATCAATAAGAAAACCCCGGAAACGGTTTTTTGCATAGCGGGAACAGTTTAGCCCAAAGCCGAGGCACATGCCAAAGCGTTTTTATAGCTGTTTAACAGATTTGCCGCAAATTTATTATATAATGTGAAAAACGAGGCGAGATAATTTGTAAAAATAGCATAGCGGTTGCTTTACCAAAACGACTTAGCGGAGAAGTATGCCTGAATCTAATGGATAATCAGAAGCAGCAGCTTGTAGTAGCGCCACCTGTCAGTGGGGCTTTTGTCCATAGACCCTCGACTATGGACCATGGACTATGGTCTTCCTGCATAATATTCAATTACTTTTTTTCCGAAGATCTCCAAACGGTTTTGGATGCTTGTCAACTGCTGATGTCCGGCTTGCAGGCCTTCGACGGGGTCTTTGATTTCGACCCGCTGAAAGATTTTATCATTGACGGGATACTTATTATACAGGCCGAAAAACTCTTCCGGACTAAACCAGCGTTTGGTTTGCGGGTCGAAAAGCCAGAGGTTGCGTTTCTTTGCTGCATCAAACAGGAACTTGCAGGTAACATATTGAGGTTGACTTGCCTGGGCATGCTTTAGCTTGCGCTGAAATTCGTCAAGTTCCTTTTTACGGCTTTCTGCAGATTCGTTGGTTATTGTTTGATTTGCCACGCAGTAAAATTGCTAAATAAATTAGTAAAATAAAAAATTATTTTTATTTTTGTTTATATGGAACAGGAAACACCCGCATTAGCTTTTGAAATTAAGTACTCAGACCGACTGTTTTTTTGCGAGGCGCTGCTGATGATCAGTTCGTATGCCGTCTTTTTCAACAACAAATATGTCGCCGAAATAGAATACGACGCATCTGCCGGCTGGATACAAACCAATGGCACCCTGCTGCCGCTAAGCACGGTACAGGAGATCGGCGCGCATATTGACGGGCAGTTGGATTGATGGGGAATCGAATAACAAAGCAAAATGAACTTTGCTTATCTTTTTTCAACAAGCATATTCCAGTTAAAATCAGCGCAGTTGTTCCGGGTCTATTTTGCCGTTTTGGATGTTTAGGGTCAGGAAATCAAAATGATTCCAGCCTTCTGTTATCTGGCCGTTTTTGAGATGCGCAATAGAAGTACCGGTAAAGCTAACCGGCTTATCGCTATCGGTATGTACTCCTTTAACGGAGCATAACGATATTGCATAATCACCGTCCACAAAATTTTTTTCGACGGTCACATGAATGTCCCGATCGGCTTTCCGAAAGACGTCGTAAAACTTTTTGAATTCTTCGGGCCCAATTACCGGTTCAGGCCCCAGGCCATAGGCCCTGCAATCAGGGTGGATCATTTGTCCGATAATCGCGTCATTACCGTTATTCCATAATTCGGTGTACCACCGGTTCATGAAAGTTGCATTTTCAACAGGCATTTTATAGGTTTTAGGTTAGTATACAATCATGGTTAAAAATAGTGTTAAATATTTGAAAGTTAACATTATCGATTCGTTAAAACGCACAGAATATAAATGAAAGAGCAACAGCCAGCATGTGCCTTTCAGGATTCGAACCTGCCCGCTTACGCGGTTTCACCAGCGAAGTATCACACACCTACGGCATCTTTCATTATGTTTTTTAAAAAGGGCAAAAAGCAACCGGTGAAATGTATAATCTGAACTACCGGTAAAATTAATTACCGGCTGGGTTTGAACCAACGTCCTTCCCGACATTATCAGGATGTTCTAACCGAAGTATCACCGGTTTACGGCACCTTTTTAGGTTTAGATATGTTAAAAAAAGAGCAATAATTAGCATGCGTTCGATTTTGCGTGACAGGCGAAGTAACGCAAGCCTACGGCATCTTCTTTATTTTTTAAAAGGGTAACAGGCAATAAGTGGCTTTTTTCCTGTACTCTAATCCATCTGAGCTATCCCGGATATCCGGGAGCCGGACTCGAACCAGCGACCGCAGGGTTAACATCGAAGTAACACTTATTTACGACACCTTTTTATTTTACAAGGAGCAACAGGCGAACGCGGGACGAGGGACCGTCTAAGGGACTCGAACCCTCAGCACAACTGTGTCGCACTGCCCTCCCCCTCCAGGGACGAAGTAACCCGTTTCTACGGCATCCTTATATTTTCAATTTCTTTAAAAAGAAGGGCAAAAAGCAACAAGTCACTATGCACTATGCTCTATCCAGTTGAGCTATCCCGGAGATCCGGGAGCCGGACTCGAACCGACACCCCCAGCGTCCCGAAGTAAGACTTATTTACGGCACCTTCTTTTATATTATTATAAGGAGCAACAAGCGAATGCGGGATATTTGTGAGGACTCGAACCTCATACAGTTAATACTGTACTGACCTCAGCATTTCATTTGGGGCGAAGTAACCCGTTTCTACGGCATCCTTATATTTTAATTTCTTTTTAAAAGTATGGGCCGTTTAGCCTTAGGCCCATACTATATTATAACACGATTTTGTTGATCTCGTCCAAAGCCGAACCGCCGTTTTCCAATGCGGCTAACACATCAAAAACTTTATCGCTCCATCCGGCTACCAGGTAAACATCGTTCTGTAGCAATTGCAGAGGCGCCTGCCCGTAACCTTTCAGGTCGAACAGGTAGAGTTTGGCTTCAGGGGCCACGGCGGCCTTGTAACGCAGCCACAAAGGCTGTATGTGATCGCCGGTTGTTGACGAACTGTTCCATAACTGGCAGTCGGTAAACAACAACACCTTATCCACTTTTACTTTTCGCGCCAGCAGGTCTTTTATCACTAAAAAGCCATTGGTGCTGTAACCCACCTCGCCCTCGCGTTTGTAAAACTCCTGCACGTTGCCCAGGATGTTGCTGCGTGGTACCGTTATGATTTTCCAGCTATCGCCAAACATACCTACCTCCACGTTTTTGCAACGGGAAGCCAGCAGCATGGCCAGCATCAAGCCAACATCGTACAGCAACACTTTCGACTTTGCCGAAACCGGTGTCTGCATCGAGCCTGATACGTCGCAGGCCAACAATACCCGGGTATCGTAACCGAACCCTTTTATATTAGCAGCGCTTGCCTGCACCGCTTTTTCCAAAGCGTCCAGCAATTCGCCGGTATAACCCTTGTTGCCGAGCAATAATGCGCTCACCTTTCGGGTTAAGCCTTTTACCGGCGCATCAGTTCCTGCCGCTAACAACTCCCGGTATGCCGCCAGATAACGAAACGGAAACTGCTTAGCTTTAGCCACCTGCTCAGCGTCGGCCAGCGTTGCGCATATCTTTTGCAAGTGTGCGTAGCTTACACCGGCTTCCTGTATGTTGCGCAGGTTACGCAGCCGGGCCATGTAGCCCAGCTTACCGCTGTCTACCAGTTCTTCCCACTTTGTCCGGAACGTTGCGGCTTTAGCCTCCTCGCTATCGAAGTTGAGTTGCCCCAGTGCCGATAGTTCGGTTTCCCAAGTATAAGGCGTTTGCAGGTTGCCGTTCACAATTTTGTTGAACAAAACTTGCTGCAATTCATCCTTTGCCTTAGGATGAACCAGGAACAGGGCATCGCGCAGCTTTATGGCGCCATCGCGGTTGTACTTGGCAAACTGGTACTCGTCGAAACGGTTGAATGCGCTGGTTAAACCCTTTTGCAATTGCTTGCTCAGGCGGTTCAGCTTTTTAGTGCCGGTCCGTTTGTTCATCAGTTCATAACAAGCCAATAGCTCCGTGATCTCATCTGCACGGCCAATTACGCCATCGGTAACCCGGGCGACCAAATTGTCGCCCGAGTGCAGATTAGCCAATTCGGCAACCAAAACCAGCGGAACCGAACGCAAATGCATTTTTGTACGCGCATAAACTGCCAGCTTACCCACAAACATCGGGTCGCATTTATACATTAATGCACGCAGGCGAGTTAAACGTTCTTCGTTCTTTTCGTAAAACGAATCATCCAGGCTCCAGGTAACCACGGCTGTGTACAGCTCCATTTCGGGGCTGAGTGTAAACGCTTTCGCACCTTCGTAGTTGGTAACCTGTGTTTTAGCCTTGCTTAGTAAATTAAATTTCATTGGGAACCTCCCTTTTTTGTTTTGTTAGGACAAAGGTTGCAGGCCACTGCGCAGTGTATTTGCGCAGATGAAAAATATTTTAAAATTATTTCCCAAAAAATCGCATCTTTGCCCCAATTCCACGGGAATGAAGACTACACTTATCTGCATATAATCCCTTTGCACACTGCCTGAACAGGGCGGAACAGATCCTTATTTTAATTTTCTGTAATCGAATCGGCCATTTAGTGGCTCCTTTGTTTTTGTGCTCTAAAGGGATATATCCGCCCAGCGGATGAATTTTTCAATCAACAAATTTTCATGAAAAATTTATGCAGAAGTCCCCATGGACATACAATTATTACCGTACCGGCTAAAATCGGCACGACGAAAAAAACGGTTGGTAAAAAAAGACCGTGATAAACAATTATTAGCATTAGACAAAGAGCGCCATCGCATCAGCAAGGACCCCAATTATAAAACTGTGGTACCGTTGGACGAACCGTATCAGAAGGGTTGGAAACGCATGTTTGTATTAAAACCGAAAGTACAGCAAAGCGATAAGGCGGAGTTTTACCAGGGTATATTGAACGTAATAAACCAGGTGCAATATCACTATGATGCTTCCTTTAAAAAGCCGAAGCGCAAAGGAAATCGCCATAAATATTATTTCAATGAATTGCCTAAGTTGTGGCCAATAGACAGCTACGATTGGTACCATAACAAACATAAATTAAGCGAAAAACAGCGCGCCTGCTTTGCCCGGGTGGATTTTTGGAGTGAGTACCGTTACCGTTGGGATTATTGCTATGAGTTTACTATGCCCGAACTCTTTGAAATAGCTGTACAACCGCATATGATTAATACCATAATAGTTGGCGATGCCTTATTGGAGCAGCGTTTAGCATGGATTGAGGACCGTATCGACACCAATTGCCAGCAATACCGGTTGTATAAACTAAAAGACGGCAGCTGCTGGAATGGCTGGAAAGGTGTTGCTGAAAAATTGAAGTATGTGAATCCCTTAAAGAACAAGGCGAAATGGGATTGGGCTGGCGAATAATAATTTTTCAGGTAGTACGCGAAGGGAGACCCGAACGCTCTTCGGGCATTTCAATATTGGATTTCGAACCGCCATTTGCCCCCGGGTGTACGAGTTCGAATCTCGTTCCGGGTATTTAACGTGCAGTTGAAAACTGCCGACAGGGTGTACCATGAGTTTACCGAAGCATAACTCGTGGTAGCGCGGTGTGAATTTTTTTTAAATAGGTTGTTTTATTTTTTCTTCTTACTGATCGCAAATCTTTTTCGTATTATTGCATCATGAATACCACATCAATACAATGCTTTATACCCCAACTGATTTGACAGAGAGGATAGCTATGTATTGATCAAAATATAAATACCAGGAAATCCTCTTAGAAAAGTCTAAGGGGATTTTTTGTTTTATGGCGAAATTTTTAGGGTAATATATCAATTGGTGAGATTACCACATTTGGGATGTGGAGGCTCCCGGTTCGAGTCCGGGTTACCCTACTGAAATGGAAATATAGCTCAATGGTGAGAGCAGCACCCTTATACGGCGACGGTTAAAGGTTCAAGTCCTTTTATTTCCACATTTTTTTGGAGAATTAGCAAACATGGTGTATGCGCCGGACCGAAAATCCGGATATCCGGGATCGTTACCCGGGTTCTCCACAACAAAAAAGGTCAGGTGCCCGAATGGTAAGGGAGCGGTCTGCAAAACCGGCTTGTACTGGTTCGAATCCAGTCCTGACCTCGAATATTTTTCTTTGGGTGTAATGATAGCAGGTCTCTGGAAGTGGGGATGGATATTTTTTACAGATACTTACCAATTATTGAATTGAAAAACTTGCAACAAAATTTTAACCAAAGCGTTAGTTGGTTTATAAATAAAACCATCTTGAAAAGAATTGGATATTTCGCCGCGCTCTTGGTGTTGATAAGCGGTTTAAGTTCATGCGTTGTAAATAAGGACAAGGCCAGCCAGGCATCCCATTACCGCGAAAACGGTATTTACGAATGGAATTTCAAGCAGGCGGGATATGCGTCGGTTCATTCCCGGCCCCCGATCAATTAAAAGGCAATAACTGCCGTAATGTGTGCATACCCGCCCCAGGTATGCAAAGCTTAAAGTATTATTATTTAATTAGTTGCAGCGTCATTATTTATTTATAGCTTTAACCATCCAACCAAACTTAATATCCAATATCATGAGAAAACTAATTACCGGCCTGGCCGTCGTTGCCTGCTTCTTTGCCTTCTGCAAAAGTAATACGGGTTCATCCGCCACAGGAAGCGATAGTACCGCTGCTGCCTTAAAAAGAAATAAACAAACTGCCTTAAATGCCGAGATGGCGCTGAGCAAAGGAGATGTAAATGGTTTGCTGAAAGATTGCACAGCCAATTTTGCAGACCTTGGCGATGGCAGCACGAAACCAATGAATAGCAAGGACTCGATTAAAGCTGCTTTTAAAGAGTTCTTTACCGCCTTCCCCGATTTTACAGGCAAAAACTTTTTTGCTGTGGCCGACAGCAATACCGTTATTGTAACCGGCGAATGGAGCGGGACATTTAAGGGCGCCTATGGCACGACGAAACCAAACGGCAAGTCATTCAAAATACCCGAGGCTGATATTTTTACCTTTGATAATGCCGGCAAGATCACTTTGCACCGGTCGGTACAATCAGAAGCGACCACACTCTATCAATTAGGGCTGCTGGTGCCGGTGAAAAAGTGATGAACTGAAAATTTGTTTTTACGAATAGCGTAAGGATCGGCGGGGCCTCTATTGTGCGGTTAATTAATCTATTAGGACAAGCGTATCTAGTACAGCGTTTTTGTATTTGATAATGCTATCAATATTATTACCGATTCTGACGCTATCATATCGATAGTGATTTCCATATTGCCGATAGATTTGAATAATGCGGTTCCCTACCGATGTATCCGGCTTTTGCTCATATGTGCTGCATAAGCACAGCCCCAGTTTATTTTGCGAGGCGCTGTAAATATCAGGTACTAAACCCTTATCCCAATATTTAAAATGCACCGTGCAACTTTTGAAAGAAATAGTCTGGGTACTTCTAAAACGGATCTGAGGCAAGACCACAGTAAAAAAAATGACGCCGAGACCGATGATACCTAGCACCCAGGCAGCTGTTCTTCGCTCTTCCATCAGGCTGTTTAACCTTAATACAGAAAGTATGATTAGGTAACCCGACATGCATGTTCATCGTCTGCCAGCGGGCGCAAGTCGGGAGGCCTGGGGCAGCATGGGCAGATAAAATATTTTTAAACTTTTGATATATTTCGATGAGTAAAGAAAAATTGCAACATTTGGGAAATATGGGCAGATATTTATTTATTCTTTTATTACTAGCAGCATTCAATATCTCAAAAGCGCAGATCAGCGCTACGACAGAATCCGGGCGCCGGGTGATCTTGTATAACGATGGCACCTGGAAATACAGCTCCGACAGTGTAAAAAAGGATCATCCTGATTCCATCAAATTGAACCCGGGACGATTCATAAAATCTGCCAGTGAAACTTTTCTTATAAAAAGTAAAGTGAACAATTCGACCATTTTCATCGACCCAGATAAATGGACGATGAAAACGCGTGGTGAAAATGAGACGAACCCTGAATATAGGTTTAGTTCAAAGTCGGAGAATGGTTTTGCGTTGATCATAACTGAAAAAACACAGATAGATCTTCGGAGTATGCCTTTTATAGCGCTGACAAATGCGCAAAAGGCGTCTATTGACGCGACGATAACGAAACCGGAGTATCGTATGGTAAACGACAAAAAAGTACTTTATCTTGAAATATCAGGCACCGTAAAAGGCATCAAATTCCATTACATGGGTTATTATTATTCCAACGAAAAAGGAACGACCCAATTAATATCATATACATCCGATCAACTGTATAAAAATGCCAGTAAAGAGATGGAGACATTCCTTAACGGCTTTGTCGTGGCCGATTCAGATTGATGCAAAGGCGGTCATGACCTTCTAAACACTCCTATGCTACCGCTACATCGTCGCTTGGTGTCCGCGTTTAGGTGACGGACGATACAGGTAGGCAAATCAATACTATTTTACTCAACTTTTAACCCGCACCAGTCAACCCGTCAGCGGGCCACAAGCCGCGGGGTTTGCGGTATAAAAAAACGCACGCGGCAGTATAAGAATGATGACCGTTTATACTTCACCTGTCGACGCTTAACCTTCAATTATTGCAAAGGTCATTCAGGGTATCGGTTTCAAACCAATTAACTGTCTTCTTATGTTTAGGCTATCTTTATTTTCAACAGGGAACAGATCCGTCGAAGATGATTTTGGCTGCCGGACCTGCGTACCATAAATTTGCTGGCCGGTATCATATAGCGAGATCCTGTCGGCAATTACAGCATAGTCACAGGCGTCAATATCTCCGCTTTTAAAAGCCTCGGCGATTACCGGGAAATTGCGTTTCCGGAAAGTAATATTCGCGTTTTGATAAAGATAGATTTCTGATTCTACCCCTTCCTCGCCGATTGCGCCGAGGCCCAACCATCCATAGGTGTTAATTATTGATTTCCATTTGTAGCAATTGATCGAGTCGATAATATTAACCGAATCTTTAAACCTTCTGACTTTTTTTGAATTACTGCCGTATTCCTTTATCATGAGTGATTTTATTGCCTCTAGTACAAGGCGATTCTTTCGCAAGGCAATAAATTCGTCGCCGACAATCTTGTTTGTGTTAACATTACTTTGTTGCTTGTAAATCATTGATAACAACAGCTCCCATCGTTTGGCCGGATGCAATTTCTTAAAGTCGGGGTCGTCAATAATTTGATCAAAAAAATCACTGCCGTGCTGTTTAACTATAGTAAACAGGAAATTATATGCACTATCGGCATAATGGGCGTTCGCGCATGCCTTTGCTGCATTAAATAAATTTGAATTGGTTTTGCTCAAGGCATTTTGTTTGAAACAGACGAAATAAAGATTTGATGATTGTTTGAACAGTTTAAGTTTATATAAAGAATCAGCCGCCTTAATACCTGCAATTCTTGATTTATTTCCCTGCCCGTTTGCCGCATAGCCGATGATACATAACCAACAGAATAAAGTTATTTTCTTTAGATAAAATAGCATTTAACTTGCATTGGTTAGCGGATGGTTAAGGTGTGACAGCTATAAAACGCCATAATTTCCATTTAGTACGAGGGAGTGAGCGATATAACAAAATTTAACAAATTGCATAAAGATTTGTCGCCTGCCTGACCAGGTCCGGGTTGTGCCTGCGACTTTGCCCAAAGGCCAATTACGATAAGAATAACAGTTACAAAGTGTTTCATTTCATTTTTGTTAACATGGCGATGCGTCTTTGCAGCTACACATAACGTTAAGGCATAGTAGGGTTGCTACTATTCTCTCCTGATCTTGTCGCGGTGTTTGGTGCCCCAATCCGCCAGGGCCTGTAAAACTTCACTCAACGTGCCTGCATAATCCGTAATCTGGTATTCAACCACTACCGGCGATTGCGTGTGAACGATCCTTTTAACAAAGCCATTCATCTCCAATTCTTTTAATTCACTGGATAAAACGCGCGCCGAAATACCATCTAAGCTCCTTTGTATCTCATTGAAGCGCTTATTGCCTTCCCGCAGGGCCACAATTACCCGCAATTTCCATTTACCGCCGATTACATAAAGCGAATCGCCTATCGCGGTTAATGCTCCCGAACATCCCTGGTGGTTTATTGGCTGTACTAAATTCATAACTATCTTATTTTCAATAAACTATACAAAAGGTTATCACTAACCTTTTGTATAGTACTAATATTTTACAAGCAAATGTACCTAGATTTGCCCGTACAAAATTTAAAAACGATGAAAAAAATATTGCATATAATTTCGAGCCCGAGAGGCGAGGCTTCCTTAAGTATTAAATTGGGGAATGCTATAATTGAAAAGATAAAAGCCGAATACCCCGGCAGCACTGTGAATGAAAGAAACCTGGTAACGCAAAACTTCCCCCAATTGGAAGAAGCGCATATACACTCTTTTCATACACCGGCAGAGAACCGGACGTCAGCCAACATTGAAGCTGCCAGGCATTCGGACGAGGGCATAAAGGAGATTGAGGATGCGGACATTATTGTGATCGGCGCACCGCTTTACAATTTCAGCATCCATTCCAGCCTGAAAGCCTGGATAGATCATATTGTAAGGTCGGGTGTTACTTTTAAAGTTGGTGCAAATGGTGCCGAAGGGCTTATAAAAGGTAAAAAGGTTTATATCGCGTTATCGTCAGGAGGGGTTTATTCCGAAGGCCCCTGGCAGCCCTTTGACTTTGTTGAACCTTATTTAAAACATATCCTGGGCTTTATCGGCTTAAAAGATATGACCACGTTCCGTGTAGAAGGTTCCAATATACCCGGTGTAAAGGAAACTGCCCTGGAAAAAGGGATCAGCAGCATTCACCTGAATTAAAATTACCATCTGATCAAAAGGCTTTGGCTATTATCCGAAGCCTTTTGATTAGAAAATTTCCAGGATAAATTAATATGGCAAATCGGTAAAGTTTCTTAATATCGTCACCACTTCCTGCCCCGACCCGGCGACGCATACCGGCGCCAGGATTGGGGAAAAATGCTTTCCGCAGCATGGGAAATACGGCCTCACGTTCATTCCGTAAAAAGTACGATTTTGTAGCGTAGCGCAACACCTGCTACAAGGGGCTACACGGCTGATAACTAACAATTTAACTACTGACAAAATTTTGTCAGTGACAGGATCGCGTCACCACTTCTGATGCATTTTCGGATTGAGGGCACGTCAAAAATATATCTCCAAACGAGCATCAGCAGGCTTTCTGAGAAACATATCATTTTGCGATTAAGGCGTTTTGGATGAGTGGGGATGCTTAGGTTTTGGGCGTTCACAGTGATTGGTGCCATTCGTTTTACACGGTATTTATTTTTAGGGATAACAAACCTCGTTACCCTAAGCATCCTAGCTCGTAGTCCGCGCTTAGGTGATCCATTATTCAGGCAAACGTAACTCAACGAGAAGGCGGACGACCGGTCAGCGGGAATTAAAAATATCGGGGTCAAATGAAATTCAATTAATGCAGCTATCTTTATCAATGAGATTGCTCAAAAAACATGAACAAAACGATGATCCCATTTTTATGTATAATAGCAGGAAGTTTGATAACAGTTGTTGCCGCTTTTTTTGATTATAGACAAAAACTTTCCGATAAACAGGATCAATTAGATACTGAAATTAAAAGAAGTACAGAATACCAAAATGTAATAAGAAAAAGCAACCAAATTATCACAACTCAACAAACCGTTATTGACACTTCGAAAAAGATTATAGAATTACAAAACAGTTTGAGTGATGCTAATCATAAGATTGTTGATTTGCAAAACTCCACTATAAATCAATTGACGGGTGGGGAAAGTAAGCCATTTATTAATATTTTTATTAATTCAATAAATGGTCCGGTAGATTTTATTATTTCAAATCATCATAAGTATACGATTCATAGCTGCTCATTTGAAATAATGGATATGTACTCAAATATCCAAACGATTATTGATCAAAAGGAAGAGAATCACTCAATGTCCTTTACTTCAAAGGACAAAATTATAGATCCAAACAAACACATTCTTTTGGGAGAAATCCCACCTTCATTAAAAAACACATGTTATCGGGGAACGTTTCCTACAAATGCGATATTCCTTTCATATGTATTCAATTTGAGGTGGCTAAATGGGTTTTTCACGGGCTCTTTTAACCTAAAGAAAGATAATGGAACCTATTCTTTGACGCTACAAAATGCTTGGGAAAAACCGGATCATCCACTTAAGTCAAGCGAATATTTCGCGGTTACAATATATTAAGTATGTTTTAACTATCACATTAAGGAAAGACCTTTCCCCCACCCACCCACTCCACAGCATGCGTCTGCGCTTCACTGTAAAACAGCTTATCACCCGGTATTAAACAACCAAGTCTCCTTCGCAACCCCAGCGGACTTCGTCCGCCGTAGGTCGCTTCGGCGACCGAAGGCGGAATGGACGGGACTCGAACCCGCAACCACATGCCCGACAAGCACGCATTCTACCATTGAACTGCCACTCCTTTTTTACCCCACCCGTCATGCTGAACTTGTTTCAGCACCTCATCATATAGGTCGCCCGCTGATAGGTTGCCCGCATTTCGGTTACCTGATGCTTAGCTCCCTGTTAACCGTTTACCTATCGCCCGGTTACTTAGCGCGTGGGGTGCTGAAACAAGTTCAGCATGACAATTTTATTTGAGCCGCTTTTCTCCGGCCTGAACTTTTTTATCCCGCATTCGTTCCCCCTTTAGGGGGTTAGGGGGCCTAATCCTCCGGCCTTTCCATCGCGTCTGCCATTCTTACTATCCTCGGTTCAAATTTGGCCAATACCTCCACCAAATCACGCTGTGCGGCCATTACCGTATGGATGTCTTTGTACGCCATTGGCGCTTCGTCAATATCGCTGCCCATCAGGGTGATACGCTTATCAACCAAATTGGCGGCTACTGCGGCCTTGCTTATCGTTTTAATGGCCGCGCTACGGCTCATTAGTCGACCAGCACCGTGACTGGCGGAGTTGATGCTTGCCGCGTCCCCTTTTCCGCGAACCACAAAGCCGGGTGTACTCATGGTGCCGGGGATAATACCCAGCACCCCTTCGCCCGCCGGAGTAGCGCCTTTGCGGTGCACCATTACTTCGGTGCCATCGGCCAGCTGCTCCTTCCAGGCAAAATTATGGTGGTTCTCGATGCGCATCATTGGGGGCAGGTTAAGGGCCTTTGCTATTTTATTATGGATCTCGTGGTGGTTTGCACTCGCATACTCACCCGCAAGATTCATCGCAATCCAGTATTCCTGGCCTTCGTCCTTATCCAACTCCAGCCAGGCCAAATGTTTGGCTTCGGGCGGCAGCTTGGTTTTAGTCATGGCAATTTTGCTGTAATAGTCGGCCACGCTGCCCCCAAACCCGCGCGAGCCGGAATGCGAAAGCAATGCCAAATAATTACCGGCGGGAATGCCCTCCAAAGCGCCTTCGGACAGACTTAGTTCGCCCCACTCAACAAAATGATTGCCCGTGCCGCTGGTACCCAGCTGTGCATACGCCTTATCCTTCAGGTTGCGGATCACTTTGGTTTCGCCCCATGTTTTGCTGTCGAACAGGGAGCTGTCATGATGCCTTTTGCTTACCGAGCCAATGCCAAAATGCGTGTTGTTTAACAGCAGACCTTTCAACATCTCTGTTTCGGTGTCCACGGTTTCGGCAGGCATATCAAAAATGCTCAGGCACATGCGACAGGCAATATCTACACCAACGGCGAAGGGGATAATGGTATTGGCCGTCGTAGCCAGCACGCCGCCAATAGGCAGACCGTAGCCCTGGTGCGCATCGGGCATCAGCGCGCCGGCAACCGCCACGGGCAATTGAATGGCGGTTTTCATCTGCGCCAGCGCGCCCGGCTCAATATGTTCCAGCCCCCATACCGGGAAGTTGGCGATCTCTTCCTTCAACTGGAAAATGCTGCGTCCCTGCTTAATAAATTTGCCTTCCTTTCGCATGGCGATCACCTCGTCGGCCAGGTTTTTAAACTTGCCGCCTTTTTTAAGCGAGTAAGGCATAGGGTCGTCAATCAGCGCTTCAAGGTTAGCCAGTATCTGGGTTTTATCCATCACATTATGCTTCAGCAAACCATTAGCCACGCGACTAAAGTTTACCAATACATCCACGTCGTTAATACCTAAAGCTTTTAATTCGTTATTGCTGACCTTTTCCTTTTCCATGGCCTTTTTGTTATTTAATGGTACAAAGAAATACACCAACTGCGCAATCTTTTTGCGCAGTAAAAAATATTTTAATAAATTTCAAAAAAAATGTGATAATGTGCGGATGTGCAAATATGCAGATGTGTAAATGTAGAAAATGGACGGTTAGAGCACACAAACCCGGATCAAAAGCGGGCAAAGGCCTGACAGAAAAGCGGGCCGGGGAGTCTGGCCTGCAGCAGGGAAGCTTTTTTCTGTCCTTTTTGTATCAAGACAAAAAGGACTAGCCCCCGCGGTCCCGATGGCTATCGGGAAGCGGGATCGTGTTCCAGTAAAAGAAAAGTGACCAAATAAAGCCCCAATAGTCAACTAAATCCGAAATCGAACCTCCGAACTCCGAAATTAAAAAATGCCCGTAAACCGCAACGCCCTCATCCGCTACCGCACCATCGACAACTGTCTCCAAAACCGTTACAAAAAATGGACGCTGGACGACCTGATCGAAGCCTGCTCCGACGCCTTATACGAATACCAGGGCATTGACAAAGGCGTGAGCCGGCGCTCGGTACAAGCGGACATCGAGATGATGCGCAGCAATAAGCTGGGCTACGAAGCGCCGATCATCGTCGTCGATAAAAAGTATTATACCTATGCCGATAAGAATTACAGCATCACTAATAGCCCGATAAACCAGCAGGATATGCAGGTTTTAAGTGAGGTAGCTACCTTGTTGAAACAATTCAAAGGCCTTAACCATTTCGCCGATCTGAAGGAGATGGTGAGCAAGCTGGAAGACAAGATATACACCCAAAAAACGCAGTCGCCGCCGGTGATCGACTTCGAAAAGAATGATAACCTGAAGGGGCTGGAGTGGATAGAGATCATCCGCAATGCGATAGTGGCCAAAAAAACGATGTGCATAACCTACCAATCCTTTAAGGCGAGGGTGGCGAGTACGTTTTGCTTTAGCGGCTACTTGCTAAAGGAATACCGCAACCGCTGGTTTTTGCTCGGCAAATCGCATCAACGCAACAGCCCCTTGCTCAACCTGGCACTCGACCGTATGCAGGCCATAGAAATGCATACCGACGACTACCGCGAAAACAAGGAGATCGACATGGCGACCTATTACAATGATGTGATCGGCGTGAGCAAAACCCCCGGTCAACGGGATTGCGAGGTTGTTTTCTGGATCGACAATGCCAACGCGCCATATATTATCACTAAACCGCTGCACCATACGCAAAAGCAGTTGAGCGAGGACGCTGATGGCAAGGTATTCAGCATACGGGTTATCCTCAATTTTGAACTCGAAAGAGAACTGCTCGGTTTTGGGCCGAAAATAAAAGTATTGGGGCCGAGGATATTGCGCAAAGCAATAAAAGAGCAATTAGGCAAGGCACTGGAGCACTACTGGTAAAAGAAAGAGCCAGGAACCAAGAGTCAAGATCCAAGACAAAAAATATTGCGCGTTTTTTCATCGTCGTGGCTCTTGATTCCCTCAGCCTAACTTCAAATCTTCCAGCTTGCTTTCCTCCAAAACTATTCTGGTGCTTTGCTTGTGCGGCCCATACTCCCATTTTATTAGCCTGATACAGCTATCTGCCAATTCGATCCCAGTTATGTCTCCATCGTCAAAACAGCAGCAGCCGCTGTTAAAATAGGTATCAAGGTATCCTTTAAACTGCGGCATTTTGTTTGGCATAGCCTCCAGCTTTGTAATTTGCTCATTCACGTCTTCAACAATTTTTTGGTCCCCTGCTATCTTTGCGTTCCCGAGCTTGTCAAACAGCATTTCCAGGTGTGTAAACGATTTGAATACCGGCTGGTGCGTATGCCCGGTTATCAGCAGCACATTTTTGTGTTTTGAACTCCATTGATACATCATTTGGTTGTGAGCAGTCTTTAGCTGGTCATTATTTGCCGGGGTGTTGGGATTTATTCGCAAATAGCCCTGAAACGGCCCCCAAATATCAGATACAAACCATTTGCTGAACCAATTGCCGTCGCTTTGAAGATCGCCCTGGTGTCCATGCGTCATAAAAATCTCCAGGTTGTCTTTTGCATTTGTTTTAAGTACCAAACCCTCATAAATATGCACTTCCTGCCCGTAAATATTTTTTAAGTTTATGGTGGCAAGAGGGTCATTGTCCCAATAAAGATCGTGGTTGCCGAATATTTTTATAAATGCGTTACGCGCCAAAAATTTTTTCTCCGACGCAAACGTCGCCTTGTTATGCCGCTTTACCGTAACAAACAGATTCTCCCACAGCTCCTCGCTATCGCCAAGGTTAACATAGAAGAAGCCATTATTATCATAATATTGCAGTGCGGCCAGG
>Ga0207132_1007_pt1 | contig 40313 bp, 30 predicted proteins | sample Alteio_BWMinHeat_14_FD_153554 | JGI IMG/M metagenome (GOLD analysis project Ga0207132, IMG submission 153554) | Enriched cells from forest soil in Barre Woods Harvard Forest LTER site, Petersham, Massachusetts, United States -... | ecosystem: Environmental > Terrestrial > Soil > Temperate forest >...
GGCATCTTCAGGTCGTTTGATACCCAGTTTATGCATCAGCGTTTCATTAATTACTACCTGGCGCATGGTATCACTTTGGTCGTAGCCTTTACCGGCCACAAAACGAAGGCCGAATGTTTTAAAGTAATCGGCGTCGCCTGTTTTCAAAAAGAGGTCGAAACCAGGGTCTTTACCCGAATGGTTAAAGTAAAAATTGGTGGAACTGTTGTTATCTGAAGATGGCACATCGGATACAAAGCTGGCCGCTTTTACACCAGGCAATGTAAGTACCTGCTGTTTAAAGCTATTGATGCGCGATAAGCCAATACTGTCATTTGAACAGGGGACGACCAACACAGCGTCCTTATTAAAACCCAGGTCGGCATTGTTTACAAAGTTCATTTGTTCAACAGCGATGACCGTACCAATAATAAGGAGTTGCGAGATGCCAAATTGCGTTATTACCAAAACCCTGCGCAGCGATATGCCACCAATGGAAGCCGCGTTGATCTTATTTTTAAGTGCCAAAACTGGTTTGAAGCCCGAAACAATCAGTGCCGGGTAGAATCCGGAAAGTACAATCACGATAAACACTACCAAAGCCAGGCATAGCAATGTGGCAACATTGAAAAGACCGATAGTGTCCGGCACACTGGCGATATTTTTAAGCAACGGAAGTGCTAACTCCGCCACCAGCGAGGCGAGCCCGGCTGAAAGAAACACAATAATGGTTGTTTCGCCCATTACCTGCGCAATCAATTGCTGCCGGCTGCTGCCAAGAACTTTACGTATGCCAACCTCTTTCGACCGGCCAACCGATTGGGCAGTGGAAAGATTGATAAAATTGATGGATGCCATGATGACGATGAGCATAGCGATAAACGACAGCGTGCGCAACGTCGCCTTGCTGGTTATATGATCGCCCAGGCCGTCGCCGAAATGGGTATCAAAATGAATTGCCCCTAATGGCTGCGCTACCGCGAATTTTTTTTCGCCGGTGCGTTTGTTATTACTCCACTGTTTATAGGAAAAATTCCGTAATAGTTGGTCGACAGTGCCCTGCAATACATTGTCAGGAAATCTAATATACACCTGGCAATTGCTGCTAGTGCTGTTCCAATTGTCAAAGTATCCGTAATCTTTCGCGTGTTGTTTCCAGGTGAGGTAGGAAACCAAAACTTTCAGCCGGAAATCAGAGTTTATCCGCGAATCCTGCAGTACGCCTGCCACCTTTAAAGTCAGCAGGTTATCCATCCTCAGGGTCTTACCCATCGCGGCATGCCAATCGCCGAAGTATTTAGTGGCGCTGCTTTGATCAAGCACTACCATGTTGGGATCCTTTAGGGCCGATGGGCTGCCTGCAAGCCATTGTGACGATAAAATATCAAAAAGCTGTGGTTCAGCAAACATGACCCCGGCATTTTCAATGAATTTCTTGTTGTCGGACGGATTTCCGCTTACGCCCGGCACGGTAACCTGGCTGCCATAACTCAACTCAATACCCGTAACTTTAGCTTTCGGGAAATACAGGCGAAAAGCGTCGACAGCCGGCGCTGAAATACCTGCATTATACGCAATATTACCATCACGAATGGTTTGCGTGGTAATGCGGTAGGTGCTTTTATAACCGGGTTGAAAAGCATCGAAACTCAACTCAAACCGTACCACCACAAAAATGAGCATGCAGGCCGCGATGCCCACCGTTAATCCGGCAATATTTATGGCCGAATATCCTTTGTGACGAACAATATTGCGCCACGCAATTTTGAAATAGTTTTTTATCATAAAATTTCCTGGTCAACCCAATATAAATCCTGTACCAATTTTTTAAGTCAATAAAAATCAATTAGTTATAATGCAACCTAAAATACGAATGTGTTCGTATGTGTAACAGCGGGTGTACGGTTTTGATACATTTTGGTGAGTGCTGATTGATGAGTGGTCATGATCGATTTCACATCACTCACAATTCACTACTCACCATTCAACACTAACTACTCGCTCCTCAAACTATTCACCGGGTTGGCCACGGCAGCTTTTATTACCTGGAAACTGACCGTTATTAAGGCAATTACTAAGGCGATACCCGCGGCGCCGGCAAATATCCACCAGGAAAGGCTTATACGATAGGCAAAATCCTGCAGCCATTTGTTCATTGCCCACCAAGCTATCGGGAAGGCTATTATGCTGGCGATGATCACCATTTTTACAAAATCCACGGAAAGCAAGCCCACGATATTTTGCACACTGGCGCCCAATACTTTGCGAATGCCAATTTCCTTAACTTTTCGCTCGGCGGCGAAAGCAGCAAGGCCAAGTAAGCCCAGGGCAGATATAAATATAGCGATGACGGAAAACAGAGTAATGAGTAGTGAAGACTGATGTTCCGATTTGTACAAATCGTTGTAGCTATCGTCAAGAAAATCATAAGTAAAAGGCAGGTCCGGGAGGTATGCTTTCCAAATCTTGCCGGCCGTCGCAATCGCTGCCGCTGTGTTGCCCGGACGGCTTTTAATATAATAGCCTACGCCAGGACTGTTGGTAATGATCATCGGCCCTATCTTATCACGCAGGCTTGCATAATGAAAATCCTTTACCACCCCTATGATCACCCCCGTATCGCGCTGGTGAAAAAACCGCTGCCCAATAATCGGTTCTCGTAAGCCCATAAGCGCCACGGCAGTTTCGTTCAGGATAACATTGTGCCTATCCGAAATTTCGCTATTAAACCACCTCCCTTGCTTCATTTTTATTTCCATCAGGTCTTTAAAATCAGGATCGACACTTAAGGGGGCAATTGGAATGTTAAAGTCTTTCGGCCTTCCAGCCCAATCATAGCCACCGGTATTAGTGTTGCCGAAGTTTACCAGGCCTGCATCCGCCATGGAGACATTGGAAGTGGCTGCCTGCGCCTTTAACTGTTGTTTAACCGTGCGGAGCAGCTCGTCGGATTTGCGGTCGTCAAAATGCGGAATGGTCCAAAAAGGGAACCTGAAACTGAATACCTGCGTGCGGTTGTACCCTGGGTCTGTGGTTTGGACAAACTGTAGCTGCCGGTAAATAACCAGTGTACCCCCGATCAATATTACCGAAATAGTAAACTGCGTAACCACCAGCACCCGCCGAAGCGCGCCATCTTTAAACTTCAGCAATGATCGGCCCCGGAACACATTAAGCGGGTTGAAGGAGGAAAGCAATACCGCCGGGTATAGCCCGTTTAGCAAAAAAGAAACGAGCAAGGTGCCGCTAAGGATACACAGGACCGCCGGCGAGGTGAAAGGATTGGCGAAATTCTTCTCGGCAAATGCACTAAACCACGGTAAAGCTGCCTGTACCAGCACCAGGGCCAGCAGCAATGCCAGCAGGCTAACCAAAAACGACTCGACCATAAACTGGCGGAAAAGCTCCAACCTGCCGGCTCCTACTATCTTGCGTACGCTGACTTCTTTTGAGCGCAGGCTGGCCCGGGCTGTCGTTAAATTAACATAGTTGATGCAGGCTGTTGCCAGCAGCAGGGACGCCAACACAATAAACACGTTGACTATCGTGCGGTTGCCTTGAATGAATCTGGCATTTTGCACATCGTTTTCAAAATGCATGTCGGCAAGCTTTATCAGGCTATAGCTTTCCGGGTCCTCGCCTTTGTCTTTGTGCTTATTTAAAATATCGGTCAGCTTTGCCGAAACCGCCGCAGTATTGGAGCCACGCTTCAACTTTAAAAAAGTAACAAAGTTATGCGAGCTCCACCTCATAGCCTGCTGCATTTCGCGCGGGTCAGCCAGTTGCGAAGCGATGGGTATGAGTACATTATACCTGAAACTTGAATTTGCCGGGTAATCCTTCACCACAGCCTGTACCTGAAAATTATTGGTGTCGATGCGGAGCAATCGCCCAACTGGATCCTGGTTGCCGAAATATTTTTTTGCCGCAGATTCGGTAAGAATTAAACTAAAAGGATTTTTAACAAAAGATTCGGGCGACCCTTTAACAAAATCATAGTGAAACATTTTAAACCAGCCCTCGTCAACATAAGCCGCCTGGGTTTCGGTTATCACTTTCGCGCCGTCGTGCAGGTTCAAGTCGCCGTAATAAGTCCTGACACGCGCCAAACCATCAATCTCGGGTATTTGCCTTGTGGCGAAATCGCCCAAGATATATTGTGCTGTCACCCATTCCCAGTTTTCGTTGCGGGATATGTTAATTTTGGTTTTTATGCGATAAATGTTATCCGCATCAGGCTGAAACCTGTCGAAGCTCAGCTCGTTTTGCACCCACATCGCTATCAGCACCGCCGCCGCCATCCCGATGCCCAGCCCGGCAACATTGATGGATGTCATCTTTTTGTGCCGCCACAAGTTGCGCCACGCCATTTTAAAATGGTTTTTTATCATTGTTGGTTCATTAGTTCACTGGCACATTAGTGTTATCGTGGCAAACAAGATTATAAAACACATACCATACTTTTAAATATCTAATAATCAAATTATTAAACAAGTAGCTTAGTTGAAAGATGGTCGCAAGTGAAACACCGACTGTTCGTTTTTGATACAGTCGGTGTCGATTAAATCCTTGCCTGATTGTTGATGAAGATGGGGAATGACAGTAGTGCCGTCAGTGAGGTGAAATGACGTCCTGCTAAGTAAACTAGAAAACTACCGGCCCATCCTTGGTTTTTTTGGTAACAGGACCCTTTCCGTTTAAAATTTTGCTTTTTAGTGTTTCGTACTCATCCTTCGTTATATCGCCGGAGTCATAAAGCTTTTTCAACTTTGCAAGCCTGGCCTCTTTACTTTCCGGGAGATTTTGGATCGGCTTAGGTTTTGGTGGTGTATTATCGATAATTTCCCTACTGTTGATCGCGCCCTGTACATCACACCAAAATCTCCTTTTATCGCTAAAACCGCCCAGTACGATGATATTGTAGGCGTAACTGTTTTTGTAGGCACCATCGCGCTGAAATTTTTTGATCGTGACTTTCTGGCCTGCAAAGCTTGCTTTTAGCGCCTGTCTTTTTACGATATTAAATGGAATCGGAAAATAAATAAAGTTGAACGATTTATCAGGCAGGGATCCCTCACCCAGCGTAACCTCTTCCCCCAGCCAGAATTTCGACCCACCGGGCAATATTAAGGTATCGCCTCTGACCACAATTTGATCCTGTGCAGAGGCCTTAAAAACAATGAAAAAGCAGGTAACTAAAAATATTCTCTTAAAAAACATAATTAAGCGTTTAGTTCGGGTGGAGGCATGTCAGTCGGCAACTGCTTTGCCGGTGGAGGGGTATTAGTGGTCGTAAGTAAACTTAGTTGCTGACGCTGCTGCTTTCTTAGCAAAAGAACTATTGCGGCGATAATTAAAATAGCCCCAAGAATATTGTTCCAGGCAAAATAAGACGAGATGCCGCCGCCTTTTGAATAGGTGAATACGGTATTACCGAATGAATCAGCTGTTTGCTCGATGTTGCTTGCCCCGCCGGGGAAATATAACTTTTGTATTTGCTGAACGAGCGAAGTTCCGTAGTATATATTTGACGTTAGCATGTACGCATTATCAGCCAATTTGACAATCTGCGGGCTTTTAGAATTTAACTTTAGTTCCCACTTTCCGCCCCCGTCGTATTGAGCCAGTGCCTTAACTTTAAAGGTCAGCTTTACAGTACGGTTCATTTCCTCGAGGGTCCGGTTAAAGTCTTCAATTACATAGGTTGACATAGAACGTTCCAGGTCGCGTTTTTTAACCGAGGGATCATTTGCAAGGGGGCCCGATTTAAAGTTCTCCCATTGCGCCTGGGTCATTTTCTCGGAAACCTCATAGGTGGCGTCTCCAAATTTATCGAGCTTAATGTCGAATTCCTGTACCTCATTTGTGGGATCCATTGCCTGTACCTGTGCAAACGAGTTACCTGTTTGGCACACAACTGCTATGAGCATAAAACAAATGACCGCGAATATTTTTAATATAAATTTCATGATGTTTTTATTTTTTAATGTTACCGGATAGTACTGATAATTTGGTCGAGAACAGAAATATCGGCTCCGTTATTGGTCCCGACGATAACCCCGTCAACGCCATTGTTGCCATAACGGAAAAACCCAGCCCATTTAAAGGTACCCTGGTTACTGTAGGTCGTTCCATTAAAGCGGGTGATGCCGTTTATTACGCTAACCTGGTTGTACGTTACGCTTTCGCCCAAACTGGTCACAACCGATCGTATGTATGCAATAGCCGCCTGGGGGCTGGGGGCGTTAGGCATATTAAATATCTCCATTTGTGCAGTTTTGTTTGGCGAAACAGCAACCATAATCATACCGGGAAGCTGCGCCAGCGGACGATTGTATATGGCCCAATTTGACGGATAACTAAAACTCATGCTGCTCAGGCTATATGGCGTCCACCCGGACGATGATGGACGATGCGGCCTCGGGGTCGATGTCCTCCGTACCGCTACAGTTCTTGCTGAATTATTAGCCGCGTTTAAAGCGGTGATGAGGCAGGTTGGCCAGTTCTGGGTAATTCTATCGGCTTCACCCGCCAATATAGGATCGGGTTTTAGCTCCATATCCTGGAACCCCTGTGAATATAAGGCATCGATATCGAGCAGCCGGTATTGCGGGTTTCCTTTCTGCGCTTCCGTATAAAATGTCTTTAATTCTTCGGTTCCCCGCGCTAAAGCCTGATCAGCGCTCATAACGCCTCCTAGTCCGACGCCATTAATTCCGGTAGATTCCAAAGCGATGTAGCCGTTGCCCACCTTGATCCCCGGATAGGCATGGCCCGGCACGAGGAAGATCACCGGATTTAACCCGGCCGCTTTGTAAACGCTTGCATGAAGCAGGGCCAACTCGATACACAAACCGGTATTGCCACTAACCACTTCGCGCGGTAAGCGGATATGCTCGGTCGACGTGGTATTGTCACCAAATTTGGATACACTGGATTGTGTTTCGCTGTAAACCATGTGGCTTATCAGCGTGGCATTGTAAACGCCCTCCATTACGCGGATCTTTTCCTGGACATCTTTTTCCGTAATTGCTCCATCCCCGCCTACTGCCGCGCCGGCCTCTCCGCATAATATTCTTTGTTGTACCGTTGCGGCATAATGTTTAATAATAGGGTCTTCGGCCGATACCATGCAAGCATATATTTCCTTGTTCTCCAGGTAGTCTCCAGTGTAAGCTTTGTCTGCATCAGCCATGCTCGAAAATACGATGTCGTTCACGGAGGTCATGTCAAACGAAAAAGATTCGTCCCTCTCAGTGGGGTTGGCTTTATTTCCATAAAGGAACTTTATTTCGGTTCTTTCTTTTGATGATGTATTCCTGTCGGTTATACTTTGCGGAAATACAGGGAAACAGGTTACCACCGCTGTTTGACCGGGCAACAGATTAGTTGCTGCCGGAACATCCGTCCATTCGTTAATGATTCCCGGTACCCGGAACTGAACCTTTAAATTGGCAATCTCTGCGGAGCCTGAATTTTTGACAATAGCCTTAAAAAGATTAAACCGGCCACCTGCTACATTCGGATTCGCATATACTTTATATGCGGCCGGCATTATCACACTTGCGGGCTGTATTTGCAGATCAATATTGCCCGAGGACATAAAAAAGGGAAATATGATCAAAAGTAAGCCGGCAATAAGCAGAACGAGGGGTAATAAACGTTTTTTCATAATTGCTGAGTTTATTTAATAAATGGGTTAACTATCAATGGTCGTAAAAAATCAAGTGCTTTACATTTGCAACATACACCGGCATAAAACGGGCGATAAAAGCCACTGCCCCTAAAGCAGTTGCTAAGTCGATCGCTTGTCGACCGCAGCTAATAAAAATAATTTATCAAACAGAGGCCGATCACGTTCCTGGTCCTGCCTCTCACTGCCTTCTCCAACAAAACCAGTGTCCGTTTTTGGCTTATCGCTTAAACTCTGTACACCGGCTTCTATGTGGGATCGACGATTCCCTGGGCGATCATTCGCAAAGCGGTTAAGCTTGGAATGAAAAAATACTCACCTCCCCGTGTTTCGACAAAACGCGGCAGCTCGTTCAAAAAATAAGGAGGATCATCCGCCATAGTATTTGAACCAAAAATCATTCTTCCGTCGCCTTTTCCATTAATCTCCGCATGGTTGCCCAAAAGCGGATCCTTGTCGTTCGCCAATTTAAAATCATTGCCATAATTTATCCATTGCTGCAACACAAATTCAAACTGCCTTTTAATACTGGCGTTTATTATCATAAATATGGTACCATGGTTACCATCGTTGCTTGTAGGGTCTTCGGCCTTCCCATAAGGTAAGCCCCTTCTTAATATCCTCCTGCGATTATCCACGGCTGTTGGCGAGTCGAATGCTTTTTTGTGGCCAAACTCCAGCGAACCCCGTGGGTTTGCCCGCCTTGAATGCGCGCCAACCGGACAACGGCCTCCGTTTAAATCATCGTTATAATCATACGCATGAAACTTTTTGTTGATCTCTTTGAAGGCCGCCAGGGCTTCTAATTTTTCAGCAGGTATTTTGGCGTCGGCCATTGCCTGAATTGCCTTTTGCCGCTTCATGGCTAATTCGTCTGCATCTTTTTGGTTGGGATAGGTGGTGATTGGCACGCCATTTCTCCACCTTCCCGAAAGTTTTGCAGCCAGCAGTTCTTTCCCCCCGGGGTAACCTTGCGATTTTTCGTCGAGAAATGCATTAAATTTCCCCACGTTTTCGTGCAGTTTGCGATACGCCATGAAAGAGCCGTTTTTTGCCATAAGCGGCGGCATCGGTCCTGTGGGATATTCCAGTGCTTCGTCCTTATGACCTAAAATAAACTCGCCCGTTTCAAGCGGCAGCCAGGTCGACACTAATTCGGGGTCGCCGTAACCAAGCAGGTCCTTTGTATTCTTTTTTCCGCCGCCGGCCAATTCGCCCATGTCGGGTGTCATGCCTTTAAAAAAAGGATTGCTGATCCCATCGGTATATCCGAAATGCTCTTTGGTGGTAGGCACGCCGTTCTCATATAAAACGGAAGCGTCCTGGTACTTTTTTGTGCCCTCATTTTTAGCTCCGCGGTGGCCATCCAGCAATATCACTTTATCCAGGCCATTTAGGGTTATAATACCCATTATTTCATCAAAGCGTTTTTCAATAGCCTCATCTGTCGGGGCCTCCATCGATACAAACAGGTGTATCTCCTCGTGCCACACAGGGTCCCATTTCGCGGGATCGCTCGGACCGTTATCGCCCAAAATGGTCCTTCGCCCTCTCATTCCGGTAATGAACTCGTCGGGAAAGCTTTGCAGGGTTTGAACTGAAATACCAAGGTTTTTTAATCCGTTGTAAGTAAATGCAATGTTCGTTGTCGCCTCCGGCCATAGTACGCCATCGGTATTGTTCTTGCCATCGGTCCAAGGTGCGCTCGAGGTTATATAGGGAAGCAGGGCATGTAAAAAGGTTCTGCCCTGACCACCGCTGTTGATCTTAAAAAACAAATAGCGTGCTTTTATAAACCCGGCCTCCCCATAGTTCTTCATAATATTGCCCTGTATGTCGTAGAGGTCTAATAGAGTATCCATCTTCAATTGATTTATAAAAAACTAATTTGCCGGCCGTTCATCTTTACATATTCCGTCGAGCGAACACACTCCAGCTTTCCAGGTCGGGAAACTTAATACTTTTGGCTGGGCATACTTTATAAACTCTTTAAAATCTTTCAACAGCTGTTCGGCAGGCATACCCTGGTGAGAGAAAACAAATTTTGAGAACTCCTGCTTCAAAAACAGGGATTTCAACTGCTCCTCTACAGTATCATCTGTCGATCCATTGAAAAAAAATGTAGTCATAAGCTGACATTTTTTAATATAATCCGTGAACGATCTGGCTGAATCCACCCTGTCAAATCCTACACAACCGGTCCAAATCGCCCTGATAGCTTCGCTAATATTATTCCACATACCGGCGAGATAGGTATCAAGTTCGCCGTGAAAGTTGGAAGTAAACACCAGGTATGACGACTGAAGCTTATCGAGTTTGGCGGGATAAGATTGAAAAATAGCATCATCTAAAATATAAAATCGCGCCATATAGGTATTCGGAACTTTTGCCAGCGGACTTGCATCGTTCTCCGGCAACTCCTGGAGCGTTTTTCTGACGCTGCTGCAATTAGATATCCCTCCTTCATGCCCATTTTTAATGGGGCAAAAAGTTGTAAGGGCGTAAGCGCTTCCTGAGGTATTTGCCATGCTGGTAGCAATTAAACGGGTTCCTGATACCCGCTAATTTATATTGTTTTTTAAACGGCTCCTTTTTTTAATGGCCTCGTTGGCGAGACTTACCACAGGATTGGGTTCCATCCTGCTAAGATCGGCCTGTAACTCAAACATCGCGGCGTTATACTTTTTAAAAAAATCACTTGCCGAAATGTTGTCGATGCCTTCACTTAGATTCAACAATTGCTCTTTGACCCGCTTTGCCGACTTTACATCATTTGACGAGGCCAAAGGGTAAGCGTTATAATAATGCTCGGTCCAAATCTGGTTTTTGATAACATATTGATTAAACGGAGTTTCCGGCATAGTTCCGGGTTTGCCGACATTTTTATACCAGAGTAAATTCAGTCTCCGGGGAAGGGCAATAGCAAAAGAATCGATGTATTGTGTCCAGCTGCCGTTGAAATTACTGAAGAAAAACATATACGCATAATTTAGTTTTTCCCTGGGTTGGCCTTCACCCAGCCATGGTAATTGTCTTCTCCCAATGATCACCCAACGCGCGTAGTGAATAATTGATAGGGTAAGCAAACCGTCAAAAGCGCGCTTTCGGACGAAACCTAGACCGCCAATCCAAAAAATAAGGCGATTGAGCCAGACGTTGTTCTTCTTGATCGGCGTCATCAGGTTCATCGCGTAGGCTTTTCCCGCAATATTCGACATGACTCTTTTTGATTACGTTTTAACTGGTATTTCTAAAACGTGCAAGTTCCTGGATTTTACTCTAAAAATCTGCATCGCAGTTATCGGATATTTCTTTTTTTACCAATAATAAGAAATAAATTTTGATGTGTCTATACTCCTTATGGGTACTTTATCAAAATATTTTTTGCGCTTATATTGGGACGGAATTTAATTATTCCGGATCGTCTATGCAAATCCTGGTCACGCGCGCTGCCCGCGCAATTATTTGAATTTGGATGGCTTCGATCTTTGAAATTCAATTTCTGTTGTATACATTTAAAGGGAATTTGTGCACATTCTTCACCCCTCAGTAATAAAACAATGAAGCGTATTATAATTTGCAGCGATGGCACCTGGAACAAGCCCGGCAATATTGAAAATGGATTTGTGGTCCGGACCAATATTCAAAAAATATTCGAGGTAATCGCCAAGAGCGATGGCCCTATCAAGCAGATCAAACATTACGACAACGGCGTTGGAGTTATTGGAACTGCCGTTAAACGAATGGTAAACGGAGCTATAGGGCTTGGCCTTTCGGATAATATTGTAAGCGCTTATAAGTTTATTGTTTGGAATTATGAGCCGGGCGATGAACTCTACTTATTTGGTTTTAGCCGGGGTGCCTATACGGTGCGGAGCCTTGCAGGGATGATCCGCAGGTGCGGTATTCTTAAAAAACAGGATCTTAGTCTTATAAAGGAGAGTTATGATTTTTATCGCGACAGGTCGGAGTTGAGTAAGCCTGGTGAGTTGAAATCGGAAACTTTTATCGCCAGGAATAGTTATCCTAACCCTGAAATAAAGTTCATGGGCGTATGGGATACTGTAGGCGCGCTCGGAATACCTCATACATCGTTCAGGATGTGGAACAAGAAGAAATACAGGTTCCACGATTTGACGCTGAGCAGCATTATAAAGCACGCATATCATGCTATGGCGGTGGATGAACGCCGGAGCTTATTCGACGTTAACTTGTGGACACAAAGTAGGACTGCTGTTGAAAACAATATTGAGCAGTTTGTTGAGCAGCGCTGGTTCCCCGGCGTACACTCCGATGTGGGCGGCGGCTATCGCGAAGAACAATTAAGCGACCTGTCCCTGCTTTGGATGATCGACAACGCAAGGCGTTCGGGTCTTAACGTCGATATGGGAATGGCCACGACCAATGTCAATTTCCCTGTTTTTTTGTCGCCCGATCCAAACGGCAAGCCACATAACTCGATGACCTTTATACATAGGTTTAACCCGATAATTATCAGGAAAATAGGCCAGAAAAGTGGTTTTAACGAAGTGATTGATGGATCGGTGCTGGAACGGATGAACAGCGTTGAAGGATACAAGCCCATAAATGTTAAACATGCAATGGAACACGGCATAAAAGTAGCTGATGCCGTAGCGGAGAAGCACCTGCAAAAAAGCCATGATCAGCGGCATCGTAAAGAATCGCCTGTTGGATGACCAAGCCTAAGCCTTTTCGAACTAAAAACGGTTAATCTCCCAATTTGGCTTTAATCCCGTTCATGATTACGCTTTGCCCAAGATCAAGACCAGCATCGGCCGTTCTGATCAGCATTTTGTTGACAAAGCTATTTCTGGAACATTCCGTAACATTTACGGCGATAGAAAACATTCCCTGGTTGTATAGGGAGACTATCGAATTGTCCTGGGTTTTATAATACCCAAATGAGCGTGGAACGATAAAGCATTGCCCGTCAAGTCTTTTATTTTTCAATTTGTCGTAGTACTCATGGTAGCCGGCCCTGGTACTATCTAAAGGCGCTTTCCGCAGGCTCAAAAAAAATCGTCCCAGTTCTACATCTTTAAACATCTGGCCATTTTTACCGATATATGATGCGATAAAAACAATATCAAAATCAATATTCAGCGTATCCCTGCCGACAGGCACTTTAGCCTTTGCATAGTTTACTTTGATGTCCTTCAATTTTAACCTGAAAATGGCATCGTTAATAATTTCGTTGCTGGCCACCGAATCTTTGTCGATCTCAAAATCAGCACTTATAGCTGTCTGGATTCTGTTATCTTCTTCAAATGTCCGGGTGATGGTGAAGCCATTAAACTGCATACCCGTCGGGTCAAACGGACCCTCCGCAGATGGCTGGTCGTAAAAATACAGGTCCCGGAGCCCTTGCTTCCAGGTAGAGATGTATTTTTTGTTCTCGTTGTTTATCACCTGCTTTACGGCGGTCACCCCCAATGAGACTAAACTCCCTGCGAACGCTGTTGCAGGGCCGCGGGAAGTTACTTCACCCCTGCTTGCGAGCGTTAAGGGCTTTTCCTGCTGAATTTTAAGCGATGCGTAATTAATGACATTGCGCTTTGGCGGTGCAGTCATCAAAACCTTCTCGTGTTTAATTGCCGATCCAAGTTTAGATCCTATACAACCTGTAGTGACCAAAATAACGCAGAAGAGTAAAATTAAGAAAGTATATTTTTTTTTCATGCAGCCCAGTTTTTATATAATATAAATCAAATTATTTCGTATCATAGTTATTCATAGGCGTTTAACTCATCAGGGATTTAAACGCGGGGACTTGATAAATAGTGCGTCAGTTATATCAAACCTAAAATTAAATGTCGTTGTACTCCGCGCAAACTACTAAATTTTTAATTGGGGCACCGTAAACAAAAACTAAATTTTCTTTAAATAAATTAATAAACACCTGTCTATATTTAACAATACATTGTAATTTTATCTTGTGCCTATATTTTGAAGTTTTTTGAAGCAATATGATTTGGAAATTAGTATACCCCCTAAAAAAAACTTATAATTTAAAAAATTTCTTTTTTGTAAAGTTATTATTGGCCGCTGTATTTATTTCTATCAATGTTGTAAACTCCGCCGCCCAACTAAAAGGGGGCAAAGTTGCAAATACTGCTGTACAAAAAACCGTCGCCGGCGATTCTTATGCAATAATCTTTGGTATTTCGAACTACCCCGGGCTTGTCCCATTAAAATATGCCGATAAAGATGCGGCGCTTTTCCGTGACTTTTTAGAAACGCCGGCCGGCGGCAGTACCAAACCGGAAAATATTTTTTTCAGGACCAACCAGGATGCTAAAGCAGGTAATTTTAACACAGAAGCCTATATGTGGCTGCTGGGAAAGAAATTAAAGGAAGGAGACCGTTTATATATCTACTTCTCAGGCCACGGCGATGCTATGGGCGAGGACAATTATTTTTTACTTCCTTATGATTGCATGCCCAACAAGGATGCGAGCCTTTACCTAAACACAGGCGTCATTGAGATGTATCGTATAAAAACGCTCTTTATCAAACCTCTCGTCCAAAAAAACGTGGAGGTTTTACTGATAGTGGATGCCTGCCGCACTAATGACTTGCCTGGAGGACAACAGGGCCAGAAGAATTTTGCTCATTCTGTTGCCGAACTAAAAGAGGGCGAAATTATTATGCTATCTACAGAGGCCGGCCAGTCAGCCATTGAGAGTCCGAAGATCGGGAACGGGCATGGTTTGTTTACATGGCACCTTATAGCAGGCCTGAGCGGCGATGCTGACAATACAGTGTATGGAGGAGACCACGATGGGAAAGTATCGATGGCTGAAATTACAAGTTACGTTTCGACCAAGGTACGAGTAGAAGCCAAAACCGTGTACAAAGCCGACCAGGTACCGGTATTTATTGCCAACGAAGCCCTTGAAACTATTGCAATTGTGGACAGCGCCACCTACGCCAACTGGAAATTGGCTGAAAGCATGCTGCAGCAAACCAGCGGACATGCCAATATGGTTGCCGTAATTAAAAAGCCGGGAGAAAGGGCTGTCGTACAAGGGAGTTTTTCGGACACGACCTTAATTGCACTCGACAACAAATTTATAGCAGCATTAAAAGCAGGCAAACTTACAGGCGAAAGCTCCGCCGAAGCGTTTTATAATCAAATGAAGGAAAAATGGCCGGACCAGCAGATAACTTATGATGCTAAATATGCCCTGGCTACCGAATTTATCAACTTTGGCCAGGATAAGATCAACTTATTCCTCAACGGGAAGGGGATAGTTCACGTTCAGCGAATGGAGAATGAGTTTAAAAGCGGCACTGCAAATAAGAATATGCCCCCGGGGATTACGGCTCAACTGGACAGAATGAAAACGCTGGCTGAAATGGGTTTTGATAAAGCAGCGGATATGATGGAAAAGGCGGTAGAGTTATTAAAAAGCAATCCTGAATTATTAGATGCAATATATCCAAAATTAAATTTTCTGAAAGCGGCGTCCTACGACAAGGTGAATAATATTTCGGGCAAGATGTATGCGATCGGCCTCTTAAAAAATGCGATAAAAAAAGACAGCGCGGCTGCTTATAACTACTTGATGCTGGGGCATTTGCTGTACGACCTCAAGAATGATTCGTGTGAGTTTTATTTTAAGAAAGCGATAAAACTGGCGCCCAAATGGGCCGATCCGGAAAATGATCTTGCAAATTACTACAGCGAAAAAAAGAAATACCAACTTGCTATCGAACATTATCGTATTGCGGTAAAGCTGGATAGCCTGGATGCCCTGGCCTTTCAGAACATCGGTGTACTATACTCTAATGAAAACATGCTTGATTCTGCACGAAGATACTTCCTTAAAGCGCTGGCTATCAACCCCTGCGATCATTACGCCAACAGTAACATGGGAAGCCTCCATGAGGGGTACATGACCACAAATTCGACAAAAGACCCAAATTTCAGGCTATCGGAAAATTATTTGAAGAAATCGATCCGGTGCGATTCCAGCTTCACAAGGCCATACCTGGTACTGGCACGGTTGTTTGATAAGGTAAATCTAAAAGATAGCAGTTTATATTATGTTAATGAGGGCCTTCGAAGAAATCCAAACGACGCTTCGCTTTACAGGATGCTGGGCGATGAATATTTCGATCAAAAAGATACTTTAAAATCTGAGAGTGCTTACAAACAAGGAATACAAGTCGATAGTTTTGACCTGAACAGTTACCTGTCGTTGATTTGGCTATATGAAAATGCCGCGCTAAGCAATAGCAAGATTTTTGGTAATCAAAAATATGAGTATGCCTTAACTATATTATATTGTCAAAAAGCGCTTAAGATTGATCCGTTGTGTGCCTATGCTTACGCCAGCCTGGGAAATGTCGACGTCGATTTAGAACTTTATGACAAGGCGGTCCCAAATTATCAGCAGGCAACTAAGATTGATTCTACTTATGCAGATGCTTTCAACGGCCTGGGAAATGCTTATTACTACCTGGGCGAATTCGATAAATCTCTTGCGTGTTATCAAAAAACAACCAGCCTGAATCCTAAGTTCGCAGTAGGCTTCTCGAGTACCGCGGATGTCTACTATGTTAAAAAAGACTATGCCAATGCGGTCGTCAACTACCAAAAGGCAATCGACGTCGATTCAACCTATCTTTATGCTTATCATAAGCTCGGGAGTAGTTACACCAGGCTTCGGAATTACCGCAAGGCCGTGGATGTTTACCAAAAAGCTTTAAAATTGAAGCCCGACTATGGATTAACTTACAACGCGCTTGGTAACCTGTATTATGATCTCAAGTCGTATGATACTGCTGTAATGTATCATAAAAAGGCCGTTATGCTGGCGCCGTTAAACGCATACAACTACAATGACCTGGCAGCCAGTTATGACGAGTTGAATAAAAATGATGAGGCTATAGCTAATTATAAAAAAGCCATTGAGCTGGATTCAACGCGTGCATTGCCGTACGCCAATCTGGCCGCTGTTTATAAAAAAATCAAAGCATTTGACAAGGCAATTGTAAACTATCAAAAGGCGTTAAAAATCATTCCCGGAAATCCATTTTTGTATAACAGCCTCGGCACTGTATACAGGGATATGAAGGATTATAAAATGGAAATCTACCACTATAAAAAGGCGTTGGAAATAGATAGCACCCAAACTTACCATTTGGCGGACTTAGGATCGGCGTATATTTCCGATAAGCAGTACCCTGATGGGATCGCCTGTTTGCAAAAAGCGATTAAGATATACCCTGACGACATTGCTTCACATTACAATTTAGCCTGCGGCTATGCGCTCTCGAACAATAACGATATGGGGATGAAGTATTTGAAAATTGCTCTTGAAAAAGGCTTTAAAGATTATGATTTGCTGAGCCAGGACCCGGACATCCAAAATTTAAGAAAACTGCCGGAATTCACCGCGTTAGTAAAACAGTATTTTCCAGATAAGGTAAAATGATGATCATTTTTCCGGTTTTATGTCGAAGTACAAATTGTAACTGGAGCCATTGGCATTGCTCATGTTTTGGCCCTGGCCGCTGCGGAGGTCATAGGATTTCTTAACCAGCGCTTCAAATGGACTTAAATTTCCTCTTTTGCCTTCGCCCCGGGTATTTGCGATGTCCTCGAGGTCGATCTTATCAGCAGATGCAAATACTTTGAATATCTCTTTTCCGCAAGGCGGGGAAAGGGCGATCACATAGTTTTTGAAAAGAAAACTTGCACCCGCGGGAATCAGCAGGTCATCCGCAAAAATTCTTTGGCTGTTATTCGGTAAAATTGCGTTGATAACGCCATTGGGCTGCATGTCCAATATATTTATGTATAAACTTTGCCTGCTTTTATTATTCACCCAGATCATAAACTTATCACCGACATTGAAACTTGAATCGGTCAAATTGCGATACGTCGTATCGGGCTTGCCATTTCTAACGGGCAAAAGCTTCACTTCAAGGTCGGCCTCAGGATCATAAACATTCAAATTCTTCAGGAAGCAGTACTGAACATAGGACCTGATCTTGCTTTTTAAAGCAGCAGTGTCTTTGGAGGCGTTTTTAATCGTATCAAATGTTAACCCGCTTGAACTAACAATCAGAGAATCAACTGTACTCCCTTTTCCGCGGGAAACAATAATATCCGGATTGACGCTAAACTTAATATCAGGTAAGCTTTTCAACGCTTTTTGAATGCGAAAAATTTCATTTGGTGAAAACAAACTGGTGACCTTTCCCCTGGAGGCGGGCTGTATTGTATTGTTTTCAATACCGACGTTTACCGGAGGCATTTTGAACACCTGTTGCGTTATAAATACCCAGCCCAATGCTGCTTGTTTGAGGCCGGGGTCGCTGTCGAGATTAATCATTGCCTGGTATAGTCCAGCCTGGGTAACCGTCCCAGTCGCAAGTAGCCGTGCGTCCCGGGTGTTATTTGTCCCTGCAGGGTATATGGCAATTTTAGCACCGGCATCCAGGCCCGCGAACCGGCCACCCTTCACGAGCACTTGCCTGCCGGCGACGCTATCAATTAATAAATATGGTTTTTGAGTTATAAAACGGCCGCCAAACAGTTTCCTGTCTTGCCCGTTTCCCGATAGCACAGGGTGTTGCTGGGGCAATTTGTCGTTCATTACAGATTGGATTCGGGCAAAAAGCGAACGGTAGGTCATACCGGAATCCAGCCTGGCGAATACTTTACTTACCGCGTAGCTCAACGGGCCGATGCTGCGTTGAGCATCGTCAAACGTCTCGTTGTCGGATTCATTTGGTCGCGAGGCGCCAATAACAATATACGAGGCCATATTGTGCTCATCAGTAAGCTGCAAAACTGCTTTGTTGGCAGCGGTTATTTGGTGCCTGCGCGAATAAAACCCGCGCGACACGAGCGGCGGCCTTCCGCCTCTCACCTTTGCTGTGCCCCGCGTGCCTGTTCCTGCATAACAAAGGTCCAGGAAAACCACAACGTCGCCGTTCTTGCCCAATTTTATGCGTAGCTTATCGACGTAGGTCCCGAACGCATTGTCTAAGAAATAACCTTCCCTCAATTTCAAAAGTTCTTCTTTTGTAGGCTCGGTTCCATAGGGCGGCTGTCTGGCGTCAAAACTCACTATGCTTTCCTCGAGCCCATCAGGTTTGTTGCCGGTTAGATCTTCCACCTGTTCGCCATGAGAGGAAAAATGTATAACTACAATATCGCCGGGATTTGAGCGGCTGATCAGGTCATTCAGTGATTTTTTTATCCCGCTAATGGTAGCCTCTTTATCTTGCACGGTCCGTATGTCGCTAAACTTTTGATCACGAAGTGCTCTTTTGACCAAAGAATCGTCCCTTATACTCGCAATTTCCTGCCAGCCGCTGTCTTCGGGATAATTACCTATGGCAAATATTAAGGCACGTTTAGTTTGGCCATGAGATAATTTAAAAAATACCGTAAAAGCGATGGTAAGAAATATGATCCGGTTAGTTTTCATTTCTTTTTCTGCAACACCGAAAATGTTATGGAGCTTGAATTATATATGAGCCTGCGACCGAACTGCTAAGTTTTCGACGGGGCGGCCTGCCTACTTTACATAGTTACTTAATACCTGGTGTACGGCAGGTTCGAAACACCTGCCATAGTAATACGACAGCTGATCCTCCATATCGGTAATTAATTTGCCTTTATTATCCTGATAATAACTTGCCATTCCCTCTTCAAATGAGCCTGTTAGGTTTTGCAAGTATTCTTTTGGCAGAAAGGTGACATTTACCGGTCCCGAAAACCGCTCTTCGATGTAGCGGTTATTAAAAATATGCCCGCGCTTTATAAAACAAGACACAGGCTCGGGGTTTTGGCCGCCATTGTTAGATACTGATTCTATAGTTTTGGCATCAAAAATCAAAAAGCTTCCCTTTCTTGATATCTCGCTGCACAATGTATCATTGCCGCGCCTGGTGCAAATAAAAAACTTGTCCGTGGGGCCTAAGGTCAGGGACTGGCATTTTACGGGAAGTAATGTTCCTTCCGGTAAATAGAGATTACTGCCGTTTACTGGATCTGCCGGGCTAAAAAAGACTTTGAGGTCAAAGTCGCCGCGAGAGGTCAGCGTTTTTTCGGTTGTATAGCTTAACAGGTAGTTACCTACAATTAACTGGTACAGTTCAGATCTTTTAGAGGCCTGGCTGGCGGCCACTGGTTTGCTGTTTACGAAACTTAACCTGAATTTACCTTTCTCCGCACTGAATAGCGCCAGTTCGGCTGATTTATCGCTGCTTGTAATTTGCGTTATGCCGTCGAGCTTATCATGTAACTTCAACAACTGATCATTGTGATACACTTTACCTTTTATATAGGTTATGATGTAGGCCTGACCGATAACGACTTTTGAAAAAATAAGGAAAATGAGTAAAATAACTGTCTTTTTCATTTCGCCTCCTTTAAAAATTTAGTATATACTCATATAAATTTTTTTTCCACTGGGGCAACTTGTCAATTACAACCTGTATAAAGGTGAGATAGGTGGCAATATAAAACAAACTGACAAATGCGCCAAAATAAAAATAAGAGAAAATATTGATCAAAACTAACAGACCTATGAATGAAATATAACTAACAAGAAACGATGTCAGAAAAGGAACCCTTATTTTTTTATGAATTTCCTGTAATTTCCGGTCAGGGTGAATAATTATCCAATAACTGATAAGAAAGTAGAAAACTAAAAGCATAAGCAGCCACCTTAACGATATGGTAACCTGATGGTTGTATAACGTCAAATAGGCGTTCCAAAGTATCAATGACCCTGGCATCTTACCCAAATAAGTGATATGCATATCGTTTTGAAAGTCCCCGATTATTATAAATTTATTTTTTAGTACATTGAAACACCCGGGATAGGCAAGCAATTCCCCGAGGTAGTAGGTGTTTATATTTTTTTTGGCAAAGGGCGTCACCATATCTGCCGGCCTGTAATAAAACTCCGGGATAACGGTATTAAACGTGGGCTTTCCGTTTAAAAAAGTTAAAAAGCGATTTTCCGAGTACCGGTACGACGTGGTTTTTTCAAAAAGGCATACCGGCAGGCTTTTTAACGAATCTTTGTAATAAATAGGGATTTTGGAAAATACACTTTTATTAATGGCAGCATAATTAACAACGCCTGAGGTCACCTTAAAGATGGGCGTGTCGAGTTTGCCGTTTTCCCAAATGGAAGATACCACAACCTTATGCAGCTTTTCGATCTGGGGTTTTAAAACACTGTCACCCGGCCCCGGTTTATCAAATAAAACATCACAAATAACATACTTAAAATCGTTTGGATGCGCATTTAAAATCGAAAACAATTTAGCAAGCTTAAACCTGTCGGTAATTACACGTTGTGCCCCCTTCAGGGTAGAGTCGGGCGGCCCGTACTCATCGTCATCAGCAATGGCAGGGTCTTTAGAGACATCCAAAAAGACCACATTTTTAGACCATGGCTTTTCATCAATATGAAAAATACTATGTTTTAGAATTGCTGCCGATTTTAAGAAGTCGATCTCATCAAGCCGGATGAAAGAAGTGTATTGAAGAACAATGGTCAATATCAATAAAAAGACGGCATGAAAAAAAACAATGATGAGCTTTCTTTTATAGCCGCGTAATCGGAATTCTCTTTCAAAAAAGGTTTTAATTGCTCTTAGCAGGCGCATACCGATTTTACTTGTACATTAGTTGGCCATCAAAACCCGATAGAAAGCCTGGTAACTGGCTACCGCGACTTTACGTTCCATGCTCCGCATGCGCCAGTTTGTTACCTCATCGGAGAATCACTAAACCCGCCTATTTGGCGATAGAGGCTTAGCAAGATGACAAAAAACAAATATATTACATGTCCGGCATCTTATGTCAAATATAAATTTTTAATGAAGTTATCCATCAATATTGCGGGATTACATAACATTTGAATGAAATTTAATTGCTTAATAGAAAAATATTTATATTTAGCCGGCCTGTACCATCGATCTTTAGACGGGTATTTGATAATTATTGAAAAACAGATAGCATATAGCTGGCTTACGCGGGAGGTTTCTGCTGCTTATGCCAGGTGTTTATTTTTATGCAGATCATTTAGAATAAACTTTGCATTTTTCACATTCTAATAATTAGTCTTATGGATGAAACAACGTTAAAATTCATAATTCAGGAGCTCACTTCATGGCCAGTAATGGCATTAATAATTGTTGTACTCCTGCTAAAACCGTTAAAGGAAATATTATTTGCTGTGAATAATATAAAGTTTGGTAAGTTTTCTTTGTCTCTTCAGAAACTGGGTGAAGCGTTGGGTGTTCCGAATGCACTCAAAGAAATAAGCAGTTTAAGCTATGAGGAACTGAAGCTATTTTTAATACTCTGCGGCGAGGATGCTGATTATTACGAGTTTGTGCCATATAACATGACCGCAGTTAAATTGTCAAAAATTATCGACAAACTTGTTTCGAGCAAATTATTAATACGGGAAGATGTGCCGGCAGCACCGCAAAAACCCGCCGGGCACGAAGCCGCCTCCGGGCCTGCGAAACCGGCTGTAGCTGATAGCAGCACTGCGGCCCACCAGCCGATGGTTCAATTTAAATATTTAACAACGGAGACCGGAAGAAAGGTTCATAGGGCTTTTCTTGATTCTATTTACCAGCAATTAATACAGACCAAAACACAATCCAAATAAACAGCGCAAATTCTTTTTATTATGACCTTCTTTGAATTTAATGGCTTAAGCATCCAAAAACAACGTGAGATTGTATGGAACGGAGTGTTTCTTGATGTCAGGGCCGATAGGAAGTTCAATATTCTTCTGTATGATTTAGGTGGGTTTTATGTCGAAGTGTATCACGACCCGGCGCAGGGTAAGATTGTGAAGCTGATTTCATACAGATCGACAAAACCGTTGGAGCCCTTCCTTGACCAGTTGAGCACCGGGGAACTGGATAATTTATTTTGACATATTGTTGATTCCGGCACTTGAAAAATTAAAAGGTTGCTAAAAATACGCGGGGTGACGTTAAACTCACGATTGTAAAGCGAGTTGAGCTTAAGGGAATCGTGAAATCAGATTTATACATTTAAGGTTTTAAGTTATAAGATGAACAGGGCGAAAAATAAAGTGAGAAGCTATATTCTTACAATCTTATTGATTTCCATTTACTCGATTATTTGCAAAGCACAAAATGGTTTTGTAAAAAACAGCTATACGGTAGATGCAAGCGGGGGAATAAAAAAGACGGATCTGAAAATATACCAGGGCGATAGAGTACATATTGCTGCATCAGGCATAATAGTTTTGAGAGGGGTTACCGGCAAATCCGGACCGGAAGGCATTGAGGGTTTTGTGAATTGCCGGATGGACCCGGTTTTCGAATACGGAGCTCTATTATATAAAATAGGCGACGATGACTGGGGTATTGTGGACCCGCAGGATACTATAGTAGCTGAGCAAATGGGGTATCTCAAATTCATGGTGAATGATAACGATCCATCGAATGACGTCGGCAAATTCACCATCAATGTAACCGTAAACGACTCGACAACCAATATCGCCAGGAAGATTGAACCAAAAAAAGTGCCGGTGAAAACGGCGCCCGCTGCTCATTTGCCGGCTGGCGGTCTGACGCTATCCGAGTTGCAAAAAGTCAGCAGCGAAAATTTGTTCGGCGCCGGGACTCTTTTAACATCTAAACAATACCGTTTCGAGAATGCCGCCAATGACCATACATACCGGTATATTTTCAAAAAAGCCGGCGTCACCTCGTCGGTAATTAAAGACATGAAAGAAAATCAGATCACGTTCGAAACATCGTCAACTGATAATTATGAAGCGATTAAAGAATCATTGGATGAATATGGGTATGAGCATCGCAAAGTAGAAAAGAAAGTAGACGGTGTTACTAAATATGAAAACTCTAAATATTCGTTGTTCATCGTGCTGGTAAAGTTCAACGACAAGCACCGCTACGTTTTTTTTATTAAAAAACTCAAACCCGACAGTTAGAACTAAAATAATACGAATGTTGCCTTAGTCGCCTGTTTATTCTTTGACCTGTTTTTATTTAAACAGCATGCCTTAAGCCTGCTAAAATTGCTTTATATCAGGGAATCAGATGACCAATATCATTTTTTGGAGGCAAAGGAATTGCAACCTTTAAACAACAAATAACAATTGCAAATCCTTTTTTATGAAGTCCATTACCGCAGCAAACGGTTTGATAAAAAGTACCGCCTACCGCGGTTCCGAGGGGATTTTTCCAAACCATAAAAATATCAACGACCCGGTCGTAATCCTGGATGGGCAGCAGGCTCACAAATGTCCTTTGGAAGGCAACATCCCGGAAAGAAAAATTTATCTGACAGATTTAGAGAGAAATCTAACTTTCGACGGTACATTAGAATCAATTGAAGAATTCAAAGGAAAGATCATCGCTTCACTAGTCAATGTCGAAGTTTACGAATACTCCTCTTTAAACCCTTTATTACATTTGAGCAAAATCCATTTTTCCAGGCCGAAAAATAAGATTTCGATAGAGGAGTATTAATTGTCCCGGCATATTTCTTCTTTTCAACCGGCGGGGTTTTGCTTTGGTTTGTTGCCGCCAGCGCGATTCAGTTTATAACAAAACGCCCGTTATCCACAAAACCACGCTTATTAAATAAGTTTTATACCTTTATATGTCAACATTTATTTTTTCAGAGACAACAAATGAAGGTTTTTTCTCAACTAAAGAAAAACTTAAAACAGGACTTCTCCAACTTAAAACTTATAAAAATTGCACTTCTGGGTGACACGGCCACCCAGTTTCTAAGCCAGGCACTGCACGGCACGGGTTATGATTATGGTTTCAACCTGGAAATATGGGAAGCAGATTTTAACCAGGTTGAACGACAGGTGTTCGATCCGGGTTCCGAGCTCTATGAGTTTGATCCTGCCATTATAATTATTTTCAGATCATCGCATAAATTGAGTTTAGCACATAGCAAGCTTGACCCAGGGAGTTATAATACTTTAGCTGATCAGGAGTTAAAATTAGTCGGAGATTTATTCGGCGCCATTAATGATCATTTGCCTGCAAAGGTCATTTACTTCAACTATACTGAAATTAATGACTCGGTATTTGGCAGCCACGCCAACAAAATCGATTCTTCTTTTTTGTTCCAATTGCGTAAGCTAAATTACATGCTGATGGAGTTTGCGGCTAAAACGCCCGGTTTTTATATCTGCGATCTTTCTGCCATTCAAAACCAGCTCGGCAAAACCGTCCTATTCCAGCCCTCAATTTATATAAATGCCGAAATGGTTTTAAGTATAGAGGTAGTACCGGAAGTAGCGGCCAAAACGGCCGATATTATCGCCGCCTTAAATGGCAAGTTCAAAAAATGCCTTATCCTCGATCTTGATAACACGATATGGGGAGGCATTATAGGCGACGATGGCATCGAAAATATCCAATTGGGCACGTTAGGCATCGGGAAAGCGTTTACTGAATTTCAGTATTGGATTAAAAAGCTAAAAAACCGGGGAATCATTTTGGCTGTTTGCAGCAAAAATACTGAGGCCATAGCAAAGGAACCCTTTGAAAAACACCCAGATATGGCTTTGCACCTGGATGATATAGCTGTTTTTGTGGCCAATTGGGAAAATAAGGTGGATAACATACGTCACATTCAAGACATTTTAAATATTGGCTTTGATTCGATGGTTTTTTTGGATGATAATCCCTTCGAAAGAAATATCGTACGAGAAAGTTTGCCTGAACTTACGGTCCCTGAACTACCAGATGACCCCGCTGAATATCTCGAGTATTTGTATTCTTTGAACTTATTCGAAACAGTTTCTTTTTCGGAGGCCGATAAAAACCGAACTGCCCAATACCAAAACCAGGCTAAGGTTGCACAGGTTCAACAGAGCTTTAAAACGGAGGCCGACTTTTTAAAAAGTCTTCACATGGTATCGCTCGTCGAATCATTCAATCAATTTAATACGCCAAGAGTGTCGCAGCTTTCGCAGCGATCAAACCAATTTAATCTGCGAACCGTGAGATATACGGAAGACGATGTCGTGGCATTGATTAAATCGGATAATTATTTCACTTTCGCATTTACTTTAGAAGATAGATTTGGCGATAACGGCCTTATCTGTATAATCGTCGTAAAGGAAGATTGCCCGGAAACCTTGTTTATTGAAACCTGGCTTATGAGCTGCCGTGTACTAAAAAGAGGGATGGAAGATTTTGTATTAAATACAATTGCCAATTTTGCCCAGAATGCCGGTTATGCCCGGTTAAAAGGGGAATATTTACCTACAGCCAAAAACGGGTTGGTAAAAGGACATTATAAAAACCTTGGATTTAAAGAAGAAACGAATTATTGGTTTCTTGATGTACGAAATTATGTGAACAAACCCTGTTTTATTACAAAAAAGTAGATCAAATGGAAAAAATCGACATATTGAAAAAAGTTAACCAGGTTTTTATCGACACGCTGGATAATGAAGACATCGTACTGAGTTATGAGACTACCGCAAACGACGTTGAAGACTGGGACTCGCTAAACCATATTCAATTGGTTGTTGCCATTGAGAAACAATTTAAAATACGTTTTACCTCGCACGAAATACAAAGCTGGAAAAATGTTGGCGAAATGATTGATTGTATCCTAACCAAAGTATAATGTCATTTGCAATTGGCGACAAATTCGAAACAACATTCATCATAAACAAAGCTGTGTACAACGGGTTTGTCAATATCTTTAATGACAATAATCCTTTGCATACCGATGAATCCTTTGCGCTAAGCCATTCGTTTAAGGGCAAGGTTATGCATGGCAATATTTTGAACGGGTTCCTCTCCTATTTTATCGGTGAATGTTTGCCTGTAAAAAACGTGATCATCCATTCCCAGGAAATTCAATATAAAAACCCGGTTTATTTGGATGATGAACTGGTTTTTGAAGCTGTGGTAACCGGGATATTTGAATCGGTTGCGGCAATTGAATTCAAATTCAATTTTAAAAACGCGGATAATTTTATAGCAGCTAAGGGTAAATTTCAAATAGGGTTAATTTAATGAATGTTTTAATCACAGGCGGATCTTCAGGACTGGGCGAATCAATAACCCGAAAGCTCGCCGGTGAAACACCTGGAAAAGTTTATTTCACCTATAATCGGTCTGAACAAAAGGCCCATGTCCTCGAAACCGAATTTCAAAATGCTACTGCGATACATTGTGATTTCACTGTGGAAGGTTCGGTTAATGCGTTGGTAGAACTCATTCCTGATCTGGACATTGCGGTTTTAGTAAACAACGCATACACAGGTAGTTACATCGATACCTATTTTCATAAGACACCCGTCGCGGACTTTTCCTCCGGATTTAAGGAAAATATTTTGCCGACTATTGCGCTAACCCAGGCTGCCATAAAAGAATTCCGTAAAAAAAAATCTGGAAAAATTATAACTATCCTGACGGCGGCTCTTGTTAGCACCCCTCCTATCGGATCGGCAGTTTATGTGGCAAATAAGGCGTACTTACAGGAGCTTACCAGGATTTGGGCAGTTGAAAATGCAAAATATAATATCACGTCAAATTCAATTTCTCCCTCATTTATGCTGACTGGTTTTACCGCCTCGATCGACGAGAGACTCGTTGAACAAATGAAACAGAACCATCCTTTGTTAACCACGGAAGAAATTGCTGACAGGGTTTTATTTTTGATGAATGCAACCAACGAAATAAATGGAACAAACTTAATTATTAATTCAGCCGATAATACCCGATAATAATGCTTTTCAACTCTTTATCATTCGCTCTTTTCTTCATAATTGTATTCATCCTTTACTGGTTTGTTTTTGGCAGGAATGTTAAGCTTCAAAATATTTTTCTTTTAATAAGCAGCTACTTTTTTTATAGCTTTTGGGATTGGCGCTTTTTATCTCTTTTAATCTTCACCTCCTTAGTAAGTTTTGCACTCGGTAATCAAATCGGGAAAAGCGGCAACATAAAAACTAAAAGGACATTCCTTTACTTTGGGATAATTATCTCCTTGGGTGTTTTATTTTACTTTAAGTATTTCAACTTTTTTGTCGCCTCTTTTATCAGTTTATTTTCAAGGTTCGGATTTAATTTAGATATACATACCCTGAATATTATACTTCCGCTTGGCATCAGTTTTTATACTTTCCGAATCATAAGCTACCTTATCGACGTTCACCGGGGGAAAATAACGCCGGCTAATGATTGGGTGAACTATTTTTTATTTGTTGCATTTTTCCCGAGTTTGATCTCCGGACCTATCGACAAAGCGGGTATGCTAATCCCCCAGCTGGAAAAGAAACGTGTTTTTAATGGCGACGAAGGAGTTGATGGCCTGCGGCAAATACTTTGGGGACTATTTAAAAAAACGGTGATAGCTGATAACTGCGCCTCAATAACGAACCCGGTTTTTGACAACTTTCATCATTTACCAGCCAGTACGATTTTGATCGGTATATTTTTGTACACAATTCAAATTTATGCGGATTTCTCCGGCTATTCGGATATGGCGATCGGGACAGCCCGTTTGCTCGGATTAAATATCACCCGCAATTTCGATTTTCCCTTTTTCGCACAAAACATCGCTGAATTTTGGCGTAAATGGCATATATCGCTCACCTCCTGGTTAACTGAATATGTTTTTACACCATTGAGTATCTCTTTTCGCGATTATGGAAAAGCTGGTTTGGTTTTGGCTATCCTCATCAATTTTACGCTTATCGGCATTTGGCACGGCGCTAACTGGACGTTTGTTTTATTCGGATTTCTGCACGGCTGTTATTATGTTCCGCTGATAATAAGCGGAAGCCTGAACAAAAGAAAAAAACTAACCAAAGGAGAGTTTTTCCCCTCCCTGTCCGAATTCATAAAAATTGCAGGGACTTTTCTATTGGTGATGTTCACGTTCGTGATTTTTCGCAGCGATACCATCGGCCAGGCATTTGCCCTTTATAGATCACTTTTTTCACGAAGCATTCTTTCATCTCCGGTTTTTGATGCGGCCAATGTGGTTGAACATACTTTCATTTTTATAGTTTTTCTTTTTATTATCGAATGGATCGGCAGGGACGGGCAATACGCACTTTCGGACATCGGGAAAAAATGGCATCCGGCAGTGAGGTGGTCATTTTATTATGCGACATTAATACTTGTTTTTCTTTTTGCGGGATCCGATCAGCAGTTTATCTATTTCCAATTTTAAATGAAACGATTTTTAATAAAGGTATTCGCCTTTTTTTTGCCAATAATTGTCCTTTCTTATGGGTTAGATGTCTTTATTTCCAAAAATCTTAAAAAAGACAATTCGGACGAAAATTCCGACATGCGCGACATTTTTAACGGCGCCGTTAATTCGGATGTTGTGATATACGGGTCGTCAAGAGCCTGGGTCCAGGCAAATCCACAAATAATTTCCGATAGCTTACAGCAAAGCACTTATAATCTTGGGATAGACGGACACAGTTTTTTGCAGCAGTATTTGCGGCACCGATTATTTCTAAAATACAATAAAAAGCCCCGGCTGATCATTCATTCAGTTGACTTTTTGACCTTTCAAAAACGCAAAAACCTCTTCAACCTCAATCAATTTTTGCCCTACATGCTTTTTGATACGTTGATAACAAAGTATACGAAGAACTATGAGGGCTTTAATTATTTTGATTACGTGATGCCTTTGGCCAGGTATTGCAGTCGGGGCAGGTATGTGCAGCGTGCTTTTTTACTATCTGTCAATCAAGCCGATAATCCGCCAGATCGATTCAGAGGCTACAGGGCAACCAATCAGCAATACGAAAATGTAGTGACCGGACCTAAAAACTACAGAATTCGATTTGATCCAGCCATCGTCAAATTATTCGACCAGTATTTGCGTCAATGCCGGCGGGACAGCATCGATGTGATTTTTGTTTATTCTCCTGAGTATATCGAGGGGCAAAAATATGTCAGCAACCGGGATCAGCTTTTTGATCTTATACATCACTTCAGCAAAAAATATCATATTCAATTTTATGACTACTCGAAAGATTCAATTTGCTATCATAAGGAATATTTTAATAATGCGGAGCATTTAAATAAAACAGGGTCGCTTCTATATTCAAAAAAATTGGCAGCTGATATAAAACACAGTACACCGCCGGTCGACGTATATGCGGCGGATAAGTGACCAGGAATAGGTTCTTATTTAGGAGCGTTGGGTTCGTCTACGGTATTTTCGATTTTGAATGAAAAAGTTTTTCTTAAAGTTGTTCGTCTTTTTTGCTCCAATCGCTATTTTGTCATATAGCCTGGATGTCATGATCTCGAATAATCTAAGGAAATCAAATGCCGGTGAGAACTCGGATTGGAGAGATATTTACGACGGAACTATAAATTCGGATATATTGATCTACGGATCATCCAGGGCCTGGCAAATTATACACCCGCAGACTATTTCCGACAGCCTTCACCAAAATACATATAATCTTGGCATACAGGCGCATAATTTCTGGCTGCAGTATTTGCGCCATCGTTTGTTGTTAAAATATAACAAAAAGCCAAAAGTGATCATTCAATCGCTCGACTTTCTTACTTTTCAAAAACGGCCGGACTTGTACGACCCCGGTCAGTTTTTACCGTACATGCTGTTTGATACACTGATAACAAAATACACCACGAATTATAAGGGATACACATGGTTTGATTATACAGTACCCCTGGTGCGCTACTATGGCCAGATGCTTTTTCTGCACCGCGCTTTTTCCCTATACACGCACAAAATTCCTGATCCGCCCGACCGAATTAAAGGGTATATGGCGTACGATATGCCATTTACGAACGTGTTTACCGATGGAAAATTGAAAATCAAATCCTATCATATTCAATTCGACACGGCAACTATAAGATTGTTTGACAAATATTTATTGGAATGCCGGGAAAATAAAATTAAAATGATATTTGTTTACACACCAGAATATATCGCAGGTCAACGCTTTGTTGCGAACCGGGATCAGCTCTTTGAACTGATCCATCGCTTTAGTAAAATATATAATATACCGTTTTATGATTACTCAAACGATACGATCTGTTATAAAACTGCGTATTTCTACAATTCGGAACATCTGAATAAAGCAGGTTCACTCTTATTTTCAAAAAAGTTTGCGCATGACTTGAAGTTAGGCGATATGGCGGCGCGGTCAGGTTTTTAAGGGTCAGCCGCTAAAGATACTGGAGCTAAGTATCGCGAATAGAGTGGTTTCTATGAAATACCCCCGGAACTATTATGCATTCAGACGCGAACTACGGCATATTTGTATCCTGCAAAAATTCCAAATATTTACTGTTAAATATTATCCACTCTACTGAAGGTATTTTATCGGGTTTTAAACTTGCCGCGATGAGCATACAAACAGGCGAACACGTTGAAACGGCGGACTAATAAATTCTATAGTAACTTAGGGTTTACGGTTGCCTTCCCAAAACGGTAGCAAAGGGTAACTTCATGAGTTGGAAGATTAAATCCGCCCAGATCATTGGACCCTACATTAAACTGATAGCTGTAGCCAATGTGAAATCCGTCGGCGTTAATGGTTAAAATCCCGGCCATTTGTTTACTCGTTCTATAGTCTCCTCCAATTCCAAGTATATCTTTCAGGTAAAATATTCCTGAGAAATCCCCGGTTAGGGGCGCCCCTCTTGTGTAGGAAATTAACGTCGCCGGTTTAAACTTTATATCCTCGTTGAGATCGGTGAGCAAAGCGCCTGCAAGATAATAATGGTTTGCAAAGTTTATGCTATTTTGAACGGAGGCTGTTCCTAAACTTGTGATCGTTAATTCGGGCAGGGAAAGGCCTATATAATACTTATCAGTGTAATACATTACGCCGAAACCAAGGTTTGGCTTTGTTTGCCTGATGTCGTTCCTAAACGTTGGATCGTCAGGGCTCACCAGCGTATAGGCCGCAACGTAATTCCTCAAGCCGGCATTTAACGATACTGCCAAATAGTCGTTTAACCCCAACTGTATGGCTTTGGCAAAGTAAGCGTTAACTTCGGTTTGCTGCTCAATCGCGATTTGATCGTCAAGAATGATAAGACCGGCTGCCCCATTTATCGATTCTATGGGAAGATTGCCGGTAAACAAGAAAGTGACCGGCGATCCGTTTATGCCAACAAGCTGCTTACGCGCCAGTGTACTCACAGACCCTGCTTTATCGATCAGCGAATAGGCTGGATTGAGCGGCGTCAGGTTATCCATATACTGGGTATAGGTGAATGCCGACTGCTGCGCCCTGGCATTGGAAACAAACAACAATATCGGTAAAATAAATACCAAAACCGATAACCTGCCTTTTTTGATGCTTAGTTTAGTCATAAATTCATATCAAACGGCATCCTGGATAATCATTTGAATTATTCCCATTTGCAATTTTAAATCTTCGGAAATGTAAAAAATATTTTGGGTAATGTAATAAAAATAAATGTTATCGACTGATCGCGAGTCCTTGAAAAATCGAAAATGTTTCAAATCGGCATTTTTTAATCCCCGAATACCTCAATTTTGTGAAAATTTAATATGCTAAAGCCGGTTCGATGCTTGCGCCGAAAAAATGAAGTCGCCTTGTTTTCTCATTAATACTTTAGTATAATAAACCCGGTTTTGTGTTTGGTTACTCCGGTTGAGGTGTAATCCAGCGAATAGAAATAAGTTCCCGGCGATTGCATTTTTCCGGTTTTGTTGGAGTGCCCGTCAAATATTTTCCAGATATTGTCATAACCCTTTACCTCAAATACCTGCAAGCCGTTCCGATCTACGATGGTTAATTTATTGTCGGGAAAATTATCAATGCCGTCTATCACAAGGAAGTCGTTTATACCGTCGCCATTAGGCGATAGTCCCTGGTGCACCCTGATACCGTTGTCGACCGGTTTGAGATCGTTTCCAGACACTTCATTGTCAGCGACATAAGGAATATTCACCGAGCCCGCCGCCCTTGTTATTGTTATCAGGTAAGTTTTGTTCGTTATCCCGTCCTGGGCGGTTACCACCGTGGTGATCAGGTTTTGGCCGATCGTTAAAGGTATTGCAGGCGACGCTGTCCCCGATGTTACAGTCATGCCGTTTACCGCTATTGCTGCCGTTTGATCCTGACTTATGGCTGTTATACTTGCTGATGAGATCGCATTGCTTACCGATGCTGTATAATTTGCATTACCGGGACCCGATATAGTGGTTTTGGGTGCGTATGGACTTATTGAAATGGCACTTAATAATGCATTTGACGATGATGCGCGTGTTATAGTTATGATGTAGGACTTGGTGGTTACGCCGTCCTGGGCGGTTACCACGGTGGTGATGGCATTTTGCCCGACGACCAATGGAATACCTCCGGACGCCGTTCCTGATTTAACCACCATGCCATTTACGTTTACAGTGGCCGATGGGTCGACAGTTGTTGGCGTAATGGTAACCGAATTAACCGAATTTGCTACGGATGCAACATAATTTGCGTAGCCCGGGCCCGATACCGGCGTTTTTGCTGTCGACGGGGCCATAGCTAATGCGCTTAACGATGCATTGGACGACGGCGCCCGGGTTACGGTTATGATATATGTCCTGGTTGTGCCGTCCTGTGCGGTTACCAGCGTAGTGATGGTATTTTGCCCGGCCACTAATGGAATGCCCCCTGATGCCGTTCCCGATTTAGCCGTCGTGCCGTTTACGGTTACCCTGGCCGTTGTGTCTACGGTGGTTGCCGTAATGGTTACTGAACCAACCCAATTTGGCACTGATGCCACATAATTTGCAAAGCCCGGGCCGGGTATCGTGGTTTTCACGGCCGGGGGGCTTATAGCTAAAGCGCTTAATAAGGAGTTGGACGACCCAGCGCGCGTTACAGCGATAATGTATGATTTGGTAGTTACACCGTCTTGGGCGGTGACTATAGTAGTGATCGTATTTGTACCAACGGCCAACTGAATCGGCGCCGATGCGTTACCTGAAGCAACGGCAGCGCCGTTTATCCTAACCGAAGCGGTCGGATCAATAGTTGACGGAGTTATAGTGATTGACGTAACGGCATTGGGCACCGAGGCTGTATAATTTATGTACCCTGGACCCGGAACCACTGTTTTTACAGCTGACGGCTTGATAACCAGAGCGCTTAACAAGGCGTTGGATGATAGAGATGATAATGGCGCGCGCGTTATTGTGATAATATAGGAATTTGTGGTACCGTTCTGTGCTGTTACCAGTGTAGTAATGATATTGGCACCTACGCCCAAAGGAATTGCTGGCGAAGCAACTCCAGAGGCAACGTTTATGCCATTTACGGACACCGTGGCTGTTGGATCGGCGGTGGTTGGCGTGATAGTTACTGAACTAATGCCGCTTGCCACCGACGCGGTATAATTGGCATAGCCCGGCCCCGGCACCAGGGTTTTAGAGGCCGACGGACTAATCGCGAGCCCGCTCAAACCTGCGTTGGATGACGGGGCTCTTGTCAGGGTTATGACATAGGAGTTTGTCGTCGTGCCGTTCTGGGCCGTCACAGTGGTGGTTATGGTGTTTGGTCCGACCACCAATGGTATCGCCGGCGAGGGCGTGCCTGATGCAACTGCAATTCCGTTTACCATTATCGTCGCGCCCGGATCCTGCGACACAGAGGTTATGGTAACAGAAGCTACTCCGTTTGCCACTGATGCCACATAGTTGGCAAAGCCGGGCCCCGATACCGACGTCTTGGGAGCTGACGGGCTAATGACGATAGAATTTAACAGGGCATTGTTTGGGAGTAACCGGTTGACGGTAATCGTATAGGTCTTTGTCGTTATACCATCGGCGGCGGTAACAACCGTCGTAATGAGATTTGGACCTATGTTTAAAGGGATGTTGTACGAAATTACCCCCGAAAGGACAGCAATTCCGTTTATGGTTATCGTCGCTGTTTTATCCATGGTTGTTGCCCTCACCTGCATTACTGTAGTATCATACCCAACGCTTGTATGATAATTGGTTGAATCAGTCGCAAAGAAAGGCCGCATGTTTCTTCCGGCGGCCCCGCCGTGCAAATAAAGGTCTGCTAGGTTCGCATTCCCCGAAGGGGTGCATACTATCTTTATTCTGTATGAACTTTTTGTGCCATCCTGGGCGGTTACATCGGCGACGACATTATTAATACCTACTGATAAGGGAATAGGTGAAGACGAAGATCCGGGACTTAAGATTACGCCATTTACAGCTGCAATGGCATTTGGATCGCTGGTTGCCGGCGTAACCGTAATGGAAGTGTCCGCAGCGTTGTATTGATCGACTGCGGGATTCTGGGTGAAGTTGGCCCCCGAATAAATGGCATTGGCAATGGCCTTTAATCCAGCCTGGGTTGGATGCAGGTGATCGCCGCTATCATACAAAGGTAATAGATGTTGGGGATTAGATGGGTCGGCCAGTGCGGCATATGTGTCGATCACATAGTCAACATTGGCGGCTGTCGGCATCCAGGCATTGACGGTGTCGGCCACCGCTTGTCCGCTTGCGGTCCATTTTACATGGCCTTTAAACGGGGTAATGGTGAGTGCTATTACTTTAATTCCAGCATTATGCGCCGCGGTGTAAATGGTTTGCAAACTCATTTCCATTTGGGTGATACTGGGATTCTGATTGACAACATCATCTATTCCCAGCATTACAATTACATAATCGGGTGCGGCGCTTATAACCATCGGAAATCGCTGAACCATCTCAAGAGTTCTTTCTCCGCTAATCCCGAAATTAACAATGGTGAATCTTTTATTCAACAGTTGGTAAAGGCTGGTCTGGTAAACATCTAATTCTCCGGTAACGCTATCCCCTATCGTATAAATCAAATGGTCTTTCTTTGCAAGCTGGATGGAAGCCGTATAGCTGGTGCTATCGCTCGAGAACGCCGGCGATAAGGCGCCCTGGCTAATGGCCATGTCGGCGAGGCTTGCATCCGAGGATTGTGCGCGGGTTACTGTTAGGGTGTAGGTGTTAGTGGTGACCCCATCCTGGGCCGAAACAAGGACAGTTATCGTATTTTGACCAACGCTCAGGGGAATGGAGGCGGAGGCAAGGCCAGAAGCTACGATCGCAGAATTGACAGTTACCGATGCTGTCGAATCAGCTAACAGAGGCGTTATGGTTATCGAGGTGACATTACTGTTAACAGTCGACGAATATGTCATTGTGCTGCCAGCAAAGGCCGGAGATAGTGTACCGGTGCTAAGCGTTAAATTGGCAAGATTTGCGTTTGAAGACGGTGGCCGCGATACTGTTATTGTATAGCTGCTCACTGTAACCCCGTCCTGGGCGGTTACCTGGACAGTTATCGTATTTTGACCAACGCTCAGGGGAATGGAGGCTGAGGCAAGGCCAGAAGCTACGATCGCAGAATTGACGGTTACCGATGCTGTCGAATCAGCTAATAGAGGAGTTATGGTTATCGAAGTGACATTATTGTTAACACTCGACGAATATGCCATTGTGCTGCCGGTAAAGGCCGGAGATAGTGTACCGGTGCTAAGCGTTAAGTTGGCAAGATTTGCGTTTGAAGACGGTGCCCGCGATACTGTTATTGTGTAGTTACTCACTGTAACCCCGTCCTGGGCGGTTACCTGGACGGTGATAACATTTTGACCGACACTTAGCGAAAGCGGGCCTGATGCAAACCCCGTAGTCACCGGAATATTATTAACGGTGATGGTTGCCGTAGAATCGGCTGCCACCGGCGTGACCGTGATTGCAGATACAGAATTGCCAACGCTATCTGTATATGTCAGGATACCGCTGCCAAATGCTGGCGAGAGGGTTCCCGCACTCACCGCCATGCTGGCCAGTGCGGCATTTGAGGACGCCGCCCGTGTTATGGTAACCGTATAGGTCCTGGTTGCCACCCCATTTCCGGCTGTAACTTTTACCGTGATCGTATTTTGGCCGACATTTAACGGAATAAACCCCGATGCAGCTCCTGATACATTGAGGGTATTATTAACGGTTATTGTTGCCAGGGAATCGGACGCCACGGGTGTAACCGTTACCGAATTTACCGTATTAGCAACGTTTGCATTATATCCAAGGACTGCGCTGGCAAAGGTAGGCGATAATGATCCTGCATTGAATGTAAGATTGGCAAGACTTGCATTTGCAGACAAAAAAAGAATGAGGTTTATCGAGTAGCTGTCAATCGTAACGCCGTCCTGGGCGGTTACCTGGATGGTAATGGCATTTTGACCCATATTCAATGGGATCGGGGCTGAGGCATTCCCGGACTTTACCGCCAGACCATTAACGGTTATGGTTGCGGTGGAATCGGACGACGTTGGCGTTACAGTTATCGAAGTAATAACACTTTCAAGATAGGTCGTGTATGCTTGCACATTGCTTGAAAAAGCCGGCGACAGCGCGCCCTTGCTGATTACCAGGCCCGAAAGCGTCGCTACAGAAGATGGTGAACGGTCGAGCGCAGCTTGATCCTTTTCGCTGTCTATTCCGCCTCTTTTTGGATTTTTTAAAGGCGAGACCACAAGCGCTGCAGGACGATCCGGGCAGGCTTTGGAAAACGAAACACCGGACGCTATTAATATTAGCAGGATAGTCAGGATACTCTTCAAAAGAAATAACGATTGGGGGCTACGTGTTTCCGACAGTCCTATATAGATGTCTATTTTTGTACTTAATCGTAACTGTAGGATACTCATAAACGTAGCTTAATAGCATTAAATACTTAAGGGGATGATTTATGCTGATTCCTTTCTTCTAAGATTCTAAGATGCCAAACGAACCCATTAACGAATTCCATCCGAGCACAGGCCGGTTAAGTAATCTCTTCAATTTAGCTTATCAAATCGATTAAAACCAGTCAAAAATGATCTAATGAATATAAAAAAACTGGCGTAAAAACCGTGCCGCCAGCCTAATAGTCAAATATGATGAATTAAACCTTGAGTTTCGTCTGCGAATTTTCCACAGGGCGGGATAATAATCCACAATTGAGCAAAAATTGTGCCGGTTCAAGGAAAGTGCCTAAAGATGTAAAGCAATCAGAAGGAGTTTATTAAGGAGTTGATTGAAAAATGCCAAATAAATGCCCATCGTTCCTTTACTGGCATCGGCGAACCATTGGTTTGGTTAAACCAGGAATGGGATATTAGTGCACAAGGACATAGCTCTTAAGCTATTCAAGTTGGCATTGAGTACATAAAATTCCAAAAATGTTCCTTTCAGTTTGTCGATATTTTTCAATATTTTCAAACCAATTGGGCAACGAAGGACCGGCGCTCTTCAGCGGTGAAATCTTTCTATTTCCCGGGAAAAGCCTTAGTGGTTTTCCCTGGTGGCTATGATCATCGGGATAACATATTCCGGTGTTGCGAAACAGCCAGCTGCAGGATATGATCGTCGACATTACTAAGTCGCCCCGATTGAGCAAGGCATTGACTTCTCCCGGCCAAACGCTTTGTTAGTTTAACAGAAGTACCCCCGTAGTAGTATAGGTGGCTGTGGTTTCTCCGCCAAAATAACCGGATAGAACCTGATCCTTTTTAAAGCCGTAAACTTGTTTGGTTCTGAGTTTTTTGAGTTTTTGTCCTGCTGCTTTCATAATTGTTTTTAGTATTTTTTGAAAATATAGGCACTCCCGTGTGGAACAGAAAAGTTATTACACCAACGGCATTATTGTATATACAAACTAGTTTTTTGGAGCAAAAACCTGGATGTAACAATGCATCAAACATGAATAAACGTGCATGTTTTTATCGTTTAGTTAAACTGACCTCACCGATTAATTGCTACTTTTGAGTTATTGGATGCAATACCTGGACTATGAAAACATTAAAGTTTGAAAACTTAAGAACTCATGTAACTGCCTGGTCCATTTTTATTGCCTATGAAATACTGATCGGGTACACATTTAGCGGCTCAGCAGGGAGTTTTTGGGATAATATCGCATACTTTTCTTTAAATATCACCCTGTTCTATTTTAACGCTCACATTGGATTGCCCAACGCAACAAACGGCAAATTTTCATATTTAAAACTGCCAGCGTTAATTTTAGGAGAAATCGTATTTTTTGTAGTATGCAGGTATTTAATTGTTCTTCTATTCCATTATCTTCACCTTCCGCTTTCCCCCCCTTTCAAGACCTACACACTATTTATCGGTACAAGCGTATTCAGAGGAATTTATTTTATAGGGCTAAGCACCGGCTACTGGTTCGCCTTGTCAACAATATTGAATGGGAAAAAAATTGCCGATCTTGAAAACGCGCAGTTAAGGAACCAACTTCAAAATGAAGCGCTTGAAAAAGCTTTACTTACCAGTGAGAATGCTTATTTGCGGGCACAGATAAACCCACACTTTTTATTGAACACGCTGAACTTCCTGTATAATTCGGTTTCGAAATTTTCGGAGCAGATCGCTGATAGCGTGATGACATTGGCGGACATTATGCGTTATGCACTAACCAATGCGGGTGAAGATGGAAAGGTAATGCTAGATGCTGAAATTGAGCAAATAAGTAATTTTATAAAGCTCAACCAGGCCAGGTTTAACCAGCGGCTTAATATTAATCTGCTTATTGAAGGCGATGCCGAAGGTTTGCGGATTATACCATTAATATTAATTACACTTGCTGAAAATGTTTTTAAATACGGAGATTTACTGAACGACTGCAACCCTGCAATGATCGCCATAAATATTGACGGGAATAACCTGACTTTTACAACCCAAAACCTTAAAAAGAAAAGAGTAAACGAACAAAGTCACGGAATTGGTATTAACAATGTGAAAAGCAGGCTAGCGATGTATCATCAATACGAATTGGTTATTGAGGACAACGAAAGGGACTATAAATCTATTTTGAAAATCAAGCTATAATAATTATGTACTCTTGTTACGTAATAGATGATGAATTCCATGCGATTGAGACGCTTGTTGGCTATATTAGTAAACTCCCGAGCCTGAATTTGGTGGGCACCAATACAAATCCCATTAAGGCGATCGATGAGATCACAAATTCTCTTCCCGTCGACATTGTTTTCCTGGACGTTGACATGCCAGAACTTTCAGGAATGGATGTAGCAGATATCATCTCGCCCCATTCGTCGGTAATATTCACGACAGCATACCCAAATTACGCCGTGCAGGCTTTTGAAAAAAGCGGTGCGGATTTTATCTTAAAACCGATATCTTTCGAACGCTTCACCAAATCGGTAACCAAAGTTCAAAACCTTATTAAGTCAAAAAAGCTGTCTGACCAGCATGTGCAGGAGGAGCATTTTTTTATAAACCCAGGCGTAAAGGGCAGAATGATACAACTTAGTTATTCGGATATTATATACATCGAGGGCTTGAAAAATTATGTCGTGATTTATACCGTAGACGGTAAATTTATTACCTATTTGTCCATGCGCGAAATTGAAAAATCAATTCCGGAAACAAAATTTGCGCGGATACACAAGTCATACATCATCAATATCGACCGGATAAAGTCGATAGATGGCAACAACGTAATATTGTCGCCCACGCTCGAGCTGCCCATTGGCACCTCATTTAAAGACAGTTTCATTAATGTTATCAACACTAAACTGCTTCGGAGTGGTCGCAAAACCTAAC